>Ga0272441_10000027_pt1 | contig 318058 bp, 256 predicted proteins | sample SSMProp6N_FD_193582 | JGI IMG/M metagenome (GOLD analysis project Ga0272441, IMG submission 193582) | Marine sediment archaeal communities from Little Sippewissett salt marsh, Falmouth, MA, United States - SSM-Prop-6N | ecosystem: Environmental > Aquatic > Marine > Wetlands > Sediment ...
CGATCCGCTCTCTGGGACGGCACTTAGTACGTGTCATCTGGGCGATGTTGAGAGATGGACGAGACTACGAGATCCGGGAGGATGTCCACCCGATGACTTGAAAATCCAAGAGGGATGTTCAGGCCTTGCGATGCAATAGGCGAACGTTGGGACTGAGTAGAAGTTGGTGTTGCATTGCAAGACCTGACCCTGCCATTCTTGCAACGTAACACTGTGTTGCGTTATCCTCTTCGCGCGCTCGTCCCGTTCGATGCAACACGAGGACGCGAGCGATAAGGAGTCCATCATGGTTGACACCGCACGAGAATCCAGGCTTCACGATCGCCTGATGCAGTTTCTCCAAGATCACCCCGAGGCCCACAGCACGTGTCTGTTGGTCGAAACCCCCGATTTCTCGTGGAAGGGCGCTGCCGGGCTTTCCGATCCGGAACACAAGATCCCCATGACCCCGGACGATCGGATCTACACCGCCAGCGTCGCAAAGACGTTCACATCAACCGTTGCCCTGCGATTGATGGAAGATGGCGTACTGAAGCTCGATGAACGGTTGCCTGCGTACCTACCGCACAAGCTGCTCGACGGTCTTCATCGCTTCGAAGGCACATCCTACGACGAACAGATCACCGTCCGGCATCTCCTCAGCCATACCAGCGGGCTGCCCGACAGCTTCGGCAGTCCGGGATTCATGGAGCGCATCATGTCCGATCCCAATCGGCTCTGGAAGCCCGAGGAGACGGTGGACTTTATCAAGACGGAGTGCAAGCCGCACTTCCGTCCCGGCGAAGGGTTCAACTACTCCGACGTCAACTACAACCTCGTCGGATTGGTCATCGAGTCGATCACCGGCGCGTCACTCGACGACGCTTACCGCCGGTACATCTACGAACCACTCGGCCTCCAGGACACGTATCGCCGCTTCGTGGAATCTCCTCGATCCGATGGCCCGGGTCGGGAAGCCCACGTCTTTCATGGTGATGTCGATTTCACCGAGTGGAGAGCATTGACCGCCGACTGGGCCGGTGGCGGACTCAACTCAACCCTCGACGATCTCAATCGATTCGTCCGTGCCTTGGCCCGCAACGAGGTCTTCCACCATCCGGAGACGCGGGAGACCATGTTCGACTGGCGGCCCTGGATGGCCCACGCATCGTACGGGCTCGGCGTCATGCAGATCGATCTGGACCGCGCGGAAGACGTAACAGAACATGGACTGGGGCAGTTCTGGGGGCACATCGGCGCGACAGGCTGCTTCATGTTCTACTGGCCGATCGCCGATGCCTCCCTCTGCGGAACCTTCAATCAAACCGAGTGCGAGCGCCAGATCTTCCCGTTCGTCATCGATCTCTTGCGAATGCTTCGTCCGGCGTAGGGAGCGGCGCGGCTCTTCACGATCGCCCCAAGGCGCCACTTGATCTTCGCAACCCCAGCACTGAGTGCCGGGTCACGTCATCCGGGGACTGCTCGCAGGAGGAGTTCATGCAACGTTTCGCCCGAAACGGCTACGAAGTCATCGCCAACGAGAGAGAGATCCGCTTTCTCGACCGTCAGACGTGGGGCCTCGGCGTTCTGCTGATCATCCTCAGTTCATGCGCGGCGATCCTGGCACTGCTGACCCTGATGTGTCACACCGTAGCGGGGATGGCAGGTCAATGAGGCCCGCAGCAGATCGTGGACATCGCCTTTCCTGCCGGTGCCGTGCTGCTCCTCATTGCCGTGTTGGGGGTCCACCGCGCGGTTCGCGCTCGGCGCGATTCCTCCGTTGAGGCAATCGCCAATGTCATGATCGTCGACCGATCCGCTCGAACCGTCCGTAATGCGAACGGCCCGATCGTCGCCCGAATGGAGGATCTGAAGGCTCGGATGCACATCGATTGGTGGACGCGAAGCACCATGCGGATTGTTGTCTTGCGCTGGCCGCGCGGCAAGCGGACCATCTACCGCTCTTGCAGCCGCCGGCAGTCCCTCGAGTTGCTCGCGTTTCTCAACGAGCAAGGCCTCGACGCACAGTAGGCCGAGGACGGCTCGCGGCGTTCCATCGGGTGGCATCGCCCCACCATCCGTCTCACCAAGAAGCTTGATCCACCGATCGTCCGTTCGTAGGATGCGCGCAAGCGAACACTCGTCCACACATCATTGCAGGTAGGCCAAGCAAATCTGCCGGGGGGGTCGCATGCCCATCACGATAGAAGAGATCAATCGCACGAACGTGCACGACATCGACACGTGCAACGGTGAGTTCACCATCGACGCGAAGCTCGTGTTACACGTAGAGAACGGCACGATCGGCTACACCGTCGTCGATGCGCCGGGCACCACGAAGCGCTATGCACAGGACCATATCAACTACGCAGCAACCATCGGCAACCCGGATAAGACCGTCTTCCTCGCCTATGCCGACGGCCAGTTCGCCGGACAGATCACGCTTGGCAAGAGCTGGAACGGATACGCCTGCATCGAGAGCATCGCCGTCGATCTGCGGTTCCGAAGGCATGGAATCGGCAAGGCCCTGATCTCCCAGGCAACGCAGTGGGCACGCAAGCGAAATCTGGCCGGCGTGATGCTGGAGACGCAGAACAACAATGTGAACGCCTGCAAGTTCTACGAACGCTGCGGCTTCCAGCTGGCAGGCTTCGACACGAGGCTGTACAAGGGCATCGACCCCGAGACCGATGAGATTGCCCTGTATTGGTACTTGCTGTTCGATTCGGCACGCCCGATCAACGCGACGTCCTCCTGCACAGAAACTCCTCTGCCGCAACCTGGAGAACAGGCAGACATGGGAACCCTCTGATGCCCCGCCGAAGCCTGCAATCTCATCCACCATTCTCCACGTCATCCGGAAGTCGCAATCGCCAAGAACGTGCAGGATCCGACTCCCGGCCTCAGACCTCTCGCAACAGAGACGAAGGCGAGACGAACGTGCTGTAGCGTCCGTAGACACCCTGCATGAATCCACCCGTGATCCCAGCGATCCAGGGAGGTACGACAAATGGCAAAGCCCATGCTGTTGGTGATGCTGTGTGCGGCGGCGGTCTTCCTCTCTTCTTGCAGCCCCTCTGCCCCTGACACCGCGCCTGCTGCGCAAAGTCCTTCACAGCCCTCGGAGATCGCCGCGTTCTCCCCCGCATCGCCCGAAAGCCAAGGCGTTTCACCCCAAGCGTTGGATCAACTCGCAAACGCCGTCCGCGGCTACGTCGACCGCGAGGAGATCGTCGGCGCCGAGCTCGTGGTCATCAAGAACCGGCACGTGGTTCTCCAAGAGGTGTTCGGGTGGCGCGATCGTGAAGCCGCCTTGCCCATGCAGCCCAACACCATCTTCAACCTCCGATCGATGACCAAACCGCTTACCGGCGCGGCGATTGCCCTGCTCGCCGACAGCGGATCGCTCTCCTACGACGATCCAGCATCAGCCTACCTTCCAGGGTTTCAGACTCCGGCCTCGATGGAGATCACCATCGGTCAGCTGTTGACACACCGGAGCGGACTCCCGTTGACAATCCTCTCGGCGACGGACGAGTATCCGGATCTGGTATCGATGGCCAATGCAATCGGTGAGCGTGGGTCGCAGTTCGAGCCGGGAAGCAAGTTCTGGTACAGCGACGCTGGAGCAGATACCCTGGGCGCCATCGCCCAGATCGTATCACAAGAGACATTGGACGAATTCGTCCGAGAGCGGCTACTCATCCCATTGGGGATGCAGGATACGTTCGCCTACACCACTTCGTCTCCCAATGACGACCCCCGCGTAGAACGGATCGCCAGTCTCTACGCCGGTGGAGCCGGAGAGTGGATCCGGTCGTGGACGCCAGACGAACCGTTCTATCCTTTCGCTTGGGGCTCCCAGAGCCTGTACGGCACACCGATGGACTACGCACGTTTCCTGTGCTTGTGGCTGAATCGCGGCCAGGTTCGGGGCACCAGGCTCCTTTTGTCCGATCTCGTCGATGAGGCACTGACGCCGGTGTCGAGAATGACCTCACTCGGCTCGGACTCGCCAACACTGACCGGGTTCAATGATCTCGAGGCTTGGTACGGTCAGCTGTCGGTTCTGTACATCGACGCCGACTCCAACGGAAATCGAACCCCGCGAGTGATCGGTCACAGCGGGTCGGATGGGACCTGGGCTTGGGCCTGGCCGGATCTCGATCTGATCGTGCTCTACTTCACCCAATCGCGAGGCAACCTAACGGGCCTGCGCCTCGAGGCGGAGATCGACCGGTTGCTCATCCATCCCGAACTTGAGGAGGCGAACGAAGCGGCACGTGCGCAGTATGCCGACATCTTGGGCCCGTACTTCGTGAGAGCGAGCGCGTCTCTCTATCTAGAGTACCGGCTGACCATTCAGAACGGGCATTTGGCTCTACAGATCCCTGCAGGCGCCGTACTTGAACTCGCGTCCGCTGACGAAGCGGGATGGCATCCATGCCGATCGATCGCGAGCCTCTCCGTGGCGGCTGCGCACGATGATGCAGGGGACGTCACCGGTCTTCGCGTGCGTGATGGAGACCAGATCGTGGAGCTCACCAAGGGAGAGGCTCCCGACGAGCCGGCGCTAGACCTTGCCGTCGTCGAAGACTATCTCGGCACATACGTAGATGAAGCGACCGGTACGACCGTTCGAGTCCTCATCCGAAACGATCACTTGGCCATCCTCGTACCCGAGGTCGAGGCTGCCTACGAACTGTATCCGCCCGATGAAAACGGGTGGTGGGCATTGCGGTTGAATCCTACCGTGACCGTTCGATTCAACCGTAGCGAAACCGGCGAGGTTGTCTCGTACACCGCGCGCAGCCCGCAGGGGATGGAAGATCGTATCCGGGTAGCGGACCCCGGCGAAACAAGCGATTGATTCGCCCCAGCACAGACGCCCGTGCCCGACGCGCCCGTCCTCAGCCCGCCGAAGCCGATGGCCTGTTCGAACGCACGTGACCGAGCGAAACCGGCAAGGGAATGTGGGTCGATGGACCCTTTCGGATACCATCACCGCAGCATCGCGCGCCAAGGGTTTGGCAACACAACCCAGCAACCCTGCGGGGCGGAGGCAACCCATGCAACATCGGCCTTATCAGACCGACTCGGACATCGAGCTACTGCAGGCGTTCAACGCTGAAGCGATCGCACAGACCGACCACTGCGGGTACCTGCATCCGGGCGACATTCCCCATCACATCTACAGCGGCAACAAGATGCACGATCCAAGCGAGATCCTGACCATCTGGGAAGATGCACGCGGGGTCGCGGCCTGGGTCCTCGTCGGGCCGCGGCACAAGGGCTACGACGCCCAGGTGCGTCCCGATCTGCGCGGCGGAGACTTCGAACGCGAGGTGCTGCAGTACGCCGATCAGCGCACCGTAGAGCTGATGCGCCGGCATGGAATCGACGGCGACCAACTCCTCGGCGACAGCTTTCGCTGCGACACCGCGCGCGTCAAGCTGCTCACCGAACTCGGATGGACGCGCACCGACACGCCTCACTACGTGCTCAACCGCAGATCGCTCGACAACCTGCCCGATCCGGCACTGCCGGGCCCGGCGCTCCCGGACGGCTACAGCATTCGTGCCGCCCGTGGGCCGGAAGAGGCGGATGCCCTCGCCGCGATTCACGTGGGGGCGTTCCCCAAGGCCACGTGGACAGCCGAACACTATCGCAGGTACATGCAGGCGCCCGGCTACGCACCCGAGCGGGAGTATGTCGTGGTCGCCCCCGACGGGAGCTTCGCCGCATTCACCGTCACGTGGCACGATGCGTTGAGTCGCATCGGCCTGCTCGAGCCCGTCGGCACGCACGCCGGCCATCGCCGCCTCGGATTGGGTCGCGCCGTGGTCTTGTACGCCCTGCAACAGATGAAGGCTGCCGGCATGACCGTGGCCACCGTCGCCAACTCGAACCACAACGAAGCCTCGCGCGCACTGTACGCCGCCCGTGGATTCACCCCATGGTACCGGTTCGATGACTATGTGAAGCCAGTTCCGTTCGCAGGAAAGGATCGAGTTCCTTGTACAGAGACGCCTTGATCGTCAAGCCGCAAGGTACGCCCCCCCCCCGGCAGTCCGTCTATGTCCCGCACGCGGGACAGACGAGCGCACAAAAACAGCTCGCGGATGGAGTAGGATCTTTCCGTGGGATGAGGCCGTCGGCGCGCCCCATGAGGAGTCTCCACAACGGCTGGCTCAGCGGGAGTTCCGAAGGAGGTCGATCAACATCTTGCTGATGACTCTTGATTTCTGGGCGGCGGTAGGGACTGCCGTGTTTTGCGGTGCGATTGTAGGGCTGGAGCGGCAGCTTCACAGGAAGCCGGCCGGCATCCGGACGAGCATCCTAATCTGCCTCGGAACGGCTGTGTTCGTCGTCTTGGGCACGTTGACCGCGCTCGACGGAGGCGATCCAAGTCGAGTAGTGGCGCAAGTCGTCACCGGGGTCGGATTCATCGGCGCGGGGGTCATGCTGGCCCGGGAAGGGTTGGTGCGCGGCGTAACGTCGGCAGCCGTCATTTGGATGCTCGCCGCGATCGGATGCGCAGCCGGACTCAAGCAGTACTTGGCGGCAATCGCACTAGCATTACTCACGGTCGCGCTGTTAACAGGTGTCGCACTGCTCGAACGATTGATCCAGCGATTGCGCGGCGGCGATTACGGCGGCTCGGACCGCGTGGACGAGCGTTAGTTGCCGCGCGGTAGGCCGATCGGCGTCGAGATCCACGAGAAGAGACTGAAGAACGTCCAACCCTGTGCGCACTTGCTCCTGTCGAGCAAACCCGATGGTTTCCTCCACATGACGTCACCGAATTGAGTATTGCGTCCCCCGATTGATTGATTTGCCGGCCTGGTTTCTCCCGAAGTAGCATGCCGCCGACAGGAGGGATTCATGGCCAAGGTACTCGTTGCATATGCCTCAGTCTACGGCTCGACCCAGGAGGTCGCGGAAAAGGTGGCCGAGGTACTCAATCAGCGTGGACTGGAAACGACCGTCCGCGCGGCGGAGGATGTCGACTCGCTGGAAGGCGTTTCCGCCGTCGTCCTCGGCGGTGCGCTCTACTTCTTCCGGCTGCACAAGAAGGCGCGGCGATTTCTGACCCAACATCGAAAGGCGCTAAAGGATCTGCCGTTTGCGGCCTTCGGGATGGGCCCGACCAACGATGTCGAAAAGGAGTTCGCCGGCGCGCGCGAACACCTCAACAAGTCGCTTGGCAAGTACCGTGAGATCTCTCCGATGGCTGTTCAGGTGTTCGGCGGCAAGCTCGATCCGGGGGCGCTCAAGTTTCCGCACACCGCGATGAAGTCGCTCCCGGCAAGCGACATTCGGGATTGGGAAGCGATCTCCGTTTGGGCGCACGCGCTGCCCACTGCGCTTGGATTGGCGTAGGCGCCGTTCGCTTCGCGTGCCAATCCGCAGATTGGCACGGCGGCAACTCAAGCAACAGAAGCACAGCATCGAGAGCGAACCCTGAATGTGGAGGGTATCGATCCATAGGCCCCTGCTGTCGGTGCGAAACACCAGGAAAAGACACGCGCCCCGAGTCGACGAGCGGTCGGGTCGCAACTCGAAATACGGTAGGTGTCCCCGATCTAGCCTTCGAATAGATCGGAGAGCCACACATCAAGCGGGTCGGTCGCGAGCCGCCTCTTGACGAGCTCCAACAGCAGCGTCGTCAACCGTGTGTGGGGGTTTTGCAGGTCGAGAGCCCGGGCATAGGCCCGGAACTCGTGGGCAAGTTTCAACGGCACAAGACGCATGGCACGATGGACCTGCTCCGGCTCGACTTCGCCAAAGGCCTCGAGATACGCGTTCAGAACGTCCCCCACAGCATTCAATTCATGCGCGTCGCTAAGCAGTCGATCGAGGCTGAACAGCGGGCAGCCGACAGTGGCCTCCTCCCAGTCAATCAGGACAACGCGCCCATCGTCACGGATGATCGCGTTGCCGCCATTCATGTCGGGGTGATCGAGTGACGGCGGAATCTCCGCCAGCGCATCGGCATCCTCTTGGAGTGACGGCTGTGCGTCATTCAACCACTGGATCGATTCTGCAGGAAGGTCAGATAGGTCGTCCTCCAGCAACAGGCTCGGCACACGGCGCACCTCCAGGGCAGGCAATCCCGTGAGGTCGAGCTTGGCAACAGCCGCTTGCACGCGTGCGAGCTCACGTGCCGTCGCCGCGAGTGCCTCGGCTGTTCCCAACTCCTCTGCAGTAGACCCTTCAAGGTTCTCAAACAGCGTCCACAGTTGGCCGTCCACCATCTCGCTCGCAATCAGCCGCGGCCCACCTTCCGGCACGATCCGCTCGAGAAGTGCGTGGATCGGGGTAACCTGCGGGAACATCGGGGTGAAGCTTGCTTTGAGTACCACACAGCCGAAGCGTGCCGTGACACCCCATCGTTTGACCTGCAGAACCTCCGGGACACCTGCCCCATCCCCGCAAGCAGAAGCCACCCACCGTGTCGCAGCATCCAGATCGATGCGTTCGCTGGGCCATACAAGCTGTTCGTTCGTCATGTATCACCCTCCTATGGTGATCCTGTTGGCCGAGCCCAGCAGGCCCGGCTCGACGCATCATCTCTACTGTGCCTCTATCCTAACGCTCTCCGCCTCACCAACGTCTCACAGCGTGCGCCGCTCGCGAGAGAAGTCGAAAAGCGAGGCTTGATTCCAAGTGAGGTGCCAAACGGAAGCCAGAACGCGGGTCTGAGATCAACGCTTTGCAAACAGCTTCCCAAGGATCACAAGGACTGCAACAAGAGAATACACGACTGCGAGGAAGAGGAGTTGCTGTACAAGGCAGGCGAACGACACACACCCATCGATCCAGTATCTTCTTCCGAACACAAAAAGCGTGAAGAGGATAAGAAGTGTAATGTACCAAGGCAGACCTAGCGCGGCTTCGGGCCTACCTCGTGCAGGGAGAGCCCATCCAAAATGCTTCTCGATGAACTGAGGCCACGTATTGACGGACAGGGGCAGTTCGCCTTCGGCTTCAGCTTCCTCGGGGGAAACCGGAGCAGCGGCAACCGTCTCGCGAGAGGGGATACCGTGGTATTCGTCGCGATCTTGTGTTCCCCCTCTCCGGAGAAATTCAGGCCCCAGCGTCTCGTTGCCGTACGGATCAAGATGCCTCATTCCCACTATCCTCACCCGATTCGTAGAGTTCCAGGAGCTCCTTCAAGCGCGCCCGGCAGGCTCCCGCATATGTGCGGCCGAGTTTCTCTACCTCGTTTCTCTTCATCACGACTGCAGGTGCCTTCCAGCAGTCGATATCCCCGAAGATTCCGACTTCTGGATACGTATCAGGTCGTTGTGCGGTATCATCACCCACATCTCTTATTTCCCAAGCCAATGCCTTCGCAAACTCGTCCCTTCTCATAGGGCCTATCTGCGTATGGATCTTCCCAGACTCGGTGGCGTAATTGCTTACAAACGCAAGATCTTCGATCGTAGCGCCCTCAAGTGCCGCCAGTCTTGCCTTCTTGCCGCCCGACAACTGAACCACCAGGTCTTCAAACGTCAAGCCTACTGGGATCGCCGCCGTGAGTCTTATGCCAATTCGTTGCACATACACTCCGCTCAAGAAGGCCGGAAGCTTGAAGAGTTCTCGAAGGAAGCTCACTGCGAAGTCGGTAAACGTCTCCCTGGAAGTCCATCCGTGCAAGACACATCCAGCGTTCCTGTGGCTCACGAACACCCGCGACTGCTTCGCAAGATCGTAGACATCGAAACGGTCCTTCCCAATCCTCCAGTTCCGCAGCGCTAGGCTCGACGAGAGGGCCTCGGCCCACTTCCCTCGGCTATCGAGAACGCTGGCGATTGGCTGGAAGCGAATCTGAAGTACCTGCTTCGAGCTAGCTCCCTCGTTGAAAGCGGCATGTGCCCAGGGCATGTCCTCTCCTTCCACTTCTCTCATCTCTGGCTCTGGTTTGCGTTCACGCTATCTTTATCTTCATGACAGTTGTTTGAGCCTACTCTCTGGAGCAAGAACGAGCAACCCTGCGCCTCCTTATTTTCCGCTATACGTAGCTCAATGACACTTCCAGGCTTTCCTTGTTCGTGCAAGCGCCGCGTGTTTCTTTCGGTATTCCGTGCAGGGAACGCGTCTGCCATTGCATTTGGCACGGATGGACAGGAGCTACTCGCTTTCACGGGTAGCTCGGGAGTTGAGCTGGCTCGCAAGAAGGCGGCCTGAGGCAGAGGGGTTGAGCCTTGGCTCCCGAATTGCGGTCCGCCACTTCGGGTCAACACTCGTCTCTGCGAGAAGGACCCTCACGGGCGCGGGGTCTACCGTTGTATCTTGCGCGAACACAGGGGCCCCCTGACGAGGTAGAGTGTCGTTGACGGGGGTATGGCTCCTGGGGTCCGCAGTCTCTGACTGCTCGATTCTGAAATGCCGCCCCCATCTTCTGTGCCGTCCAGGAGGTGGTCTACGGGGATGGTGCTGGGTAACTCAGCTGCGCTGAGATGCTTGTAGCTCTGAGCAGTAGACGGGACCGCCTGGGCATGGACTCTCTCTGCAAAGAGGCAGACGCATGAGACCCCACCTCTGTGTTGGTATCGATGTCGGCTGCAAGGCACATCGTATCGGAATTGCTCGCCCCAACGGATCAATCCTGGGGGTGTGGGGTCTGAATTCTTGAATCGCTCGGGCGCGATTCACTCCTGGAAGTACTTCCGAAACAGTTCTTCGGCCTTCTTGACGCCTTCGGGGGTAACCCGAACTGACGCAGCCTTGCTCTTGGGCTGAGAGATCCATCCTTTCGCATGAAGTCGATCCATGGTGGCCCACTCGAATGTCTTCCATGCTTGTGCTCCCCACTCGTCATGCGACATCACGAGGTAGAGCAGCGCCATCGTGATCTCATCCACCTTGTCTTTGTCGTAGTCCACAGCGCTTGCACCTCGATTGGAGTTGGTCAGGCAAACAGCCCCCTTCGCTGTGCCATCGTAGGCCAGCGACGACATCCAGAGCAACTGCTTCGCTTTCGTTCGCCACCGTAATTCCGGGGACGCAATACTTAATCCAACGACCGTCGCAGCGAACACACCTCGGCCGAGGATTGAATCGCACCGCACCGATGTGTCATCTCCAGTGATCTTCCTCTGTGAGTGATGCGGCATCATGCCAAGGGGCACGGCAACGCTACTCGCTACTCGCGAACCTGCGGATTGGCTTCGACAATGCCTGGCTCGGCGACCACCTACGGCTCTGTCGTCACGAAGCGCTTCTTGTCCTTCTTGCAGATGAGCTGGATGATGTGGCGGCCGCCGGATACGGCGGGAGGCAGTCCGCCACCGGGCGTGGTCCACTGGCCGATCATGTAGAAGTGGTCGAGCCCGGGCAGGGTCTTCTTCATCTGCATCATCAGGTTGGTGCCGCTGGGGAGCCAGCCTTCGTAGGATCCGCGCCAATTGCCGGTGAAGCGGTTCCAAGTGACCGGCGTAGCCACGTCGCGCATCTCGACCTTGCCGCGCAGGCCGGGGATCCGCTGTTCGAGCGCGTCGATGACGGCGTTACAAGCATCCTCCTTGGCGGCGGCGTACTTCTCAGGGTCTTCGCGCAGGGCCACCCAGCGGTCGTAGTCGCTGTTGAGCATCACGATGATCACCGACTTGCCCTCAGGAGCGATCGCAGGATCGAAGTTGTAGGTCTTGAATGCCAACTGCTTCCGAATCTTGCCGTCGATCTCGACTTCGGGGGCGAGTGGGAACGTGATGCCGGCGATGGTCGACGGGATCTCGGAGAGCGGATCATTGATGCCGAGGCCGATGTATAGCAACGGCGGGAACGGCTTGAGTGTGTCGTAGTGACCTTGGGTCGTGTCATCGATATAGCGGCCGCCGAGCAGTTCGAAGATGGTCGCATGTCCGTCGGCGGCGCTGATCACCACGTCGGCCCGGTGCTCCGTCCCGTCCTCGAGCCGGACGCCGACGGCACGATCGCCGTGAGTTGCCTTCTCGGTGAGGATCTCGGTGACACGGGCGCCGTATTCGATGGCTCCGCCGAGATCGAGGAACCGCTTCTCGATGGCGCGGGCGAACGGCAGCGAGCCGCCGAGCGGGTAGCCGGCGACCTTCCGGTTCAGCCAGGCAAGCGGCATGATCAGAGCGAGCATCGGGAACTCCTCGGCCTCACTGGCAAGGTCAGTAAACGTTGCTCGCAAGAACGGATTCTTGAGACGCTTCGCGAAATCGCTGACCGTGACATTCTTCCAGCGCATGTACGTCCCGCCGTACGGGATCATCGAAAGAGCGGTGCCGAGCTTGTCGCCCAGGGTGTACAACTCGGAGGCCTTGTCAACGCGCACGTCAAATTCGGAGAACTTGCGTATCGCCTGGGTCAACGAGCGAAGCTCGCGCGTATCCTCCGGAGCGAGTTCCAGGAGGTGTTCCTCCAACCGATCTACGTCGCTGTACAGGTTGAGGACCTTGCTGTCTTGCCCCTCGATCCGCGTGTAGATCTCGAGGTTGAGCATCTCGAAGTCCTGAACGGCGCCGACTTCCCGCCACAGCCTGTGGTATCCGACACCGGGCGCCGATCCCACCAGCCAATGGATACAGCCGTCGATCGTGTAGCCTCCGCGAGTCCAGGCGGTGCAGACGCCTCCGGGCAGCGTGTGCATCTCGACGATCTTGGTCTCGTACCCGTTCATCCGGGCGTAGCAACCGGCACAGAGTCCGGCGATCCCTCCACCGATGATGACGATCGACTTCTCGGCCATGGTGAATCCTCCTGGCGTGATTGTACACCCGCTACCCGGGGAACGAAGGAGCGTCAACACCGACGTCCGGAGACGTCTGGCGAAGGCGGCGAACACTTCGATGCGGTGACGAAGACCTGGCATGGGGAGTCCTCTTGCAATCGGTTCAGTCGGCAAGCCAAAGAATGGTTCGAGAACGGTGTCCGCGTCATCGGCGGCTGCTGCCAAACTAGCCGGGTCATATTGAAGACTCTGCAAGTGGGCAAGACTGGACGATCCAGGGTCAAGTCTTCCACTGTAGCACTGATTCTCATCCCATCCTGACGGGAATTGCTGTTACACCGCAAGATCTGATCCTATGCTTCCAGAGTCCAGAGATCCACGGCAGGACGACGAAGCAACCTAGGCGAGTGAGTCGAGCGACTCCAGCGTCTGCTTGGCAACGTTCAGATCCTTCGTAAAGTGTTTGGCCATGCGTTTCATCAGCCAGGCCTGCTTCTCTGGATCGTTCGCGTAGTAGTCATGCTCAAGAAGGCATCGCACCCACGCCAGGTTGGCTTCGACCTGTGCGGGGATCTGCTCGGCATCATGACGAACAGCGTCGCTGGGACATACGCGATGACACAAACCACAGCGTATGCACTCCTCATTGTCAATGATCGCCTTTGCGTCTTGCTTCTCGATGGCACCAACCGGACACGCGCCAATACACACCCCGCACCCTGTACAGTCTTCCGCTTTCACCCAAGGCATTGACTCTTCCCCTTTCTTCTGCAAGTTCCGTGTTCTTCGCGAAAGAGAATACTCGATGCCCAACCTCCAGGCATCTGCCATCGTTGCGCTCAGCGCGTACTACGATCGAAGGGAGTTCCAGGCATGTGCTGTTTGACTCTGCAACCAGCATCCCGAATCCCCACACGAGGGAGTGCCCCTCGCCAATTCCGCATCCGCGGGGTCAAGTCCTGCAATGCAACACCAATCCTGGCCCATTCGTGACGAAAGCTGCTGCATCGCAGGACCTAACCCTCTGTCTTCTCGGAGTCTGAGACGCCCACGTGACGGCTGCGTGTGTAGAATGATCAATGTCTCCAATGAGAGACGCAGCTTTCGCTGGAGCGTCGGCATGCCGAGGAGGTTAGTGAGTGTCAGACCAGCACCGGAGTTCTTGGATGGGGCGGTTCTTCTCCATTTGGACCGGGCAGCAGTTGTCAATGATTGGAAGCTCGCTTGCCCGGTTCGCCCTTGTATGGTGGCTGACGATTCAAACAGGATCCGCGCAGGTGCTGGCCACGGCTTCTCTCGTTGCCGTCCTCCCGAATGCGCTCCTATTCCCCTTCGCAGGAGCGCTCGTCGACCGGTGGAATCGGCGATGGGTGATCGTGATCTCCGATGCATGGGCAGCTCTCGTCGCCTTGTGCCTGGCGCTGTTGTTCTGGACTGATCTTATGCAAGTGTGGCACGTTTACGCCGTAATCCTCTTAAGCTCGATCGGAGGCGTGTTTCACCGCACGGCCTTCTTTGCCGTGACGCCTGCGCTCGTTCCTGAGAAGCATCTAACGCGAGTCGCAGGCTTGGGAACGGCCTCCGAGGGTGCGCTCAACGTCCTCGGCCCCATGCTGGGCGCGCTGGCGATCTCGATTCTGCCGATTCATGGTGTCATGATGATCGATGTGGCCACCGCGGCGTTTGCCATTGCGCCACTCCTATTCATCCGGCTTCCTGTAATCAAGAAACAGACGGAGGACGAGAAAGAGGGGCTCCTTGCCAGCATCAAGGGTGGCTTTGCCTACGTTCGCAGGGTGCGCGGATTGATGCTGTTCCTGGGAGCGTTCGCCCTGACGAACTTCATCTCCAACCCTGCCTATCGCCTGATGCCGCTGCTCGTAACGCAACACTTCGGTAAAGGCGCATTGGGCTATGCCTCGCTGTCCTCGTCCTGGGGCATTGGGATCCTTGTCGGAGGACTCGTCATCTCTGCATGGGGTGGCTTCCGGCGCAGGATCGCCACCATCATCCTGGGCGCTGTCATTCAAGGGCTTGGGACGATCCTGATTGGCGCGGCTCCGCAATGGGCCATCCTGCTTGCGATCCTTGGGATGGGAGTGGGAGGACTTGGGAATTCGATGACGAATGCCCCCCTATCCGCCATGTTCCAGAGCGGCGTTCCCGATCACCTTCGAGGGCGATTCTTCTCCGTCTTCGGTGCGATCCTCATGTTGGCGCAGCCCCTCGGCTTCGCAGTTGCAGGCCCCATCGCAGAGGCAATCGGAATCCGAACATGGATTCTCTGGGTCGGAATCCTTCAGGTCGTCATCATCTCCGCGCTTCTGTTCTTCCCGTCGGTACGCAGGTTGGAAACCATGTTCAAGCGGGCTGCAACGCTTACCCCATCCATGCCCCCCACTCCTGAGCCCGGTCCCGTCCCAAGTGCGTCAACGGCTGGATTGAACCACCATCGCATGATCTGGGTTTCGGGGACGCAATACTTATCTCCCCAACTGCATCAACCTCAGGTCCCCACGCGCACCAGCCTACGTCTCCTTGTCTTGCGGTGGCTGTTTCCCTAGCAGTTGCGGATCACCAGACACCAGGAATCTTTCGATCCGATCGTCTGAGGGGTCGGGGTCGGAGTCACGTCCTTGTTTCTGGTGTGCCATACTGGCCAAGGGGCAAGGCATCCCTCTTGAATCTGGTCAACGCGCCTCTGAGGTAGAGCGCGCGGTTTGCGAAAGCCGCAGCGCGTATGGGGCCTCGGGGGAACTGGCGCACACGCATAGCAACTACACGACGCTCAACGGCTTGATGCGCTCGATGTCGGCACCAATGACCTGCGCGGCGTCCCACAGGTCGACCGCGCGTTGCGCATTGAGCCAGAACTCGGGCGAGTTGCCGAACAGGCGTGAAAGACGCAACGCCATCTCGGGGCTCACCGACCGGCGCTCACGCAGCAACTCATTCACGGTCTGACGCGAAACACCCAACACCCGAGCCAGAGCGGCGACGGTCATGTTGTAGTCAGGGAGGAAGTCCTCCCGGAGCATCTCACCCGGGTGGATGGGACGGACTTCTCTCTTCCTCGTGTTTGGAATACCCATGACCCACCTCCTATCCGTGGTAGTCCGTGATCTCCACATCGTACGCATCACCGTCGACGAATCGGAAGCAGACGCGCCATTGATCATTGACAGCGATAGCATGCTGCCCTGTTCGGTCTCCCCCGAGCTTGTGGAGTCGATTCCCCGGGGGGCTTCGGAGATCATGCAAGCGAGCCGCCAGGTCGATGTATTCAAGCTTCCGCCGCGCCCGACGTGTGATCTCGGGCGGGAGTCGACTCGAGCGGCCGGTCACGAACAACTCCTGCGTCTGCCGATCTGCAAACGTCTTGATCACAGACTGAAGCGTAACGTGTCACGTGACGCTTGTCAACATCCAGCCCCTGGGAATCCTGGGAGCTTCTCTGCAAGGGCGCCAGCTCACTCGCTCCCCATGGATCGACCGAAACTCAGCGTGTTGCTTCAAACGATGACGAGGCTCAGGAAACGTGCCGTAGCTCCGCATGATGGAGAACCAGCATGTGTCCTCCGACCTATACCCAAGTCTCTGACTCGAATCGCTACGAACTCCGCCGCGACGTTTGCCATTCCGTTCCTTGGTGTATGTATCTCTACCGAACCACTGAGCGCAAGGGCTTGGGAGCCAACTGCGCCGGAGATTAGACAGCATCATTCTGTAGCGCACGACGCCGTTTCTGTGTTCGCCGTGACCTACTGCAAGTTGTCTCTGTTCATCTTTTCCGGTATGCTCCTATCTGCTCTTATAGGAGGTGTAACGCATACCCAGATTCGTACACTGGCAACTGTTCCACCGACGAGGCGCGGTCATCATGCAGAGATTTGTGGCTACCACTGCAGTCTGTCTGCTCCTGATTTGCCTTGCGGCCGGTTCTGTCGCCGTCGCAGCAGAGACAGCGTTTCTCGGGGAGCTGGTTCCCTGGCCGATGCTCAGCACGGCGATCCCCGGCGTGCCGTTGGAGCTTTCTGATGCGCCACTTGAGGAGTCCATCCAGGGCGTGTGGCCGGAAGAAGCGATGTTTGGGCTTCTCGGCGTCGGGATCGGGCCCGACGCGGGTGTGACGGTGGCTGTCGTAGAGAGGGGTGAGCTGCCGCCCACTCTGCTCGTCGATAGCGACAACGATCAGGATCTGACGAACAACCGCTGGCTTGAATTCGATGAGCAAAGTGGCGTTCGTTGGTATTCGTGGTTTGTCACGGTCATGGCCGAGTACTGTGATGGCACAACGTGCCATCAGGTTCCATACCATGTCTCCATCAGTGCGCTGTTCTCGTATGTCGAGAACCACTACATCTACTACTACGGCGGCTTCAGCCACCGGCGCGGGTTGGCCATCGTCGCAGAGCACGCGTACCCCATTGCAGTTACCAGCCTGTCGTCCAGCGGGCTGTACAGCGACGTATCCAGACTGGTTGTGGCTGTCGATACGAATGGAGATGGAACCATTGACACGTTGCCGTATTCGCATGAGGTCTTTGGTCCAGAGGAGCTGCTTGTTCTTCCCGAAGGGACCTACGAGATCAGCGAGGCGAGCGATGATGGATTTACTCTCCACCTTGAGCGCATCGGAGACACCGACCCCAGGCCGGTGATCGCGCGCGAGGAGTTTGCTCCTGCCTTCACCGCAGAAACCGTTGACGGACACACCGTTTCCGTCCCTCTCGATCGGGGCAGGGTAGCCGTTTTGCTGTTCTTAGACTCCATTTCCGCTAACGCAGGATGCACAGCGTGCAGCTCGAGTGCCACAGCGTCGATCCGACGGATCGAAAGCATCCTGGGTGTGCTTCAGACGTTTGCCAGTGATCCGGTAGAGCTTATTGTGGTCACCAAGCAAGTGCCCGGCCAGGATTCCCTCCTTTCTCTCCCATCGAGTAGCGTTCCAACCCATCTCATTTGGGATCCAAGCATCAACCTCCTCTATCGGCGATCCATCGGTGCTTTGATCATAGGACCCGAAGGCCGCATCGTTGCCATGGACGAAGCCTGGGCAACGGTGAACCGCTGCAATGGGCGTCCCAAAGGAGCGTTGCAGGAGCTTCAAGCGTTCGAGATCGCAGGCGTTCTTGAGGGTCTCCTCTGGTAGGCCACATTGCTCGCGGAATCGGAGCCGCGCCTTCATTCTTGGCGTATGTCCTGTTCTATTCCCTTGGCAACGAAACTGCTTCTCGACCAATGACGGCCCGCGGCACGGAATCTGAACACTACTCGTAAATCGCATCGCATGGAAGACCCGGACGTCTCTCGATTGACCGCCGCAACGAGTCGAGGTACGCTGAAACACGGAGGCTGTTTCATGACCAACGAGTTCACTGCAGTGATCGAGCGCGAGGGCGAGTGGTTCATCGGCTACTCCCCGTAGATTCCCGGGGCCAACGGACAGGGAAAGAGCAAGGAGGAGTGCTTGAAGAGCCTTGCCAAGGCCATCGAACTGATCCTCGAAGACCGCCGAGAAGAGGGGCTCCGCGGTGTGCCAGCGGATGCTGTCCGCGCCATTGTCAAGGTCGGATGAAACGTAGCAAACTGCTGAGGCATCTGCGCCGCTACGGATGCACACTGAAACGCGAGAGCGCTTCTCACTCTCTGCGGCAGAACCCATCGACAGGACAGGTCGAGGCAATCCCGCGCCACACAGAGATTCCAAACCTCCTTGCCAGCAAGATTTGCCGCGGCCTGTCTGTTCCCGAGGCATAGAACCACCGAATCTGTTCCGCAAGAAGGCTATGCCAAGGGTGGCCTTCGCAGCACCCACGATCGCAAGTCGACGAACATTGCAGGATCTGGTCTTCATTATCGACTCCCACTACACGGAATGATTCGCAGTGCAGGAGAAGCCTCCCCGTGGAGGGCATCATCCCCCACGGAGAGTACTTCGAGCGCTTAGGTCGATGGATCTCCTCGGGCGGCGTCAAGAGGCAACGCCTCATCCCGAGACGCACGAATTGACTTCTACCGAGCCCTCTGCTCTAGACTGTGTTGCTGCGGGAAGAGGAGTGATCCACCAACCGTTCTCTCTTGTCCGTCACTCAATCCACGCACTCCCGCTCCTGCCGATCTCGGAAGGTCTTCATCTTTCAGGCATCCCGCGGCGTGACCTAGACAAGGAGGCGGTACGATGCGTGCTTACGGTGGGAGGTCTGCTTGGGGTCTTGCTCTGTTGTTGATCGGCTGTCTCTTTCTTCTGATTCCTGCGTACGCGCAGAGTGAGAAGATCGAGGTGCTGATTTGGGAAACCGACGAACTCGACTTGCCGTCGCTATTCGGAGCAATCGGCGAGTACGTGCGGAACTTCGGAGGAAACGTCCAGTTGAAGGCGGTCTCGTTCGGCCAGTATTGGGACGAGCTCCGCGGGCGCTTGATGGGGGGCGATCCGCCGGATCTGTTCTGGGTGACGAACGAGATGTTGGGCGAGCTGGCCGACCTGGATCTGGTGATTCCGTTGGATGCAGCCGCCGCGCGAGGCTTGCGTGTGTCCCGATTACACCTGCTTGGTGGGCAGCAATGGGGCGTTCAGGTGGGATCGAAGGGAAGCTTCGCCGAGATCGCTTACGCGGTGCCAACAGAGAAGGCCTACAAGCTCGAGCCGGTGCTCGCATTCCTCGAGTACATCCAGCCCAAGTGGGAAGCCATCTGCTGTTTCGAGATCATCCAGCCAAATCCTGGTCTCAATACGGCGATCGCCGCGCACGGCAATACGGATTGGCACATCGACACGGCCAATGAGTTCCTCTTCGGCACGGATATGGGCGGATCGACGACAGCCACCAACCATTGCCCGAACTCGTGGACCCGCCGCCACATCCACGTCGGGTTGACCAACACCAACGACTTCTACTACGACAGCGACTTGATCCCCTCGGGCGATGACACGGACGCGACCAGCGGGATCGATACGGCGATGCTCTTCTTCTACGCCGGACACGGCTTCCCGCCACCGTCCTGGAGCACCTTGGGCAACAGTGCCAACGTCGCCAATGTCAGCATCGGAGACGATCCAGGTTGGGGAATGCTTCGCTACTACTGGCAGTGTTCGTGCACCGTGTTTGCGCACGGCCCGAATTGCTGCGCGGGGGACACCTGCCACTCGTGGCATCCGTGCCCGGACAGCGGCGAGGACTGGTGGTATCAGTGTCCCGGGCAGTTCACCGGCGCGTCGGATTCCACCGCCACCCCCAACATCTACGAACGCTGGGGCGTGGCCATCAATCCGAACCTGCGCATGGCCTGCGGCGCATCGACGTGCGGCTACTGCCACGAGGGCCAGGTCAACAGCATCTGGAACAACTACAACAACCTCGGACAGGACGTGGCCGACTCGTTCATCAACGGCCTGGCCGTGGGCAACGTGGTCCCCCTGTGCATCAGCATGGGCGGCTGGAACATCAACGCCAATCCGTTGGTGGCCGATTCGTCGTTCACCAACCTGCCCAATACGTCGGGCACCTCGCACTACTACATCCAGTATCTGTCGAACTTCGCATCTCACGAGATCGATCCACCGGTGTTCAAGATACCAGATCTGTTGCCGAAGCTGGTGATGCTGAAGCCGGTGCCGACGCCCCGCCGGTGGCTCGATTACGAGTTCGACGAGACCAAGGAGTGGCTGAACTCACCCGACGAAATCGATGGCCGAGGTCCCCGGGTGCGAATCAACCTCAACAGTGGCGCGATCTACATTGCCGGGCCTCCCAAGCCAATTGGCGAGGCCCCGCCGCTTCCGGAAGAGGCCTATCTCGACTTTGCGTTGCGACATGTCGAGGAGCTGGGTTGGCGCGAAAACCTGACGAGTGAGCCGATCGGTTCCAAGATGATGATCGCCGGTGTATCCGTGGAAGAGCCGATAAAACAGCAGGTGGTGCAGAAGAACGTGACGGTGCGCCTCAAGCGGCTGGTCGACCTTGATGGCCTCTTGGTCCCTGTGCTCGGGGAAGGCGGCGTGATCGAGATCCAAATGAACAACGACGGCTCTCTACTCAACGCGGCCAAGGTGTGGCGCGAGATCGCCGAATACGGAGCCCTGGAGCCGGTGAAGCCGTATGAGCAGGCCCTGTACGAGGCGTTGCGCGAGACCAAGGATCCGGGTGCGTACGGCGTATCCAACTGGGCATGGGGCTACGTGGCATCAGCGGGCAACGAGGCACAGGAGGCGATGCGGCTGGTGTACCGCTTCTGGCTGACTCCGTCGGAGGCGGGGCAGTTGCGAGACCTTGCGCCGATCATGGTCGAGATCCCCGCGTGAGCAAGGCTCGAGCTGAGATCTTGCTGATCTAGGGGAACTCCGGGGACACAGCACGCAACCCGATTTCGGCAGCGCAGGATGGCGTGCTGCGCCCCCCCCGATTCGCCGTCTTGCTCCTAAGCTGTATCCCGCGCAGTGAGCGCGACAGCTCGAACCGGCGAGGCCTCTACACTTTTGATCCGCAAAGGGAAACACCCGAACCAGATCTGTCCAACCGCCTGACGAAGCCAAGGCAGATTGCAGAGTGCCTCGACGATCGGAATACCGGCTTGAAGAAGGATCTTGTGCACAGGGAAATCGTACGGCTCCTCCACAGGATCGGCGCTCGGCGTATCGAGCCCTACGAGCGCCGCCCCGCGGCCTACCAGAGCCTGGGCAGCCTCTGTCGTAAGATGCGGATACCCGGAGAAGAATTCGGGTGTGTCCTGGTGGCGCTCCCACCCTGTGCTGAACAGCACGGCACATCCGACCACCTGCTCAGGAAGATCGCCTGAACCGATCGGATGGCAACGCGTTTCGACAAAGACCGTAGGGAACAGTTGGAGCGGAAGCGCAGCCACGTCTATGCCGCCTGAAATGAAATGCAGTGGCGCATCGATGTGGGTTCCGCCATGGAGATCGAGGTGTGTGAGTTTCGACACCAAACACGTGGGATCTCCAACATCGATTCGATCGATCCTTAGGGCTGGCTGGTCACCCGGGTAGGAGAGGCTGTCTGCATTGAGTTGCCTGGTAAGGTCAGTGACTCTGAACATGTCCCCTCCTTGCGGGAAGCTGATCTCGGTTTCAGCTTCCCGCTTCGTGTCGCCGCCTACACCGCGAGCATCAACTCGTCTGACACAGACTGCACCATCGTCTTGTCGATGCGTGTGAGCCCCGGCCGGTTCTCCATCATCCAGTTGGCGTATTTCTCGCTCTGGTACTCCGTGCGAACCGTGTAGGGAGGGGCGACCTGATACGGCGCGATTCGATCGATCTTTGTCATCGATCGCTCCGCGCTCTTGCGAATGACCTCTCGGGCCTTCGCCGGCGCAAGGCAAAGCGTCGGTGACTGCTCGAGGAATGCGGGTTGCTTGTCCAATCCACGCTTGACGATAGCGGTCTCCACATCCCCGATCAGCGCCGTGATCTCTTCTGCGGCAGCGCGATCGCCTGCGATAAACGCGACAGGCACGCCGTGTCGGCCCGCTTCCCATGCATTCGCAGCGATTTCGCCCCACTTCGTGCCGTTGACCCAGACACCGACAATCCCACCGTGAAAGCTGTGGGCAAGGCGCCCCCACGGCGCGTTCCGCATTCCGTGCAGGCCGACCATCATCAGCGCGTCGAACGAATCATCCAGGCCAACCGGACCGCCATCCCCCGCAGCCATCACCAACTGGCATTCGGGATGGAGAAGTTCGACGTCGATCCCCCCCGGGAAGCCGCCATGGCCATCCCATGCCCACACCTCGGAGGCACCGCCATCGATTGCGCCTTGCACCGCCGCATTCAGCTCCTCAGTGGCCAATCGCCGTGCCTGATGAAGAAATGGCGCGTACCACTCCTTCTTATCATCCCACTGACACTGCTGGCGATGGTGAACAACACCAGCCGTTCCTTCCAGATCGCAAACGATGTAGACCTTCATCCTGGAACCTCCTCTTGCCGGAAACGCGTGCGAAGCACACCGTGTATGAGCGTTCTTGAACCCCGAAGCGCACTTCGGCGCTCTGGGATGACAAGACCGCCACCTGCCGAAGCGATCCTCGAGCGAAATTGCTGAAGACACCCTGTCGAGGCCCGATCGCATCCGCGCTGGGCTCGATTCCCATCCCAACGGAACCTCTCTCGCAGGCCTCAGCTGCACCGTCTCCTCGGGTGTTCCTGTGTTGTCTCGCCTCGCTATAGATCAGCGTAGCTGCTATTTGCGTCATCCTCTGTCACATTTTCCAAGCGGGTGTTCCCGAGGGCATCGGGCTCTACCATTGGATGTCTTGGGGATCCGGATGGTTGGAAGCTTGCCTGGAGGCAGCATCTTGGGAGTTTCCTCGCAACTCCTGGGATGTTGACGGGGTGGTGCCTTGGCTACTCTGAGGACTCGCCGCAGGTGAATCCCTTGGAGTGCCCTCGGAACCTCCGGCTTGAGCCTCCGGCTGACGCGCGCTAGCTGTCTCCATCGGCAAGACGTCGCGCGAGTCCAGCGCGGAATGCGCGCAGGATGGGCGCTCTTTCCTGCCCCCACGCGTGGTCGGCAACCATTCGAGGGTCCTCGAGCAACGTTTGGATAGCTTGTTCCACGCCATCTCGTGTCACCTCGTCCAACATCGCGATCGCATCGCACCCGAGGAGAAACGCCCCAGATGTCTCCCACACAAGCTCCGGAGCCGCTTCGTAGTCCAACTCGAACCTGCGTATTCCGTCCGATTCGTACTGCTCCATGATGGCGATCGCGTCGGGAAGGTCGCGGTCTCCCATGCGGACCGTGGCGGCATGCACCTTGATCGCAGCAAGGATCGGCAAGCGGGCGACGCAGAGCTTGCAGTCCCCACGCTCGATATCTTCCGCGTATCGTACAGCTTCGGATAGGCCCACCGAGCTGATCCGCTCTCCGTCAGGAAACTCGATCATCGCCCCCGGCAAGGGAGAGAGTGGAAGAACATCCACCTCAGTTCCCGCAGGGCTGACGAACCGGTGCGTGATGCGCGTCGAACGAAGGCCCTCGGCCTCCAGAACGCCGCGAAGCCTGTCTAGACCTCCTTCCACAACCACAACCAGATCGAGATCACGCGTGGTGCGTGGAAGAATAATCCCTTGCAGGATGAGGGCGTTGGCGCCGATGACGGCGTACGGGATCCCGGCCTCTGCAAGCGCACGAGTTGCTGCGCACAGGTCTGCTGAAAGGCGCGGCTCGAGATGATCTACGCGATCCATGCGAGGTGTTCCTCTCTGAGGCGAAGCGCGGTCTCACCCAGGCGAACGTCTCCACCCGACATCAACTCGGCGTAGACGATCAATGGATCCGCTATCAGGACCCCGTCTTCGCCGATCGGCTTCCCCAGATCCGTGGCGAACGCTGTGGCGAGGTCGATGTTCCCGTCACGAGCAGGAGCAAGCTTGAGTTCCCTCTGCACAACCGCTTGCGCGTCTTCGGGGATGTACAGGCGCATCGCAGCCGGCCGGAGGTAATCGGTCAGCCAGCCCGCGGCGACCTCCCCGCCAACCACCACAGGAAGCTTGGCGGCTCTCATCGCGTCGGCCAATGCAGGGAAGTCATCGCCTGCCGCCGCTTTGTATTCACCAAGGAGGATCTTGGGCTCGAGCTTCGCAGCAAAGGCTCCGGCCCAGCGATCGAGAAGCGGCACGGCGTCGATGATCTCGTAGTCCCCGCGCGTTCGGACGATCACCAGTCGGTCGTTTTCCAACTCGTTCATCACCTTCGAGATCTTGTCGAGCGAGACCCCGGTGGCTGCCTGCATCTCGCGGTAGGTTGCACGGATTCGCGGGCCATGTTGGAGGAGAAAGAAGACGATCTTCGCGCCGGGCTCGCTGAAGTCCTGCCCTCGCGTTGCCGGCCTTCGTGGCGGGCGATGTCTGGTGTGGAAAATCGACAACCCGCCCGGACCCAGGAGGCACGCATTCCCAACGGCGTCAACGAAGTTGACCCTCTGCGCTCGAAGCGCCTCAGCCAGCGGCGCTGGCACGTAGTCCGTGAAGACAACGGCCTGCTCGCAGACACCGCCGCTTGCGATCGCCTCGATCTGTTCGAGTAGCTGGGGGAGCGTCGCCGGCCTCAGGCCCCTACGCACGAAGGCGCAGAGCCGAAAGGTCGGACCGCCGGGCAGGGCAATCTCACACAGCGCATCCACCCCACGAGTCAGTCTGCGGTTTCGCTGCCTCATCCGAACCGACATCTGTTCCAGAATCGCGCGCAAGACGCTCACGCACTGCTGCACAAGGTTTTCTCCGGCGGCCATGTTCGCTCCTTCACTTTGTTCGCGTAACGCGAACATACTCTATGCTCGAACAAACCCTGTGTCAAGAGGGCGCTTGCGCCAAGTAGCACCCTTTCGCACTCAGATAGGAGCTTCGTTCTAGCATTTCACCACACACCTGAAAGCGACCGTTTCGGTAACGTGTGCTTCGCTCGGGGCAGCTCCCTGATCCACTCGCAACTCAACTCTCAACGGGCAGGCAACTTCCCATACGAGCCCGCAATGGCCTCTCCTCGTGCGCCACACGCGAGTCTATGCGACAGATTGGAGACGCTGGCTGCGGATGATCCAGGCGGAGGTCTCCGATGAAGGCACTGATCCTGAAGGCAAGTCCCAAGCAGGATGGCAACACAGCCACCATGGCCGATGCGCTCGCGCGCGGCCTACGCGACGGCGGCGTGGAGGATGTGGTCGAATTCCGGCTGAATGAGATGACGATCCGTCCGTGTCAAGCCTGCGATGCCTGCCTGAAGCCCCCACATCAAGGCTGCATCCTTGATGACGACTTCATGACCATCTTTCCGGTCTTCAGAGACGCCGATGTCATCGTTTTCGCCGCCCCGATCTACTGGTGGCACATCAATGCCCAGCTCAAGACGTTCATCGACCGGATGCATCCGATGCTCACCTACGGTCGTGCGCACTGCTTGACCACCAAACGCCTCATCTTCTTGACCGCGCACTTCGCTCGGGATCCCTACGGCGTGGAGCTGGCAGTCAAGATGTTCGAATCCATCGCCGGCTGGGCGGGCATGCCGTTCGACGCGTTGTGCTACCACTCCCCCACTTCGCACGTGCGGGACTGCCCGGAGAAACTGGATGAAGCATATGCTCTGGGCAGATCGCTCGAGAACTGGGTCAAGCCGACGCTCACACTCCCGTGCCCGGTGAAGGGGTGTGGGTTCGAGTTTCCTGATGTCGAGCGTCTTGCGATGCACATCGTGATGGCCGCAGGAGACAATCACCTGAAGTGGAAGACTGAGCACCTCTCCGAGGTTCACACGCTGGCGAACACACTGACATTGCGTGACGAAGTTCTTGCGATCCTTCACGAATCGTAGAACCGCGCGTTTCCGGCTTGTTCCACTGCTTGCTGGGCGTAAGCGTCAACCGTGTCCGCCAGCGTCGTGGACAAGAACGCACGGCCACGCGTGGTGAATGATGGACATCTCGCTGAATCCGTGGCGGAAGGGCACCCGGCGCTAGTTGCGTCGTGTCTGCCGTTGTGGCCTCTACTAGCATCTACTGTACTTGCAGTCCGTGGCAGACACTGCATGGTCTCCTCCTCTCTTCTGTCGTTGTTCTGTTGTTGCTTTCACTAATCATGTCCTGTATAGTTTTTATTTGAGTTTTTTCTTTGCTTTGATCCTCATGTCTCTGGGGTGCTTGTATGCGTGCTCGATTTGAGAGTATTCGGCTGCTCCACGGTCCATTCGCTCACTTCTTGGCGACGTATCCTGGGAGCAATGCATCTCCTGACATCTCATGTGGCTACCCATGACCTCTGCGTATCGCATGCTAGCATCAAACCATGCTCAACCACACGCTTGCCATGCAACTCGCCACTCTACTGCACTCCCGCATGTGATAGCAGCAGTTCAGTGGTTATCTACCCAACCAGGCAATTACAGCAGGCAAGAGACAGAAGATCATCGGAGTCTGAAGACGATTGGCCAAGTGCACCGCATTGCAAACCGCAAGCAGCATGATTGCTCCGCCTACCAAGGAGCAGCACATCCACTGTCCGCGGTGTCCCCATGCTTACTAATGAGTTACATCCGGACGAGTTGCGGCCAACGGCAAGGAGGAGAAGCACATGAAAACCACGGAGCACCATCCTCGAGACGACGAACGGCCATATGTCGAGGTGAGCCTAATGCGAGTTAGCTACATGCTCGCCAGCGCTTTGCTGCTCGTCGCGCTGATTGCGTCACTGGGGCTGTCGGCCCCCATCGACCTCTCGGGCCAGTACACACTCAACACGATCCTCATACCCGTCTCAGCTACGGTTGTCGGAGGCACTTGGATCGGGACACCCGCTCAGTTCATCACGCCACGAATCAGCATGGAGTCCACACTCGATCTCACACTGACGGCGCACAACACGCAATGGCATGTCAACAGCGCGATGAACTTCGCCGGATTCGAGCGGTTCGTCATCGACGCCAAGCTCCCACTGGGCCCGTTGCTCATCGAGCCGGAGATCTGGTGTGCCGTGCCTTTCGAGACGGTGATCGATGATGACTGCATCGCGAACGCCCTCGTCATTCCTCCTGGCGAGATGTTGTTCGTCAAGAGCCGTTGGACCACCACATTCGAGCTCCATGGACTTCGATTCATCAGTCTTCTGATGATCGAAGATATCACGTTTCCCAATCCCAATGAAGACTTCCCAGACCCAAACTACAACACACAAACACAATCCTTTCACGTCGGGAGTATCACGACAATCACCGCCGAGCCGTACCCGGGCGTGTTACTCACGAGTGTGACGAGTGTCTGTGCCGATTCGGGCTCGAATGACATCGTGGGCTGGTCGGCTCCAGGCTGCGTCAGCAAGACCAGCAGTCTGTGCGACACTCTCTGTTTCAACGAGACCCTCAGCCTCAGTGGCCTGAAGTTGTGCGGGATTCCTGTGTGGCTGAATCTGGCTGTCGATCCCTGCAACGCGCCGCTTCTTACGTTGACAGGTGGTGGATCATTCTCGGGTATTGGAAATCTTGAGCTCTCGGGAGGCTTCTCGCTGTTTCCGCTCGCTTTCTCCGGTTTCTCGTTTTCGGGATCGCTGTGCGACATGATCCGACTGAGTGTCACTCTTTCCGAGAACCTCGAGTTCACCAGCGCGTCGTTCAGTTCCAGCAGCAGTTTCACATTTGGTGATTTCGCCGCAACCGTCTCGGGTAGTGGCAGTTACACATCGGCGATGGGTTTCGCCGGCGGAACGTTCAGCGCATCGCTACGGCACAGCATGTTCTCCGGCGGAATGACCATCGGCGTCGTGAACCAATCCGGAAATCTGCAGGTAGCATCGGTCTCACCGCGACTGCAGTTCACGGCATCACCCGTTTCGTTTTCCGTATCGCTTATGTTCAGCCGGACCAAGCTCACACGCGCGATGCTCACCGTGGGGGTGATCTTCTAGTGTTGATCAATGAGACAAGGAGGGAGGGCCGGGAAGAGACGTCTCACGTTGCCGTAGTCGAGCAGAATACGGCCTCCTCAGTGCAAACGAACATGCGTACCTTCATCGGTTGCTGGGTGGGCCTCCTGCTCTTCCTCAACTGCATCACGCCCTCCGCACTGGGGCAGGGCATCGAGACATACATCGATTATCGGGTAGGTTGCGTCACGGCAAACAACGGCGCGTGTTCCAAGATTACCCTGGAAGTCAAGCGCCGCGACAACGAGGAACGCGTCAGTCGGGGCAACCTAACGATTTACAACAACACGTACCCGAACCTGATCGTTCGCAAGACCCGCAATGGTATTGATGAGGGATTCACAGCTGATGGCCTGGGAGTTTACGAAGTCTTCTATGCCTGTCCGAATGTGCCGTGTCCTTTCAATACCAGTGCGTGTCAGCATACACTGAATGTGGGGTATGTAGACGGATCGGGCAAATTCCAGTCTTCCTCCACAGCCATCACGATCAACGTAATCAAACGCCTGACAGAAGTTCGCATCACGACGATCCCTGCCCTACCGGCTCCCGGTCCGGGCCAAACCGTAACGTGCACCGTCACGGTCACCGTTGAAGACACTCATCCCGACGGGACCAGGGCCGTCCCCGTCGGTCAGGTGCTCGTAAACGGAGAGGACTACTACCCGCTGGTCAACACACCGTCTCTTTCAAGCTGGAAGAGCCAAGCAACGTTCACGATCACCGTAGCGTATCCCTATGCCCTGATCGTGCGATATCTGGGAAGCCACCAGCACTACGAGAGCGTGGCCCAAGTGAAGGTGGTCGAGCCAGCGGGTCCAATACAGCAGACAAACGTCGCACAACTGGTGATTGAGAACGAAGCGGTTTGCCATCGCTGCGCGCTCGCGTCAACAGTCGTCAACGGGGTTCTCGGCGCAATTGCCGGGGCACTCGGAGCAGTCCCCGAAATCGGTGGGGCGCTTGCTGCTGCGCCTGCGATAGCTGCTAATCTCTGCTCTATGTCCTTAGATCTTACTGTCCTTAATTTATGCAATGACCAGGATGGCGATGGCCTCACGGACTGGGTCGAAAGCCACATCGGAACATCACCCGTCAACAGCGATACTGACGTCGACGGACTGAGTGACGCACAGGAGATCGATTTTGCCGGCGGCTGGATGACCATCGGCGCACCTCCTGGACAGCTGAGTTACTATCCGAACCCCATGCATCGTGATTCCGACGGAGACGGTTTGTACGACGGCGACGAGCTATTTCGGTATCAGACGAGCTACGCCTCGGCGGACAGCGACGGCGACGGAGCCTCAGATGGGTTGGAGGTTGGAACATACGACATCACGGTGGCCAGTCAACTAGCACGCGCATTCGGCGGGGTGGCCACCAACTACTACTCAGCCAATCCCAGAGATCACTCAAGCCCCATCATGATGGACACGGATGGTGATGGGCTTGCAGATGGGCAGGAGATCAGTCTCGGGATGGGAATAGGCAAGACGCCATCAACCGATGGGTACGTCAACTGTGTTGACTCCGACGGTGATGGCGTCCACGATCTACAGGATTCCCTGCTCGGTGATGATGTGGCACCACGTACTGGGGATTCCACCGACGGCGAATTGAAGGACGATGCGCTTCCCTCCATCGCCGATCCTGATTCCGACGGCGATGGCCTAACCGACGGGGAGGAGATCGCTCACGGGACCTCTCCGATTGACTGGGATACGGACAATGACAGGTTGTCCGATTCCGATGAATTGTGTGTACACCATACCGATCCGCACGATCCGGACACCGACTCGGATCGAATGCTCGACGGAGACGAGGTCGAGTACACATGTGCTTGTCCTCAGTACGACCTCAACCCGGATGGAGAAAAGCCGGACGACTACAAGCTGCTCGAGATCTCCTTCTTGAACCCGCTCAATCCCGATTCCGACCTTGACGGGCTGTTTGACGGTTCGGACAGTTACCCGTGCTGCGCATTGGAACCGATCGCACGGGATCTCGAACCCATCCCCGCATCTGGAGAAGAACGAGCAACTCAGGAAAGCCTCCAGGCACCGCTGTATGCGGATCTGGATCTCGATGGCCAAGTGGACGATAGCCTCCGCCTGGAAGTCGACGCTGCCACTGACACTGTCATTGCAGTAGCCATCGATATCGGGAGAAACGGCCTTGTCGATGCCTGGGTTTCTCTGCTCGGTTCACAGAGAACAGGAGAGGATATTGTATACACTGTCCTTTATGCGCTTTCGGGCTCAACGAAGGTCTTCGTGGCCGCAATTCACGACTCCAACAACGATCTGACGCCGGATAGCGTAGCTGTCTATAGAAGCCCAGAAGCGGAGGGTACATACGAAGTAGCAGAGCAGATTGACCTCGATGGAGATGGAGAACGCGACGACAGTCTTTGGCTGACGTTCGGCGACACGGAGACAGCCTTGGCATCGGTCGACACAGCGGTCTTGCTTCTTGACGTTGCACAGCCAGGATCTACGCAGATTGTCGAGGTATCAAGCGACACATGGGTGGGCCAAGGAGTGCATGTCGTCGAGGAGAGCGGCAATGAGTATTACGTCTTCTCATTCACGTATGAGCCGCCGCAAGCGGATGCCAAGGCACGGAGAATGAGGGTCCAGGTCTGGGACCACGACATGGATGGTGAGCCCGACGAAGTCGAGGCTTGGGTCGAAGTGTGGAAGGAAGAGCAATGATCAATGCCAAGCGCTCAACCGGATTTCTTGCGCTACTCATCGTTGTGTGTCTCGCATCGCATGTTTCCGTCGATGCTGATCCTGCAGCCGATGCCGGCGGGCCCTACATGATCTCCGAAGGTGAGGTCTTGACCCTCTCCGGATCTGCCACGCCTGATCCGGGGAAGATCATAGAGAGCTATGATTGGGATCTGGATCATGATGGAGCCTACGACGATGCGACCGGCAGCAGCCCAACCATCTCATGGACGAGTCTCGAAGGCTTAGGAATCGCTGACGACGGAACCTACACCATCACTCTGAGAGCCGTTCAGTCAGACAGCGCCACAGCGATCGACTCCACCACTTTGCTGATTCTCAACGTTGGACCGACCGCTGATGCGGGCGGACCGTACGCAATCGCTGAAGGAGAATCGGTGGCCCTATGCGGGGTTGGATCAACGGACCCCAGTGCCTCTGACGCTGCGAGCCTTTACTATGAGTGGGATCTCGACGGTGATCGAGCCTTCGATGACGCGGTAGGACCGTCCCCGAGTATCTCGTGGGCAGTTCTCAACTCAACCTCACTGAACGATGACGGGGATTACGCCGACGCATTCTCTCTTCGCGTAACGGACGATGAAGGGGCCTCATCAGTCGCCAACGCGAACCTTCATGTGTCAAATGCCCCTCCCAATGCCGAGACTGGAACATACACGATCTTCGAGGGCGATGAAATCTATCTCGATGCGACAGCGTCTTCGGACCCAAGTGCGTCAGACGTCCTGTCGTTCGTATGGGATCTCAATGGGGATGGCGTGTATGGCGAAGCCACAGGAGAGACCGCCACCGTTGCCTGGTCATGCTTGGAGGGCCTGGGAATTGCCGACAACGGTACCTACCCAATCGGTCTCCGGATAACAGACGATGATGGGGGCCAGGGAGACGGATTTGCTCAACTCATCGTTCACAACGCTCCTCCCCTAGCTGATGCCGGGGGACCCTACATCATCGACGAAGGACTGGATGTCCAGCTTGACGCGTCAAGCTCCTCCGACCCGTCAAGCATCGACGCCACAGCGCTGACTTACGCGTGGGACATCGACGGGGACGGCAACTACGGAGAGACGGGAGAGCCGACCGCCAGAGACGCGACCATTTCGTGGACAACTCTAGGCTCTCTTGATGTTCTGGATGACGGTGCTTGGATTATCTCCGTTCGTGTTGGGGACAAGGATGGCGAAAGCACAGTCTCGGGAACCATGCTGACCGTGGCGAATCTACCCCCCTCCGCGGTCGTCGGCGGTCCGTACGGAATCTCGGAAGGTGATCCGCTGATTCTCGATGGATCCGGCTCAACCGATCCGAATCCCGACTACGATCCGCTTTCGTTCGTGTGGGATCTCAAGGACGACGGCGCCGTGATTCACGCCGGAGGGCCTTCCATCTCGATTCCATGGACCGCGTTGCTCGCCGAGGGTCTGGGCGACGACGGTACGTTCACGTTGGTCCTGACCGTGTCAGACGATGACGGAGGTTCGGACACCAATACCGTCGATTGGACCATCACCAACACCGCTCCGTCGATCATCCAATGTCCGGGAAACCGTTCCGCCAACCTCGACCAGCCGATCTCCGGCCTCGCCGCCTCGTTTGACGACCCAGGAACTGACACCTGGTCGGCAACGGTGGATTGGGGCGATGGCAGCTCGAACGATCTGCCAGACATCGACAAGGTGTTCCTGCTTCCTGAGCACACCTATACGGTATGCGCTGGCGACGGAGAGACGTTCACCGTCTCGGTGACCGTGTCAGACGATAATGGAGGAACTGACTCGTGCACGTTCTCTATCTCGGTGATCAACGATACAATTGCCCCAGCTGTGTCCTTTGATGCAGTTCCGGCTGCTTCCACGCAGAGCACTGCAGCGTCGTTCGCGTGGAGCGGCGTCGACGATCATACGGCATCAGCGCAGATCCTGTTCAGCACCCGCAGAGATGGTTACGGCTGGACGTACTGGAGCACCAATACGGCGACTGTGGTCGGCCCACTCCCCACTGGAACCCACACCTTTGAGGTCAGGGCGCAAGACGAAGCGGGAAATGAGTCGGAGCCGATCTTATTCGAGTGGACTATTGAATCACCGCCTCCTTCCACCACAACAGTCCGCGTCTTCTCACCGAAACGGAACGGTGCGTACATCGTCGGGAGCGAGCTGGTCGCACGCTGGGAGGCAAGCGGCGCAACGGCCGCAACCGGGACTCTTCCCAATGGCGATTCTATAGACACATCACAAATCGGTGCTTTCACGTTCGTCGTGACCGCAACTGGGACCTCCGGTCGGAAAGCGAAGGAGTCGGTTGACTATTACATCGTGCCGAAGCTCGTTGTAGGACGTGGCCAAGAACAAGATGGAGTGGTATGGAGCTTCCTCGATCGACCTCATGAAACCCATGTCAATGAGAGTGGCGATCTGATTCTCGAACCGATTCGCTATCTCTACAGGACGCCCATCGGCATCTCGTTCCGACTCGAAGGAGCAATGGGACAGGCCCTCCCCAACGAGCGTGCATATGTCGATGTGTGCGCGCCACCACGTTTCGCTTCGGGAGGCGTTGAAACCTGCTCCTTCGTGGCCATGTTTGGGGCCGAGTGCAGTTCTGATGGGGAATACACATGCATCATCGCAACTGACGGAGTCGACGGCTCCCCTCCGCTCCTGCCGGGTAGATACAAGGTCACAGTCAGCGTGAACGCGCTGCCCATAGACTCCGTCTGGATTCGAGTTATCCCATGAGATAGGCCAGGCTTCAAGACACAGTCAACGCTCAAGTCTTCCGGCTAGAGACATTGAGATCTATCGTTGGATCGCACGCTGAAGGACGGCGATTGCTCTCGGCATGAGCGTTCCGTGCATCACGGACCGCTTCCTGTTCCCGGTCCGTGATGCACGGAATGTGTGGCAGTTCCTTAGTAGGATGTGGTGTCAATCCTGCGCTAGAACAACATCACCAAAGCAGCCGCAAGAACAACGGCCGCAGCAACGACGGCATTCACCACGGCGTGTGCCATGTCGAGAAAACCCAGGCCGGTATCGAAGTGCATCGGCTGGACCTCGAACATCGAATCGTCGCCTTCGCCGGGATCGAAGAAGGTGGCGAGCATGTGGAACATCGCCTCGCTCTGCAGTCCGAACAGATCCCCGGTGTGGCCCATCTCCGAGAGCACCACCTGGCGCCCGTTGGAGAGGAGTGGGAGGAGTTCCTCCGTGGCAAACTGCGCCGGGGTTGAGAAATCGGCGCTTCCACTTACGAGGAGCGTCTCCACGTACGACAGTTGGGCTTCGTGCAGCCACCGGCCATCCGCCGCCCAGAGTCGCGCCTCCGGCCACCAGAGAAACGGGAGAGCCGAGGATGGATTCAGGAGGATTCATGTCGTTCAGCCAGTCACGAGCCGCATCGTAATCCATCCCCCCTTGGCCGCCCATTCGCCCCACACCACGGAGGCAGGGATCATCTGATCGAACATCAAAGACATCACCGCAAGCCCACTCGGATCGCCCGCCTCTGCAGCGAGGTACGCATCGTACGCGGTCGCGGCAGTTCCCCGATGGAAGAGCATGAACTGCTTGACAAAAGCCACCTTGCCCGGATCAATCGGGAGAAAGATCCAGCGCTCGGGCATGTCGCGGAATACGGATCGCACGGATTTGGCGAGATCATCGGTTCGCGCACGGCAATCCGGATCCTTGGAGCACAACGCGGCATCAGCCTCGATCATCGTGTCGAGTACGTCGGGCTCCCACACGAAGTGCCCGGGTGGATTGACCGTAACCATCGCCGATCGGAATAGGTACTCCGGATACAGATGCGCGTACTACTGTGCCAGCCGCGTCCCGTAGCTCGCGCTAAGCAGATGGATACGATCGTAAACAAGGGCCACACGCGCAGCCTCCATGTCATCGATCGTTTCGAGTGCGTTGTAGCCAGCGAGATCTACACCCGCTGCCGCGAAGGACTCCGCACACCGCGCCAGCGCCTGTCCGTATCGTACGAGTGCCGCTTCGCTCGCCAGATTGCCGCCCGTATTCTTCAGGGCGCGAGCAACTTCCGGACAATCCAACACAACCGATCCATCGATACCCCGGTATCCGACCATCACGACGTCATGACGCTCAAGAAAGGCATCGAGATTGCCGACCGCCATGCTGGAGCTCCCCGGCCCGCCCGACAGTCAGAAGATCGCCTCGGCAGACCGTTTCGCTGCGGCGGGTATGCGGGTGACAGGTAGCGCGAGCAAGCGTGTATCGGGATCGTCCCGGTTCTCCGGTACGATCAGAGCCCCACAGTCGGCGGGATACGGCACGCCGTCCGCTCCTGTGTAGGTACACGACTCCAACGTAAGATCGCCTGCAACGGCTCCCGCCGGGACACCACATGCCTCCTCCGCACCAAGATCGCTGGCGCCACCGGCGATCGCGAGCAAAAGCCCCATCACCACTGCCCATCGTGCGTTCACCGTCGCGCCCTCCTTGTTCATCGAACTGCTTGCCGCTCACTACCAACCCTATGCTGGCATTGCGAGTTCCAGAATTCCGACCAACCTCATCGCCGAAGTCACTGCCCCCTTCCAAGGCAACGGATCGATGCAGCCGGAACAGGCCCACGCAGAGCCTAACAGTCGCCGCGCACACGGCAAACTGCACGTCAGGCACGTCACTTCGACGTTCTTCAATCTGCAGCTCGATCACCCATGCGCACCAAGGCCGTGTACACATCACAGAGCCATTTCGAGCACAGGCCCGTGACACGAATCCATTGGCTCCTCTTGCCCCCTACCACGCCACCCGTTACGGTAAGACATGACTTTCACAAACAGAAGCGCCGGTTCATGAGCACACAACATCATCGCTGTCGTCGCTGCCTGCTCCCGGCAGGCAAGTTCGATGTTCGCCTTGACCCATCCGGGCTCTGCAATCGCTGCCGCAGCTGGGACGAGGAAGAGGCCTCTTACGCCTCCTTCGAACAGCATCGGCCAGTTCTCGAGCAACGTTTGAGCCAGGTGCGTGGGCGGTTCCATTACGACGCGGCCGTCGGCATGAGCGGCGGCAAGGATAGCGCGTATGTCGCACACCGCATGACCTCGACGTACGGCGCGAATGTGTTGGGCATTACGTTCGACAATGGCTTTCTCACCGATTACGCCTGGCGTAACATCCAGGAGATCACCCGCGTAACCGGCATGGACCATCTGGTCTACCGCCCCGACTGGGAGGCGATGCGCGAATTCTACAAGGCCACACTTCGCAGGTTGGGAGATCCCTGCTTCGCTTGCTCGATCGGCGGATACGTACTCTCCATCCGTGGGTGCCACGATTTGCGAATCCCGTACTTCGTTCATGGCCGTTCGCCGATGCAGATGTTCCGAAACCTCTACCCCGGATCACGCGATCCCGGTCTCGGCATCCTGCGAGCCAACCTCCGTGAGTACAACGCCGACGCACTGCGTGTGCAGTACAGCAAGCTGATCCGGAGAGTTAAGCTTCTCCTGCTAGCCTCGGCCCGAAGCCGTGCCGTGCGCCGAAGGATCAACCAGGAGCTGTTCGGTGCCGGGCTTGCCGGCGAGGCTGTCGTGCCAGAGTTTCTTGCGTTCTTTCTGTTCGAGCCCTACGAGGAGGAAGCGATCAAACGACACCTGGAAGAAGGCAACTCAGGCTACCGGCGCCCAGAACGCGATGCCGTGCTCGGCCACGGCGACTGTCTGATCCACGATGTCTCGGCCCACCTCTACGAGCTGAAGCACGGCGTGAATCGTGTATTGCCCGATCTCGCAGCGTTGTTGCGGCAGGGAAGGATCACGGCCGACGAAGCTCCCGCGATTCTTGCCTCGAACACGCCATCGGAAGAGGATATTGAGATCTCAACGCGACACCTGCTGGAGCGCCTCGACATGACCCGTGATGAATTCGAGGCAATCAAGCGGCGTCTCACGGCAAAGGGGAAGTGAATCAGCCAGGGTGAACGCCGGAAGGCGGATGCACAGAGGAAGCCGAAAGGAGGACGGATGTCCAGAGCATGGCTGATCGGATTGGCCGTCACACTCGGAAGCCTCGCGGCGTACCTCCTGTTCTGGCCGGTTTCGATCTCCCCGCAGCGCTGGACTCCGCAGGAGGCGCCCGTCCTCGCTGGGGACTATGCGCCCAACGACATCCTGGCGGCCATACAGCATCTGGAGGCCGGACCGGCCCCGGAGAGCGTTGCCGTGGATGCTGGTGGCCGCGTCTACACCGGCCTACTCGACGGATCCGTCGTCCGTGTGGCCCCGAATGCTTCGCCGGTCAGGATTGCCGAGACCGGCGGACAGGTCCTTGGCATGGCGTTCGATGCGAGGGGAGACCTCGTGGTCTGCGGCCTTGACGGGAGACTCCTTGCCATCTCAGAGACAGGCGCCGTCCGCGAGCTTCTCACCGAGGTCGATGGATACCCCCTTTCGCTGGTCAACGACCTCGATATCGCCCCGGACGGTACGATCTACTTCAGCGAATCGTCAACCGAGACGACGGATACGCTCCTGGATCTCCTCGAACACCGCGGAAACGGCAGGCTCCTCACCTTCCATCCGAACTCGGGCGAAACACGGGTTCTGCTGACGGGACTCTACTACGCCAATGGGGTGGCCGTGAGTGCTGATGCGTCGTTCGTGCTCGTTGTCGAGACCACCAAGTACCGCGTGCGCCGCTTCTGGCTCTCGGGGCCCCGGCAGGGCGAGAACGACGTGTTCATCGACAACCTCCCCGGCTTTCCGGACGGAATCTCGTGTGACGACGACGGTCTATTCTGGCTGGCCCTGGTGGGCCCGCGCAACGGCTTCATCGATTGGGCACTCGAGCGTCCGTGGATCCGGAAGGTCGCCGCCCGGCTCCCGCTCTCCTGGTTCGCCGGCGCGGCCCCGCGCTACGGGTTCGTGCTCGCACTCGACGAAGATGCAAACATCGTCCGAAACCTACAGGATCCGAGCGGGCGTACATTCGCCGGGATCTCGAGCGTCCTGCGGCACGACGACACCCTCTACTTCGGCAGCCTGCTCGAGGAGTCCGTCGGCGCCTTGCACATTCCGTAGCGAGTGTCTTCACCCTGCAACGGGCTGGCCTGGCGTCGCTCTTCTCACGGTTGCCGGGACGCCTCGGTGCTCATCGCCCACTCCAGCAGGGCGGTGGATGTCGGTACGAGGTTGTCGAGCCGGTCGAATGCGCGCGATTGAGGGCCGTCGATCACGCCTGCGGTGACTTCCCGCCCCCGCCTCGCCGGCAGACAGTGGAGAAAGATGGCCTCGGCGTCGGCCAGTGCCATCAGATCCTCATCGACCCGATACGAGCCGAATAGGCGCTCGGTGGCTTCGAGATCATCGTTGACGAGCGGCCACCCATCGGTGTAGACCGCACACGCTCCCTGCACTGCCACGCCTGGCTCGCTCTCGATGGAGAACGCGCACCCCGCGGCAGCGGCCAGCTTCGCGGCCTGGTCAAGAATCTGCCCGCTCGAAGCATACCCCGCCGGTGACGATACCGCCGCGTCCATCCCCAGCAGCGGCGCCAGGAGCAGCAACGATTGGCAGACATTGCCACCATCACCGGCAAACGCGATCTTCTTCCCCATCAGATCGCCGAACGTCTCCACCAGCACCAGCGCATCGGCCAGCACCTCCACCGGGTGCTCTTGGCTACTCAGGGCGTTGATCACCGGAACGGTCGTCATTTCAGCCAGCGTCTCCAGCTTCCCGTGATCCTTTACGCGAGCCAGGACGACATCCGACATGTGCGACAGCACCCGGGCAACGTCATCAAGCGATTCGCGCGACTCCAGACGCCGTTCGAACGGCACCAGGCTTCCACCGAGATTGAGCAGCGCACCCTCGTACGCGAGCCGTGTGCGAAATGCAGTACGCTCCAGGAGCAGCACAGCCAGAGGCCGATCCACCAACGGCTCAGGTTCGCCGCGCTTCCATTGTGCCGCCCGATCCAGCACCCACCGAAGCCCGTCGGGCCCAATGTGCGTTACGCTCAAGACGTTGCGCATAGCCCCCTGTTTCTCCTTCTTCCACGTTATTTACACGAATGGTCCCTCAAGCAGGTCAGAGCGTCAATGCTGACGGTGTTCCGTGCCGCACGCACATGGCCACGCGGCCTTGCCAGCTAGATCTACACGATACTCCGAACCCATCTGATCCGCCGCAGCGCCGCGGTCGCGGCCCAGCAGAGGGCCGTACCGCCCACGAAAACGATGCCGAACTTGACGCCGACGGAGAAGTCCACCCGCAGCACCGCATACTGCGCCCAGATGATCACCAGGTAGTGGAGGAGGTAGACCCCGTAGCTGTTCGCGCTGAAACTGCTCAGGATCCCGACCCGGCGCCTCGCGAATCGCACGAAGATCGCCGTCAAGGCCATCACCATCAACAGCATCTCCGCCAGGAAGACGTACCGCACAAATGGGGACGTCGGATTCGACGTGAAGATCCAGTTGAGCCCGGCATACGATGCAGCTCCTGCAAGGACCCATGCCCACCAGTACTTCGCGAGCGGCCCATCGGCGCGGAGTGCGCTGCGCCGCAGGCCGCGGGCACCCAATGCAACGCCGCCGAGGAAGTACAGCAGGTACACGAAGACCCGAGCGATCTGCATCTGGAACGGCCCGAACCCTCTCCACTCGCTCGCCCCGAACGCGTTCGACATCGGGATGTATGCACCGATCGACAAGGCGAGAAGGAGCACAGCGAAGAAGATCGGATGGTCAAGCAACGGATTCGAGCGAACGTTCACGCGGCGAACGATCCAGCCAAACAGGATGTAGATCACCGCGGCGATGATGTCGAAGGCGAGCAGCAGCCATACGAACCAGAACGGCCCCGCCTGGGTCATGCCGCCCTTGACGAAGTCAAGCCAGAACGCACCGAAGCCCTGCCCCGTTCCGTAGACGAGCTGGATCTCGAGCATTGTGGGGTAGAAAGCCACCGGAACAAGCACGAAGACACCGATGACAAACGGGATTCCCAGCCGCTTGATCCTTCCATACAGGAAGTGGACCACGCCCTTGCTCTGCAGGCTCTGCCAGACGAACAGCCCCGAAACGAGGAACAACAGTGGCATGAAGAATGTGTCGTTCACCAGCGCGATCCGGTCGAAGCCAGCCCATTTCGCACCGTCCACCACCGGGCTGAACGTCGCCATCGGATCCAGAGGATTCAAGAATCCGAAAGTTACATACGCCAGCACCGTGTGATGAAGCAGAACCAGGAGCACCCCGAACGATCGCAGATAGTCGAACGCCACCGTCCGCCCACTGTCCTGAGCAGTCAGTCGGCTAAGCTCTCCCTCCGTGCCTCTCCCAACCATCTGTAGCCTCCTCCCCAAGATCAGATCGTGCTCTACTCTGCTAGCACCCAGCATAACTCGTTGCCAGAAGGCCGCCAAGAGCGCCTTGAGCCGCCCGCCGACGAACGCCCGGCGGTGATGCTTCGGTCCGCTGCCCGGCACGAGGTTGAATTTGCCGAATGAAGCGGCTTTCCCCTCTTGACATTCGCTTGAGGACTTCCTAGGCTTCTCTGATATAGGCATCTCATCGTCAGTATGGAAGCGCCAAGGGCCGCCCGTTCTGCAGGTGCGGGTTGCCATCATGGCCAACGAGGGAGGGCGGATCGTGAACAGGAAGCTCGGATTGCTGATGGCTGTCGGGTTGACCGCCAGCTTGCTTCTGCCTTGGGCTGCAGTCGCCTCGGACGGGCAGATATACTTCTCAGCAGACAAGAACGGCCAGAATCGAGTGACGAACATCCAGGAAGGCGATGAGATCTTCATCGTTGTCATCGACAACGATCAGAACATCGACTGCGACATCCGCGACAAGATGTCGCCGGACCTGAAGATCATGGACCCCAAGACCGGGGCGTACATCGTTTGGGATGCACAGGGTGGCCGCGGAGGAATTCCGACGGACTACGACTATCTGGAGGAGACCGGTGCGGACACAGGCGTATTCGTGTCGGCCCGTGCATTCCAAGTCGGTACACGGTACAGCTTCGCCGCCGGCAGCCCGCACCTGTTCACCCACGTTGTCGATGTCCCGGACGCCAACGGCGCCGTCGATGACTTCCAGTGGGGCCACTACCTCTACATGGATCGAGACAACGACGGGTACGCCGACAACCGCGCCTGGGCCGGGAACTCGATGTGGTCAACCCATCCCGCTTGGCTTCCGGGACTGATGGATCATACCGCGGTCGATCGGGCTGCCCCCCCGGATGATCACGGACTTGGCTCCAACGAGTACCTCATCGGCCGGTTCGAGAACATGGACAGCCTCATCGGGATGTACCAAGACCCGAACGATGCCACCGACATCGCAGTGGGCATGATGAAGATCATCGATGTCGAAGCCACGATATCCTGGGATCAAGAGATCTACAAGGACGGCAACGGCGCAGCGACCCTCACGGTGGTCGATCCCGATGAGAACCTCAACTGCAACGAGGTCGAGATCGTTCCGGTGTTTGTCATCGTCAACCCCGGTTCGTGGAATCCGGCGGATGCCGACATCAACAACGATGAGGGTGGACAGAGTCCCACCAACTTCTGCATGCTGTTGCGGACTGGAGGTGTTGACGGAACCGACGGTTCTGTCGGCCAACTTGAGCCGATCCGTTGGTACAACATCTACAATGCCCATGACAATGCCATCTTCAGTGCTTCCACCCGTGGAGCGGCAGATGGACGGTTCTACATGGAGTATGACGGAACGCTGTTCGATACCGCGGGAAGCTACACCCCGGTGTCGTTCTACGCCCAGGAGACGGGAGTCAATACCGGTGTGTTCCAACTGAACCTGAACTCGATCCTCGATGATCTCGAGTTCAACTCCTTGCGGGTGCGGGATGTGCTGGTCGCCTACTACCTCGATCCGAACGATTTCGACGACTTCAAGCTCGCCACAGCGTACATCGAAGAGAAGCAACACTCGATTACGGCGTTCACGGACGCGACCCGCGCTGAGCAGGATCTGTACTGGATCGGCCGCGATCCGGTCTACCTCCAGGTGATCGATGCCAACGCCAATGTCGATCCTTGCTGCCCCGAGCAGGTGGTGGTACACATTTGCGATCCGCACGGTGAAGACGATGCCGAGTGGGTCCTTCTCGACGAGACCAGTTCCAACTCCCCCGTGTTCTTCACCTTCTCCGGGATGCAGTTGTGGCCGGTATGGGATGCCTTGGGTGTCGGATTGTCCGACTCTATCGGCGGCTTCCAACTGCGGCTGGACAACTGGAAGCTCGAAGCCTTCAACGAAGACGATGTGTACGCACGCTACAACGACGTGTACTACGATTCCCCAAACGTCAAACCTGTCGCACCAAACAACGACATCTCCGTTGGACTGGCCGGTCTCGGCGACGCCGACACACGAACGAGCTTCCCGCCGTGGATCCAACGCATTCGCGTGGCCAACGACGTCAGCTTCGCGCTGATGTCGATTGCTGACACGCAGGTGTACGACGGCACAGCCACCAACATGTGGTTCCTCGACCGTCAAGGCAACCGTGTGAGCGGGTACGTGAACTCCGACTGCGTGTTCGTCGAGGTGATCGACCCCGATCAGGATGAGGACCAGTACCGACGCGAGCGAATCGACGGCTTCTGGGATGGTGCGCAGAACGTACCCTTCGGGCCGCAGGCACGCAACACCTTCGGCTGCGATTTCGTGCCAACTCAGACGCACTCAGTGAATGCTCTGCTGGGCGACACGAACATCTTCAACAACTCTTCCAACGATGCGGGCAACACCGTGATCTTCCACGAGGCAAAGCTGTACGTGCTGAATCCGCGCAACGGCCGTTGGGCCGCGGTAGACCTGCTGGAGACGGGCGTCGCCACCGGCGACTTCGTTAGCGTGATCTGCATCGATCTCGTGAACGTGTACGACTGCGTCCCAACGCTTGGCGTGCTTCCCGGCGACACCATCATCGCTGTCTACCAGGATCCGTCCAACCACTCCGATTCGGCGTGGATCTCCATCAAGGTCGGAATCGGCGGTGCCAGAACGCCTCCGAGCCAGCAATCGGCGACAATGTTCGTTGATTCGCAAGGCAATGAGGTCGCCGAGTACACCGACGCCGATCTGATCTACGTCAAAGTGATCGATCCGTCGCATGCAGGGGCCGAAACCCTGGAGAATGCCGTCGAAATAGACGGACAGGCATTCTCTCTAGCCCGCCTGGAAGACGGGCCAAGCGATACGTTCATCACCGCGGGCCTCGATCTTGCGCTCGCCGCCGGCGACACGATCACTGCGACGTATGAAGATCCGATCGACCCGACCGACACCAGCTCGGACACGATCACGATCATCGCCAGCGTGCTGGCAGTCGACGCGTTCTACACAGCGCCGAATCCGTTCGACGATCAAGCGACCTTCGGCTACACCGGCAGCGGCATCGCCAGTGTGATGTCCGTCGCGGTGTACGACCTCACCGGCACGACGGTGTGGTCCGACGAACGGACGAATGTGTCCGAGATCGTCTGGAACGGAACCGACGACGCCGGTACGGCACTCGCCAACGGCGCGTACCTCTACACCATCACCGCAACCGACGGAACGAACAGCTTCACCGGGAAAGGCCTGGTGTTCATCAGTAGATAGAGAAATCGAAACAAACAGGGGGCTGCGTTCCGGCAGCCCCCTTTCTCAACTCACCTCGATGGCTACAAGCTTGCGATCGGCTTCTCACCACCACAGATCCGGCTCAAGGGGAATCATCCCCGAATCGCTGTCATCGATAATCACTTGAAGCAACGTCGGCTGCATCGTCCCGCCCGCACGCCAGTTGACGTAACTCACAACGCCGGTGTGAAGGTCGATGTGCAGGTTTCCGATGTAGATCCCGTTGGGATTGCTCTGATCCCAGTGAAAGCCTGCATTGCTCTGCAGAACGACATTCCCGGCCCGATAGCGCGCCGTCTGACTCCACTCGAACCATTCCAGGTGAACCGTCGGGAAGGTTATCTCCGCGACGTAAGGCTCGCTGGCTTGTCCCTGCATCGCTGCCGGTCCCAGCTCGACGTTGGCCGAGGGAACGATGCCATACTTCTCGCTGGCCGGCGCCATCGATCCGAATCGAGCGGCAGGGATGATGTGCACTCCGGTTCCAATCGGTGTTCCCCACAACAGCGACGGCACATCCACCTGCAGCGCGTAGTTCACCCAATGCGCTTGCTGCGTCAGGCTCGGCCGAACCTGATAGTAGACTGCCCCTGGATACGTGCCGTGAAGATCCCACTCCGAGCAGATGTTGATCAGCACCGCGCCGATTCCATACTGGGATCCCGCCTGAGGAAGCTGCGCGTTGAGCTGCAGCTGGCCTTGCTTGCGCAGATCGACGTACAGCGTAACATCCTGGATCTCCACCGAGATCTTCCATGGCGGATCCACACTGTACGCCAGGCGCGGCTGAACCACGCTCGGCAGGATTTGGAAGATTCCGGGTTGTGCCATCGCCACCAGAGTCGTCAGAAAGACCACAGATACCAGAACAGCCACGAGCTTTCGCATGCGCATCTCCTCCCCTATGCCTCAATTGCCGATGCTGCAACCCGCGTCATGCCTCAAGCTATTCTAGTCAGGCAAGGTCCTTCTGTTAACTCAAGGCACATCACGGCAGAAATGGTTGTGAGCAGGCGACCGGATGGAAGCGCACAGGATTGCCGCAGATCCTTGCCATGAATGCGGGCATCTGACAGACTGCTAGGTAACTCAGCCTGACACGATGATCCCCGATGGGAAGGGCTCGGACAGGAGGCGAACAGATGAGCCGGAGGATTGCGACACAGATCGGCACCTTTGCGGGCGGCCTGCCCTACAACCGGATGGGAGACGGCGATCGTCCGCTGATCGTCTTTCAGGGGCTCCTCCCGAATCCCGGCCCGATGACCGGCATGACCGAAACGATGATCCTCCGCCTCTTCCGGCCCCTTGCCCCACACTACACGATCTACGTTGTGAATCGCCTGCCCAATCTTGGGCCAAAGACCACCCTCGCCGACATGGCGGAGGCGTATGCAACGATGATCCGGCAAGAATTCGACAACCCCGTCGACATCGTCGGCCTTTCGACCGGCGGATCGATTTCCCAGATCCTCGCCGCCGAGCATCCCGAACTCGTGGACAGATTGATGATCTATTCGAGCGCCTACCGCCTCGGAGATGAAGGCCGGGCGTTTCGACGACGCATGGCAATGCTCTCCGCAAAACGCCGTTGGATAGGTATTTCGTCCAAGAGCTTCGGGTTCATGTTCCTGCCCCGCCAAGGCATCCTGCACCACGTAACCAAGCCGCTCACCTGGCTCGTCGGCCTTCTTGCCCTAGCGATCGAACGCGCGCCGGCGGACTTGAGTGACTACATCACCACGATCGAAGCCGAGGACACGTTCAACTTCAAGAGCCGGTTGGGTGAGATCCGCGCACCCACACTTGTGATCGGCGGACGCAGAGATCCGTTCTACTCGGCAGCCCTGTTCCGCGAAACCGCCGAAGGCATTCCGAATGCCCGCCTTGCCTTTGACGAGAGAGCAGGCCATGCTCCGAGCAACGCATTCACAACCCACGAGCTGCTCGCGTTCCTGGCGTGAAATCGGCGGACATCTCTGAAAGCGCGCTGTGCAACTCGCGCGAACAGAGCGAGCGATTCCTTACTCGAAGATCGCCAGGAAGATCCGCACGGATTCCATGAGGGCTTCTTTCACCGCCAGGTCAAGCGTATCGCAACGCTCGTATCCGTTCGCCGGCACACCGAGGATCACGTCCTGGAGCGCCTGACTGATCGTGGTATTCGAGTACTGGTAGTAGCCTTTCTTGCCCCACCCTGGCAGGTAGAGCGATGACGCGTAGTATTGCGCGATCAGATCAAGCGATGCTGTGTCTGCCTTTCCAATCCATCCTTCAACATACAGGTGCCAACCGCCGTTTACAGGATCACTTCCGTACACCAGACTGTTTACACCGCTCTTGGAGACCTCTTTGAGTGCAACCTTGAATCCGGCAGTCTCAAGAAGGTCCCGGATCTCCTCCGTTACGGCCGCGCGTCCATCGGTTGTATCGGTCCGCTTGACCAGGGTGATCTCAACTTCCTCGCCATTGTACGACCAAACCCCTGCAGCGTTCTTTTCCGCCCCCAACGCGAGCATCGCGCTCTCGATCAGGCTGTAGGACGTGTTCGTGTCACCGTCTTGGTCAAGACCGACCGCCTCCGCCTGGTAGAACCCACTGCAGCAACGAGACAGTGGAACCGGCGTGAACATGAGATCTGCCTTTCCTGTGCCCGTGTACAAGCTGAGGTAGTGGACGCGATCGAGTCCCATATTCAGCGCAAATCTGACCTCGGCACTGGAAAACGGATTGAGCGTCCCATCCAACTCGTTGGGCGTTGTGGGATCCTCCGCCGGATTCACCAACACCGCCCACGAAACGACTTCTGCGGCCGAGTACACTGTAGAGCCAATCGTGCATCCCAAGATGAGAGCAATCACCGCCACAACGCTTCCCTTTTTCATCGTGACCCATCCTTTCGCGTAGGGCTTGTGCTCCTACAACGCAGTTTCACCGATCATCCTAGTGATGCTTTTTCTTGCCGCCAAGTCACGCATAGCTTTGGAGCCTGCTGACAACGAGAGAGCGGACTGCGTGATCCGGTCTCTGCTTTGAAACCGTCACAACGCTCACTGTTGGGATTCCCTGCCGAGGAGCTCCTTGCACTTCAACGCACCCTCAGAAACGGTTCGGACAGCCGCGGCCTCTCTTTAGAAATCGGAGATCCATCCTTCGCGAGTAGCCGGCGACACGTCCGCTCACGTGGCCCACTACTTCGCCCTGCCTCAGCCACTCGATGGGCGATCGATCAGGCTCTCGATCTCACCGGGCAGCTCTCCCTATTCCGATTCCAGTCGAAGCCACCAGCCCGTCAACCGAATCGTCCCGCTCGCCCCTCTGCTTGCAAGCACTGGTTCCCCTCGTATGATGCACATGCGATGAATCGCAAGCTGCGGGTGCGCTGCAGCTACACTTGGGATCGTGCTTCTCGCGGTCCAGCCAGAAAGAGACAAGACACTGACCAGTACCAGTACTGAGAATCGTTCGTGGCTCGTAGGGGTTTCGTCGATCCAGAACATCCTTCTCGGCACGGAAGAAGCCGAGACCATACCTTCGGATTCATGCACGGTTTGTCAACCTGTACGACAGCCAAGTACTTGGGTACGCTGGAGGAATCTTCGCGTTCCCTAACGATTCGGAGCCGTCTCATCTGTGCCCAGTCTGAGCTACCTGCGCCTGTGCTCGAATTGACCAATCGCTCCAGATTCCTTTGGGGGATCTCAAGAGCCGTCCATGCCGCTGGCATCAACGGACAGCGGGCATCTCTTCATCAGCCGAAGGCCCGAAGAGGTGTCTGCTATACTCGATTTCGCGAGCAGGAGAAACGCCATGAAAGAGCATCAATACAAGTGCCGAACCTGGACAGTCCGTCCGGGTAGGATCGAGGATGCCAAGGCCGTCGCGGAGCTATTCAACGCCCGAATGCAGGCGTTTTTCGGCCAGAACCAGGCGGAAGAACACAAGATCAGAGCGGCGTGGAAACAGCCCGATGTCAAGCTGGAACGCGATACCCGGGCTTGCTGCAACCAAGCGGGAGATCTGATCGCTTGGGCCAGTGTCATGGATCCAGGTGCGCCCTACGTCAAGCCGTATGCCAGCGTGGTCACATCGCCTGCGTCCTCGGGCAACGCCTTCCTGTGGGACGAGATGCTCAACTGGGCTGAACACCAGGCGCGCAGCTATGTTCGGCTCGCCCCCGTTGGCGCGCGTGTCACTCTCGGCGCACACGCGCTGATTCAGGACGCGGACCGGTGGGAAGCGTACGAGCGCCACGGATTTGAGCGGGTTCGCGTCATGCATCGGATGCGGATCGATTTCGATTCGGCCCACGTCGCAGCCACTCCGGTTTGGCCTGATGGGATCACGCTTGTTCCGTTTGTGCTCGAACGTGATCTCGGGAAGCTCGTTGCCGTCAATCGCGAGGCATTCCGCGATCATTGGGGGAACGTGGAGCGCTCGTTCGAGGGGAAGCTCCGTCAGTGGAAGGAATGGATCGAGTGTGAGGGCGATGACTTCGATCCGACGTTGTGGTTTGTGGCCATTGACCGAACGTGCGAAGAGGTCGTCGGCTATGCCGTCTGCGATCCGCACATCGCCGGAGATCGAACCCGTGGTTGCATCGCCAGCCTCGCCGTACGTGCCCCGTGGCGCAAGCGGGGCTTGGGAAGTGCGCTGCTTCATCATGCGTTCGCAGAGCTCCAAAAGCGTGGCTGTATCGCCGTGGAACTGGACACGGATTCTGAAAACTTGACCGGCGCCACACGCTTGTACGAACGCGCCGGGATGCTCCCGTTCAGTCAGGAATACGCCTATGAAAGGGAGCTTCGCGCCGGGAGAGACCTCATCAAGAGGTCTTTGTAGGTTTCGCCAGGAACCACCCGTTTGAAGCTCGCTCGATCACAACAGGGCGGGGGGCAAACAGGCGCAGCCGCTCGGCAAACCCTGCAAACGCTGATCCTCGATATGCTGAGGCTTCTCCGCGATATGCAAGGAAGCGCGCTTTCGGCGTTGTCAGCGTATTCGGGTCCCTGGACTCGCAACAGGCACGATCCAGCAGAGCAGGGTTGTGCCAGCCCGCTTCGCCGACGTTTACAGCGCGGGACGGCTCGGTACAATTCCCCTGCAGAGGGGGTAGTTATGGACAACATCATTCACACCATTGCGAACATCGTTGCAGGCTTACTCGTCATCTTCACCGCCACCATCGCCACCTGGGAAGGAAGCACGGATCATCTGGTCTCGCTCCCGCCTGCGGAAGCCTTCGCCCCGGATCTCCAACTGGGCGATCCTTCGCAACCGGGCGATCATCCGTTCGAGTATTGGACCTACGGAAGTGGCACGGATCTGCGGCGGCCCGAATACAACGCCGCCGTGCGATTCCTCACCCTATCCGTAGACGCCAGTCCGTTTGTCTATATCGGCGGATGGAAGGAGGCACTCCGTTCCTGGTATTGGGGCTTTGACACCAGCCGGTTCCCCCTCAACGGACGCGTGTGGTCCCCAATCGGCGATGGGCCTTTTCCCCTCGTCTTGATCGTTCACGGCAACCACTCGATGTTGGAGTTCTCCGATCCGGGCTATGCCTATCTCGGCGAGCACCTGGCGAGCCGCGGATTCATTGCTGTATCGGTCGATCAGAACTTCCTCAACATGCTCGACGGCGAGAACGATGCCCGCGCCTGGATCCTGCTCCAACATCTCGCGCTCTGGCAATCGTGGAACAACGATCCGCAACACCCCTTGTACGGATCGATCGACATGGAACGCATCGCCCTCGTCGGCCACTCGCGCGGCGGCGAAGCCGTGGCGACAGCTTGCGCGTTCAATCACCTGTCCCATTACCCGAACAACGCGAATGTGTCATTCGATTTCGGCTACTCGATTCAGGCTGTCGCTGCCATCGCGCCCAGCGATGGACAGTATCGGCCGGCTGGACATCCGACGCCGCTTCGCGATGTCGACTATCTCCTACTGCAGGGCGGCCACGATACCGATGTCTGCCAGTTCCTCGGCGCCCGTCAGTTCGAACGGACGTCGTTCCCGGGAGACGATTTCCATTTCAAGGCGTCGGTGTACATGTATCGCGCCAACCACGGCCAATTCAACACGGTGTGGGGCGCCAACGACTATCCGGTTCCCATTGCATGGCTGATCAATCACGCGCCGCTCATCTCCGGCGAAGAACAGCGGGCCATGGCCCAACTGACGCTGGCGGCGTTTCTCGAAGCGTCGCTTCACGAACAGATGGAGTACGTGGCGTGGTTCCGCAATCCGAACGCTCTGCGCACTGCAGCGGCAGACGATATCTACGTCACCCGGTATGAGGATTCGACCTTTCGCGCTGTTGCCGACTACGAAGAGGACTTCGATGTCACCACGCCATCGATCGAAGGGGCAAGCATTTCTGGCAACCGACTGGACGTATGGCACGAGACCGAGCTCCATTTCCGCGACGCATGGAACTCCGAGCAGGAGAACCACGCGGTCTACTTGGGATGGAGGCCGGATGAAGAGCAGTCCGTCAACCGATTGGCACCGGTCTACGAGATCTCCGTTGCCTCATCATCATGGGCTGGCCGGGAGCCATCGGAAGTTGATACGCTCGTCTTCTCGGTCACCGATTGCGGCGTGGGATACGATCCGGTCGATTTCACCATCGAAGCCGTTTCGGCATCGGGCGCAACCGCATCGATCCCCCTATCCGACTGCATCACGCTGCCTCGGCCCCTCGTTGCGCGGCTGACCAAGCTCGATTTCGTGGAGAAGCGTTTCATTTCCAGGCCGGCGGAGGACGTCTTCCAGACCGTCGAGGTTCCGCTGTCCGCGTTGGGTAACGACAATCCCGAGTTCGAACCCGGCAGTCTGACGAAGATTCGATTCCTCTTCGACCGTACGGAGGAGGGCGCCGTGATGATCGACCGGATCGGCTTCTGCAGCGGGACGCAGTAGCCGGTCTGAGCTCACGAGCCTTTGCCTTCGTAATCGATCTTCTCACCGGCCAGGTCGTTGACTCAACCGAACGTAGAACGTACAAAGGAGGCACCCCAGATTGAAGGAGGCGTCATGGCTTTCGCCCCGTCCGATCAGCCGATTCCCGAGAGGTTGGAGACGGACAAGTTCGTGTTTCGGCCTTTGAGAACCGCTGACGTCAGCCTCGACTTCGACGCGGTGATGGAGAGTCGTGAGGATCTCCGCGAACTGTTCCAAGGATCGTGGCCGAAGGACGATTTTACCCTCGCAGACAACCTTTTCGATCTCACGATCCATCAGAAGGAGCACGAACAGCGGAAGGCCTACACGTTCACCATCATGGATCCGAGCGAGACGATCTGCCTCGGCTGCATCTATGTCACGCCGCTGGCCGCATACCTGCAGAATCTCGACGAGGCGCGAGCATCGCAGGCTAAGAACGCCGATGCAGCGATCTGCTTCTGGCTCCGTTCGTCGCGTCTTGCGGATGGGCTTGAGGCGCACGTTCTTCATCACCTCATCGACTGGCTGAAGAACGAATGGTCGTTCCGGCATGCCTTGCTGGTCGTTCGGGAATCCGCCACGCGTCAGGTTGCATTGTTCAAAACGGTTGGCCTGCGCGAAGCGTTCCGCGTAGCGCACCCAATCGACGGCCCCGAATTCCTGTTCTTTGAGTAGCAGATCGCCATTGAGGCACCACAGCGCCCCACGCCGCGACTCCGCGCAGCAGATGAAGCTCCACCCGCGCGATCGAACCTCGACACCTGGTGTTTAGGGCTCGATCCGATCCTCGAGCGCTTCTGTCAGCTTCACGGACATCCCCAGCGCCCCGCACAGCGGCGGACTCGATCCGTCTCCCGCGGCAGATCGGGATCGATGGCTTCGGACCGTATCAGCGATCCGGTGATGCGGTATGCAACCTTCTTCTTCTCCTCCCGGAGCCTTCCAAGATCCCGTCGGTTCGGCGTGATCACGCCAATCGTGAACTCTGCCTTGCCGGCCGGTTCGTGCATGATATCGCCGACGCCCACTCAGGCGCCGGCAAGCTCAATCTGCAGAACGCACTCCTCGAGGCGCCATTGCAAAATGCTACGATCACCCGACTCCCACTGCTCTACCCAAGATGAACAAGCGCTGGAATTGCACCGCCTCGTGAAGTGAATCGCCACGAGGCGAAGCGATCAACTAGTTCGCCGCGCTCTGCGCGATCCAAGCGAACGCTGCCGCGAGTAGAACGATCAAGCCCGCTGTCGTCAGAACAAGCCATGTTGCCAGTCGATGTCTCATACTTGCTATGCCAAGTTGAACCGCTCGGTGTGAATACACCGTTGCGGAATTCCGAGCTGCACCAGTGTGCTTTCGACCGCATCCATCATCTTGGGAGGTCCGCACAGGAAGACCTCCGCACCTCCGTCCCGGTAGGAATCCGGGATCGCCTTGTCCAAGATCTCCTCGGAGATCCGTCCTTGCAGGCCGTCCCAATCTGCGGGCGGCTCCATCGGCAGCAGCAACAACGTCAATGAGATTTCCTGCTCGAGCGCTTTGAGTTCCTCCAGGAAGGTCATCGACTCCACATCCCTTGCCGCGTACAGCAGGCGGCAAGCTCGCCTGTCGCCTCGGTCACGCATGCTTTCCAACATGCTCATGATCGGAGTAATCCCAACGCCCCCCGCAACGAAAACGAAGGTGCTTGCCCTGGGCCGGCGATCGATGGTGAACGCGCCGAATGGGCCGTCGACATACACTCGGGTCCCTTCGGCTACGCTGCCGATGGTTGACGTGAAGTTCCCGAGCGCCTTGATCGTAAAACGGGGCTGAGCAGGCCGCGAGGCGCTCGACGAATACGAAAACGGATGCTCAAGGTCGGCAAATGGCGATCGTCCCACCGTGAGCCATGCGAATTGCCCGGGATGGAAGGCTGCTCCGCCATGGCCGACAGGACGAAGGCGCAAACTCCATGCGCCTCCCCGCTCTTCCTTCACGCATTCAACCTCGTACGGTCTCAGCTTCATGATGAGCGGACGAACGATGCGTGCGTAAGCGATCGTCCCGATCCAGACGGCAACGTATGACGCCCAGAGAGCTCGCTTCCAAGGAGATGCCAAGTAAATCCCCACAAGCTGCATGTGCGTCATGGCCAGTGCCGCCGCCACCATGGCCAGCAAGCCGTGTGTGATCCTCCAAACGACATACTCCAAACGGAGCCTCTTCCGCAGGACAGAGAGCAGAATGAGAAGAACCAGACAGACCAGGGCCGCCACAGCGAACCGAGCACGGTTGGGTGCCGTGGAGAGGCGGAACAGATTCAACGTATCCCGATCATCGAGGATGAGAAGGATGATGTGAAGAATGACGAGCCCGAAGGCCACCGCAGATATCTGATGGTGAAAGAAGTACACCACATCGCTTCCGAACGGGCGTTTCAAGGACGGAATCCGTGCCGTGAGCGCGAACTGAATGCCGATGACGCTCATCCCGGCAAACGCAATCGCCACCGAAAAGTCGCGCAGGAACGGACGGCCGGAAGGCCGTGGCCCGATCAGCATGACGAACAACGGAGCCACAGCGACAATCAGATACACGAGCACCAGCAGAGCGCCGTGAACCCTCCCCCCTCCCCGCTGTGCAGACATGCAACCAAGCTACCACATGCGAGCCGAAGAGAGAAGAGCGCCGCAAGCCTTCCGAGTGTGAACACCGCCGATTGCGCCGGGCCACGCACTAACCGAAGCCGAGGACGTGCCGGATACGTCCGCATCTCTCCCAGTGAGAGAATCCTTTGGGTCGATGCAAACCGCGAAGTCCGCGGGATTGTCCGTAACGGCGTTGAGGTAATGGGGATATCCACCCGCTGCGATGGATGAAGCCTCCCGGCGAAATGCGACCTTTCGAACCCTAGGCGGCCGTTCCGATTCGCTTCGCCATCAGGATATCGGGCTTGCCGAAGCCGTTGGCATCGGGAACAACGCCGACAACCTCGAACCCCATCCTGCGATAGAACTCGAACGGATGATCATGGCGGCTCTCAATGCCGGCAAGCTTCCGGAGAACACCAGGATATAGATCCACGCCACCGATCGTCGTTCGCGCATTTTCGTCGTCACTTCCCAAATAGAGGGTAAGCCCCTGTCGTTTGCGAGCCTCACACTCAAGGTCTGCCACAAGCGCGCGGCCGATCCCGCGGTGTCTTCTGTCCAAGCGCACGACAAGCGGGTGAATTTCCCACACGCGGCCATCGTATCTCGGCATGCCCGCGATCCAGCCGAGTACGTCACCCCGCGTATCGAGAGCAACCCGGCTGATCCGCCGCTCATCGAGGGACTTCTCTACCGTGCGAAGTGCCTGTTCACGCGTTTTCCAGGCCGTGGAGCCCGTATTCCGGAAGCCCTCCAGAAGAAGCCCAGCTGTCTCGTTTATGCAGTCAGTGTTTGCCGATGCCAAGTCGATGAACTTCATGATGGTCCTCCCTAGATGAGACTTTTCGGTCAAGCGATCCCCAACAACAGCTGAGAAGATGATCGACGCGTACGCAAAGACTGTCCTCCATCTCGGCACCCTCGGCCGCTTGATCTTGCACTCACCCGGACATCCAAGCATTACGCGACGGTGTCAAGACAGGGAATCCCGCGCTCCTGGCAGTGGGGTTTCCGACGGCGCCGCAGAACTCGAGCCGCGTTCTCCAGCCACCGGACGCGCCATGTCAGCGCTTTGCGAGGATCCGAAGCATCCTCGCTCGATCACACATCCCTCTTACCAGCTTCATCGATGAGCAACGCCAGCGGTCTGCCGCAGCCATCAACGATGGATTGCCAGACGAGCCCTAGTCCTCGATCCGATCCTTGAGGGCTTCTCTCAGCTTCGCGGACATCCGCAGCGACCCGCGTACAGAGATGGATTCGATCGTCTCCCGCGCCAGATCGGGATCGATGTCTTTGGACAGCATCAGCGATCCGATGATGCGGTATGCAACCTTCTTCTTCTCCTCCCGGAGCCTCTCGAGATCCCGTCGGTTCAGCATGATCACGCCGATCGAGAACGACTTCCGCGTGGTCACATCCTCGATAACCCGCTCCTCCTTACTCAGCAGGGTGCGGATCGCGCTGCGAATAAGGTCGGTCCGGTTCGAGAACAGTCCCTGTTCGACGAGCACATCAATTCGGCCGAGATCTACAGGGCTGAGGTTGATGGTGATCTTCTCCGTGTCGCCCATCGCGCATTCCACCTTCCTTCTTATTGGCTGGTTGACGCACTCTACCGGGCGTCTCCGGCGTAGGAAACCACGATCCAGATCCCCGCGAACGCAAACCCGATTTGCACGGCCGGCCACGGCGTCTGTTTGGTCACGACCTTTCCTTTCTGAGGATGATACGTTCGCTCAATCCGTTTCGATCCACCGTCTGCCTGAACCGGTTGGTTGTGAACCCCGCTTGCAGCATTGAGAACATCACTCCTCCCTTCCTTATACCATCCATATGGCTGTCGCAGGGAAGACCATAGGCTATCTCTGCCAGCTCTTTCAATATCCATATGGATGGCCTTGGGAATCCCAAGACACAGACGACTGATCACAAGATCTCTCGCCATCGCGCTTCACCGAAGGAAGAGCCCGGGGATGCGGGTCGGTCAATCCGGACGCTTGATCCCTGAGATGCGGAATGGGACCGCCCAGGGAGATGGCGAAGCTCTCGCGTTGATGGCTCCGGATGCCCGTTTCCACGCATTCCCGAACCCGTTCCGCCATGCATCTCGTTACAGACTGAACAAGTCCGTCCTTCGCTTGGTGAACCTTTCTCGCTGTTCCGGCCACTCACAGGAAACGCCTCGAGCATGAGAGGAGATGGGTGCGTTTCTCCCCGCGGCAAGCACCCCGGCGTATGCGCGACAGGAAACCCAAGGCAAGCGCTCTACCGATTCCCTGGCAACTCGTCCGGCGGACGATTCTGTTGCTTGGCGCACACCGAGCGCCGCTCTTCCTGGCCGTAGCTTCCACAACGGCAGCCGCAGTCCTGTGGTTCGCAGGCCCCTACTTCCTACGCCACCTCACCGATACGGCCATTGCGGGGGATTTCGGCCTGTTCGGCTGGCTGATCGTTGCGTCGCTCCTGGTCGCTTTGGTTTCGTCCGCAGTGACGTATGCGCGCCGACTGTCGGTTGCGACGCTTGGCGCTCTGGTGGTACGGGATTTGCGCAATCGGCTCACTTCACATATCCAGAAGCTTCCCATGCCCGCCTTCGAACGATACCACTCCGGCGATCTCGTCTCACGCCTGAACAACGATCTGGAGAGCACAATGGCCCTGCTCCGCCGCGCGCCCGAGTTGGTCTACCAACCGCTGCAGCTGATTGGCGGCTTGGCCTTCATGCTGGCAATCAGCCCCAAACTCACGCTGGTCGTGTGCGCCTCGATGCCGATCTCCGTTGTGATCTACGAGCGAGTCGTCCGACCGATGCAGCGTCACTCGGGCAAGAAGATGGTGGCGCTCGCCGGCGCAAACGAGGAGCTACAGGATGTCATCCGCGGTGCATCCATCGTTCGTGCCTTCGGACTGCAGAACCTGCTGGAGCGACGATTCGAGAGGACGGCGCGGGACGTCGAGCAGCACGATATGAGCAACCAGATCCGCAACATCCTCTCCTTCATCCCCTTCTTGACGTTGCGCTATGTTCCGCAGCTTCTCGTCCCAATCTACGGTGGACTTCTGGCTTTTCGAGGAGAGATCACCGTAGGAGATCTTCTTGCAGTCAACTGGTTGATCTGGCCGGTGTTTCTCCCTCTCGAAGCCCTGCTTGCCACGATTCGCGAGCTTCGTGAAACGGCACCAGCCCTTGAGAGAACCTACGAAGTCCTGGACACGCAACCCGAGAGGACCATGGGATCGCCAATCACGCCGATCAGCCAGGTGCCCCCCGTGTCATTTCGATCGGTCTCGTTTGCCTATGGTGACTCGGCCCCTGTCCTGTCCGGTCTCTCGTTCGAAGTCTCACAGGGGGCCACAGTTGCCCTGGTCGGCGCCAGCGGCTGCGGAAAATCTACCATCCTGAAGCTTCTCTGCGGTTTTCTGGAACCGGACCAGGGGGATATCTGCGTATTCGGCTCTCCTCTTGCGGAAGCCCATCTCGGCTCGTTGCGAAAAGCCGTTTCATGGATGTCTCAGGACCCGTTCCTGTTTCCCACCACGATTGAACAGAACATTGCCTACGGCCGTCTGGGCGCATCGCGCAACGAGATCGTCGCCGCTGCAAAGGCAGCCAACGCACACGGCTTCATCACGGCGCTTCCCCTCGGATACGAGACCTCGGTAGGCGAACTGGGGAATCGTTTGTCTGGCGGGCAGAAGCAGCGGATCTGCCTGGCTCGATTGATCCTCGAAGATGCACCCATCCTGCTGCTCGACGAGCCAACCGCTGCACTCGACACCGAATCGGAGACCGTTGTGCTGGAAGCGCTCGATCGGACGATGAAACACAAGACAACCCTCATCGTATCTCACCGGCTGTCCTCTCTAAGAGGGGTCGATGAAATCCTTGTCATCGACGGCGGCCGGCTGCGGGCCCGCGGCACACACCGCTCGCTTCTGGAAACCGACGCGCTGTACCGCTTGTACGTCGAGCGCCAGACCTGCGACAACAGCGTGGCTGGAGGCAATTCGTGATTCGCGCGATCACACACAGCCGCTTCTTCCGTGTTCTTTGCCTGATGGAGCAACGGATCTGGCCCTATTTCCTCGGCGTAACCGTGTGGGGGCTGGTTCTTGCGTATTGCTTCAACATGGTCATGGCATTCGTGTTCAAGGACGTGCTGGATGCAGCCCTTGTTGGGGACTCATCGTTGCTGTTCCGAGGCGTACTCCTCGCCCTTGCCACGTTTGTGCTGGGAATGCCGATCGGCTCTCTCGGACGGTATGCATTGTCCCGTGCTACCTGTCGTACGATTACCGTCGTTCGCACGCGGCTCTTCTCACACATTGCACGCCTTCCGATGCCCCAGATCGACGAGCGACACAGCGGCGACCTCATCTCTCGTAGCACAAACGATGTGGAGACCCTTTGGCGAATGCTGCTGCAAACGATGTCCGGGTTCGCGCATGCCCTTGGGCAAGGAATCGTGGGGATTGCGGTCATCTTCGCGCTGGATTGGCGGTTGGGTCTAGTAGCACTGGCCATCGGCCTGGCGTCCTTTGCTGCCAGCACACGTTTCGCCAGGGTGCTCAGGATGCGGAGCGAGGGACTTCAATCCTCGATGGCCACAATGACGGAGCGTCTGTCCGATCTGCTTTCAGGCCTCGCCGTAACAAGAATGTTCCAGCTCGAAGAAGAGATTCACGGAAGATTCTCGGAGGCTTCGGAGAGCGCCGCGCAACAGGCGATTGCTCACGCGCGCTCCCAAGCGCTGTTCGAGGTCACCCAAGAGCTCCTCAATTGGTTTCAGACGTTCGGAACACTGGCTCTAGGCCTCTACCTCCACTCACGGGGCGTCCTGCTGGTCGGCGCGGTGTGGGCCGTTGTCCACCTGCAGGGCAACGCCAGCTACTTGTTCAACTACATCGGCCAGTTCCTGACCGGCATCCAGCGGGGGCTAGCGGGCGGAAGCCGCGTACTCGATGTGTTGGCCCTTCCCGTCGAGACCGTCCGAGACCACGACGCAGAACGCGATGCCATGCCCTCGTCCGGTGGCGTGGGGGTGTCACTCCGCGGTGTGTGCTTCGCCTACGAACCAAGCGATGGGGTTCCGGTGCTCGACGAAGTAACGCTGGAAGCCCATCCGGGCGAAATGATCGCCTTGGTCGGCCCGAGCGGAAGTGGCAAGTCCACATTGCTGAAGCTCTTGCTCGGTCTTTACCCTGTCGGAGGTGGCGAGCTCCGGATTGGCAGCCGTGTCCTCACAGCCGACACCCTATCCGGACTGAGGCGGATGACGGCCTACGTACCGCAAGACGCCTATCTGTTCAGCGGATCGATCGAAGAGAACATCGCCCACGGGCGAATAGGCGCATCGCACGAGGAAATCACTGCAGCCGCCCGCGCCGCGAACGCCCACGCCTTCATCCTGGACCAACCGGACGGGTACGAGACCCGCGTCGGCGAACGGGGAGCCCGGTTGTCCGGTGGCCAGAGACAAAGGATTGCCATCGCCCGCGCGCTCCTGCGCAACGCTCCCCTCCTGCTTCTCGATGAAGCCACCTCTGCGCTCGATTCCGAATCGGAACGCCTCGTTCAGGATGCCCTCGACCGACTCATCCAGGGCCGGACGACTGTGGCGATCGCCCACCGCCTCTCAACGATTGAGCGCGCCGATCGGATCTTCGTTCTGGATCAGGGGCGTGTCGTGGAGCAGGGATGTCACGCGGAGCTGCTCGCTGCAAACGGCCTCTACCGGCGGCTCTACGATCTTCAGTTCGCAACCGATCCATCCGCCGATTGCTTGACCATCGAACGGACAGACAAGGCCGCCGCCCGCTGACCGACCGAGGGTCACACGAGGGGTCCCTCGTCAGGTTGCGCCACGCAACACCCGATGCAATGGCGGCATCGCCGTGCCATTCGACGCTTCCTCCCACGCCACGGTTTGCACCATTGAGCGGGGAGGCGGTCCACTGTCATCCAACCGTCAACCCTTTCCGGTCGGTACGCGCGCTTTCTGCTTCCTAGAGGGATACCCGCAAGCTGGTTTTTCGCAGTAGAAAAGCAAGAACCCCGCGTCCGAAACCGTCACCGGATGTCCCTTAGCTAGAGCGTCTGCCCGCTCTAGGGCGGGGTCAGCGACACGTCGCCCATTCCCGTTGCGCTTCCTCCCGCGCCGTCTTCAACCTCGACGCGCACCTGCGCGGTCCCGCCGTCTGGGCAGGCAAGTTCGAAATGTTCTGTTCCCGCAAGGGCCTCCGCCATCCTTTCCGAGGTGACCCCATCCGGCCCGGTTATAACGATGGTAATCCGGTGCGGTGGGGATCCTCCGGAAACCTCCCACGAAACGTGAAGCACATGGCTGTACGCCCCTTCGGAGGCTCCCGAAGCACTCGCGGAGATCTGGATCGAAAGCGGGCCATCGGCCGTCCCGGGTTCGATCGCGGGTGGGTTAAGCTCCGCATCTTTGCCCGGTCCCCAATCGTAGATGAACCGCAGTTCGCGAAGCTTCGTTTGATTCGGCAACGAGCCCGGTGGGAAGTAGAGGTGAACCCGCCGAACCGTGGCGCCTCGTTCATCGAACAGAATCGGGATCAGCGGTGCATCGAGCTGCGTGGAAGCGCGGCTGAACGATCCGATCCCCGGAGCGGCTACCTCTTGGTAGTCCTGACCGTCCGCGGCATACCGCACGATAACACCCAACGGCGCCGGCCCTTCCCAGTCGAAAACGATGCCCTTGATCAACAGTGGATGATCCTGCAGCAGGTCGATCGTGATCTCTACGCCCTCCAGCTGCGTATACGACAGTTCCGGCCCGAACGTCCACGCCGAGGTCTCACCATCCGGAATCCCTCCCCCGCCGATCACGGCCCCTGGACCGGTGACCCTCGGTCCACCCTTCATCATCACGGCGTAGTCGGCAAGCTTCGGAATGAGCGGCTCGTAGAAACGCTCCCACAACGGGTCCTTCGTCAAGAATGGCTTGAAGGGCTTCGGGATCGCGAACTCCTCCTTCTCGTAATGCAGCCGGCTCGAGTCGTAGATAGGGGCTCCGTGGCCATCGAGATCCACACCGAAGCCAAGGATCTTCCGCTCGCCGCTCAGCCACTCCGCACCGCCCGGCGTGTAGGCAATCAAATCGTCGATCCTTCCCGTGTCCCGCACCCTCCCCGGGGAACCGGCGTTCCCATCCAGGAGGCTGACTTCGACCTGCACGACCTGGCCAAGCCCGTTCTTGTGGATGGTCATCTCGTTGATCATCATGCTGTGGCTGTGACCGTCCCAGGTTGCGCTTGCCTCGTCGTACTTACGGATCAGTACATACGAGCCAGGGGCGGGCGCATTGATTCCGGGCTTGAAGTCCAAATAGTCCAGGTCGGTCCAGTCGATCCACCGTCCACGCCCGCCAAAGAAGAAGATCGATCCGAGGATCTCCTCCACCCGATAGAACGTTCGAATGGCTTCCGTGTTGGTCAGCTGCCAATCCAAGTGCCATGAGCTGCGCCGATATCCCGTACTGTAGGGGATTCCGGCTTCACGATGCCAGTATGAGATCGTCTCCGAACACCAGGCCTCCCGATCGAACAGCGCCGGCCAGATCGCCGAGAGCGTTTCGAGCATCAACGCCATGGTGGTCGCAGAGTTCTCGGAGTTCAATCCGAGCCGCATTTGGTAGAACGGTTTTCCTCCGTCGCTCACGCACGACTCGATCGTCCCCACCGTGTCCAAGGCGATATCCTGGATCCACAGAGCGCTTGGATTCCAGGTCGCTGTGTCATTGAAGCAGGCACAGTCGGGACTATCGGAGTTGTAGCAGGGAGCGAGCGCGAGAAGGCCTACGCCAACGATGATAACCAGAGAAACGATTCCCCTTTTCATCGCACACCTCCCTCTCTTCGCAACACTCTATCCCTTCGCTGCAGGCGCGAGCGAATCGGCCCCAACAGCCTGCGCGGCGCCGCATCCCGCCGTGCCCGGCATGTTCCGCGTCATCCCGAACGGGGTGGGCTCCCCCTGTCATCCATTCGCACGAACCCCGTACCAGCACGGAGAGAGACGATTTTCCGTCGATCGACACGCTCGGCTAGGATGTCTCCTGTGTGTCACTGTACAAGGTGACGCCGAAATCCAAACCCAAGCGGAGGTGCAACATGAGGCCGGGCAACAGTCTGCGGCGCTCGAGTCTCTGGGTCGCATTGCGAACCGTTCTGAGTGTCGGATTGCTGTCAGGCGGAGGGGAGCCGCTCATCGGCATTGGGCCCGGAGAAGGGGTATCTACCCAACGGGTCTTCCTGGCCAAGTACGGCAGCCCTGTAGCGGTGATGGGGCAGCTCACCCTGAACGCGGAACCGATTGAGGGAACGTTCTTCTTCCTGTTCTACGATCCGATGGAAAGCAACGCCAAGGAGCAGTGCGGGTTGCAGCAAGAGCACTGGTTCCCAGAAGGTTCGGTGGCCAACGGCGCCCAGGTGGCGTTCATTCCGCATCCCAATGCGATCGTGACCTTCACGATTGCACCGTCTCAATTCGTGCGCGGATACCTGTACAACCTACCATTCCTGCCGGAAGGTCCTCCCGGCGAGGGGGCTTTGGAATCCTTCTAGATGGAAGAGAACGGCGAGGCTCCTCCGGCGCGGACTCCTATTCAGCGGCTTCGTCTAGCAGCGGGCTCCGTGAAGCCGGGCTGATTGTCTGAGACGGGGCCGCTGTCGGTTGCTGTCCCTTCCCTTGCTCTCGTTGCTTTCGCAGTTGCTTCAATCAGCCCACAGAAGACGAAGCAACCATTGCCGAACACCGCAGCCACACAAGGCTCGCCCTACCTGGTTTGCGGGCGCGAAGCAGGCAAACCCTTGATTAAAACCAGCTCTCTCAGATGTGCTACGTACTCCCGTCTGCGGCTTCGATGTCGAAGATGCGTATACTTCGTGCCATGTCTCCCAATCACACGCATCGCTTCCAGGTTCTGTCTGCCTTGGAAGCCATTGGACGAACCCCCTTGATTGAGCTTGCGCACATTCCGAAGGGGTGCGGACGCATTCTTGCCAAGCTCGAATTCCTCAATCCCGGCGGTTCAAAGAAAGATCGGATCGGGCAACAGATGATCCAGGATGCGCAAGATGCCGGCCTACTGCACCCAGGCCAACCTGTTGTCGAATTGACCAGCGGCAACACGGGAGCGGGCCTTGCCATCGTTTGCACCATCACCGGACATCCCTTTGTCGCTGTGATGTCAAAGGGCAACTCCGAAGAGCGGGCAATCATGATGCAAGCTCTCGGAGCCGAAGTCGTTCTGGTCGATCAGCACCCCACGTCCCCCCGTGGGCACGTCACCGGAGCTGACCTCGATCTCGTAGAACACGAAGCTCAGCGCCTGGTCGAAGAGCGAGGGGCGTTTCGAGCGGACCAGTTTGAGCTAGCCTCCAATTGGCGCGCTCACTACCTCGGCACGGGATCGGAGATTTGGAGTGCCACGGAAGGACTCGACGCGTTCTGTGATTTCGTCGGCACTGGGGGCTCGTTCGCCGGTTGCTCGAAGTACTTCAAAGAGCAAGATCCGAGCGTCGCCTGCTACGTTGTTGAACCCGAGTCCTGCGCCGTACTCAGCGGACGTCCTGTCCAGGATCCGCGCCATCGGATCCAGGGAGGAGGTTACTCCAAGCCCCATCTCAAGATGCTCGATCTCGCTGGCGTCACACCCGACGGGTACATTTCCGTGTCGGATCACGAGGCGATTGAGTACGCACGCCGTCTCGGCCGGGAAGAGGGCCTCTGCGCGGGAATCAGTTCGGGCGCGAATCTGGCTGCCGCCATGAAGCTTCTCACCGGCCCGCACAAAGGGCAAACCATCGCCATCCTGCTCAACGATAGCGGGCTGAAGTACCTTAGCACCGACCTGTTTTCCCACCTGCGGAGGAGAGAATGACAGCTCCCAGCGACCTATCCTGTCCCACTCCTGCCTAGCCAGGAATCCACAATCGTTGGCCAAGACCTGGAAGAAGCGAGTCTCTCGAGAATCAGAAAGGGGTTCCCGTTCTCGTTAGAGTCCGTGCATGTGGTGTGACGAGCTGCTGAACGAGCAGCGTCTTGAAGAAAGACGACCATCGCTGCCATCTTCGGCTTACCACGAAAAGCCGACTAGTTCGGCACCGAGGATGAAGCGATGGTCAAGGAGAGAGTAGGAAGCCTGGTGTGGTTGCGCAAGAGGTTGGAGGAAGCCGACACCGATCTTCTACGCGAGATGGTGAAGACAGTAGCCGAGGTACTGATGGCAACTGAGGCAAGTGCCGTCTGCGGTGCACCGTATCGGCAGCCAAGTGCGGATCGAGTGAATCAACGAAACGGGTACCGGGAACGGCGGTGGAATACCCAAGTCGGTACGATCGATCTAGCAATCCCGAAGCTGCGCAAAGGAACCTACTGCCCGGAGTGGCTGCTGGAACCCCGACGTCGTGGTGAACGAGCACTGATGCAGGACGTCACCGAATTGAGTTGGATGCCGGAGAAGAGCCCATGCTGGTTGAGCAACTCGCTGCCTGATCAGCAAGAGGATGGTGCGATGCCATTACACCACTTGACAGGACGTGACCTTCCAGGCTGATCATGCTCGCGTTCCGAAGGAGCATGGCGAATTTCGGGTTGAGGATTCCGGCGGCCCCGCACCGAAGGCGGGGCCGCCGGCTACGTAGAGCTAGAACCCGTAGGCCGCCGGATCCAACTGGCCGAGATTGCTCGGATCGAATAGCTCAAGCGTGAGCGGCGTATCCGGCCGGCGGGTACCGGCGATGGAGATCGTCGAACTCGTTTCCTCTGCCGTGTCCGTGCTGTAGATGACCTCGGGAATCCGATCGCCCTCGAACTCACCAAGAGCCTGGAATTCCATCGTGTTCTCCAAAGCGCCGGACCCGTTGTACGCCTCCATCCGCAAGGACAGGTAATCGACCTTGCTCACCCAGAGGAGAACCCGCGCATGGTCGGCATCGGCCGACGGCTTTGCCGTCAGCTCCAGAACCCAGGCATCCATGTCTTCTCCCGCGACACCGCACGTCTCTTCCCTCAGGATCGTCGCATCGTAGTCCGCGCGAAGATCGCCGGTCCCGCCAAGGTCGCCGTACGACATGGAACTTCCGGCGAAGCTGCCCGCCTGATCGTCCTCAGACACCAACTCCTTGGTCAGGCCCAGCGCCGGCAGATAGAGCCACATCCGGCTGTCCATCGCATCATCTTCGGGCGTTTCCATCAAGAAGATCGCCCCATCCTCATCGCCGCCGACAAAGTACATCAGGACATGTGTGGTCTCATCCGAGTCTTCGGGCATCGCTGTATCGAATGTGGTGAGTTCGAACACCGCCAGCGTGTATTCCGACATCACGCCGCCCGAGTAATCATTGAGCAACGACATCGTTGTCAGAACGCCCTGTACGTCTCCCGGGTCAACCGAGAACAGATCCTCCATCTCGTCAAGAATCCCGTCGGCTGTCCTGGCCATGGCACCCATCGCGCCCACGAGAAGCAGTCCACCAAGGACCAGTGCTATCGTCACTTTCTTGTTCATCTGAACCTCCCTTTCACGTTCCGTTGCCTGGTTCGTTTCCGTTGCCCGGTTGCCGAGCCTGTTCTTCTTGTTTGTGCGTCATGACGCGCTTCCATCCCCTGCGCGTCAGGAATCCAGGGGACCACAGCGCGAACAGTGCGGGGATCACCGTAAGAGCGCTCAGCGCACTGACCACCATCGAGAGCGAAAGCAGACCGCCGAAGCTCTTGAATGCCGAAAAGGCAGAGAAGAGCAGGACGATGAATCCGGCGATCACAGCCACCGCGTTGAACAGAATCGCCTGTCCCGCCGTGGCGGCTGTCTCGCCAATCGCACCATCCGGATCACGCCGAGCCCCAAATTCCGTCTTGTATCGAGAGATGAAGTGGATCGCGTAGTCGATGCCGATCCCGATGGTGATCGAGGAGATCATCGCCGTGGCGATGTTGAGCGTCATGCCCACGAATCCCATCGTTCCGAAGTTCACAACGATCGCAAACAGAAGCGGCACCACCGCGATCAAGCCGGCCACAAACGAGCCCATCAGCAATGCGACAATGGCCGCTGCGATCACAACCGACGTCCCCAGGCTGATCAACTGGCTGGACACCAGCTGCGTGGTCATCCGGTGCTGGAGAACCGTCGAACCCACCATCGATCCTTCGAGGCCCGCGCCCAATTCTGTGTCGAGGTAGGTTTGGATCGAGTTGACGAGCTCGGCCAGAGACTCCGAGTCTCCCTTGGGGTAGAACCCCATGATCTCCCCGGCGGAGAAGTCGCCGAGCGACAGGCTCCCCAAGTCGCCCCCCTGGAACGAGAAGAGCAGCAACAGCTGAGACACGAGCTTCCGTTCTGACGGGATCGTGTCGTATGCCGCATCATTCCCGTGGAACTTCTCGTTCAGGTCCCGGACCACATCGGTAATCGAAGTGGTCTTGTGGACGCCGATCTCTTTCAGATACTCCTCCAGGGCCAGCATCTCCTCGAGGACGGCTGGCTCTTTCAGTCCGTTTCGTTGCCCCGTATCGATCTCGATGACGACCTGTTCGCTTCCTGAGAAGTACGTCTCCATGACGTCCATTCCCTGAACCGCCGGGTGCTGGCTTCCCAGAAAGGCCGAAGTCGATGAGTCGATCGGCATGAATGGAATCCCGATGGCGAGCAACACGAGGACCCCGCCAGAAACCCCCAGGACGGCCCGGCTATGGGAACCGACCAGGCTGCCCCACCTGCGAAGACCGCGAGATAGGCACCCTTCGCGGAGGGATGAACGGCGCACCTTGGCAGGTGGAAGGACAGCGAGCAGGGCGGGAATGAGAATCAACGAGAGAAGCATTGCGATCGCGACGCCAATGCCCGCGGCCAGTCCAAACTCCGCCATGACCGGCATAAACGACGTCAACAGGGCCATGAAACCGGCCACTGTCGTCAGACCCGTCATCAACACCGGAGCATGGATGTGCTCCATCGCGTGGACCAGCGCCTCACGCTTCGCCTCACCCGCAGCGGCCCGTTCGTTGACATGATTGAGGATATGAATCCCGTAGGCGATCCCGATCGCCAGCAGAAGCACCGGGAGGATGAACGATACCGCAGTGACTGCCATTCCCATCAGGCTCATCAGCCCGAAGGCCCAGACAATCGAGAGGCCGACGACCGTCAGCGGAATCGCCACGCCGCGGACCGATCGAAAACTGGTGTAGAGCACCACAACGATCACCAGTAGAACGATCGGAAGGAGGATCGCAAGGTCGCTCGCCATCGACTCGCTCATCGACTGAGACATGAAGTGCAGACCACTGATGTAGACGTCGTACCGATCCCTGTATTCATCAACGATGTCGGTGATCTGCCGAGTGAGCGACTCGCCGTCCGCGTCCATCGCGTAGGTCACAAGTAGGTTGACCGCCTGACCATCTTCGGAGACAAGGATTCCCGAGATCATCTCGTTCGACGCAACGCGCTCCCGGTAGGCGATCATGTCCTCAGGGGTCTGCGGCGCCGCCTCTTCCGGCGCCACAGACCCCACGCGAAGCGAATCCTCGGTGGCTTCGATCAACTGCGCATTCAGGGGGGTTCTGACTTCGTCCACCCCGGGAAGAGCCTCCAGGCGCACCGTCAACTCCTCGACCGAAGCCAGCAGATCGGTGTCGAAGATCCCGTTCGGCTCGACGAGCGCGATCATCAGAAGGTCGCTGGATCCAAAACGATCCTCCGCCCGTTCTTTGGCCACGTACGCGGGGTCCTCGTGGTCGACATACGTCTCGAAATCCGTGTTGACCTCAATCCCCGGGAGCGCGAACCCCAGCCCAACTGTCATCAGGGCCACGGCCACAATCGCCGGCCAAGGGTGCCGGATAACCCCCACCAAGAGACGTTTCATCGAACCCACCCCTGTACCCGGTAGAGAGACGCGGCAAACGCCGGCCAAAGGTCAGCACTCGGGTTCACTCCCGTAGCCAATCCCGCGAAGACCTGGTTGATCATCTCTTGGAGTGCGGCGACCGCCGGCCAGCCTGCCGGGGACGCCCACGGTAGGATGTTGGTGACAATCCAGATTGCGTCGGCACTTCCGTCATCGATTCCACGTGGAATGATCACGATCACGTCGTACGGCTCCTCGGGAAGGTCCGCCTCTTCGGCCAAGGGATCATCGAAGGGGTGCGTCCTGTCGCTGAAGCGGACGCTCAGATCGAACAGACCGGTCGAGCGTACTGCGGCCGCCAAGGCCCCACTCCTCGCAGTCGAGGCGAAGGTCTTGGTTCCATCAACCAGCAGCAGACTCAAGCCAGGTGCTTGTACAGATGTCGTGGCCTGAGCCGCGCCCGCGAGACTGAGCCCCACAAGCAGGGCGGCACATAGCCAGCCCGTCCATCGATTTCGTCGATTCATTCCTCTTCCTTTCCTAATCCTCGCCACAACACCGCGGCGAGTTCCTCGGCCACGTGAGGTAGCGCGCCCGGCAGATCGGACATCGGACTCGCAGCACCGTATAGGGAGACGGCCCCCGGCAGACTGAGCAGGACACACGCAGCCAGCGTCGCATCACAAGGACGAAGAACACCCCCATCCACTGCACCGCGAATCCGTGCCGCCACCTTCCCGATCACTCGCTCGATCAGGGACCGCTTCTCTTTCTGAAGGGACAACGTTGCCAGGAAGGGCTGTTGCGCGAGAAGTTGAAAGGTCTGCTTCTTGGTTCGTCCACTCTCGACGTCCTTGCTGACCATGCGGCGGACCACATCGTTCAGCGGGCCACCTTCGAGCGAGACGTGATCGAAGAGCCGCACCACGTGATCGGCCAGCTCCTCGAATATCGCAACCAGGAGAGATTCCTTGCCTTCGAAATAGAGGTAGACGGTTCCCTTGCCAATGTGTGCTTGCTTGGCCACCTCGGAGATGGTGGCGTTGTGGAAGCCCTTTCTTGAGAAGACATCGAGCGCCGCATCAAGTATCTTTCGTCTCTTGTTCTGCACAACATCGGAAAGCATGTCGCCCCCTGAGAACTGACCGGTCAGTCATATGACTGACCGGTCAGTTTTACTCCACACCCGGACGATTGTCAAGCTTGATTCTGAGAAGATGCTGTAAACGCCCCGGCTCGCTTAACGCTTGCGCGCGAGCAGCGCAGCACTGAAAAAACGGGAGAGCTCGGCTGAAACCTTCTTGCGGGATGTCTTTGGATCTTCTTTCGGATGCAACACCCGGTACAGCCGGAACGAGGCCAGGGCACCGATCACGGCCGTGGCGACGATCTCGAGGTCGTAGTCGATCACCGTGCCTGCGCGCATGTGGACCCCTACCTTCTCGACGAGGCGTTCGATCATCGAACGAAAGAGCGCCTCGGCACGGGCACGGAGCTTCTCATCCGAGAGAAAGATCCGTTGCTCGAGGATGGACAGGAAATCGACATCCGCCGCGACTAGATCCATCGCAGCATCGAGGAAGACGCGAATCCCTTCTTCCGGCTCCACACCAACCAGCCCCAGCTCGTCAATAATCGATAGCCCACGGTCGATGTACGACTCCAGCACCCCGAGCAGCAGATCCTCTTTGCTGGAAAAATACAGATAGACGGTACCCTTGCCGATCCCTGCAGCAGCGGCTATATCGCCGATGCGTGCAGCACCGTACCCGTTCCTCGCAAAGGTGTGCAGCCCGGCATCGAGAATGGCCTGAAGCGTCTCATTCGGCATGAGCTCCCCCGAGCGAGTCGATCGCAAAGCTGACCCGCAGGTCATCGTATTCACTGCCGAACTCTCGATCAACCTCAGCGCGAACTCTGACACGGGTCCCGGACCGGACATCGCGCCTCAGCGGAGGCTGGCGAGCCACGTCGCACTCAAACACGCCACACAGTCACCGAAGGATTGCGGGAAGGCGGGAACCCGGACATCTTCTCCCTTCGGCAGGCTGCCACCCCGCAGTTTCCCCAAGATCCGCCCGTCTCCGTGCGGCCTCAGAGGCCGTCGGACCGGTCTGCGAGGAATCCTTCGTGCACCCACTGGTCTGCGGCCTGCCGGTTCGACGCCGGCATCTGCCCGGATCCGAGCATCGAACAGGTGCTGGCTGTTCCCTCTCCGAGACGTGCCGGCACCGAGGGACGCCCCCGGGCAATTACGGACGATCCGCACGATCGATGGTCCACTGCCTGACTCTTGGGTGGACAACGGGGCCCTCCAACGCCACTGCCGCCAAGTAGCTGGCGTCTTCCACTTCGAACAGATGCAGCGTCCACGCCTCCGGTGCCTCGGGATCCGCACGATCTTCGAGCACCCGTGCGCCGGCCCCGTCGGCCACGAGGACCGAGAACTCGGACAGACGGTTGGCAATGCTCTCCCCCCGGGCCTTGATGTACGCCTCCTTGCAGACCCACAACCGGAAGAACACGTTCAAGCGCAGTGGGGCCGCCGTGTTTGCCAACGCCTGGTGCTCCTGTTGTGAGAAGAACCGCTCGGCCACCGCCAACACGTCCGTTTCGGAGTCGATCCGTTCGATGTCCACGCCAACCGCTTGCCCGCGGGCTACCGCGATCAACGCCCGGTCGTTCGAGTGTGACAGGCTGAACCGTAAGCCCATGTCACCCGCGAGGAACGGTTTTCCCGCGTCGCTCCGATCGATGCGGAGCTCACTGGGCGACGTCCCGGTGTATCGTGCCAGGACGTCTCGCAGCGCGCCATGCGAGATGACATACCGTCTGCGATCGATTTGCCGGCGGAATCTTCCGGCCTGCTGCTGCTCCTCATCCGACAGCGTACCCTGCACGCTTACGGCCCCGTCTGAACCTCCGGACAGCGAAACGGTCCAGAGATCGACGTCCCCCGAGAGAAGCACAAACCGCTCGCCCGTCACGGGTCCTCACATCCGGAGATCGCCCCGTCCCCGCGTTCCACCGCAAGGATGCATTGCTCCAGCTTTCGGGCGAGCACCGACAGGTTTGGCTCCTCGGTGATCGTGCGATGTCCGCCCGGAACCAAATGAACTTCGAAGGCGCCGGTGGTCAGATGCTTCCACAGCGCGCGCGTGTCCTCCGGATGGTACTCCTCTTGCGCTCCGAGGAATGCGATGTCGCCCGAATACGGTTCGGGTCGATACGTGAGCTGCGCCCTCCAATGCACACGCTGGACCCGAGCCAGCCGTCTTGTCGGCGCATTGGCAAAGATGCCCCGGATCCACAGCAAGCGAAACCGCTTGATTCGGGCGCGAAGGTGGCGGATCACCGCGTACAGAAGCTTCCCCCGCCGCTTGAAGTACCCGATTCGTCCGGCGTAGTAGCGGACGCCATACGGAAGCCCCGGCGGCACGGTGGGATCCAGAAGCGCCAGGAGTCCTACGTCCTTTCCCTGCGCCATCAGTTGTCTCGCCATTTCGTAGGCCACGAAAGCGCCAAAGCAGCGGCCCCCGAGGTAATAGGGTCCGCACTCCTGAACCGCCACGATGTCCGCAACATAACGGGTTGCCATTTCTTCCACCGTGGCGTCCGGCGACTCTCCGGACTCGAGCCCCAGCGCCTGAATCCCGTAGAAAGAGACATCTGGCCCCATCCGCTGCACCAGCTCGCTGAAGTGATAAACGCTTGACCCGGCCGGCGGAACACAGAAGAACCGCGTCCCTTCCTCCTGGACGCGCAAGGCGACCACCGTGGAGCGGGCGGCTCCGGTATCGGCCCGCTCGATTCGCGCAGCCAGCGCCGCAATCGTCGGGCACTCAAACAGGACAGCCAACGGAAGCGAGACACCCAGCGCCGACTGGAGTTGCGACACCAGGCGAACCGCGAGGAGCGAGTGTCCTCCGAGCTCGAAGAAGTTGCGGTGTAGGCCGATTTTATCCGTCTTCAGCAGACGCTCCCAGATCTGTGCAATCCGTCTCTCCGTGTCCGTACGCGGCGGGGTATCCGCATCGGCCTCTACTTCCGGTGAATCGAGCGGGTCCGGCAGCGCCGCAAGGTCGATCTTTCCGGTGGGTGTGCGAGGGAACTCCGCCACGGCAACGACCTTCGTCGGCATCATGTACGTGGGAAGCCGGGTGGAGAGATACGATCTCAGCGCATCCGATTCAATCGTCATGCCGACTTCCGGCATGACGTAGGCAACAAGGCTCATCGGCCCATTCAACGCCAGGCGGCGGCGATCGACACAGGCACCGCGCACGGCGGGATGTTCTGTCACGATATGCTCGATCTGCTCGGGTTCCACGCGAAACCCGCGAATCTTCATCTGGCGATCCATCCGGCCAAGGAACTCGAGCTCGCCGTTGGGCAGCAACCGAACCCGGTCGCCGGTTCGATACAGACGGCCTCCGGTGACGAACCCGGGTGGATCGGAAATGAAGCGCCTTGCCTCGCACTCCTCCTCCAGATACCCGATGGCCAGCCCATCGCCTCCAATGCACAACTCGCCCGGGACGCCGGGCGGGGTAGGTTGCAGCCGTTCATCCAACACGTAGACCTGGGTATTGCTGATCGGATGCCCGATCGGAACGGATTGTGCGCGACGAGCGAGGCCCTTTGGAATGGGATACCAGCACGCAAACGTCGTACCCTCGGTCGGTCCGTACCCGTTGATGATCGCGGTGTCCGGCAATGCGCCAAGCGCCCGATGCACGTGCGGCACGGAGAGCGCTTCACCCCCGATGAGCAACTGCCGGACCGTTGACAGCGCAGTGATATCTTCGTCAACGATGGCATTGAACCAGGTCGCGGTCAGCCAGAGGGTGTTCACGTCAAACCTCCGCAACGTCTCGGCGAGTTCCCGCACAGCAGGAATGTCTTCCGTAGCCAGAATGCACTCGCCGCCATTCAGGAGGGGCCCCCAGATCTCGAATGTCGCGGCATCGAAAGTCGGAGAGGCAAGCTGAAGCACGCGTGTGTCGGGTCCAAGCGCGATCTCGTGCTGCCCCTTGACGAGCCGCAGCACACCCCGATGAGAGACCTTCACCCCCTTGGCACGTCCACTCGATCCCGAGGTAAACATGATGCCAGGCAAGCCCGGGGGCCGAAGCGACGTCCGGAGGTGCGACGGCATCGGATCTCGATCCCGATTGCACATCGAGCTCATCCAGATGAACCACCCGCCGCCCATCCCTCAGCAGGGCCGAAGGCACAGAAGCCGCGGAAACGATGAGCCGAGGCCGGGCGCTGTCCACGATCTGCGCCAGCCACTCCTCCGGCTGCCGCGGGTCGAGGCACACGTAGCCCGCGCCCGCCTTCAGGATGCCGAGAAGGGCAACGATCATCTCCGGAGAACGCGGGGCATGCACGGCAACCGGATCGCCCGGCCGGGTTCCCAGCTTGAGCAGCTCGGATGCAAACCGATCGGAGTGCTTGTCCAGCAACCGGTACGTGAACCCGCGCCGCCCCTGACGAACGGCGACCGCTTCCGGCCGTCTTGCGGCCATCGCGCGGAATTCCTTCGAGACGGTGCTGTCCCGCGGATACGGAGTGCCGGTTCGATTCAATGCTTCGAACTGCACAAGGGCTTCCTCTGCCGGCGCAAGCGGAATCGATGCCACAGGCTCGTTCGGGGAAGCCCCGATCGCTTGGCATAGATGGCAGAACTGTCGCACGATCCGCTCGATCGTTGCGGCCTCGAACAGGCTCGTGGGATACACCATGCACACCTCAAGCCCCTCTTGAGACGCTTGAACGAACACATCGAGATCGAACTTGGCCGTCTCCGTAGCCAGCGGCATGCGGGTAACGGACAACCCGTCGAGTTGCGGATTCTCCATCGCGTCGGAGTGAACGGAGAGCATCACCTGAAAGAGCGGTGAGCGGTTCCGGAGCCGCTCGGCCGGAAGCTTGGCCACCAGCTGCTCGAACGGCATCTCCTGATGCTCGTACGCATCGAGACAGGTGTTTCGAACCCGCCGCAGGAACTCCCGGAATGTCTCCGCGCCGCGAATGCGCTCCCGGAACACGAGCATGTTGACGAAGAATCCGACGAGATTCTCGCAATCCGGATGCATCCGGCCGGCGACCGGCGCTCCAACGCACAGGTCCTCTTGACCGGAGTATCGCTGGAGAATCACCATGAGCAACGCCAGCACCACCATGAACAACGTGGCATTCTCCACGCGAGCCAAGCGTTTGAGTGCACCGAGGGTCGAGGCGTCGATAGAGGCAGAGACGCGACCACCGCGAGCGTCCGGCTCGCTCGGCCGGGCTCGGTCGAGCGGAAGGTTCACGCCCTGAGGAGCGCCCCCGAGCTTGTTGCGCCAGTAGGTCAGGTTCCGTTCGAATGTGTCGGTATGGAGTCTCTCGCGCTGCCACTTCGCGTAGTCGGAGTACCGCATCGGCAGCTGGGGGACGTCTGCGCTCTCGCCCCGGACGCCTGCGTTGTACAGCGCCGCCAGCTCGCGCACCAGCAGCTGTGTCGACCATCCATCGGTCGCGATGTGGTGCATCACAAGGAGGAGCACATGCTCCATCGGCGCCAGGCGATACAAACGTGCCCGGAGCATTCGGTCCGAAGACAGATCGAACGTCCGACGACCCTCACGGCTCAACCGGTCACGCAACCGCTGTTCGCGCAGTTCCTTGGGATCGTTTGATAGATCCTCGAATGCCCAGTCGCACCGATCGCTCGCAAGGAGGCGCACGAACGGTTCGCCATCCAACGCATCGAACACCGATCGAAGCGGCTCGTGACGGGCGATGATCCGTGTAAGCGCGCCTTGCAGCAGCCGCGTGTCCAGTGGTCCGCGCAGACGCAATGCAGATACCACATTGTAGACTGACGTACCCGGCTCGAGCTGCTCGATGAACCACAACCGCTCCTGAGCGAAGGACATCACCCCATGCGGCGATTCGCCGGACATCCCGGAGGATGCACCCTGTCGGCTTGACGGATGGTCCGAATCACGCATGCGTTCTCCTGTTGGCACCACCGGGCACGTCACTGCTCCTCCGCCGGGTCCATCGCAGAGCACAGGTACGCCGCGATCCCGGCAATCGTCGGCCGCTCGAACAGCTCGCGAATCGGAATGCGAATGCCGCAGGCCTTCTCGATGCGATTCAGCACACGGGTCGCAAGCAGTGAGTGGCCTCCCAAGGCGAAGAAGTCGTCCCGAATGCCCACTCGATCCACACGCAGGACTTCCTGCCAGATGCCAACGAGCAGCGCTTCGAGTTCCGTCTCCGCAGGAGCATAGTCCTCCTGTGCCGCGAACCGGCCCCAAACCGGCGCGGGCAGCGACCGCTTGTCAATCTTCCCCGTGGGAAGCAACGGGAACCGTTCCAACAAGGTGAATGCCGCCGGGACCATGAACCCGGGAAGCTGGCTCTCGGCAAACGAGTGCAGGGCCGGTTCATCCACGGCTTGTTCGGGCTCAGGCACCACGTAGGCAGCAAGGCGAACATCCTCCGCGGACAGCGAGAACAGGCCGACGTGGCACGAAGAGACGTGAGGATGCCTCTCCATCGCCAGCTCGATCTCGCGGAGCTCGATGCGATGCCCGCGGATCTTGACTTGGCTGTCATTTCTCCCCAGGAATTCGATGGTTCCGTCCTCCTGGCACCGGACCAGATCACCGGTCCTGTACACGGGATCTTCCGGTCCATCACCGAACGGATTCGGGATGAATCGCTCCCGCGTTAGCTCAGGACGGTTCAAATAGCCTCGCGAAACCCCGACCCCGCCGATCAACAGCTCGCCAATCGCGCCGATCGGCATCGGTTCCAGCGCCTCGTTCACGATGTAGACCTGGTAGTCAGGGAACGGCCTCCCAATCGGGACATCCTGTTCCGGATCCGAGGCCGTGGTGAACTCGTACGCCGTGGCGCCGTAGGTAACCTCGGTCGGACCGTAGGCATTGACAATCCGCAACTGGGGCGAGAGATCACGCAGCCGCTGCAGCAGCTTCTGCTTCTTTGGCGCAAGCCCGGTGATCAAACAGGCGAGTGCCCCACAGCCGCCGCGCTCTTCGTACGTTTCCGCTAGCGCCCCCAGCAGATCCGGAACCACGTAGGCGGTGGTGATGTCGTGATCGAGCAAGTACTGCCCCAGGCTGTGCCCATCGAGCGTCACGTCATACGGTACAACATGGAGCGTTCCGCCGTAGCAGAGCGGAGAGAAGATCTCATCAACGGATGTGTCGAATGCGTAGGTGATCACACTCGTGCCGACGCGCCTTGAGCCGTCGCCGACCACCGGTCGAAGCGCATTGAGAAGACCGACGACATTCCGGTGCGTCACCATCACGCCCTTCGGCTTCCCAGCCGAGCCTGACGTGTACATGACGTAGGCGAGGTGCTCGGGGTCCGGTGCACCGGACTCCCTGGCATCCGGCGAGATCGCGCCGTCGTTCGGTAGGTCCTTGTCCACCAACAAGACTCGCCTTTCCTCGATCGGCAGCCGCTCGATCACCCCCGATTGGGAGAGGACGATATCAACCCTTGCATCCTCCATCATGAACCGGAGCCGTTCGACGGGAAATGTCACGTCAAGCGGAAGGTACGCGGCTCCGCTCTTGAGGATTCCCAGGATCCCCGCCACGAGATCGATCGATCGCTCCATCGAGATGCCGATCAGTTCGTTGGGACACGCGCCCAGACGGATGAGACGTGCAGCAATCCGGTCTGCCCACTCGTTCAACTCCGTGTAGGTCAACCGGTCGGCTCCGCAGACGACAGCCGGCTTTTCCGGATGCTCACGCACCGCTCGCTCAAAAAGCCTGTGTACAGTGCTCTCCTCCGCCGGCGGGGCCTTGGCCTCGTTCCACCGGACAAGGATTCGCTCCCGCTCTTCACTCGAAAGCATCGGCAATCTGGCGATCTTCGTTCCGGGCTGACGACACCCCGCCACCAACAACGACACGAAGTGCGCAGCAAGGGCCTTCATCCGGTTCTCAGGGAAGCGGTGCGTGGAGTAGATCAGCCGTGCGCACATGCCTTGCTCGGTATCCCAAAACTCGAGGGACAGATCGAGGTCTGATGTCGAAGGCAAGATCGTGACGGGCTCGGACTTCGCGCCCTCGAGCTGCAATGGATCAAATGGGAACGTTCGATACGCCAACATCCACTGAACGATCGGAGAGCGATCCATGACCCGCTCCTGCCCCAACGAAGCCACGATCTGCTCGAATGGCACTTCTTGATGTTCATACGCTTCCAGGCAGACCGTGCGAACGCGCTTCACCGCTTCCTCGAATGACGGCTCTCCGGCGAGATCTGCGCGCAACACAAGGGTATTGACGAACAGCCCGACAAGTGCCTCGGCATCCGTTGTCGTCCTCCCGGCCACCGGCGTGCCGATCGCGAAATCCGTCTCCCCGGTATATCGATGCAAAAGCGCAAAGACTGCCGCCGCAAGGACCATGAACGGTGTTGCACCTTGTGTCCTGGCAAGTGTCCTGATCTCCTCCGTCACGACGGTTGAAATCCGGAACGGAATCTGTTTGCCCGCACGCGGCGCAACGTCCGGATCGATGATCTCAATCGGAAGGTCGAGCGTGGGCGCCAGTCCTTCCAGTTTGTCCTTCCAGTAGACCAATTCGGATTCGATCGCTTCGCGCTGTGCATCACTGCGCTGCCACGCGGCGAAGTCCGCATACTGAATCGACGGTTCCGGCTGCAAAGCACCCTCTCCGCGCAGGCATTGCGCGTACTGTTTCGCCAGCTCCCGATGGAGAATCGTCCGCGTCCAGCCATCGAGTGCGATGTGATGTCCTACGAACAGCAGGATGTGGTCCCTCTCCGCCAAGTGGATGAGGGTTGCCCGAAGGATCGGATCGGCCGACAAATCAAACGGGCAACGCGCTTCCCGTTCAAGGAGTTCCTCCACGCGTCCGATTTCGTTGCCTTCGCCACCATCCAGGTCGATCCGCCGAAGCGGAATCCTGGCCTGAGGAAGGATGCGCTGCCGCGGCCGGCCATCGTCGGCTTCGTACACGGTGCGAAGCACCTCGTGCCGTTCACCGAGCCGCAGCAAAGCGGCTTCGAGCGCATCGGCATCGATCGCGCCGGCGAGCCGGGTTGCCCACGTCACATTGTAGAGGGGAACGCCGGGAGAGAACTGATCCATAAACCACATCCGCTCTTGGGCAAACGAGACGGGCGCGGTCGTACGATCGCCGGTTCGACGGGGGATACCCCCTTTGCGCTTGCCGCCACACCGTTTGAGCAGCGCGGCCTCGAGCTGGATCCGCTCGTCCAGAGGCATTCGGTCGATCGCACCGTCCGTTCTCAAACGAGGATCTCCTTCCCGCGAAATCTCGCGTGCAAGGGCCTCGATGGTCGGATGCTCAAACAGGAAGATCATTTCGACGACGGTTCCCATCTCTTCTCGTATCCGGATGAGCAGTTGCGTCGCAAGCAGCGAGTGGCCTCCCAATTCGAAGAAGTTGTCCCGGATGCCGACGCGGTCAAGATGAAGCACCTCGCGCCACAGCCGCGCGAGCGTGACTTCGTCGGCAGATGCCGGAGCGACGTAGGCGGCATCGAGATCCGGCCGCTCACTCCCTACCGGCGGCAGCGAACCACGCAGGATCTTTCCGTTTGCCGCAAGCGGGAAGGCATCCAGGTGAACGAACGCATTCGGCACCATGTACTCGGGCAATTCGGCCAAGAGGGCATGGCGGAGTGCGGAATCGGTCGGCTTGTCCGCTCCACTCCGAAGCGTGTAGTAGGCCACCAAGCGCCGGTCATCGCGACGATCCTCCCGGGGCATGACCAACACGTCTTCCATCGAATCGTGTCGAAGCAGCGCCGCCTCCACCTCCGCAATCTCCACCCGAAATCCGCGAATCTTGATCTGCGAATCTCTTCGCCCGAGGTGAACAAGGCACCCTCCGGGGAGCATCTTCCCCATGTCCCCGGTGTGAAACCTTCGATCGGCGCCGGTTCCATCGTACACGGCATCCGTCAAATCGGGCCGCATCCAGTACCCAGGCGAAAGGTAGCGACTCTGCACCACGATCTCTCCGATCTCGCCCGGCGCCACGCGCTCTCCGTCTTCGTCGTGCAGCGTGATGTCGTTGTCCGGTACGGCGCTTCCAACCGGAACGTTGGGACCTTCGAATTCCGTGTTCGCATCGGCGAACAGCCATCGGATCGTGCCGGTCTCGGAACTCCCCAACCGGTTGATCAAGGTACATGTCGACGGAAACCAGGCTCGAAAGGCCTCGAAATCCCGCCGATACACCGGCTCGCCGATCAGCTTGACGTACCGCAGGGAGGGGAGCTGCAGCGGCTGCTCCAATCCCCGCGTGAACTGGCGGAAGAGCGCCGGCACAAGCCCGAACACCGTGATCCCGGCATCCGCCAGCCAATCGGCCAGGGCCCCCACGCCAAGCTCGGAGACACGGTACGGACAGATGGCTGCACCGTGCAGCAACGCACTGAAGATCTCGTGGCTGGCGATGTTTGCCGTGTACGCGAACAGCAGGGCGATCCGGTCGCTTGCGGACAAGCCCTGCCCCTCCTGATAGATCCGGATGTAGTGAAGCAGGTTTCGCTGCGTCTGCACGACACCCTTGGGCTCTCCCGTTGAGCCGGAGGTATAGAGGATCCACGCTGGAGCGTCGGCATCGATTGTGCGCCGGCAGCGCTGGAACTCGGCATCGCCCTGCACCGTTTCCACATCCACGATCCGAAGCCCGCCAGCTGCCACCTCAACAGCAAGCGCGCAACACTCAGTCTCCGTCAGGAGCAACGTGGCCTGAGAATCCCGCCGGACGTGCTCCATCCGGCCCTTCGGCATTGCCGGACTCAAGGGCACATAAGGGCGTCCAACCTTCACGCAGGCGAGCATCGCCGCGATCCCCATCGGAACATCCTCGAAGAGCAAGAGAATCGGCGCATTGCCGCCGCCATCTGTCGCCAGTATCCCGACGGCAATGCGGTCGGAGGCTTTGTCCAACTCGGCGTACGTCCACAGCCGGCTCTCAGCCACAATGGCGGTGGCCTCGGAGGCCTGGCTCACCATCGCGGCAAATCGTTCGGAAACGGACCTCTCGACATCCGCTAACGGAATATCCTGGACGCTGCCGTGCTTGCTCATACGTTTCGCCGGCGTCCTGCGATCATGCAGTACCGCCCTCCCGATGAATCAGTGTACTCAGGATCATCGCCGCGTGTTCGTGCAGCACGGGATGCTGAAAGGCCACGCGCACGTCCATCCCGGCGCCAAACGCGTCGCGTACTCTGGAAAGCGCCCGCACCGCCTTGAGGGAATCGCCCCCCAAGAGAAAGAAGTTGTCCTCGCGCCCCACCCGCTCGACTCCCAACACAGCTTCCCAGATCTTCGCAAGTTCTTTCTCGAAAGGCGTTCTGGGCTCGCTGTAATCTGGGAGCAACTGGCGCTTCAACTTGTCCGCCAGCCCGATACGCTGCAGTTTCCCGCTGGGTCCCGTTGGTATCGCTTCAACGAACACGATACGGCTAGGCACCTTGTGTTCGGAGATGTGTTCGAGCAAGTGCGCACGAAGCATCCCCTCGTCGGCCTTCGCGCCCCGCTTGAGCACGATCGCTGCGGCCACGTCCTCCCCCAGCGTAGGGTGCGGCACAGCAAAGGCCACCGCCTGGCCAACCGCGGGGTGCTCCAGCAACGCATTATCGATCTCCGCCGGTGTGATCTTCTCACCGCCTCGATTGATCATCTCCTTCGAACGACCAGTAAGGAAGAGGTATCCGTCCTCGTCAATCGTGCCTTCATCTCCGGTGCGGAACCAGCCCCCGCAGAAGGAGGATGTATTCGCCTCATCATTGTTCTCGTACCCCGAGCAGATCGTCGAACCGCGCAAGGCCAACTCGCCGTGAACGCCTGCGGGCTGCGGCCGGCCCGACCGATCGAGGACCACTGCCTCAACCCCAACCGCCGGGCCGACGGATCCCGGCTTCCGCGGGGCAGGAGGCAGTGGATTGCTTGCGATCTGATGCGTCGCCTCCGTCATTCCGTACGCTTCGATGACGGGCACGTTCATCCTTTGCTCGAGCTCCACGATGACGTCCAGCGGCATCGCGGAAGAAGAGGAGCGGATGAAGCGAAGAGCATGCCTTCGATCCGTCTCCATGCCCCGAAGATCCATCTCCGAAAGCAACGACTGATGAATCGTCGGCACCGCGGTGTACCAGGTGGGTCGAAGATCCGCAAGCCAGTCCAGGAAATGCTCGCCCTTGAATCCCGGCGCACAGACAACGCTGCCCCCGGCAACCAGCGAGGCCAGCAGCCCGGCCACGATCCCGTGGATGTGGAACAGGGGCATCACATTGAGACACCGATCGGACTTCGTTAACGCGAGCGTCGCTGCGACGTTCTCAGCCGATGCCGCGAGCTGTGCCTGGGTCAGCGGCACCCGCTTGGGCGTCGATGTGGTACCGGATGTGTACAGGATCAAGGCCACATCATCCGGACTGGGAAGCCCGCGCGGCGAACCGCCAACAAGCCCATCCCGTGCGCTCAACGGAGCGTCAGTGAAGGGAAGTTCCACGACCTTGAGTCCGATTTCGTCAGCGGCCGTACGCGCAGAACCGCCGAATTCCGCGACCGTAAGAAGCAGGGCCGGCGACAGATCGCCCAGCACGCTCCTGTACTCATCGAGGCTCAGATAGGGATTCAGCGGCGCCGCCGCGGCGCAGGTCGACACACCGAGGAAGCCGATCGCTGCCGCCGGACCGCTCGGCAGAACCGTGGCAACCCGGTCTCCCGTACCGACCCCTGCGTCTCGAAGAAGCCGCACGATGCAGCCGATTTCGTCCCACACCTCGGCGTAGGTCCAACGCGCGCCATCCACGCCCAGAAGCGCTGTCCGCCCCGGAAACGCCTGCGCAGAGGAATGCATACGCCCCGCCATTTGGGCACCACACCGGTTGCTCGCGAGCATCTCACGCCCCCTGATGAACCCTCGCCCGCATTGTATCCAACCATCGGATCCCTGTTCAGGCAAGGGTTGGAATAAGCCGTTCTGCGAAACGCACGAAACAGCCGCAGTCCTCAGCATTTCGATCATTCCGCATGGATAACCGCCGACTGACGGCGCGAACCACCGAATCGAATTCGGGTTCACCGCATCGGCGCCGATCCCATAGCAGTGATGCCTGCTGGAGGATGCCCACGGCAATCGATCCGGTACACTGGACCGATTGCCGCGGTGGCGTCTCCATCGGGCGCCAAACCCTCCGCGCAACACAAAGGACATCGGCATGAGCACGCCCTTGAGCGACGAGCAGATCCGCGCCGCAACCATTGGCGAACCCAACGCGGTCCATGGCACCATTCTCCTCGTGCCGTACGATCCGGCATGGCCCGCGATCTTCGCCAACCTCGCCCGGCGGATTCGCGAAGCCCTCGGCAGCGGAGTGCTCCTTCTGGAGCATGTCGGCTCGACATCAGTTCCCGGCCTCACGGCAAAGCCGATCATCGACGTGCTCCTGGCCGTAAAGGATTCGTCCGATGAAGCGGCCTACCTTCCACCGCTCGAACGGGCAGGCTTCGTGCTGCGGATTCGAGAACCCGACTGGTACCAACACCGTGTCCTGAAGGGTCTACAAACCAGGTGCAATCTCCACGTCTTCTCTGCGGGGTGCGAAGAGATCGGGCGGATGCTGCGCTTCCGCAACCGTCTGCGCACCCACCCCAAGGATCGGCTGGAATACGAGCGCACGAAACGAGCCTTGGCAACTCGGACTTGGAAGTACGTGCAGAACTACGCCGACGCGAAATCGTCGGTGATTGAAGAGATCCTCGCAAGAGCCAGCGCCGAGTGACATCGCGCGGCCTAGCACCGATGGACCTGCTGCAAGAAGCGCAGCGACCCCACCCAAAGGTCCCCGTCGGCAACGGCGCACGGAGCGCGAAGCATCCCCCTCTCGTGATGAATCACATCGAACGCCCGCCTCTCCTTGGGGGTCGAGGCAACAGCACCGGGGTGCGCCGCTTGTAGTCTTCGTAGTCCTCTTGTCCGCCCCACTTGGCGTCCGCACGCTTCTCGAGCATCGGAATCCCGCTGACCTTGGTCAAGAGCAGCGTAACAAACACGGGGGAAACCAAGGTGACGTACTGCCACCCACGCAGAGCCGGCAGCGCGATCAATGCAATACCTAGCCAGACAGCGATCTCACCGAAGTAGTTCGGGTGACGGGACCAGGCCCACACGCCGGTCTGGATAAACCGGCCTTGGTTCTCCGCATTCGCCCGGAAGCGGCTCTTCTGGAAGTCGGCGACGGACTCCACCGCGAACCCACACGCCCAGACCGCCGCGCCAAGCCCCGCAAGGAAGCCCAACTCCCTGTCTGTCCTTGACGTCATGGCAGCGAGCGCGGCGCCCACGGTCAGCGTCACCCACAGTCCTTGAAGCGTCCACACGGAGAGGAAGCGGACAAACGACGGCCGGATGTCATCGAATCGTTTGTCCTTTCCCGCACGACGAACCCGCCGGAACAGGTACGTCCCCAGGCGGAGCGCCCACACGGCAACCAGTGCAAGGAGCAAGAGAGACCGACCGCTCAGCGTGGGACGTAACGCGGCCGCACAGCCCACGACCGACAGATACGTGATGCTCCCGGTGATGTCGAAGTACCGATCGGTCTGCCGCAGATACGCTACGACAAAGACCACCCACTGTACGAGGAAGGCGACGCCCACGAGCAGGGCAAAGACCGGGATTCCGCCTACGGTCGTGCCTCCTTGACTGCCCGCCCAGCCGACAGAGCAGGCGAGGAGAAGGATCGGAAAGAGGGTCAACAGCGCAATGCGCTCTGTGCGATTCATCGGTGCCATCCTTTCGCCAGCCATCCGAGCCCGGCTCGTAGATCACTTCAGCGCACGTCCCTTGCCCGAATCGAGCAACTCGACCAACTCGTCCGGGAACGGCTCGAAGAAGTACTGGTCAGTCAAGTAGGGTTCCTCGAAGCGTGCAACCCACGACCGAAGGAGACCGACGGGCGTGCTCAGACAAACGCGCTGATTGCGAAAACGCTCCAACTCATCGAGGAAATACGCCTTCTCAACCGGCTTCAATCCCTCGGAAAGGTGTCCGAAGGCATGCATCAAGGTGTTGATCGCCGCCGTTCTCCGTGGGGCGCGCGCCAGCGTGCGCATCAAGATCTCACGGTACTCGGAGAACACTTGCCCGAGCGGGTTGTGCTCCGCGTTGGCCACAATGCGACCCAGCGTTCGCAAGCCTTCCTGACTGTAGGTCATCAACAGATACTTGTGCTTCGTGTGGAATTCGACCAAGGCGTGGACTGATCCGCGGCCGATCGCTTCGCGAAGCCGCGCCAGCGTGAACAGCCTGGTGAGGAAGTGTTGCCGAAGGTCGAAGCTTCGGAGGCGCCCCTCATCCTCGATCGGAAGCCCCGGAAACCGACGCACGACCTCGCCTCCGAAGAACCCGGCACCGTTTCGATGACCGGCTTTGGGCTTGCGGCTGTTATAGATCCTCACCTGGTTGGGCCCACAGGACGGCGAGCGGTACTTGAGCACGAACCCGTCGATCTCTCCGAGATCGTCTAGATACGATTCCGTAAACGCCTCCATCGTGTCGGTGACGTCGCGGCCGGTATCCGGCTGGATCACGAAGAGCTTCTCATTCTCCTCCACCACCCGTACCGGTTCGCGGGGAATGCCCAACCCGATCGCCACCTCCGGACAGGCTGTGACCGCATCGACATGTGGCCTCAGCCGTTCGACAAACGGATCGGTGATGGTTTGTCCATTGTATCGGCAGCGCCCGAATCCCAAGCAGTGACTGAAGTGTACCCTCGGTCGGCCTTGCGTGAGCATCTTGACCTCCTGCGGCTTATGCGCTCGAGCGTCGGAGGAACACCGGAAGCCGGGAGGGTTCGCGGCCCTGTGCCCGGTTCCACCATTCCGTTGACGCGTCTCTTGCCACACTCACTGTCGTTCCTCCTGCTCTTCCTTCTCAAGTACTGCCTGTTCTTGCGTTGCTCCCACGCAGGCCTTGCGCCGCCGGAGCCGAACACTCGAATGGCATGGCACACGATTGGGATTTCCCGCCCCGGAGCAGGCCAGCAGACCCACCAGCCCCCGTGGTCCGAGGAATCGACGATCAACCTTGCGATCACGTAGGCCACCGCGCCTGTGTAGACAGGACTCCCGCAGCCTTCCGGCACGACAATCCTAGCCACGCGCCTGCCCCCGACAGGACGAAGAACAGCGGCGGAATCGTCCAGAGGTCGATGACGCCTCTGAAGACAAGCACGGTCATGCTCTGATCGGGATTCCGCAAGTGCCAATCCATGCCCAGATCGAAGAGGTGTGTGCTGTGTAGAAGGAAGATCCCTGCCATCGCGATGACCCGCAGCCAATCGATATCGTACCGCCGCGTTCCTTCGGTCATCTCGCATCCCTCCTTGCCGCGAGAGTAGCGTCCCGTGATCTTGCCTGACAAGAAGTGTTGAAGCGCCGCGATCGTCGGATCTCCAGTGCCGGACCATGTGCCGCCGGTACAGGTTGCGTGGAATGCGATCGCGCAACCCGATCCGTGCCAGCGCAGGGAAGCACAGGTGGAGGATCCCCGGCAATCGCGAGAGACCAAGACCAACCGAGCCGAACCCTCAGGTTGGATCAATGAGGCAAGACGATCCGCTTCGCTCGGCACCTAGGCCGGAGATTCGTTGCCCTCCGTCGAGATGACGCTGCCTGGCGCAGCGCCCATCGCTCCTCAACGTGGATGCACGACACCTAGAACGTGACTGTGTGAGGACACGCGCTCGTCTTTGACGAAGGCGAACATCCTTCCCAGCTCGGCTTCCACTTGGATGTGATCTACTTGGCTACCGCACCCGGAAAGGTTAAGGCCTCGACGGGGACAACGCACTCAAGCCCCAACACCCTTCCCAGACAACGGAAGACACCGTCTCCCACAGGAACATACGTGTACGCAAGATCAATTCCGCTCGCGAACCGCTCGCAGCCGCGGGCGCCCTTGATCCCGATGTAGGCTACGGGTTCCTGGATTGCTCCACGGGTGTACGCCCCACGAGACTCGTACAGGCGTTGGCCGACGACAACCACTTCATACAGCCCTTGAGCCGACGTCTCGACGATCTGCGCCCCCTGGATGCGCCAGACCTCGATTCGCTCGTTGTCCGCCAGCGAGCAATACGACAACAGGATCGGCACTTGCCGGAGCTCGCGTACGGCTTGAGCGCAAACCTCGTATTCGTTCCACTGAAGCTGGTCTGCGTACGCCGAGGCACAAGCGGCCACGAGCAGAGACGCAAACAACCCAACAACTTTCCATGCGGTGTTCCTCGTCTGTCCCACGATACGATTCCTCCTCTCACCCGCAAGCGTAGCGAGGATCCGTATCAGAACCCGCCCCACGCGTACTACTGCGGCGCATCCAATGTCCCGAGGTTCGTGCGGCCAACCGGCACCCGCACAGCGCACCGAGGCGTTTCGCACTGGCAGAGAAACGAGCCATTCTGGAGATAGGATTCCCGTGACGTTCTTTTGGGAACGCGGCCAGCAACCGCACCAAAGAAGACAGGTGACCAAAGGAGGAAATCGGATGCGAAAACATGGGACAATCCTGACGATCGCTCTTCTGCTGATCCTCCTTGCCGGGTTGTCGGTTCATGGCCATAGTGCCTCGGAGCCGCTGAGCCTTCACGCCGACGTGTTGGACGGAATGCCCATCGCCGGCTGGGTCGACACAGCGAGCTGGCAACACTACGAGCATCCGGCGTACGGATTCCGGATCGGAGTGCCCCCGGACCTCGTCGCCGCGGAATCACCCGACGTGCTCGTGGTGTCCAGTGCAGTTGTCACCTTCGTCCCAGCGACCGATCCGGGAACCGATCGCCTCGGGAACCGGACCAATCTGCTCCGCTACTCCGTGACCATCGGCGTGACCGAAGCGGACGACCCGGCCGCGCGATGCGGCGTATCGGACGATCCGCGTACGTGGGATTGCGAACCCGACCGTTCGTACGCCAGGCCCCAAGGCTACACGAGAGACGCTGTCTCGGAGGGAGCCGCAGGGAACCGATACACAACGCTCCGCTATCGCATGGTCTGCGGTGCAACCTGTTACGAGATCGCCTTGTTCGTCCACGCCGCCAATCCCGGCTGCTATGCACCGGGAGTGATCGTGCCGTTCGATCCAACCGGGATCCTTCACACCTTTGGATCGATGCTGGGCACGTTCACGTGTCTGCCCGGTCCCGCCGGCCCTTCCCATTGCCAACACAACCTGGTCATCGGGAAGCGCTTTTCTGAACCGTTTCCTCTTGGCGTCTCCGAGTGAACCTCGCCTGCGCGCGCCTCGGGATGTCAAGTTTGCGCAAGTGAGAGTGGCTGGATGGTACGGCAGGCACTCAACACCCCGGGTGTATACTCCGCACGAGGGATAGTACGTTGTCCTGTTCCTCCTTCGCTCGTTGTAGCGTCCTTCCCTTTCCCTCACAGGCACTCCTCTTAAGGGGGTGAGGAAATGCGAAGAGCGTTCAGACGTGTAGGAAGAGCTCTCGGGAGGAACGGATCGCAGCCGGCCGCCTCGAGAGCGCCGGCCGGCCGCCTGCTCATTGCGGGATTGATCAGTCTTCTGCTGCTTTCCCCTGTCTTCGGGCAGAGCAACGGCGGCCCCCTTTCCATCCAAGTCGCTGTAGAGGTGTCGCAGGCCCCCGATGTGCTGCGATCCCACATCCTGCAGGTCTCATGGGAGATTTCCGGAGGCACTGGGCCCTACCAGCTGCGCATTGCGGTCCTCGGGCCGGATGGGAATGAGCAATCCGAAGACGGTGGATCCCTCGCGGGAATGCGGAGCTTCAATCTGCTGGCGCCGGCCGGCGGGATGGCCCGGGTCGATGTGCATGTCGTGGATGCCACGGGGGCAACCGCCACGGGAGAGACAAGTGTGTCACTGATCCCGATGCCATCACTGCCTCCCGCCCCCAGCCTGGGCCTATCTCCCTGTAGCGGCGTGGCCTTCTCAACGGAAGAAGATTTCGTGACGTTCGGCCCAGAGCCGCCGGACGGGAACCCCATCATCTCGGACGGCGATCTGCTGGGAGCCGGCTGCGTGGTATGCGCCCGCAATCACGATCTACTCAACGTGTTCGATGTCCGAGAGGATCTCGGATTGGATGCGGTCGATCTGATCGACGTGCGCAGGGGCCTCGTTGTCTTCTCCACGGAGCTTGACAGCCCCCATTCCGGGCAGTTCACCGCCGGCGATCTCCTGGCCACCAATGGAGCGATCATCCCCAATGCCGCGTTGCTGGCGGCATTCCCATTGCGTGCAGGGGATCTCGGCCTGGATGCCGTGCACCTCGTCGGAGACCCCGAGCAGATCATCATGTTCCTTGACTACGTACAGAAGATGAGTTCAGCCTACTGGACAACATCGGGCGCACTGCAGACGTCGCTCGCACGCTACGAGATCGACATCTGGTTCTCCACCGAAGGAACGGCGCCGTCTCCCACGCAGCCCGCCTTCCTCGACGGAGATCTCTTGTCGGCACGCGACGGGATCATCGTTGCACGGAACGCGTTGCTCCTGCCCGCCGGCATGCCTGCAGGCATTCCGGACCGAGGGACGGATTACGGACTCGATGCCGTCACGGCAATGCGGTTGCCGATGAGGGAATCCATCCACTTCTCAACGGAACTCACGCACCGGTTCGTCCCGCATTTCACGGACGGCGACGTGCTCCTCATCCAGAACGGCGTCGTCATGACACACCATGATCTCATCCGCTGCTTCGAGCCTGCGGCACGTTTCGCCGGGCTCGATGCGCTGTTCATCGCGAAACCGGGTTGAGGCAGGTTTCTGGAAGCGCCGGCGTATTGGATCAAGAGTCAAGCCGCGCCTCCGCGGAGGCGCACCAAAGGAGGGAAGCATGAATACGGCCAATCGGCTCGCTGTCTGGCTCGCGCTGCTGGCAGCAGCTCTGCTCGCGTGCGCGGGCACCGTCATTGGCCAGGTTGGACCGGAAGCACTCAAAGGATGTCAGCGGCTGGCCTTCTCAACGGAAGAGGACTTCGTAACCTTCGGTCCAGAGCCGCCGGACGGGAACCCCATCATCTCGGACGGAGATCTCCTCGGTATCGGCTGCGTGGTCTGCGCGCGGAACCAAGATCTCCTGCGAAACCTCGATGTGACAGAGGATCTCGGACTCGACGCCGTGGACCTGATCGATGTCGACCGCTACCTCGTGGCGTTCTCCACCGAACTCGACAGCCCGCACACAGGGCAGTTCACTGCAGGGGACCTGCTGTTCACCAACGGTGCGATCATTCCCAATGCCGCGCTCCTCTATGCGTTCGGCATCTCACGGCCGGACATGGGATTGGATGCGGTTCATTTCGTGGGCGATGCAGGCATGGTCGCGCAGTTCGTCGACTACGTGCAGGAGATGGGCACCGAGTACTGGCGGCGAGGCGGCACGCTTCAAGCATCGCTTCGTCAGTTCGAGGTAGATATCTGGTTCTCGACCGAAGGGACGGCGCCCACCCCGACGAGACCGGGATTCCTCGACGGCGATCTCCTGTCCGCGCGCGATGGCGTGATTGTCGCCGACAACGGAACGCTGCTTCCGGGCGGTGTGCCCGCAGGAATCCCGAACCGGGGCGTGGACTTCGGACTCGATGCCGCCACCACGAACCGTGCCGGAGACCGAAAGCAGCTTCACTTCTCCACGGAGATCCTCTACGAAGGCGATCCGGGATTCACCGATGGCGACGTCCTGCTCTTCGGAAACGGCATCGTGCACACCAACGACGCCCTGATCGGATGCTTCGAGACCAAGACAGACTTCCTCGGCCTCGATGCGCTGGCTCTGGTCGAAGTGGTCCGACCTCCGTGTGGCGCGGCGATCATCCGTGTCGGCGGAATGCCGGCCGGCAGCATCAACAGCGATGGACTAGCCGGCGGTCCGAGCGCAACCACGCCGATGTTTACAGCCTACGACAGTCCATTCGGCGAGTGGGTGGAGATCCTCGGCCTGATGCCCTCGTGTACCGAATGCACGAAGTTCCGGGTCGAATACGGCGCCTGGGTCTCGTCGACGATGCCCCCGGTCTCCTGGACCCCGCTGACCGATTCGTTCAAGGAGTGGATCTTCATCTGGCCGAGCACGTTCCTCCACATCTCGCGGGTGCCCGACAGCGCCGGCTGGCTGAGCATCCTCTGCAATACCACCATGGGCGGCCTGTACGTTCCTTGGGATACATCGAACAAGAACGGCAAGTACAGCCTGCGTCTCACCGTGGAGGACACCGGCGGCACCCAGCACGTCAGCGCACCGGTGGTGGTAATGCTCGACAACAAGGAGCCGGACATCGCACTCACGATCTTCTCCGCACCTCAGTGCGGGGACATCACGGTGGGAGATACGGTGAGCGGGATGATCTCCGGCACGGACCTTCACTTCTACAGCTACAGGCTCCGCTACGAAAGCGGCCTGGCTTCCGGGCTGATCCTCCCGGTGAGGATGTACACGGGTGTGACCGACACGGGCGACGCCGGCGTCGCCTTCTCTTGGGACACGACCGGGCTTCCGCCGTGCGGGTACCGGATCGTGTTCGAAGTGTGGGACCGGACCATCCGAAACAACCGTCGTTCATGGGGCGACCCCGGATACGGCTGGCGATCGATCCTCCAGTACTACTTCTGCCTCGAGGCATCGGGAGGATAGCGGTCGCATCGAATGCCGGCCTCACTGGCGATCTACAAGCGCCGCGGGCGGAACGCGACAGCTGTTGCGCTCCGCCCGCGATTCGCTCGAACGCAATAGTTCTCCCCGTTGCCGCTGGGCTCCTAGTAGTAGTACTCCGTCACATTGTCGATTTCGAGACCGCTGGCGCCCCGCCCGTAGTACTCCACCGCAAGCACAACGGCCTGACCGTGCATCGAGACGTCCAGAAGCCCCCACAGGAGGTTGGAGGAACCGAGAACGCTGGTGAGATTGACGTATTCCGACTCATGCGGCGCCAGGACGAAGTCCCGCGTGTACACCGAGTAGCTCTGGCTGTTGTACGCGGTCACCGTGCATGCCGTGGTCACCGGCCACGGATTCATCACGATCACCCCCGTCTCGGCATCGGCGACCTGGGAGTAGTACGTCCCGAGCCAGTACGTGTCGGATGATAGAAGCTCCGGAACCTGCGTGACCACCGTGTCCACCGACACGAGTTGCCCGTCCATCAAGTACTCGACACCGATGATTAGCCGATCCGTGCTCTCCACCGTAACGACGCCCCACGCGTACTCGTCATACGGGATATTCTCCCCAAGGCGCAGGAAGCCTGATTGCGCCGATGTCAACGAGTTCACCGCCGACCAGATCTCCACGCCAAATGCATTGTAGACCGTAATCTCGAAGTCCGTGGTATTGAACATCGGATTCATCAGGTTAATCTCGACGTCCTGACCCGAGGTCGTGTCATAATAGAACGCATAGTGGAACTGGGCTGCAGCCCCCAATCCAACAAGTACGACAACACCCAACGCCAGCATCAGCTTCCTCATTGGAGCCTCCCTTTTCGATGTCCCACCGATAGACTAGCAGATTCTCTTGCGATTGCGAATCGCTCAAGGCTCTAGCAGATCGGCTCAAGGGAGTCCTGGCCAGTGCATTGACAATTCCTTCGAAGATCGGAAGCCCGAAGATGTAGCATCGGCCTCGCATGGCACAGGAAGGGTCTGCTCCATCTCTTCATCGATTGCACAGCAGCCGATCGGCTTGCTTGGATCGTCAGTGCGAACGCTGCAAGTGCGACACTGGGGGATCTCTCGGTTCGCCGACGCAATCCTCTGGATCCATCTTTCGCGATGAATCCTCAACAGATCGGCGATCGTAATGACCGGACGGACGGCACAAGCACCTACCCCTTCGGCGCACGAGCTGAGGCGCTCGTGTTCGTGGCGCAATCCCGCACAAGGGCTAAGGGCCCCGGGTCACAAGATCCTTTCCCGGGCGCAGTTCCTTCTCGTACACGAACTCCTGGCGGACCGCTCGCATTCCCGCTCGCTCGTACAGGCGAACCGCTCCGGTCAAGCTTCCGGTGTCGACGAACAACTCCACCGCTTGGTATCCGCGATTCCGGAACTCGCGAAACGAATGGGTGATCAATGCCAGGCCGAGACCGCGCCCGCGCCACGCCGAGCGCACACCCAGGCTCCCGAGAATTCCAAGGCGCAGATCCCCCGGGTGCTGGGGCCGGCAGAGCGAGAACCCGGCCACCGCTGCATCTCCGATCAAGTTGCCAGCCTTCTCAACCGCAAGAAACGACAGCGTCTCGTCGTAATCCTCGCCCTGGAATCCGATCCACTCCTGCCATCCTCGCATCTCCTCTTCGATCGATTGCTCGACCATTCCCCAGTGGTCACGGAAGACCTCTTGACTCGCTTCGCTGAGTGCCCAGAGATCCGCATTCGGATCCAAGGCGCGAACCGCGACACCGGCCGGCCACGTCGGCGTCGGCACGTCCTCGATGAGATCGATCCGCATCCGGTTCAGAACCCGCACCCGCCTTGCGCCGAAACGCTCGTACGCAGCGATTCGATCGGCGTCGTGGATCAGTGTGTCTACCGTGAGTGCGGTCCGCGTGCCTTCGGGCGCCCGGCCTGCGAACAACGTCCTCGCCCGCGTTTCCATCCAATCCGTCAGGCGATCCCACGCCGCCGCCACACCGGCAAACCCCGGATGGATAGCCAGGCGGCCTTCGAACTGAACGTAGGGAGCTCCCGGATCCTCCACTTCGGCCCATCCGATGACATTTCCTCCATCATCCAGAAGCAGCCGTACGCCGTGTTCCAGGTCGCGATCCCCACGGCCAAGCCAGTTACGAATACGCCCTTCACTCGTCTGGTCTTGTCCATAGAAGTGTTGGCTTGCCGCGTTCTCCACGGCAGCCATCACCGCAGCATCCTCCAAACAAGCGCAACGCAGGGTCCAGTTCCGCAGATTGGCTTCGGTCATCCGAGGCTCCTTCCGCCCTCTCGACGATGAATGCACCGGGACGGACCCGGCGATCGGGTTAGAGGTGCATAGTACGTCGCGATGTAACGCTAGGCGGTTCACTCCAGCCAAGGCGGCGATCGCCACTCAGGTCGTAAAGACGTGTGGCGTCAAGCACACCCCTTCGCGGTTCTCGACGGATAGATGCGGTCGAATCGCCGCACGAACTTCGCCCGCATGCGTGGCTTCAGCGCAGCCAGGGGCACGATCCGGTTTCCCCGCCGCGAACAACACGATGCAATCGGATGGATCTCATACCCCACCACCTGAACACGTCCACCCGGCTGCATGACCACATCGATTGCGAGCAACGCCCCCAGCCGGAATGGCCAGCGAACGGAGAGTCCTCTTCCTGCGACGAGGTTGCCGAGACTGTAAAGGCAAGCGGTTGATTCCAGCCACTCCAGCTGCTGAATGACGTGCGGATGATGTCCAACGATCAATTGCACCCCATGCGATGCCAGCCGCATCGCCAACTCGCGTTCAGTCGTTCGCGGGCTATGCTCGAACTCGAAGCCCCAATGAGGAAACGCAACCAGAAAGTCTGTTCGCTGGCGCTCATTTCCGGCGAGCCAGGCGAAGACATCGTGTTCACACCAGAGGCTTGCTGCGCCCGGAGGCTCTGGACGATTGAGCCACTGAGTCCACGAGAAGAAACCGATGGAGAGACCCTTCACCAGGATCTTCGATAGCGGTGATCCATCCCGCTCCTTCCACCCCAACGGGGTGATGCCCAGCCGCTCGACCATCGTCGCCGTGTGCCGAATTCCATCCCCGCCAAGATCACCCGCATGGTTGTTCGCAATGGACAAGAGACATCGATCCGGACGAATTGCTAGACCATCGAGGGCTCTCGCAAGGGTATCCGGAGCGATCTGCATACGGTTCAACCGCGTGCTGTCCCGCCCCACCGCGGCCTCAAGATTCCCGATGGTCAGGTCGGCGGAAGCGAAGATCTCCCGCAGGGACGGATCGACCGATGGAACGCGCCCGAACGGCGGCGGCATCAGGTCACCAAAGAACAGGAGCCGGATCGAATCCCCATCGGGCACGTCCGCACGACACGCCGCAACCGAGCCATGCAACCCCGCGCCGAGCTGCGGTCGAATGTAGTGCCGCACCCAGAGGAGCGTCTCCTGAATCGTATAAGGACACCCGAACCAACCCAGGGCGCGACCGTTTCCGTCATTGTCTTCGTTTCGTTCGGTGTGCAACATCTCCTCGTTGTGACCCGCGCTCTCGACCTGCTGCCGAGTAGCCGGTACCGCCCCGCTACCATGACAGGTTTCTTTCTCGGAGCTCAGTCGTGGCATCGACCCAAGAGGCCCCGCGGGCACTCCTGTTGACGAACTCGCTATCTACCGAACGTAGCGCAGACCGAAGCACTTAGGCAACCTGAAGACGGACGATCACAGGCCCGGGAGCCGTCACACGGCGGGAGGCCGGTCCATCGTGAGATCTGTACCGGCCGATGTCATCGCCGTATCTGCCGTGCTGGAGCACCGCAGCAGAAAACCTTCCGGGGTTTACGTTTGGCTCGTGCTGACTCCCAATCCCGTGTTGCCATCGCCGAAGCTCCGTGTATACGAGATGATCGAACCGCCCGTGTCGGCTGTAGCACTCGCATCGAAGGCCACAGTGAGCGGGAGGTTCCGAAAGCCTTAGGTGTTGTCTCGTACCCCCTGAGGGGCGCGCCCGCTTCCGGCGCTACGGATCGCGGCCGGGGTACAAGCGAACATCGATCCGCGGTACGTCCCCAATCGGCGTATGCTGCATGCTGATCATTGCTTCTGGTGGGAGTTCAAGCAGCTTGGCCACGCGCCTCCCGGCGCGTTTGGAATCGCGTGCTTCCAGGATCGCAAGGAGTTCGGTGAGGAAGGTTCGTTCGGCGCCCCGCACCTCCTCCTCGTTTTGATGCATCCACTTCCGCGCACGGCGCAAGGACGTGAGTTGCTCGCCGATTTGAAGGATCACCGGATTGTGCGTCGCAGCGTACACCGCCATGAGGAACCGCGCGAACGCCTGTTCCACAGCGCGCCCGGCTCCATCAGGACACGGCACAGCATCTGACGTTGCCTCGAACTGTTCGAGGTACTCGGACGCGGTGCCACGGATCTCCGCCAGATCGCTCGAAGTCGCCCTCTCGGCAATCAATTCGATCACAGCCGGGAAGAGCAGGTTCTCAAACTCCTGCAGGTCCCATGCCGTTGCCCCCGCGCGCCGCAGCGCAAGGAGAAGCGCATCGCCGAACGCCTCGCTCTGCGAGTGCGTCACAAAGACTCCCCGGCCGTGGCGCACATCAACCAAGCCCCGCGCCAGCAGAAGACGGGTGGCGTCCCGGATCACGGCGCGGCTCACGCCATATTGATTCGCCAACTCTGGTTCGGTTGGCAACGCGGTCCCGGGATCGAGCGCCCCGGAAAGGATCATGCCGGCGATCTCCTCAGCCACCCGGTCGGACAGCGTCTGCCGCTTGAACGGCTTGCCCGGGAACGCTTTCTTGCTCACGTCGTCTCTCCTCTCGGATCGCATCCACGCGAAGGTACAACACCCATGATACCAGCAACACCCCCCCTGCAATCCCCCAAGCGAAGCCCGTGGAGGTTCGATCGGCCAGCAATCCCAGGCCCGCACTCCCCAGGAATCCCCCCAAGTACGCGGCCAGCGATTCAATCGACAGCATGGCGGATCGGCGCCGCGGCGGGATCTCGTGGTGCAGAAGGACTGCGTGCGTCGAGTTCACGACCCCCTGCCCCAGATACACCAGCCACAGGAAGGCAGCAGCCGGGGCAAACCGTGCCTGCGCAGCAACCATGATCAGGATCACTCCGCGCAAGGCATGGAACACAGCGCAGACTCGTCCGTTACGTCCGCCAAGCCACCGGCTCAATCGCGGGGCGAAGAGATTGCCGATGCCCCCAACCAGGAAGCACCCGGCAAGCACGCTCCCGAGAAGGAGAGTCCTGGATTCATGGCTCCCGAGCAGATCGGCGAAGTGAGGTTGCCACAGCACTTCGAGGCCCGAGACCACAAGGCCGCTGGCAGAGGCCACCAAGAGAAGCCTCACGAGGACAGCATTGCGAACCGTCAATTCGACGGCACTTCGGAGAAGACGTGGCACCTCCGCGATCTCTCGGGGCCATTGGCCGGGGGAATGGGGCGCGCCGACGGTCTCGCGGATGAGACACGAAATGCTCCCCATCAGCAAGACCCTGAGAATCATCGCAGCCACGACCGGGACCGCAAGGGGCGTCAGCACCGCCGCGCCATCCGGCGGAAGGAACAAGAATACGCGAGCCAACACGCCACCCGCCACAGTCCCCCCGCCGAGCGCAAGCAACGTGATCGCTCCCGCTCGCGCGAGGCGTGGATGGAGATCCACGTTGGCGTCCACCTCGAGGAGGGTGTCCACGAACCACGCATCCAGGGCGCCGGACGATAGGGCGCGCCCGATCCCATTGAAGACGAACGAGAGCAGGAACATCGGTAGAGAGAACGAGAAGAGGAACACCAGAGAGCCCGCAAGCGTCGCCGCCTCCGCAATCAGCGCCACGCGCTTCCGCCCCAGCGCATCCGCCAATCCGCCGGTCGGCACCTCGAGCAGCACGATGGTGAGGGAGTACGCCGCGACGAGCAACCCGATCTGAGAAAGGCTCATGCCACGTGCTTGCGCGAGCAGCACGAACAGCGCCATCGGAAGGGCCGCTGCCAGCCAGAAAAGGAAGATGACGAGATCGTACCGCCACTCAATCGACCGAATCGAGCGCATGGCGCCTCCTGTAACATCAGGTGATATGATGACCCGATGTTACAGTATCGCGAGACACCGGTCAAGCGTCGAAACCTTCCCGCCTGCTTCTCTACAGAACCCGGACCGTGTACTCCAGATCGTTCAGTCCCCCGAAGCGAAGCTTCACCTCACCCGGCGCCAATGCCCGGAACCGATACACGACCGTTCCTGCATCACTTGCGGTATCGAGGTCGTAATAGAAGTCGCGGTCGATCAATTCGATCACGCCGTTTCCTTCGAGGCTCTCTTCCATCCGCCACACTGGACCCTCCGCATCGGGGGAAGGCCCCCGCAGCTGCACGAGGACAAGGCCACCGCTTGGGATTTGCGCAACGGTCTCAGCGTCCTGTTCCTCAAGAGAAGCCACCTCGTTCCGTTTCCGGAATTCGGCCAATTCGTAGTTCACCGAGTTGAGCACGTGCTTGACCACGCCGATCCCCGGCGCAAACCACAGGAATTGCTGAGGCCCCCCGAACAAGCGCGGCCCACTCCCGAACAGATCGTAGTGCACGCGCCAGGCACCGCTGAAGATCGCCGGATGATCCCCCAGGAGCGTCAACACCTTGCCCGATTCGATGGCAACGATCTCCCGATGGAACACGCGCGCATTCACCGACCCTCCCCGGAACGGCTCTTCCCACGTCTGATCCTCTTGCAACGGCAGCTTGAGGAACGCGAGGCCCGGATTGAGCGAGAAGCTTGGCTGTGCCCCGGGCGCCGCAACCCATCGCGACCCGCGCACCATCACTTCGCGACCCGTCCGATGGATGTAAAGAAGCTCGTCCGGTCCATTGCTATAGTGGGTCTGGAGAACGTAGCATTGCTCCCCTCGCCCTTGGACGATCGCAACGACCTCGCTCTCCAGGAGGCCCGATAGTGAAATCTGCGGATTCCAGTACACCGCTGCATTCCGGTAAATCCATCGTGCGCCGACGAACAGCGGATACGGATCCTCCTCGGGTTGCAGCGGAACGTAGTTGGCCGTACCGACCAGCGAATAATCGATCGAATCCGGTTCCCCGGGCGCCGGCGGCTCCGGCGAAGGTGCGATAGGACCCATGCACCCAAACAGCAAAGAGACCGCCAGCGCGAAAGACAGCCAAAACACGATATGGCGCTTCATCTCGTGCACCTCCTGATGCGAGCATAGAGCATCGTGCCGATGGTGCCAAGACGCGACAGATCCGGCATCTTCTCATCGCTGCCTGATCCGAAATCCCGCCTCCGTACAGCCGATTCCCGGTGAACGACGCAAGGCGTAGCACACATGACGTTGACGGGAACAAGAGCCGGAACAGCCTTGCAGCCTGGGAAGTCGAGTGACACAATGCATTTGCCGGTCACAACAGCGGCAATCGGAGGGATGATGTCGGAAGAGATGGTCTACCTCTCGGCGGACGACGTCGCAGCGGTCGCACCGAGCATGACGGAGGTTCTCGACGCGCTCGAGTCGATGTTCCGCGAGAAGGCTCAAGGAACGGTGGAGATGCCGCCGAAACCGGGGATCCACCCGGTAGACGGCGCATTCATCCATGCGATGCCAGCCTACATCCCGGGTCTTGACGCCGCGGGCATCAAGTGGGTGAGCGCCTATCCCGAGAACCCGAAACACGGATTGCCGCAGATCGCCTGCCTGATCCTCGTCAACGACACCGATACTGGATTGGTCACGGCGATTCTCGATGGCGCGTGGGTGACCGCAGCACGGACCGCCGCCGCCTCGATGCTCGCGGCCCGGTACTTCGCGCGATCGGACGCCGAGGTGATCGGTATCCTGGGGTGTGGCGTTCAGGCGCGCAGCCATCTCGAAGCGTTCGCAGAGGCCTTCCCGGTTCGATCCGTGTACGCGTACGACGTGAACCCGCAGGCTGCAAACCGGTTCGCGGAGGAGATGACAACCGAACGCAACCTGTCCATTCGAGTCGTCGACGCGCCACGCGACGCCGTTGAGCCAGCCGACATCATGATCACCGCCGGATCGATCACCCGGCCGCCGCACGCCGTCATCCAGCCAGACTGGTTGTCGCCCGGCGCGTTCGCTGCCTCGGTAGACTTCGCCTCCTCTTGGAGCCGCGAAGCGATCCGTCAGTTCGATCGGATCGTCACGGACGATCTGCCACAATTCGCGACGTATCGATCGGCTGGGTACCTCGAAGGCATGCCCGATCCGGATACCGAACTCGCTTGGCTGATCACCGGAACCTCGGCAAGGCGAAACGGCCCGGACGAACGGACCCTGTGCTGCAATCTCGGACTTGCCGCAGCCGACATGGCCGTCGCTCCACTCGTGGTGCGCCGAGCCATCGAACGCGGCATCGGACACCGTCTTCCCCGTTAGTCGAACAATCGCCCCCCGGGGCCGGCATCGCCGGGCGGCGCGGCATCGCCGGCCGACGCGGCATCGCCAGGGAACGCGCGGGCACCTACGCGGCCCGCGGCAACAGGAACCCGTCCTTTAGTGGGTCTTCCGGATCGAGCACGAACGAGTGCATGCCGGTGATCGTCGCCGTCCCTTCGACCTCCGGAATCACCGCAGGATACGAACCGAATCTCGTTTCCTCGACGACCCGGCCGACGAATCGGGTCCCGAGAATGCTCTCGATGGACCGAGCTTCGCCGATGCCCACCTCACCGCGCGCGTAGTCAAGCGCCATCCGTCCGCTGACACCGGTCCCCGTGGGACTCCGGTCGACCTCTCCCTCTGCGAAGATGCAGACGTTCCGGCTGTCGGCCTCTTTCGAATGCGGAGGAGCGATGAAGATCGTGCCGTAGAGGAAGCCGAGGTCGTCTTCGAACGGATGGACGATCGGACGCTGTGCCATGACCGCGCGCTTGATGGCCATCCCCACGTCAATCAGCCGTCCCACCTCGTCCGGCGCGCAGGTCAGTCCGGCCTGGGCCGCCTGCACATACGCGTAGAATGCCCCGCCGAACGCGAGATCGTATCGAATCGAACCAACGCCCGGGACATCCACGACCTCGTCCAGCGCGACGACAAACGACGGCACATTGTGGAACCGCACGCTCGCCACCCGGCCGGCCTCGAACCGAGCGATTGCGGTGATCAAACCTGCGGGGCTATCGATCCGCACAACCGTCTCCGGCGACTTCATCGGCAGAATCCCCGTCTCCAGCACCACGGTGGTCACCGCGATGATCCCATGACCGCACATCGTGCTCCACCCTTCGTTGTGAAGGAACAGCACGCCGAAATCGGCTTCTGGCGTTGCCGGGGGCATCAACAGACAGCCGTACATGTCCGCATGCCCACGCGGCTCCCACATCAGCGCCGATCGCAGCCGGTCGTGGTGCTCGCGCGCGTTGCGCCGCCGCTCGAGGATCGTGCGTCCAGCGATCTCCGGAAATCCGTCGAGAATCACACGGAGCGGCTCTCCTGCCGCATGCGCGTCGATGGTCCGAATCACCGTAGCATTCCCCGGTGCCTGCCAATCCAATCCGGTGCGCGCTTCCTGCCTGATGTTGCGATCATTCCGTTCTGTGGGTTGTGCCTGTTCCATAGGCCCTCCAAGCCTGTACCACCGGCAATGCCGTAGGCTACCCGACAATCGTCAGGCTGCCGAGTTCGCGCGGGTACACCGTCAGAATCTCCATGCCGTTCTCCGTCACGAGCACGGTATCGGAGTGGCGGAATCCCGCGACGCCAGGGACGTAGATCCCCGGCTCCACCGTCAAGACCATCCCCGGCTCGATCTCGGTGTTGTCTCCACCATCGAGGAACGGCGCTTCGTGCATTCCGTATCCGATCGAGTGTCCGGTGTGATGTCGCCAGGTCTCTTCGATGCCGTGGCTTCGGAAGTACGCCGTCACCGCCTGATCGACCTCCGAACACTTCGCCCCCGGCCGGATCATCGAGAATGCCAGCTCCTGCACGTCGACCATCAGCTCGAAGTGCCGGCGTTGCTCGGCCGTCGGCACGCCCACGATCATCGTCCGCTCGAGTTCGCTCAGGTATCCGCCGACCTCCGCGCCCGCGCCGGACACGACGACATCGCCCTGTTGGAACGTGGCATTCGCCGTGATGGCGTGCGGAATCGCAGAACGCGTGCCGATCTGTCCTCGGTAGTCGGCCTGCACCGGGAGCGAACCGAAACGCATCAGGCGATACTCGGGGCCCAGGGTCTTGATCATACGCATCGACGCCTCGTACGACGCCCGGAAGGACACGTCCGTCTCCACGAGGCCGGGCGCCGTGTAGTCTTGCAGCAGACGATGAGCCACACCGGCCCACTTGCACGATTCACGGATCAACCCAATCTCTTCTTCGGACTTGATCCGCATCATTCGCTCGATGAGGTCGGGAACCGCAACGACTTCCGCTTCCGTAAGATCGCTCAGCCGTGGCCCCACGTACCCGTATCCGCCGCCATACCCATCGGCATCTACGCCGACCCGCCCGGACACCGCGCCGAACTCAGCAAGAACCCGGCTGAGAAGCATCATCGGATGTTCCGATCCGGGATACTCCTTGTACGTACGAACGGCGTCGGCGTGGGCCTCTTCCGCGTGTTCCATCTCGAGGAGCGGGACGTACAAGACGACCCGGTTCGTCTCCGGCACGAACAGCGCGGCGATCGGCCGCTCCGTGGCGATGAACGGGAATCCCGTCAGATAGAACACCTGTGCCGCCGAGAAGAGGCAGAGGCTCCCCAGGCCTCGATCCTCCATCCGCTTGCCGATCTCGGCCCGCCGCCGCCGAAACTCCCCCGAACTCAGACACACGGGCATGCGTTCTCCTTCTCACGCGATCAGATTGCATTGATCGTAACAGGGATACGCTGATTGAACCACAGCCCAGGGGCCAAGGCTGCGTTGCGGCCTCTCGCCACGACGCAGCCGACTCCCTGTAGGCAAGCGAAACGCTGCGCACGACGCCACATCGCCGCGCAGCCGGATTACGCTACTTCGGGCAACACTGGATGTTCTCGGCAAGGAGCTTCTTGATGTCGCCAAGGGCATCATGGGTCCAGCAATCGTCCCCGCCGGCGCTCTCCCGGAAGGTCAGCGCCATGATGTACGAGAGCTCCTTCAGCGTTGCACCGGCCTCCATCGCGCCCTTGAAGTGCTTCAGCAGACAGGGCTTAGAGCGATTCTTGATCGACAGTGCGAAACAGATGAACTGATACGTCTTCTCGTCGATCGAGCGCTTCTCGCGATAGATCGCATCGATCTCGTCGAGCTTCTCCGCGAACTCCGGGAACCACTCCGCCAGCATTCTCATGTAATTCTCCTTCTTCCCGAATCTCTCCTCGTACGCCTACTGCAGCAACGCAACGATCTCCTCGACGGAGCCTACCTTGCCGACGAGTTTGACCTCTCCGTCTACCGACAGCGCAGGTGTCATCATCACACCGCGATTCGCGATCTCCATGATGTCGGTAACCTTCGCAATCTCCGCCTCGATCCCCAATTGCTCAACCGCCGCCTTCGCGTTGCTCGCCAAGGACTGGCACTTCGGACATCCCGCTCCCAAGATCTCGATCTTCATGTCATCCTCCTCTTCGGCTAGCCAATCACGGCACCGAAAATCTTTCCGGTCAGCGTTGCCGCAATCACCACAAGCAACACATAGGCCACTGTCTTCTTCGTTCCAAGGATCTTTCGGATCACCAGCATGTTGGGCAGGGACAACGCCGGCCCTGCCAACAAGAGCGCCAGTGCGGGCCCATCGCCCATTCCGGCGCCCATCAACCCCTGCAGAATCGGCAATTCCGTCAACGTCGCGAAGTACATCAGCGCACCCGCGAAGCTCGCAACGAGATTTCACAACCAGCTGTTCCCTCCGACCGCGCCACTGATCCACTCGGGCGGAATCAACGCGGTGTGACCGGGCCGTCCGAGAAGGAACCCGGCAATCAACACCCCGCCAAACAGGTACGGCAGAATCAGCTTGGCATACGTCCACGTCGATCCGCCCCACGCCTTGGCCTCGTCCTTGGAGTACCAGCGGATCATCAGCAACACAAGCACGAGGAGAAAGGCGCCGGCGATGAAGAATCGGTTGTTGTAGATCAAGGTGTAGAATGACGGTGCATACCGGATCGACTCGATCCCGCTCTTCGCAATGCTCGTCAGATCCTCGGATCCCGCCAGCTTCACCAACAGGTCCTCGGAAGTCTCGCCGGCCCGGGTCGCCACGATCGTTTCGCCGGCCACGGTTTCTACGGAAAGGCTGCCCGGCTTGCCCCAGTTCGCGAACACAAGAACCAAGATCATCACCGCCACAGGGATGGCGGTCTTCCAGATCGGTTTCGTGTCATCGGAGACCGGCAACGCCATCGCGGCCTCTTGCTTCTCAGCCTCTTCCTTTCGGAACAGAAACTGCATCGCCGCGCCAATGACGACCGCAAAGAGAACTGCCCCCAGCGCTCGGGCGAGTCCGAACTCGATCCCCAAGATCCGTCCCGTCAGGATGATCGCCAGGATGTTGATCGCCGGACCGGAGTAGAGGAAGGCAATCGCCGGCCCGAGACCCGCCCCCCGCTTGTAGATCCCCGCAAACAGCGGCAAGATCGTGCAGGAACAGACCGCAAGGATCGCACCGGATACGGCCCCAACGCTGTAGGCGACGGACTTCTTGGCCTTGCCGCCCAGGTACTTGATGACGCTCGCCTGCGAGATGAACACCGCAATGGCCCCGGCAATGAAGAACGCCGGAACGAGACACAGGAGGACATGCTCGCGCGCATATTCCTGCAGCATGAGAAACGCTTCCATCAGTGCGCTGCGAACCGCCTCATTGGAGAACGGTACGAGATAGGCAAACAGGAAGGTTCCGGCAATCACCGCAGAGATTCGCAGCTCACGTTTCACCTAGGCCACCTTCTCTCTCGTTAATTCGGCCAACTGCTCCAAAACCCCCGGCAACCGCAGATCGGCGATCCGCCACATCACCCGCACGCCCTCCCTCCGAGATGTCACGAGCCCCGCCCGTTCGAGCACCGCGAGATACCGCGACACGATGGAGGGATCGACGTCCAGCTCGGGGGCGAATTCGCAGCCGCACCGTTCCTCATCGACAAGCAACCACAGCATCCGTTCCCGAAGAGGGTGAGCAAGTGCTTTTCCAATCAACGTCAGAGGCGTACCCTCTCTCATAGTGACCCCCTTGGTACATTGCACAAATTTGCAATAAGCATATCGCGGCGACGTAGTCTGTCAAGGACGGCACGAATTCGCCGTCCCACCGCGATTTCCATACACGTGAAACCGTCGTCTTGGAGCCAGCCGTAAGCTACGGACTGCTTGCCTTTCTCCCCGACCCTCCCGCCCATATACTCACATCGAATACCGCCGCTTCCGGGGAGGAATGATGCGTCGTGAACAGTGAATCGGTCCATCGCAGCATTCTCGATCAGATGTACGATGGGGTGTATTTCGTCGATACGGAGATGGCCATCCGCTACTGGAACCAAGGTGCAGAGAGGATCTCCGGATTCACCGCTCACGAGGTGCTGGGAACACGTTGCATGGACAGCATCCTGACGCATGTCGATGACAAAGGAACCAACCTCTGCCTGAACGGATGCCCACTCTCCGCCGCCATGCGCGACGGACATCCTCGGGAGGCGGAGATCTATCTCCATCACAAGAACGGCCACCGGATTCCGGTTCTGGTTCGCACGGCGCCCCTCCGCGATGATGACGGGCGGACCATCGGTGGCATCGAGGTCTTCAGCGACAACCGCACACGATCGGCGATGCGTGACGAAATCGAGAAACTCACCAAGCTGGCGCTGGTCGATCCGTTGACCGAAGCAGGCAACCGCCGCTACGGCGAGATGACCCTCCGATCGCGTCACAGTGAATTGGAGCGGTACGGCTGGCCGTACGGGGTCTTGATGATCGACATCGATCACTTCAAGTCATTCAACGACCGATTCGGACACGACACGGGAGACCGGGTCCTCCGAATGGTTGCGCAGACGCTCCTGGCGAACGTCCGCTCATTCGATGCCGTTGCCCGATGGGGAGGAGAAGAGTTCGTCGTCATTCTGGAAAAGGTCGATGCTGACGAGCTGGCCGCGCGCGCCGCTGGCTTGTGCCGTCTGGTCGCGGCATCGAACCTCACCATTGAAGAGACGGTCCATGCCGTCACGGTCTCGATCGGCGCAACAACCGCCCTCGCCGATGAACGGGTAGAAGACGTCCTGGTACGTGCCGACGTCCTCCTCTACCGGAGCAAGGCGGAGGGAAGAAACCGCGCGACGTACGGCTAGCAGGGACAATGCAGCAAGCTACTTGATGATCCCCTCAATCGGCCGGCCGCACGATGCGCGCCATCCGGGATTGGATTTCGTTCAACGCCTTGCGCGCTCCGTGTCCTTCCGACGTGCCCCGAAGCGCGAAGAGGTCGCGAAACACCGGAAAGATCGCCTCCTCCGTGACCCAGGCAAGCTGGATTGCCGATTCGGCCGCATACACAAGGTCCTCAAACGCGGTCGGCTCACCGCCGAGGTTAGGCTTCGCAAGGATCTCACGCGTAGCGGCACCTAGCTGGCGGACCAACAGCGTATCTTCCTCCGACAGGAAATCCGCAATCTCCTGCAGATGTGCAGGGTCAAGCGTCAGACCGCTGGCGGCAAGGTTTTCGTCCAGGTGTTCCACGGAGGACGGACCCGTAAGCGCGCACACGACCCTCGGCTGGGCCAAGACCCATGCAATCGCGATCTGAACACCTGTTCTTCCATACTCCGCGCCGATCCTCGCGAAGTAATCGGCCACCCGCAGGGCCGACTCGAACCGCTCACGCTGAAACAGCGGGTCGATCCTCCGGATGTCTCCCTCGGAGAACCGGGTTTCCCGCGTGATGCCGCCGGTGAGAACCCCGCGGCCGGTGATGCTGAAGGCGATCACCGCGGTCCCAGCAGTTTCGCACAAGGGGACAACCTGCTTGAGTGCGTCGCGCGATACGGCGCTCATTTCGACAAGAACGGAGAACAGCCCGCCGATCTCCAGATACTCCTTGACGCGATCGGCTGGGATGTGGCCGACACCATATGCACGAATCTTTCCAGCCTTCTTGAGACCCTCCAATGCTTCCACCGTTTCGGCCACCGGTGTTCCCGGGTCATCGAAGTGCACCTGGTACAGATCGATGTACTCCATCCCCAGTTGGGTCAGGCTCCGTTCGCACGCGCCGACGATGTAGCCCGCCGACAGGTTCGGCTCCAACCCTTCGCGGACCCCCACTTTGCTCGCGACCAGAACATCCCTTCGAAACGGCGCAACGGCCTCCCCGAGGACATGCTCCGCCTGCCCGTACGCCTCCGCCGTGTCGAAGAACGTCACCCCTCGCTCGAATGCGGCGCGAATCGTCCGTATGTAGCGGTCGACGTCCCTCACCCCGTACGCGCCGCTCAGCCCGTAGCATCCAATGCCGATCTCAGAGAGGAGCACCCCGTGATGTGACCGGTATTGCATAGTTTCCCCCTTCTCCTGCAAGTGGAGTGTATGCGCGTCGCCCACCGAGCCGCAACCACATCGCATCGGGCTGCACAACCGGGCAAACCGCGTGCCGGAAAGCAAGGCCGCCCCTTCCAGGCTCCGCCAGCCTTCACCTCGACCCATTCGACAGATCGACCGGACGTAGGATAGGGTGATCTGACAGCTGACTCTGGTTGTCTGCGAGGATCGGCTGAAGGAGACAATGATGTCTCACCGCAACGGAACCGCCATGCGTCTCCGGATCGGCAGCAGGCTGCTTGCAGCAGGATTGGCTCTTCTGGTCACCTGTCTGCTCTTCCAGGCATGCACCTTTCTCCGCCCATCCGCCCCGATCTTTTTGTTCGTGCAGCAAGGGAGCGGCTGTGCAACGCAGGATGACACCGATCAGGCCACGGTGTCGTTCGATGGAAGCCGTATGATCCTCAAAGGAACCGTGATAACCCCCACGCCCTGCCACCACCTGATCCCCGACTCCCGCATCACAGCGAACCGCATCGACGTGAGCATCACATCGATTCCACAGCCTGGTGCATGTATGCTGTGTCTCGGAGCCATCGGCTACGAGGCGCAGATCGCCGATCTGCAGCCTGGAACCTACACGTTGCGGGTCCGGCATCATGATCGTCTCCTCCAGGAGATGAGGTTGTCTGTTAGCCTGGTTCCCTGACTGCGCCTACACAATGCGCTCGTATCGTATACCATCTGCTCCTTGTCTCTACGTGTCAGACCCTCCACTTCGAAGATGATCGTGATCGACGTGATCTTGTCTCGAAGACCGCGGAAATCGTTGCCACGTGGCTGACGGAAGGGATCGCAGGCGATCGACGACCAAGGTAATCGCCCCGAAAAGTGAGAGGTCCGGAGCTTAGAACCCTATTCCAGCGAACAACCTGTCAAGCCGTTTGGCAGCTCCTGCATTCTTGCCTATGATGCAGGAGAGGTGGTTTGAGTCCGCCTCTATCGCGCTCCGGTACGCCTCGCGGCCCGGCTGCGGCCGGTCGCAGGGAAAGGAGTTCCTGTGCTCGGAAGCTTCGACTACGTGTGCCCGACCTCTCTTGACGATGCGTTGCGCGCCCTAGCCGATCCGGAGCGCGATCGCGCAGTCCTCGCCGGCGGCACCGATCTGTTGATCAACATCCGCAACGGCACCCACGTCCCTTCTGCACTCGTCGATATCAAGCGGGTCACAGGCCTCTCCCGATTGGAAGTCTCGGAGACCACCGGTGTAGTACACATCGGGGCCACCGTGTCGCTGAACACGATCGCCGAATCGCCAGCGCTCGCCCGGTACTACCCGGGTCTCACACAGGCGGCACTCAGCATCGCAACGTACACGCTTCGCCATCGTGCGACCCTCGTAGGCAACCTATGCAACGCTTCGCCCGCTGCGGATTGCGCCCCCATCCTCCTCGTGCTCGATTCCGTGGTGCACACCATCGGGCCCGATGGAAGACGGCAGATCGAGCTGGCCAACTTCTTTGCCGGGGTGAAGCAGACCGCGCTGCGCCCCGGCGAGCTCGTCACCGACGTGCACATCCCAGTCCATGGCGCAGGAATCCGCACGGCGTTCATCAAGCAACAGCGGATCCGCGGGCACGATCTGGCGATCCTTAATGCAGCCGGCGCGTACAACCCCACAGCCCGCACACTGCGCATCGCGCTGGGAAGCTGTGCACCGACACCGCTCCTCCTCGAGCCGATCGAGATCGATGAAAGAAGCCCGGGTCGGATCGTGGAGCAGATCTTGGAGCACGCGATCACCGCCGTATGCCCAATCGACGACGTTCGCGCTTCCGCCGCATACCGGCAGGCGATCCTCCCTGTCGTGCTCCGCCGATTGATCACCGGGTTGCTCGAATCGAAGGGAGGCGCATCGTGCACACGATCCGACTGACCGTCAACGACCGTCTCGAGATCGTCGAAGTTCCAGCCGGAATGACGCTCCTCGAGCTCCTGCGCGACCGGCTCTATCTGACCGGCACCAAGCGCGGGTGCGAGATCGGCGAGTGTGGCGCATGCACGGTTCTGCTCGATCAGAAGCCCGTTCTCTCCTGCCTCGTACTCGCGGTAGAAGCCGATGGCCGAGACGTACGAACCATCGAAGGAGAGATTCAAGACCATCGCCTTTCAACACTGCAACGGGCGTTCATCGATGCCGGCGCGATCCAATGCGGATTCTGCACCCCGGGGATGATCATGGCCGCCCGCGGTCTTTTGCTGCGCAATCCCAACCCGTCGGACGAAGAGATCCTCGAAGCGATTGCCGGCAACCTCTGCCGGTGCACCGGATACGAGGCGATTCTCGCCGCGATCCGCGCCGCGGCGGGAGGCGATCGAGATGCCTGATCTGCTCCGGTACGTAGGGCAACCTGTGGCACGCGACGACGCGGTGGCCAAGGTCACTGGAACGGCACAGTACACCCACGATCTTGCAGTTCCCGGGATGCTCCACGCCGCGGTGGTGACCTCGCCGCACGCGTCGGCCCGGATCGTCCGGATCGATACGGCCGCCGCCGAGGCGCTGCCCGGCGTACGTACCGTCCTGACCGGCGACGGCCTCTGCTATCAGCTGGGCCTGTACATGCAAGACAAGTGCATCCTTGCCCGCGAGACCGTCCGATACCAAGGCGAGGCGGTCGTGGCCGTTGCCGCGGACACGCTCGACATCGCGAACGAGGCGTGTCGGCGGATCGAAGTCGAGTACGAGCCACTCGAGGGGGTGTTCGATCCGCGGGAAGCAATGCGCGATAGCGCTCCCCTCGTCCATCCGAATCTTCACACCTACGCCCACATGGAGGGCGTCTTCTTCCCGAAGAAGGACTCGAACATCGCACATCATCAGAAGGTCCGCAAGGGCAGCTTCGACCAAGCCTTCGCCGATGCCGACGTTACGCTGAGCGCGAGCTTCTACAATCCCCCGGTGCAACACGCTCCGATGGAGACGCACGCCACCATCGCGCATGCGCTTCCCGGGGGAAGTGCGGAGATCTGGACCTCCAGCCAGTCACCGTACACCGTCCGCCACCTGATGAGCGTCGCATTCGACATCCCACATGCCGACATCCGCGTCCACGTTCCGTACGTCGGCGGCGGATTCGGAGGCAAAGCGGGCCTCGGACTCGAACCCCTCGCCTACGTGCTTTCGCGCGCCGCCAAACGACCGGTCAAGGCGGTCGCCACCCGCGAACAGGAGTTCAATACCCTCCCCTCCCGCCAAGGACTGCATTCCACGATCCAAATCGGTGCAAGCGCGGCGGGAGACATCTTGGCATTCAAGGCAACCTACATCTGGGACGCCGGGGCGTACGCGGACTACGGCGTCAATATCGGACGCGCCGCGGCGTACGCCGGCGCCGGACCGTATGCCATCGATCACTGTTGGATCGACTCGTACGTTGTGTACACCCACAAGGTCTTCGGCACCGCCTATCGCGGCTTCGGCCATCTGGAGGTTCTGTGGGGCGTCGAGCGCGCGATCGACATGCTAGCCCGCAAGCTGGAGATCGACCCGGTGGCCTTCCGCCGCCGCAACCTCCTGAAGCCCGGCGACACCACCATTACCGGTGAGCCGTTTACTCCAGGACACGGGAGTCCGGCCACCTGTCTCAACGCGGTCGCCGATGCAATCGACTGGCCCGCACCTTGCCTGCCGGCGCCGGCAGGCAAGGTTCGCGGCAAGGGCATCGCCATGTTGCACAAGGCTCCGGCCATGCCCACCTACACCTCGTGCTCGGCCGTCATCAAGCTCGATGAGGACGGTGCCGCGGATGTGCTGGTCTCCGGCGTCGACTACGGTCAAGGAACCTACACCGTGCTCAAGCAGATCGCCGCCGAGGAACTGAAGCTGGACATCGACAAGGTGCACGTGGCGTGGGAGTGCGACACGGCGTTCACACCCTACGACTGGCAGACCGTGGCAAGCCGGTTCGCGTACATGGGCGGCAATGCGGTGATCGAGGCCGCCGCCGATTGCCTTCAGCAGATCCGCCATGTCGCGGCCCAGGCACTCGATGTGTCACCGGATGAGCTGGTGTGTGAAGCCGGAACGGTCCACCCGCGTGGCCGATCCGAACGTTCGATCGAATACAAGGATCTCGCACTCGGCTACTCATTTCCCAATGGCAACTCCATCGGCGGACCGGTGATCGGACACGGCCGGTACATCGCCACAGGGCTGACCCACCTCGATCCCGCCACCGGCCAGGGGCTTCCAGCCCAGTATTGGACATACGGCGCGCACGCGGTGGAGGTGGAGGTGGATATCGAAACCGGCGAGATCGAGATCCTGTCCATCGTCACCAGCCTGGATGCAGGCAAGGTGCTCAATCCGAAGCTCGCGGTCGGTCAGGTCGTCGGCGGGGTAATCCAGGGAGTCGGTTCGGCGTTATGGGAAGGATTCCGCTTTGATCCAGACGGCCGGCTCCTCAACCCATCGTTCGTCGACTACAAGATCCCGACCGCCAAGGACCTTCCTCGCGAAACCAAGCAGATCTTCCTCGAGAACCCGCAGCCGGGCGGACCCTACGGTGCCCGCGGCATCGCCGAGCACCCGATGATCTCCGTACCCTCCGCCATCGGCAACGCCTTGCACGCCGCGCTCGGGATCGAATTCCGCGAGCTTCCGTTGACATACGAGCGAATCCTGCTCGCAATCCGAGAGGAGAGGGCGGACGCGTGAAACGAGTGATCGTCGAACCCAACCGGTACTTCGACTCGGTGTTCCTAATGCGCATCAGTGCCCAACTGGAGGCAACACCCGGCATTGCGCAGGCAATCGTTGCGATGGGAACGCCATCCAATCTCGAGAACCTCGTGGCCGCGGGCTTTCGTCCAGGAGAAGCCGGATCGGCGATTCGTCCAAACGATCTGATCATCGCACTGGATGCCACCTCGGAAGGCGCGTTGACGGAAGCCGACCGGCGGTTGGTGGAGCTCCTTGCCGGGACGGAACCCGGCCCGTCCTCCACGCACAAAGCATGCCCGGCAACGATCGCCGAGGCCCTTGAGGTCGATCCCGAAGCGAACCTCGCCCTGATCTCGGTGCCGGGCCCGTACGCGCCCCACGAAGCGCGCATCGCGCTGCGCTCCGGCCTGCACGTGATGCTGTTCTCGGACAATGTTTCGATCGCGGATGAGATCGCGCTCAAGGACGAAGCGATCGAACGCGGCCTGTTGATGATGGGACCCGATTGCGGCACCGCCATTCTAAACGGCAACCCCCTCGGTTTCGCCAATGTCTGCCGGAAAGGAAAGATCGGGCTCGTCGGCGCCTCGGGCACGGGAATCCAGGAGATCAGTTCCTTAATCCACCGCCTTGGGGGAGGGATCTCCCAGGCCATCGGAACCGGCGGCCGAGACCTGTCCGCCGAGGTGGGCGCACGGATGACCCGCTTCGCCATCGAAGCGCTCGGCCGCGATCCGGCCACCGGTGTGATCGTCCTGGTATCCAAGGCCCCGGCACCGCAGGTCGCGGAACGCATCATCGATGTGCTCAGCAACAGCAACAAGCCGGCCGTGGTCCACTTCGTTGCCGGAGAATCCCGCGATGCCGTAGGCAATCTCGCGTTCGCCGACACACTCGCCGATGCCGCGGAGTTCGCCTGTGCCGCGGCCTGTCTCCCGTTCTCGACACAGCCGCCAACCAACGCCTCGGCGCTCACCCGGTCCCTCAACAGGCTGCAGCCGCCCGGCCGCGTCATCGGGCTGTACTGTGGCGGCACGCTGTGCCAGGAGGCCTGGAGCTTGATGGACCGTGCCGGGCTGGAGGTTTGGTCCAATGTCGCGGCGAATCCCGATCGGAAGATCCATCCCGGCGATGCGGCAGGCGGACACATCCTGTGGGATCTCGGCGATGACACGTTCACCCAAGGCAAGCCGCACCCGATGATTGAGCCGTCGCTGCGAGATGCGCGCGTGGCGGCGTGCGGCGCGGATCCCACCGTAAACATCGTTCTCGCCGACTGTGTGATCGGCCATGGCGCGCATCCCGATCCCGCCGGAAGCCTCGCCACAGCAGCCTCGGAAGCGCTCGCCGAAGCCAAACGCCACAACCGCGGACTTCAGATTATCGCTTCGGTTACCGGCACCGACCTCGATCCCCAGAACGCTTCAGCCCAACGAGCGGCGCTCGCCGGTGCGGGCGTTCTCGTCGCCAACAGCAACGCGGCCGCGGTGCGAACCGCGATCGAGCTTCTCTCAAGAGAAAGGGGTGGGCGATGAACGAGAGCCCAGTCCATGCGTTGTTCTCACGCGATCTGCACGTCATCAACCTCGGTCTGTCGTCGTTCGCCGACAGCCTGAAGACCGTCGGCGTACCGGTCATCGACCTCGACTGGCGACCGCCGGCTGGCGGCGATCCGGACCTTGCGCGTCTTCTCGACACGCTCCGGGCCGAGGCCCCTGGGCAGTGGAACGCGAGGATCGCCGAAGCGAACCAGCAGGCGATCGAGCGGCTCCTTTCCGCCGAACCCCAGGTGGTCGGCATCGGCATCGCCCGCGACGTGGTGCCCGGCATGACCTCGAAGACGATCCTTCACGCGGGTCCACCGGTGACGTGGGAACGAATGTGCGGACCGATGCGCGGCGCCGTGCTCGGTGCGCTGCTCTACGAGGACCTCGCTTCATGCATCGAGGAGGCCGAGCAGCTCGCCGCATCGGGTGACCTCACGTTCGACCCGTGTCACCACCACCGCGCAGTCGGACCGATGGCCGGCGTGATGAGCGCATCGATGCCGGTGTGGGTCGTCGAGAACGCGGCGTTCGGCAACCGCGCCTACTGCACGCTGAACGAAGGGCTGGGTAGTGTTCTACGCTACGGCGCATACGGCGCCGAGGTGATCGATCGTCTTCATTGGATCGGCGACGAACTCGCGCCGATCCTTGCCCGGATCATCGAAGCAACGGGTCCGATTGACCTGCGCTCGCTGATCGCCCAAGCGCTCCAGATGGGCGATGAAGGCCACAACCGCAATCGCGCCGGCACATCGCTCCTCATTCGCGAACTGGCACCCACTCTGGTGAAGCTCGACGAACCCCGGCCGGCCATGGCCCGCGTACTCGAGTTCCTCAACACCAACGACCATTTCTTCCTCAATCTGACCATGCCCGCGGGCAAGTGCGCCCTGGATGCCGCCGCCGGGGTCGAAGCGAGTTCGCTGATCACCGTGATGGCACGGAACGGCACTGAATTCGGCATCCGGGTCTCCGGAACCGGCGACCGCTGGTTCACCGCCCCGGCCCCCACAGTGAACGGGCTGTACCTGCCGGGATTCAACGCCGAGGATGCCGCGCCCGACATCGGCGATTCGGCGATCACGGAGACCGCCGGCTACGGGGGATTCGCCATGGCTGCCGCTCCGGCAATCGTCCAATTCGTTGGTGGGTCTCCCGAACTCGCACGCGAAACCACCTTGCGCATGCGGCGGATTGCATTGGCCGAGAGCCGTGCCTACCGGATTCCGGCGCTCGGCTTCCGCGGCACACCCACGGGAATCGATGTACTGCGCGTGGTGGACACCGGCATCGTCCCGGCGATCAACACCGGCATCGCCCACAGGGAACCGGGCGTCGGAATGGTCGGTGCAGGACTGGTGACGCCTCCGTTCGAGGTGTTCGCCTCGGCATCCAGGGCATTGGCTGAACGGATCCACGAAACCGAAGGGGGATAGACCATGAAGATCATCGACCTTACGATCCCATTGAGCATCGCCACGCCGCCGTGGCCGACGTACGAGCCGTTGCAGGTGAAGTACTTCAAGCGCTTGGCGCCCAATGGCGCGAACGGGCAGCTCGTAACCCACTCCAACCACGTCGGAACGCACCTCGACGGCGAGATCCACTTCTTCACACCCGGCAAGGACATCGCGCAGCTCGACTTCGACTTCCTCGTCCACGAGGGCGTCATCGTCGACCTATCCGACGCCGTGGAGGACTACGACATCTACACCCCGGAGATGATCGAAGAGCGCGTCGAAGTGAAGGAAGGAGACGTTCTGATCATTCACACCGGATACCACCACTACGGATTCGACCAGCCGGCCGCCGATGAGATCCGCTACATGGTCAAGCATCCGGGACCGGACAGGGAATTTGCGCTGTGGTGCCGCGAGAAGAAGATCCGCTGGATCGGTGTGGATTGCGGAAGTGCAGACCATCCGATGAACACGATCATTCGCGACTGGATGCCGCGTCAGGCCGCAGAAGCCGACCGGCACTTCCGCGACAAGTACGGCCAGACGCTCGCCGAGCGGTTCGATGCGTCCAAGTACCAGTTGATGCACATCGAGCTGTTTCCCCACGGGATCATCCACGCCGAGTGCGTCGGCGGTGACATCGACCTCCTGCTCAACCAACGGGTGACCATCGGCTGCTTCCCTTGGCGGTTCGTCGATGGCGAAAGCTCGATCGCGCGCATCGTCGCGATGGTAGACGACGCCCGGTATGAAGAGCTGATGAAGGTCAAGGCCGAGTGCATCCTCACGAAGTTCGGCGATGTCGCCGGCGCAAAGAACCCTCAGCTCCACGAAGTCGGACGGACCTGAGGCCTTCGCCCTTGCCAAAGACCTTCCAGGCGGACCGGACAAACGGAAGCTGTCCGTCTCCTCTGTGTGCAATCCGAGTGGGACGCCACGCATACCGTTACCTGACGGCGCACACGCGCACGGGCCGCGTCGTCTCGGCCTTCCGGCACGGGTTCAATCTGCTATTCGATGAGGGGACCGACCCCGGGTTCGCCGCCGTTCAGACCGGGGCGGTGCCGCTACATCCGTGGGCGGTGGCATGCGCAACCATCGAACCGCTCCCGATCGATACGCCGGTCTCCGTTTCTGACGGGCAGATACGCTTTGGCAACGGTGCTTATCTCAGACCGGCTGAGGCCGCCATCCCGGATCTGTCCATCGCGCCCTACGACGAGGAAGCCGCCGCGCGGGCATTGGCGAAGCGACCGCTGATCGACGGCATCCTGCGAAGCAGGCCTGGGAGAGGAGCTGACGAACCCTCCCAATCGGGGATCAACGCGATCCTCACGCAATGGGAGGTTTCGGGGCAGTCTGACGGTTTGCTCGACCTGGTCGGACTCGGCTGCGGCTCGACGCCGTCGGGTGACGATGTCCTCGTCGGCCTGCTCGCCGGGCTGACCGCGCTGCAAGAAGCCTCCCGCACGTCCGCCGGTGCACTCCGAGAACTCCGCCGGATCCTGCCCCAACTCCGCCACCACACAACGCTTCCCTCCGCGCAGATGATCGAAGCCGCCTGCGAAGACGGCTTCCCGGAGCCGTTGCAGCAACTGGTCACCGATCTTGGCGGCACCTCCGACGATCCAGCGCTTCGCACCGACGTTCAAGCCGTTCTGTCCCTCGGCGCGACATCGGGAACACAGATGCTGCATGGGCTCCTTGCGGCGGCAGTGCGGCAGAGGGTTATCGCCTGACAAGAGCACCGATGAACCTTCTGCTGCGTCTCGAGCCCGGCACTGAACGGATGCCGTGATCGATTCCACGTCTTCCGCGTCGCGACTCCGTGACTTGCCTTCCTCTTCCATTTCTCCGCTTCTCCCTGTATCATACGTTTCATCCCTTTGTTTGCCCTATCCTTAATGGCACGACCAGCCACACGAGAAGGGAGAGATGAATCGCTTCTTCGTAGCTCTTGTTCTTTGCGGCCTGCTCGCCTGCTTCTCCTGCCTTCCCAGCTTCGCGGCAGCGGACGGTGCACCGGAACTGGCCAGATGGATGGATCTGTCATTCGTGGAAGCGGACGACTTCGCAGGATACGGGCCGTACCCTCCGGAGCTGCTCGTGTCTCCCGCCCTGTACTGGACGCACGGCGCCGTGCAGATCCTGAGCTCTCTCGCACGTCCGATTGAGAACTCGCGCCAAGTTGGCGATTTTGTCCGTTCCCTTGAGCAAACCAATGGCATGTATGACGATGCCGCCACTGACGCCCCGGTCTTCATGGAAACCCTTTGGGCTCTCCGGGTGCTTCGGCTCCTCGAGGAGCCGCCCCGGTCGCCCGAGGCCGTCCGAAACGGATTGCTCGAGAACCTGAGAGGACTCGCACTTGATCCTGCAATCATCGACAGACACCTGATTCAGCAGCTCGCCGACGCGATGCTGATCGTGCAAGGCCTCCAGCAGCTCGACGGCAAGGAAGCCGTCTCCAGCTACCCGGAGAGCCGTCGCGTGTCGGAGGCGGCACGCCAGGTCCTCCTAGAGCATCCCCTGACGGCAGCCGACTGCCTTCTGTGGAACACCGGACCCGCGTTCGATGCGTTCTGGCTTGCCGCAAGGCTAGTTTCGGCCGTCAACCCACGCAGCATGCCGAACCACGCCGTGGAATGCCTCGAACGCTGCGCCAACGGAATTCCAACCGCTTCAGGCGATTTCATCATCACGGCCCAGATCGCCAACCTCGTCGAAATGCTCGGAGCGGTCCAAGAGTGGACGAACATGCCCAGCTGCACGCGAAACGACATCCGCGACTTCCTCACCAATCGGGTCTTTCCCAGCATCTGCGATATCGGCGGCTATGGATGGCGCAACGCGTGGAACGGCGGCGTCATCGACACCCCCGCGAACGTCCGACTCGTACAGCTCTGCGCACAAGTGGGCGTCGATTACCCCCACACGCAAGCTCTTGTGGCCGCGCTCGATCTGGTTCGAGTTCACGATGGATGGATTCCTCGCGACCTCGCAACGCCGAGCCCACACATGACCTACTACGCGCTGATCATGCTGACCGACGCCGGACTCTCTCCGCCCTCCCCCACCAAGGTTGCCTCCTACCTCCGATCGTTCTTCCGTTCTCCGGGGGAGAGCCTTCGGAACCTCTTCCATGCGGCGATAGGCCGTATCCTGCTGGGCGAGGAGAGAGGCGCCGTCCGTGACGAGGTTCTGGCGAGTCTCTCCGCGAGCCCGAGCATCGAGTTGGCCGAGGAACCGGAATGGCTCACCGCGCTCCTCTTCCACTTCCAACTCTCCGTGGAGACCTCCGCGATCGACTCGGTCCTCACGGCCCGAGCCATCGAACTCGCGGACTACTTCCAGCAAACATCCGATCCTCGCATGTTCATGCTTCATGAGATGGCGCAGCTCGCTTCCATTCTCCAGCGGGACATCGTCCCCCGCGATGCGCTCTTGAGCGCGATCCTCGCACTCGAAGCCGAGGGCGGAGGATTCTTGGCCATCGATGGCAGTCCGATTGCAGACACCGGCTCCACCCTAGAGGCGATTGAAGCGCTGTCCGCGCTGCAGGCCGCCGATGCAATCCCTGCAGAGACGTGCCGCCGTTTCGTGGAGCGGTGTTCCGTACCGCCCGGATTCTCGTTCGCCCCACCGGAGGAGCTGGTCGCCCTGAACGAGGATGTGTACGTGGATCTTCTCACCAGCGCCACGGCCGTTCGCCTCTTGTGGCACTTCCAGCAAACGCACACGTAGCAACCCGCATAGGCCCACAGGGAAGCCCTGCGATGAAGCATTCCGACACCGGGATAGGTCACCGTGCTTGAAGACATGTCCGCTTCCCACGCCACCTGAGACGATGCTGTCGATCCTCCCTTCCTGACCTCTTCTGCAAGCTGTGATTCACATCACAGACCTGGAGCGGCATATCGCAGACAATGGGGCGAGACCCAGGGAAGCACGGATCCCGGAGGAGCTGGAACCACGATGACGCGCAACCACCGACATCGAACCTCAATGGCAATCGCCGTTATGGCGATTGTTTGCTTGGCGTTGCTGGCTGTGGGACAGTCAAGCAATGAAGAACCGAGTGTTGTGATCGAACGCTCAATCTCGACTGGTCATGCACTGCCCGGCAGCACGTTTCGAGTGACCCTCATGCTGAGAGCCCGCGAAGATCTCAACGGCGTCGGCATCCGCGAGACACTGCCATACGGGTGGACTGTGCATCCGTTGGAAACCGCAGGCGCCGCATTCAAGCGCCCGGAGAACGAGTGGGTCTTCTCGGAGGCCATCGACAAGGGATCGACGCTTCACATCACCTACGATGTGACCGTGCCGGCGGCCGACCGACTGTATGCCGACACGCTTCCCGAATGCTTCGACTTCAGGGGAAGGTTTCAGGCAACGGTGCCCCAGATCGAGATCCCGATCGGCGGAGATGGGGCTGTTGAGATCTCCACAGCACTTCCCATCCCTACCGCAGTCGCTCATCTGATTCCCGCATCGGAGGATGAACCGGATCGAATCGACCTTCGACTGACCCGCACCCTGAATGAGAAACAGCTCAACCGCGCCATCGAGTGGTGGGCGACCAATGCGGCCGTTCCCTGGACCGAGGGCCAGATCATCGATCTTCCGATGCTGGAGAAGCTCTCGGCCCTCTACGAGACGTGCACCAACGCCGACGACCTGCTTCCGCAATCCCTGGATCCCGAGCTGGTTGCCAGCCGAACCATCGAGACCTTTCTTCCGTGTGACTCGGTGCTCTTGCCCGAAGGCTGCCTCGATCCGGGTCTCTCCGCGCGCCAATTCCAGGTGAATGTGGAGATCACCGGCTCTTACGATGCTTATGGCATCGGTCTTGTGGAATGGTTCCCCGAGACGTGGCGAGTCACCCCGGTAGAACATCCTGGGTTCGCCTACCGTCCGTCGCATACCGAGTGGTTCTTCCCGGGACGGTTGCCGGTCGGCGAGTCTCTCCGCGTGACCTACCTGGTCGAAGTGGTGGCATCGACGACATCCGCCCTCGAGACATCCGGCAGTTGCTGCGGAACCGACGCATCCTTCACCGGCGCCGTGTCCAGCGGTCTCGAATGCAGCGAGTCCCCGATCATCGGGGAGTCGAGGGCGTATGTGTGGGATTGCCTGCCGGTTCTGGTGGCGATCTCCCGTTGGGATGTCGAAGAGGATCGACTCGACGCGCGCCTGTCCGACCTGATCACCTTCCCGCAGGTACAGCGCGCCATGCAGTTCTGGCTGACGAATATGCCCGTGCCCCACACGTGTGGCTACACGGTGGGCTATCACATGTTGAAGAGAATCATCGCGCACTGGCGCTCGGGCACGCCCATCACGCAACCGCTGCCCGACGACGCGCCGCAGCCGTGTGATCCCGGCGATCCGGCGTGCGGCCTGCCGGACTGTCCCGCCGGCAGTCTGTGTTACCTGGCCGAACTGCAGGACCCCGAAGACTTCGTCGGAGTTCCCGAGCCCCCGCGGATCTCCATCGACATCAACGGTCCGACCGAGCTGACCTGTGCGGTGACGCAAGCGACCCTCGCGGCCGTGGTGGAAGGTGGAACCACCCCGTACCGAATCGAGTGGCACGACGGACGGGGAAACCTGATTGCCGAGTCGGTCGAGCTGATCGTCGACAGGCCGGGCATCTATACGGCGGTTGCCATCTCCGTCGGCGGATGCAGGGTCGGGAAGCAAATCCTGATCACCCAGGACATCGAGGCTCCACGCATCGCGATCGACGGCAACGAACCGCTGACCTGCTCACAGAGCCAGGTCGAACTCACGGCGAGCATTCTGGGAGGCCGGGCTCCGTTCGCCGTCTCGTGGCGCAATGAGCACGGGGCATCGGTCGGTAGCGGCCCCTCGCTCACCGTAGATCACCCCGGCGAGTACACCGTGACGGTTGTGGGCGCCAACGGCTGCTCCGACACCGCAACCGTCGAGGTCACCGAATCACGCGAAGCGCCGGCCGTCGATGCCGGCCCGGATCAGCTGATCACGTGCCTGCGATCGGTTGTATCCCTGGAAGGAAGCGCCACCGGCGGCGTGCCGCCGTATATCTACTCGTGGCTCGACCCAAACGGTGTCGAGATCGCCACCGTGCCAATGGTGGATGTCGAGGCCCCGGGAACCTATACACTCACCGTCACCGGACAGAATGGGTGTGCTCAATCGTGCACCACCACCGTGTCGCTCGATACCGAGCCACCCCTGCTGTCTCTGTCCGTTGACGGCCCGATCACGTGTGCCAACTCCAGTGTGGTACTCGCAGCCGGGGTGTCCGGCGGGCGAGCGCCGTACGCCGTCGCGTGGATGAACAGCGCCGGAACGATCCTCGGCGAATCGACGACACTTCGCGTCACCGAGCCCGGAACCTATACCGTCGTTGCCCAAGGCGCCAATGGCTGCGTCGCGCGGGGCACCATCGATGTGGTCACGGACCGAACGCCACCTCAGGTGGAAGCCCGGGTCGACGGAACCCTCACCTGCGCGTCGCCCACGGTGACGCTCCGTGTCCTCATCGAGGGCGGAACGGCCCCGTTCGAGGTCTCGTGGACCAACGCGTCAGGCGTCTGCATCGGCCGCGCGGAAACCGCTGCCGTTGAACTGCCGGGAACCTACGAGGTCACCGTCACCGGCGCCAACGGATGCGCAGCGAGCGATATGGTGACCGTAACCCAGGACATCTCCGCACCAACGGTGTCGGCATCGGTCGACGGCGTCCTCACCTGCGCGACGACTACGGTTGCAGTGACCTCCGCCGTCGATGGCGGACGCGCACCGTACCAGATCGCGTGGACCGACGCGTCAGACGTCTGCATCGGCCGTACGGAAACCGTTACTGTGTCGGAACCAGGAACCTACACCGTCACCGCGACCGGCGCCAACGGGTGTACCGCGAGCGACACCGTCACAGTGGCAGAGAACGTGGCCGCCCCGGCGGTCACGGCATCCGCAGATGGCACGCTCACCTGCGCGGTCACCGAGGTGGCGCTTCACGCGACGATCGCCGGAGGATCCGGCCCGTTCGAGATCGCGTGGACCGACGCGTTGGGCGCCTGCATCGGCCGAACGGAGACCGTCAACGTATCAGAGCCCGGAACGTACACCATCACTGCGACCGGGCAGAACGGATGTGCCGCGAGCGATACCGTGACCGTTGCTGAAGACATCGCGCCGCCAGTTGTCAACGCCACGGCCAACGGGACGATCACGTGTGCAAATCCGATGGTCTGCCTGAGCGTGGAGATCTCCAGTGAAAGCGAACCGTACACCATTGAGTGGGTGAACGGTTCTGGTGCGGTTCTCGCATCGACCCGAAACGTCATGGTGGAAGAGGCCGGAACGTACACCGTGACCGTGGTCGGCCAAAACGGCTGCTCCATCACCGATACCGTAGTCGTCTCGGAAGACATCGCACCGCCGGTCGTCAATGCGTGCGTCTCCGGCGTTATCACCTGCGCGACGCCTCAGGTGATGCTCTCCGCCGAGATTTCCGGCGGAACCGAGCCGTACGCGATCGAATGGCTCGACGAGCTGTCGTCGGTCCTGGCGACCACCCCCACGATCCTCGTAGTGCAAACCGGAACGTACACCGTAAGCGTTGTGGGAGCCAACGGCTGCGTCGCAACAGATACCGTGGATGTTGAAGGCGATCTGGCGCCGCCGCGCGTCGAGGTCACCTCAAGCGGCGACCTCACGTGCACGAGCCCCGAAGCCACCCTAACCGCGACGATCGAAGGCGGCCGGCCGCCTTACGAGATCGCCTGGATCGATGCTTCCGGAACCTGGATTGGCAAGGAAGATACGGTAGTGATCGATGCCGCTGGGGAATACACCGTGGCGGTCACCGGCGCCAATGGATGTACCGGACGAGCGTCCGTGACCGTGGCGGAGGACTTCCGTGTACCTGCACTGGTCGTGACGGTCGACGGGACCCTCACCTGCGCCACGCCCATGGTGCACGTGGACGTGGAGATCACCGGTGGCGCGGAGCCATTCAGCATCGTGTGGGCCGATGATGAAGGGAGAACCGTGGCAACGACGCGGAGTCTGACCGTCGACGAGCCCGGGACCTACAACGTCACCGTGACCGGCGCCAATGGATGCACCGCCAGCGGTGCCGTGGCCGTCCCCGCGGACTACCTGGCGCCGGTTGTGCAGGCGTTCACCTCGAACGTCCTGACCTGTGCGCATCCCGAAACGGTCCTCAGTGCGGTCATCGACGCTGGCCGTCCGCCCTACGAGATCGTCTGGTTGGATGCCTCCGGAGCATGGCTCGGAACGGACGAGACGGTGATCGTTGATGCGTCCGGTGAGTACACCGTGACCGTCACCGGCGCCAATGGATGCACCACACGAACTTCGGTGACGGTTCAGAAAGACGCCCGTGTTCCCACGATCTCCGCCTCGGCGGACGGTGTGCTCTCTTGCGCCATATCCAACGTTTCTGCGCACGTAGAAATTGCCGGCGGAGCAGAGCCGTACGTCATCGTGTGGACCGATGATGACGGGAACGGACTCGCCACGTCACACGACCTAACCGTCGACCAAGCCGGAACCTACAATGTGCTCGTCACGGGCGCCAACGGCTGCTCCGCAACGGCTTCCGTGACGGTTGTCGGAGACTACGAGGCTCCGAGTGTAGAGGCATCGGCCTCCGGGGTACTGACCTGCGCAACCTCCGAGGTGACGCTCACCGCCGAAATCAGCGGCGGCCGCGCCCCCTTCACCTGTGTCTGGACCGATTGCTGCGGCACCCAGATCGGAACCGGCCGCGAAGTGGTTGTCGATGTACCCGGGCTGTACATCGTGACCGTCACCGGACAGAACGGCTGTGCAGATTCCGCAACCGTCGATGTGATGGAAGATCTCGCGGCGCCAAGCATCATCGCCACCGTCGACGGAGAACTCAGCTGTGCCGTCGATCGGGTGACCCTCACAGCCGAGGCATCCGGCGGGCGAACGCCGTACACGATTCTGTGGACCGATGATGATGGAAACGCACTCGCTACAACGCCCGACATGACGGTCGATCAGGCCGGAACTTACAACGTGATCGTCGCCGGGCAAAACGGCTGCTCCGCAACGGCTTCCGTGGAAGTTGTCGGAGACTACGAGGCTCCCAGTGTAGAGGCATCGGCCTCCGGGGTGCTGACCTGCGCATCATCCGAGGTGACACTCACCGCCGAGATCAGCGGCGGCCGCGCCCCCTTCACCTGTGTCTGGACCGACTGCTGCGGCACCCAGATCGGAACCGGCCGTGAAGTCGTTGTCGATGCGCCCGGACCGTACATCGTGACCGTCACCGGGCAGAACGGCTGTGCGGATTCCGCGATCGTCGATGTAACCGAAGACCTCGCGGCGCCGAACATCACCGCTACCGTTGACGGCGAAATCACCTGTGCCGTCGATCGGGTGACCCTCTCGGCCGAGGTGTCCGGCGGCCGAGCGCCGTACACTGTCTCCTGGATCGATCCGACGGGCTCGGTCATCGCAACATGCCTGGAGATCGAGGTCGGCAAGGCGGGAACGTATACCGTCACCGCCACCGGGGAGAACGGCTGCGCCGCGTCGACCTCGATCACCGTACACGAGAATGTCGATCCTCCGGTCCTCGATCTCGGCCCGACGCGATCCATCACGTGCGCTGAGCCGGAGGTCATCCTCTCGGTCCTCGTCTCGGGAGGCGTTGCCCCCTTCTCGTACCGCTGGACCGACAGCCTAGGGAACCTCCTCGGGTTGACGCGCGAGCTCTTGGTTGCACTTCCGGGAACCTACCGCGTGGCGGTCACCGGCGCCAACGCATGCTCCGCCATCGGCTCGATCCGCGTCGAGGACGGCACCAACGCCCCCGTGGTCGATCTGGGACCTGATTGCGATATCGATTGCGCCGTCGGGCTGGAGCTCGTGCCGACCTGTACGGGCGGTGTGGAGCCATTTACGTACGCGTGGTACAACGAGTGCGACGTGGTGATCTCGACCGCGCCGACGCTGACGATCGCCGAGGCCGGCGTGTACATGCTGATCGTGCGCTCCGCCAACGGCTGCATCGCTTCGGACTCGATCACCGTGTACGAAGCCACACCGTAGCGCGTCCGCCGATCGTCAGACCGCCTCGATTCGGTGAGTCTCGATCGATCGTGATCCGACCACCGCCTTGGACGGGCCGGCGAAGCTCTGCGCGACCGCATCGCACGGCACGGGAGACTCTGCGGCCCGTGCCACTTTGGACTCGTTTCTCGCGATGTGGAGAAGCAGGGCGGCCGGCTGTTCGAGTAGCTCAGTCTCCAAAGCGCTTCTCGTACCCCCATTCGGGGGACTACTCTGCACCTTCCATCGTGACGTATGATCTGTCGGAGGTTTCAGTGCCCGCGGAATCCACAGGGAGTTGTTGTGCGTTCTGATCCTAGACCTTGGACAACACGTCCGGCCCGAGTGCACGATGCGCTACGCGTTGCCGAAGTGTGTAACGAGTGGAGCATCGGTATGCGAGGTCCTGGCGAGACATCCAAAGACGATGTGCTTCGCAACTGGAGACGCTCTGGCATTGACCTCGCCACGGACACGCGGGTCGTCGAGGTTCCCCCTATCGGGATCCTTGGCTACGCGGCGTTTAGCGACTCATTTCAGCACTACGAGCAACTGCGTGGATCAATCTTCATGCTCCCAGAACACAGAACGGCCGAAATCGAAAGCGACCTCCTCGACTGGATCAGTCGTCGCGCGGAGGAATCTTTGAGGCGCATCCCGCCCGGAAAGCAAGTGGTGCTCTCTCACCGCGCCTTGGCGAAGGATCGACTGCGACAAGACCTTCTCAGTCTGCACGGCTATCGAGTCGTGAATCACTCCATTCGCATGCGCCTTGCGTGCCCAGCCCCAACCCGAGCAGAAGAGCCCCGGACCCCGGCGGGCATCTCGATCCGCCCGTGCAACCGGAGCAGGGATCTGCCAGCCGTGTCCGCTGTCGTTCAGGAGACCTTCCGGGAGCACCATGGTTTCGTCGAGCGGACAACCGAAGAGGATGTCGACCGATACGAGCGCTGGCTCAACGACGATCCCAATATCGACATGGGCGTGTGGCATCTCGCGTGCGCTGCTGATGAGGTCATAGGGGTCTGTCTTGGAAGCTCAAGCTACTCCGGCAACTCTGAGCAGGCCTACATTTTCACCCTCGGCGTGAAAGAGGCGTGGCGTGGAAAGGGTGTAGGACATGCGCTCTTGGCACACGCCATTGAAGTGTTCAGCGCCAGGGGATGTACAGTCGTCGATCTCGATGTCGATACAGCCAACGTCACAGGAGCACTCCGCCTCTACGAACGCGCCGGCATGCGAACACGATGGCAAGTCGACGAATACGAGAAGGAGCTTCGAGCAAGAAGCGACACGCAACGGCGGCCCTGAGCCAGCTTTCAGCCACCCTTCAACTGCTGGAATCCGGATCCTCAAAACAGTCTGGGTTACAGCGCCCTGCAGATCAGTGAAAGCACCACCCATTCCAGTTCCAGTATCGCCTGTATCCTGCCGGATTTGCTGGATTCCGAAACCGTGAAATGGCGTGGAACATCGACCAAGTTGCAGGATCCTTTGAGGTGAGAAACAGCAGATCGCTACGGAGTGCGTCGTTGCGTAGGCGTCTCGGCGACGGGGGCGGAATCTCTGCCTTCGCCGTGGTTGCATTCGCTGCTGGCATAGCGATTGCAGAGGAGGCGTTCAATGCGGATTTTTCAGGGCGGAGCGCTCCAAGGATGGACAGCTCAACGAGATGCGTTCACCTGCCAGCCAACGTGTAGCGACGATTCGGCAGCTCGCAACCGGGAGTCCTCAAACCACTCTGGAAACTGGTGGATCGAAGCATTCGAGAAGCACCAGGGGCATGCCGATCCGTCGCCCCTCAGCACGATCGGGCGACGGATCGGCCGCAATCATGCGTCGAGAAGCCATCCACTCATCTCTCCCGTGCTCCGCCATCGGCTCGATCTGCGTCGAGGACGGCACCAATGCGCCCGTGGTCGACCTCGGACCTGATTGCGATTTCGACTACGCCATCGGGCTTGAGCTCGAGCCGGCCTGTCCAGGCGGCGAGGAGCCGTTTACTTACGCGTGGTACAACGAGTGCGACGTGGTGATCTCAACCGCGCCAACGCTGACGATCGCCGAGCCCGGCGTGTACATGCTCTTGGTACGCTCCGCCAACGGCTGCATCGCGTCGCACTCGACCACCGTGTACGAGGCCACACCGTAGCGCGTCCGCCGATCGTCAGACCGCTTCGATGCGATGGGTCTCGATCGATCGTGATCCGACCATCGCTTTCGCCGGACCGGCGAAGTTCTGCATCACGCGATCCTGATGGGCCGGCGGAATCTCCATCGACTCGAGCCCGAAGTCGTTTCGAGCGATATCGAGCAGCAGCGCCGCCGGCCGTTCGATCGCTTCTTCCGCCACCACGCGTTCCTTGAACACGCCGGTGATCCTTCGCGCCGTCTCTTCATCGAGCCGAAGGTAGTGGATCTCTCGCAAGAAGTAGTGAATCACGTTCCACCCGGACAGCGGACCGAGAAGAATCTCCGCCTCGGTCACCCCGAACCGGTCGAGCGGGTGCGCCTCGTAGGTGGACGGATCGTTCAACATCGCCTTCTGGTGAATGCCCGCGGTGTGGGTGCGGTTCGTCAAGCTCACCGGCTCCTTGTCATTGACCAGCATGTGGAGCTTGTCAGCAACCAATACATTGAGCGGATACGACTCCGACAGGCAGTACCCGTCGATCAGCCGGTGCCGGGCCTCGATGAACAGGTTGAACAACAGCGCCGTCATCGAGGGGATGCCGGTGCGCTCGCCGATCCCGAGCAGCGTGGTGTTCATGTACCGAACCCCCGCGTCGATCCCGGCAAGGGCATTGATGAGCGCAAAGCCGCGGTCGTCGTGGAAGTGCGCTTCCCACTCCGCCTCGGGATACCGCGCGGCGAGTTGCGCCATCCGCCGCCGGATCGCATCCGGCGTGGCGATCCCCACCGTGTCGGGCACGCCCAGCCGGTCGACCAGCGGCGCCACCTGATCGTAGACCCGGCACAGTTCGTCGAGCGGCGTGCGGAACGCATCCTCGCCACTAAAGCGGACGATCAGGTGCGGGTAATCACTCCGGACCTGCTCGATCAGGTCGCGGGCGGCCCGCGCCACCTGGCCGAGATCCTTGCCGTGGCTGTGGCGTTGTGATTCGAGCGATGTGCCAAAAAACAGATTCAAGCCGTCGACCCCAGCATCGATCGCGGCGGCAACATCGTCGGGATGGCACCGCACGTGGGCGAGCAGAAACGTGTACCCCTTCTGCGTGATCAAGCCGTCGCGCGTTTCGCGAATCGCCGCGAGGTCGTCGCGCTCCTTCGGATGAACGACCGGCGAGAACAGCTCGATGAACTTGACCCCGTAGAGGATCAACGCCCGGACGATCTCGATCTTGTCCGTGGTGCCGAAGGCGTACTTGGCGTGATCGTGCATCAGCGAGGATTGCGCCCCCTCGCGAAGGGTCGTATCGATGATCTCGAGTTGCCGTGGCGTGTAGTCTGCGTAGTCGTACTGCGTCCGGTTCATCCGATCCTCCTCCTGCTTTCCGTAGAATGCTCGACAAAGAAAAAAACCCTCCGCCCGCTCTCGGGCTGGAGGGTCGCCGTTTCCAAACGAAGAAGGGTTTCGACACCTAGCCAGACCCAAAGGTCGGCTTCTTCCCCTCCTTCTTCTCGAAACGTGCGATTGTCGTCATAGGTGTCTCCATTCGGAAGACTACGGGACAGGAACGCGATTCTCAAGCAAGGTCGAAGAATCCGCTACTGCTCTCGCCGGGCGGTCCAGCTGGTGAACGAACAGTCAAGTTTGACGAAACCGCCTTCTTGGTAGAGCCGTTCGGCGATCGGATTGTCGGTCCACAGGTACAACGGCTCCGCCCAACGGGCCTGGTAGTCGGCGACCAGTGCATCGATCACCGCGCGTGCCGCGCCCTGACCGCGGGATGCCTCGGCGGTATGGACCTCGTCCACACGGCAGATCCCATCCACCCGTTCGAGCAACGCGACCGACACCGCCTGCCCATCGAACTCGCCGACAAAGAGAAAATCGTCCTCGCGCAGCAACCGCCGCGCGATCACCTTGGCCACACGCGGCCAGTTGAGCGTGCCGAGCGCGGCAAAGGTCTCATCATCGAGCCGATCAAGGCGGCGAACCCGGACCGCCGGATTCGGCGTGATCCTCGACGGCCCTTCGTGCAGGTAGACCCGCATCGCCTCTTCGTCGACGAACTCGAAGCCTGCGTTCGCAAGCGCACGCCGCAGCCGCGGGTCGTCTCCCTCTGCTGAGACGAACTTCACCCGGGGAGTCAGCCCGTGGCCGTGATAGAAGGCGACGATCTCATCGATCGCCGCCGGCAGATCGGCCGGCTGATTCAGCACCCGCGCATGGTTGCCGTCGTGCGACTCAGGAATCGTGGGTGTGACGTACATCACGTTTATCGGCCACACGAAAGCTGCAAGCCTTCCAATTCGCTCGCTGTCTTGCCTTTAGCGTGTTTGCGCGCAACCCATTGAAGAATAGTACAAGAGCGCTACAATTGAGGCGGTGGGGTAGTCAAGAGACCTAAGACAGCCGCCTCAAAAGCGGACGATCGGTTCACAGTCGATCCACGGGTTTGAATCCCGTCCCCACCGCCCAATCTTCTCGTCGTCAACAGACAGACATCTCTTGAAAACGCAACTACCGGATGCTATGATGAGTCTACTGTGAACCGATCGGGCAATTGTCCGATGGACTCTACGCGGGATTCAACTGCGCTGGAGTGGAGATAGGTCTCTGGCGGGCCTCAATGCCAGGGGCCTGTCTCTTTTCTTCGGCCACACCAAAGCCGCGAAGACGGATGATCTGATCCTGCCTGTGCATCCAGCGGAATAGTCGGAAACGGCAACGGGATGTTGCCAAGATCTGGACGATACATCTCGCCTTCCCAGTACTCCGGGAAATCAATCGGAGAATGTTCTTCCCAGAATAGGGCCTCCTCCTCAGCAGAAGTAAACACAGGCACTCCTGCGGCCCGCACTAGCGCAGCATGCTCTTGTGCCATTTGCACTCCGGATTGCTCATTCAGTCTCCTGCAATCGTGTTTGCCTTCAGTCTGTTCACGGCGCTATCATTCAGTTTGCGCGGTAGAGGGAACTGGCTACTCCGGCAGCTTGCCGCCTCTAAACGGGGGAACAGGGAGGTGGGGTCGAAAGATTCCTGGCTCCTAAAGCCAAAGGAGGCGAATGGCTCTTGACTAGTATGTTAGTCGCCGTGTTGTTCTTAGTGTCGTTGCTCCAACAGAGTACGGCGCTGCTCAAGCTGGTTTCCATGCTTGAAAAACAGCACAGGTAGAAAAGCCCTCTGCCGCGCGAATGGAGGTCACAGATGAAAGGCTTCTCAGTCAATCGTGCTCTTGGTGTCACCAAGGCGAAGCGGAAGATCTCCAAAACGACAGGAATCCCTCTGTCCAAGAGCGGGCGCAAACGGAAAGTTCAACGAACCTTGTGGAAGATGCTGGTTGGGAGATAACTACCAATTCTCGCGACAGGGGGAACGATTGTTGGACACGGGGAAGCTGAGGCAGGGGACTGTGAACTGCTTGGCGCTGCTTAAGCTGATAGATCGGCTTGACGTATCGCAGGACTAATCCCAGCTCGGACCTCCGCCTCACAGTGCTTGTTCTGCTCGTTTCACTACGACAGAGCACTGTATTGCTCAGACTGATTGAGAAGTCTGACGCACTTCAGAAGTAACTTCCTAAGCTCCCCCGTTCCCAGCAACATAGCCCAGTTCGCACCTGGAATACCCTTTATCTACGCCTTCAACCTCTCCCTCAACGCCTGCCGGATAATCTCCGACTCGCTCTTGCCTTCCTTCTCAGCGGCATCCTTCAGCGCCTGCAATAGACTCACAGGGCACATGAAGACCTTCTGAGCAAGGATCTCGCCAGTTCGCTTTCTCGGCATCTTGATCACCGAGAAAGATTATATAACTAACGCGTTAGACGAACAACCCTACGCCTACAAGTCACACAATACAGACTATTCCCTCTTCTCCTGCTCGATTCGCCAATCTCCCTCAAACCTTCTACTCATGCGCCGAATAAGAACGTTGCCGTTGATCATGATCTCTGGCTTCTCGCTAACAGCCACGCGGATAGCTCTGACCAATCTCTGTTCAGCGCCAACGCAAGAACGGCCCGGACCAAGACTGATCCGTTCCAACCGCCCGTAGAGCGGATCATCTCGCATCACTCCCATGATTAGCGGAATGGTTCCTCGCTGTGTACTCACTATCCCTTGTGCTGGGATGAGAACCCCGTCTTCGCGCTGGTAGCTGAAGAGCCAAAGCGCAGCCGGACCTTGACAGCCTCTACCACATAGGAGGAAAGCGGAATTGCCGAAGTCCTCCTCCGAGATCCAATCGCCATGAAGAGCCATAAAAGCAGATGACACGCTTTCGCTTAGGGTCTCGAAGCTGCCAGCAATCGAAAGCCCCTGCTCTCGAAATTCCTTCTCCGCGTAGTCCTCGTCCAATGTGGCGCATCTTGGATCCATTCTGGCGAGCAAGTCACGAAGGTGAGTCGAGCTACCAGTTGACGCTAGGCAGATTCCAGGATTGAGAGCTACAGACTTCTCATACTGTTCCTCTACAACCTTGCCATCCTTGCGAGCGAGGCCATCCGTAGCAACCACGAGATCTCGATGCGATACAATGGCAATAATGATGGACATATCACTCATTGTACTTGGCCCTGGGAAAGACGCGCAAATGGGCATCGAACCTCCGCCGAACGTGTTCCTCTTGACTAATTAGTTAGTTATGTATATAATGCTTCTTGGAGGTGATCGGCATGCTCGAAATCCGAAGCCTGGAAGAAGCACAACAAACCTTCTCCACCCAACGCAAGTGCGAATCCTATCTCGCTGAAAAACGTTGGCCCAATGGCGTCACCTGTCCCCGATGTGGTGCAAAACACCCCGCCTACATGCCTGCCTACCGCAAGTGGTACTGCAAGCACTGCGATTACCAGTTCTCCGTCACCGCTGGCACGATCTTTCACGCGACCAAGCTTCCTCTGACCAAGTGGATGATCGCTGTCTGGCTCTTGTGCCACTCGCCGAAGGGCTGTAGCGCAAAGCAGCTTGAGCGAATCCTTGGCGTGCACTACGAAACGGCATGGTCAATGGCTCACCGCATCCGCAAGGCCATGGCACGCGATGCTTACATGCAGGATCTCAACGGCACGGTTGAGGTAGACGATGCTGTAGTCAAGGCCGATGGCGGACACGCTACGGGCAATGTCACCTATCAAGCGAAAAACGTCGTGGGCCTGACATCCCGTGACACGGGCGCTCTGCGGATGGTTGTCGTCAACACCCTGCAGAAGAAAGATATCCGACACGTCGTCATCAAGAACCTCGGAGAAGTCCGCGAACTCGTCACCGATGCCACGTCACGCTACAAGTTCATGGGCGATATCGCCCCACATCGCTTCGTCGCTCACTTCATCTCACACTGCGAAGGCGGAGTCCACACCAACTTCATCGAGAACGCCTGGAGCTTGTTCAAGCGAGGACTCATCGGCATGTTTCATCACGTATCGGCGAAACACCTACAGGCATATCTCGATGAATTCGCGTTCAGGTATTCACATCGGCATGAGAAGGGCGCGCTGTTCGATCTGGTACTGGCTAGTTGTTAGCGGATTGTGGCGTTGACAGATTGCTGGAAGCGAAACGCGGGGCAAGGAAAACCGCCCATAAGGCCGCCAGAGCTGCCAGTACAACCAGCGCGAAAGCTACATAATAACACGGTTGCGGCGGGTTGTTCTTGACAACAACCGCGAAGAACTGAATCATCGCGCACAAGATGACGAGCGCACCGCCCGCAGTTCGCCCTAGAGTCTTCGCCATCGCGCCTGAGAACAGTGCTTTCAACTGATCCACTAGAGATCCCTTAGTTGGCCGGTTGCCGCCCCATTGCTCTTCGGGTTTCGAGGAGTATCCATGGCATAAAGCACGCACAATACAGAAAGACCAAACCCAGACAATGACACCATGCCCCAAGTCATAGCAATGGCAATGTTCCGCATGGCAAGCAGTGCGAGAATTAGGCTAGGGATGCCAAGAATAACGCCACCCATGGACAACACCCGCAACATAGGCCGACGCACTACTGCGCGCATTCCATCGAGCACCCTTCCCTCTGAAGCCGGGCCACGACCAGTAGCCGCAGCGCTCACTGGTGCCCCCAATAGGAAATTGCATGGCGCAGCAGATCCCCACTCAGAAACATCCAGCAGTAATCCCTTTGTCCCCTCCACCATGTTAGCCATCTTCCTTCAGGAGACCTGAGAGCATGACCATAACGTTCTTGGCGGTCTCTCGCGACATCATGACCGTAACCTGCCGTTCTTTGAGAAATTCTGCCGACTCGGCTTCTAGGCTTTGCTGAACTATCTTCCCCGCTTTGTCGATCGTCGTCTTCTCGAGCACAATCGGAGCAGGAAGCGTCGTCGTGAATTCCAACCTGAATTCTCCCCTCGGAGTGGGACCCCCAAGCGCGCTGTCTGCGTGTACTATGCGGTAGTCCTTGGCATACCCAAGCTTCGTGACTACATCTTTCGTGCCGTCGCCCATCTCTACGGCCTCCCTCAAAGAGGTTTGGCCCATAGTATTCACAACCCATTATGTGAGTCAACTCGCCCCCATTCTCCTTGCGCCCGACAAGCGCGACAAATGACCGCCGCCATGCCCATGCACTGCTCCAAAGGGATAAACACCACATACGGCACACCTCCTCGGTTGGGGCGGATTCGCTTAAATACGGTCGTCATGTTAGAATTGACTCACAATGTATATGCGGATTGGTGGTATAGAGATCAGGAAGCCGCAACTCAAACGTTTCATGCATCCGGATGGCGGACTGCACGTGTACTGCGATGCCATCGAAGGTCTGCACGATGAGATCAAGCTGAAGAAGCTGCTCACCCTCAAAGGCACAACACAACAAGTTACATGGAAGGATGAAGATGGGGCGGTCCAGAACGGGACCATGACTCTGCTTGGCACACAGGCCACTATACGAAATACTCCTGACGGCAAGAAAATCACCGAGTACATCTACACACTGGTTTGGGTGTGACTTGCATACGCTGCAGAGAGATGGCAATCTTTCCTTTCCCGGCAATCGCCCAATACAAGCCCAACAACTCGTCTTCAGATACAGCCACCGACATGAAAAGGCCGCGCTGTTCGATCTGGTACTGGCTAGTTGCTAGAGTGCTTCGGCTTTAGGTCTAGCGGGTCCATATCAACAGGAATGCTCTCTTCGTCATGAGTAAGCGTGGAGTCTTGGTCCACGCGCACGCTATATCCACCAGGGCTAGTCTCATACTTCACAGTTGGAGCTTCTGCTTGAAATCGCTCCTCTTCTTGCTTCCGAAGCTTGTTCGATGCTCGGTCCTGCACAATATAGATCACAAGCGCAACAACCGACAGAAAACCACCGAAAGCAGCCCCGCCAACCGCAAATGGATTCATCACATCACTCCGAAATCGTTACTGCAACAGCACTCGATCCTAACGCAAGAAGATACAGAAGCACAACTGTGCTGCCAGCGACTGACGGCGAATAAGCAGTACTAAGCACATCACCGATGTACCGCAAGACGGCATATTGCCAGGAAGATACGGCCATGACCACAACGCACGAACACGTGGCAATCAACTGCGGGGCTTTGTAGCGCCCACCGCTGAGAACAAGCTTCCCAATAGCCGCCCCACACAGGACCGCCCCGACCAAGAGAGCATCGCCTTGAGCTAGGAACTCACTCCACTCAAATGATTGCTGCCATGCAAGTGTAATGCCATCCGCAATTAACGGAACAGATCCAACAACTCCGCCAAAAAGAAACCACTCCAGCAGCCTAAGCAGCATTGCATGATCATACTATCAACCTTGCCGATTGCTCTCAAATCGTTACAATGCCCCCACTTTCCTTTGACCGATAAGCACCACGTACATCACACCCCACCGCCTGGGTTCCACCTCGGCGAACGTCGCCGGAAACGCATTCTCCGCCCGAACGATCGCACGAATCATCTCTCCCCGATGGTCGGTCATCTCGCTCCTGCCTGTTGAGGCTGCTGCGTTTCGGTTTCGGTCATGCCATCCTACACGACGACGGGTCATTCCCTCGGCGCGTCGCCATCAGCCTATGGGAACGTCACGAACCTGGACCTTCCCTCGCGTGCGGACGCGAGCTGGGCTGGGATTCCTCTAGCTACTCCGAACGGTCTGCTCGAAGCCGACCAGGGCGGGTTCGCTGCCGGACCCCGCCGGCACGAAGCCCGTGGCCATGAGCACCTTGATCGAGCCGGTATTGTCCGACTTCGTCTCGGCAAAGACGCGATGAACGCCTGGCCGCGAGAGCGCCCAATCCGCAAGCGCAGCGACGGCTTCGCTGGCGTAGCCACGGCGGCGGTACGCCGGGCGCGTCTCATACCCGATCTCGACCGTCCCATCGTCTGACGGCTGTCCTTTGAAGCCGCCACCGCCGACCAGCGCGTTTTCGGTGCGGTCGATCCAGTACCAGGCGAGCCATCCGACGTTCGCCGGATCCTGAAGCGCTTCGAGGAAGAGGGGAAGGACGCTTTGAAGGTTCTCCGACGGCCAATCGTCGGCTGCTGCTACGCCGAGCCGCTCGAAGAAGCGAGCAGGATTTTCGATCTCCGCCTGTACGAGATCCGCCGTCGCCGGAATCAGCTCAAGCCGTGGTGTTCTGATGGGATCCATGAGTTAAGTGTACAACCTGAACTCCCTGTTTCACGGGGTCTGAAGACACCGTGGCTTACCTTTACGCCTACTCCGGTCGGCACATCGAGACGATCGGCGCTTTGCGGAAAGCCGTTCCGACCGGCCCCGACTTTGGCGCCAGTCCCAATTCGGGCACCCGCCCCGATTGTGATCGGGCCGAGGAGTTGCTTCGCAAGAACTTCCGGGATGACTTGTGCGCAATCGATTCAAGAATAGAGGCCTGCCCCCACGACCACAGGGAACCTGATTGTGTCGGAACGCATGACATTAGGTCGGCGAATCGCTTGACACGCCGACACGCTCGAAAACGTCATACAAGATGTCATAGAGTTCCCGTTGGCTGTCGGACGGTTGAGCGAACAGGTTTCCGAGACTCGCGTTGGAAAGGCTGTCTCTTCCCGAAACCAGATAGATCGTGCCTCGTCCGCATGAAGCACTCGACACCGACACGAAATCGGCTGGTCCAACACGCAGCGTATCTACGGTAGCGCCCACGAGAGAGCGGTTCACGCCATCGGACGATGCGGCGAAGCCGCAAGGTTCTAGAAGCGTATCGAGTCCTGACTTGCTATTCCTTGGGTCTTCGATGAGCACCAGTTTCGCACCACCGTTGATTGCGTACCCGGCCAGCCTCTCTGCGTCTCTCTTCCGTACGGACCCGATGGGATTGATCACCACATAGCTGTGCACCGTAGGAGGCAGCCCTTGATTCTTCGAGTGTGTAACCATCTTGGGTACGAGCCCGATCCGCTGCAGAGCCACGAAGAACGCCTCGAACCGCCTGCTAGGAGGCACATCCATCCCATTGATGATAGGAAGGGGCGAGATCACGGCGTCGCTTAATTCGAGATCCACACAGACTGTGACTCGTTTGACTTCTGCAGCGCATGATGAAGACACCTCGGGATGCAGCGCTCGCGCAGCAAGATTCGCACCACCCCAGCCTGTACAGACACCTGCAAGCAGGAGCAGCACCGCCAAGCCACTGCTGCGGATCAGTATCGCAACAAGAGCGACGCATACCACGGCCACCCCGAGGAGAACGGCTCGATAGGGGAATGCGGGATTCCTGTGGCTGAGGAAGTCGAGCGCTCCCGTAAGGAAGTCTATATAGCCGTCCATGTGAAGCGAGAAGTTTGAGAGGCATGTACTGTCTGAGAAGACCAAAACCCTTCCATGTCCATAAGGAAGAGCGGCAGCCTGAATGAACGCACCGAATGTCGCGTTGAGGCCATAGGCCGAAACAGGGAAGAAGTCCTCAGTGGAGTAATCCACAGTCGCAGCCAGAAGCTCCGTCCCCCGGATCACGGGCCAGCTATTCCATGGTGCGTGTATCGAACAGGATGTTAAGAACTGCAGAGCCTGCATCTGTGATGTAATGGGCTCACGCGGGAAGGACGTGGGCACATGGAGTGACAGGTCTCCCGTGGCCAGGTCATACGTTGCGTCCGAATTGAGCGAGAAGCCGAAGCGGGAGAGCAAGCTGTTCGTGACGGTTGTTGTGCCGAAGACGTTTGTGTGGTCGCCAATCACCAGCAATCCGCCGCCATCTCGCACGAAGTCAACGATCGCATGGATTTCCGACTCCAGGTACGGGACGGTGGGCGTCTTCACAATGAGGATCCCGCACCCGTCGAGGCTAGGCCCCGTGATCCTGGTTGTGATTCGTCTTGTGTCGTGAGCAAGCGACATCCACTGATACATGGAATCGTAGTTGTACACAGAGGCCTTCCCGTACCACTCCGTGTCCATCGGACGCGTCGTGCTCTCCCACTCTCCGTGCGCTTCATCGAAAAGGATCACAGGTTCCGTGTAGGCACCACCAGGGCGGAAGGCGAAGAAGCCTGTCAGGCAGAACGTCGCCAATGCCGCAGTCGCGACGAATGCGATTGTTCTAGGGACGCCGCGCGGTTGAAGCGAGGCGTGCACCTGCCGAGCGAGGGTCTTGCCGGATAGCGAGATCATGCTCCATTGAATGAGGAACAACGGGGCAAGGGATGCGATGGTGATCCCAGGGTGCCAAAACAAGCTTGGGTCTCCCAATTGCATCGCGACAAGGAGAAGGAGGAAGCGGCGTGCAGTGAAGTAGGCCGCCGCGAGGAAGAAGGTTCGAAGAAACGCAGACAGACGGTCCCCGGGTTCGCGGCCGAGATAGATAACAGCTGCAGTACCTGCCAGGGTTACCAGGAAGAAGATGAGGCCGAACTGGTCCCAACTGGAAGCCACGGTGAGCGTTCCGGCCACCGTCGGGACGAATACGGTTTCCCCGGCGGATGAAGCACCGACCCCTATGAGGCGGAATAGCAGCACGTCGAGGAGACTCAGCGCTCGGCTTCCATGAATCGCAGACAGGAAGTTGGTGAAAAGGCCAATCGCAGCCGACTGAATCAAGATCACCACGCCCGTCACGGTAAACGCACCAGGCAAGCGCCCAAGCGCGCGCTTCTTCGTCAGGTTGCCAACTGCGGCGAGTGCCACGAAAATAAGGCCGACGCGTGTTCCCCAATCAACAAAGAGACACGCAAGCGTGCAGCCGATCAGTAGCAGCATCGCACTCAACCCAGACGTACGTTGGCGTGGCGGCACCTCGGTCAGAGCCAGCAAGCCGAAGAGAAGTGCGCCAACGAAGAGCGGGATCCCCGCTGAGACGTTCGGGCTGTGGTAGATCGACGACAGGGCCACCCAGCCAAAGACGGAGAGACCGGACAAGATCCACATAGCCCCTCCCTCAATCATCGGGCTTCTCTCCAATTCTGCCCAGCCATTCGCCGAGCATCTGCACATTCGCTGGAACGAAGTACTCCCTGTTCTCGAGATTGCTGTTCCTCAGGAAGTACGGATCAGCAATGAGAAGGACACCACCTTCTGCCACGCTGCGTGTTGCAACGAGTAAGAAGGCTTCATCGACCACCGTAGCGACATAGAGTTCATTCCACTCCGGGGAGACATCGGCCGGCCAGGCTGACACGAATCGCGGTTGGAGGTCATCGCGTGCAACTTCGAACTGCAAACCGGAGCCGAGAGGCCGGTTCTCAAATCCCGCAGCAAGGGCCGACAGCAGAGGCGCGAGTGCTTCCTGGTTCGGGAACCCCGCAGAGATCAGGAGGTGACCGCCCCGCTCTAGATACGCTAGGTACTCCCCTGTCTCGTTTTCAGACATTCGCCGAACGGGGGCGGTGACAGCGGCGAGGCTGCCGGGGCCCAAGGCATGTGAGAGGATGGGCCGTTCCGTGATGATGGGAATGAATCCTTCCCTCGCGAGGTTGAGGATCAGTCCATCCACCCCGTCCGGTGCAAGTGGCTCTGTGCTCAGAAGGTTGTTGTGGCCAACATCGATCTGAGCCAGATTCGTTGCAGTGAGAGGTGGCTCACACACAGCAGCGCGTGAACCGATGTCGCCGAATTGGAATCCGAGGGCGACTGCCCCGACAAGGAGCAGGGCACCTCCTCCGCGCGAGAATTCGCGCCCCGAGAGCACGAATGCTGTCGCAACAAGGAGAAGCAATGCTGTAACTGCACCGGCAATGCGCGTCCAACCCGGAGGTCCGGCGCAGAGCCACGACATCAGACTGGCAAGGTATCCGTGACTGTGCGGAAGACTTGGAATCTGAAACGCTGATGTGTCACCGAAGAGCGCGATGCGCCCATGCCCGAAATGCTTGGAAGCGGCGAGGAGAAGACCTCCGTATGCTTCGCCACGGTCATAGACGAGATTGCCGAGCAACGCCTGACCGGTATTCTCAGCGTCTCCACGGTCGGAGAAGGCTCGTTCGGCCGTTACGAGAGATCCCCCTGTCAAGGTCGGAGCGATCCAGACGGATGCGCCTACACTCACGGGGAAATGCCGAGCATCGTAAGACAGTCGAAACGGGTGAGCGAACTTGAGCTTCCCGAACCAATTCTCATGGATGGCTACGGCGGAGTCGAATCGCAGCCCCATCCCTGCCGGGGAAAGCAATCCGTTGATGTGATCCATGATTCCACCCAGGTTGGTGTGGTCGCCCATTACGAGAAGCCCCGCGCCGGTGTACACGGCCTCGAGGATCACGGAGATCTCTTCATCTCTGAACGGGGTTCCCGGATTGATGATGATGATTGCGGATGAGTCTTCGAGTATCTCGCTGTTGATCTCAGATACGATCTCGACGTTGAAGCTGTGCGCCTCGAGGTATTCGTCGAGCAAACCGAAGCTTGCTTCATTGAACGCACGTCCCGGATCCGTCTCGGACGGATGCAGCCAAGAGCCGAGCGTACCATGGTCAAGAATGGTGATCGCATCGCCCTGACCCGGATGTTCCCATCCGATGGCCGGTACGAGAGCGACAAAGAACGAAAGCGCCCAGATACCGACCAGGGCGGCCACACGTCTCGTTGCAGGATGGGCTGGGCGTCGCCCGAGTACACACCGAGCGTGGGAACACGGCTCCGGGAGAGCAACGACGATACTCCCGGCGACAACGTACGCAAGGCCGAGAAGCATGCGATATCCCTCACGCACCAGAATTCCCTGAACCCAGACGTGGACCAATAGCAGACCGACCAACACGGTAAGAACGGCTATCTCGCTTCGCATGCTCCTTTGTCGCGCGGTCAACAGGAATCCAACGAGGATAAGGAAACTGATCAATCCTGCCGCCTCCGCTCCCAGGGGCGCGCCGCCAAGAGGTGCCGAAATTGCTCCCGATAGAGCGCGAGAGGACTGATCCGCCAAGGGCTGGATTGACGGAGCAAGAGCGAGCGCGCCGACCACGCAACCCGCCAGGAGAGAACCCCGCGCCAGTGACTCGATGCGCAAGCGAAGCGGAGGGTCCTCCATGAAGAGCGAGAGGCTAGCAAGCCACGCAGCGAACGCCAGCAAGCGCATGTGTGCTGAAGGAGCGATCCAGAGCCCCGCCAAGGAGATCCCCAGCAAGAGCAAAGCGAGCCACTTGCGGGCCTTTACCGCACGTGTTGCGACGAAGAGGGATAACGCCACACAAACAAGCGCGATGAAGACGCGGAGAATCGGGGCTGCCATCGGCAGAATCTGTCCGGCGAGTGCTTGTGTGGCAAGAAGAACGACGATCGAAATGAGCGTTGTGGTGCTACGCTTCCTGATCACTCAGTGCGCACACTTCCATGCCGGATCTTGCTGCAAGCCTGCGCGGGTGGCATTAGAAGAGATGGAGAAGATCCCATTACCAGCACCCGCCGCTTCTGCAGGTGCTACCTCCGCAGGTGTAGTTGCAGGTTGAGCTGCACGTGTAATTGCACGTCGAGCGACATGTGTAATCGCACGTGTAGTTGCACGTAGAGCTGCACGTTGTACCGCACGTCGTGTTGCACGTTGTGCCGCATGTGGCAAGACAGGTGTAGGAGCTTGTCGGACACGAAGCACATGTGTAATTGCACGTTGTACCGCAAGTGGCAAGACAGGTGTAGGAGCTTGTCGGACACGAACTGCACGTATAGCCACACGTGGCGAGACAGGTGCTAGAAGTCGTTGGACACGAACCGCAGGTGCTGCCGCAAGTTATTCCGCTGGTAGGCGTGTAGCACCCTGAGCAAGTGATGCTGCTTGTCGACAACGAACAGCCTGAGCACGTCGTGGCTGCTGTTAGCAGCAGGTTGCACTGAGAACCGCTGGAGGTTGCGAGCTGCAGGCAATTGGAGGTTCCCGACGTGTTGATGCAAAGGAGTCCATCCAGGGTCTGGAGGTTGCCACTGGTGGTGATGGGGGAGCCGGCGCCCGCAATGGCCGGGAATCCTTCACACAATGCGCTGCAGGTGCTGCCTTGCCACGTGGGCACCTGATCGATATCTCCAGCAACCAGCTTGTCCACAAGATAGCTATTGAAGGAAGCGACCATTGTGAACAGCTCTTCTGTCTGCTCGGTCGAGGGAAGGGTTGCCTCAAGCTCTGCTCTAATCTCGTCCCGATTCGCCAAGTAATCCAGTTTCGTCAAACTGGGATGGTTGTCGGCGAGGAAATAGCCGAACGCGAGCGCGTGCACTGATGAATCAGAACCATCGTCAACCCGCGACACGAAGGACGCGAAAGCGAATATAAGATTCTGAACATCCTCGCTCAGGGTGACCTTGGGCGCATCGGTTGCGCAGAATATCGTGTCGAAGTCGTTCTGCGACCCAGAGCAACTCATGGTCAGCTGGGCAAGAAGCGAACCTTGCTGAACGCGCAACGCATTCTCTGCGCGATAGGTGAACAACGGGCTCATCCGAACAGGTTCCTGAGGGGATAGACGGTCGATCAAGATGACACCGGAGACGAGCACGACGACGCAGCCCACCAAGAAGAGGTTCTTCCACCTGCGGAGCGGCATGTGCAACACCTCCGAAACGATGCCTCAGTATACGTAGAAGAAGAGACGTTGCCAATCTAGTTCAGTGAACCAATGAACTAGCAATAGAACACGTTGCATACTGGAGTTGCGCCCAGGTAGGCGTTGCCAGCGGCGCTCCAGGAATGCTCACGTCAAGATGGATCGTGAACTCTCCAGTTGTTGCAGCAGGCGCAGACTGGCACCGCCGCTTCCGTCGACAATCTGCGATCGTCAACCGGATACCGCGCAAACATGGAAGACATTCGAGTCGGCAACCATGGACCGGCTCCGCGAGAAAGGATGGATCTCTCAGCCGAGGAGCAAGGCTTCATCAGTCCGGGTCACGCCTGCAGGCGTCAAGAAGGCCGAGGAGCTGTTTCGGAAGTACTTCCAGCAGTGACGTGCGCAATGAACTCAAGAGCAAAGACCTGCCCCCTCGGCCTTGGGATTCAAGACAACTGGCCTTATCGTGCGATTCTGCGCCACTCACATGCAGTATCCCCCCTCGCCCCCTATCGCGAGAACAGAAGGAGAATCTGCCGATACTGCGAGTGGTCCTCCAGCAGGCTGAATCCAGCGGAGCGTGCAAGCCGCAGCAGAGAACTCGGGTCCCGGAAGTTACGGTAGAACGTGAGAGAACCAGCGCGCCTGAACACGTGACCATCTTGGTATGCGTTGTCCAGCGTGCATCGCTTCAAGATGCTGCTGTCATTGCGCGGCACGATCATCACATAAATGCCGCCACTTCTCAGGTTCCTAGAAGCAGCCGTGACCATTTCCTCTCGGGTGCTCGCGGGTACAACATCAAGCGTGGCCACCGAGTAGACAACGTCGAGTTGGAGGTGCGATCTCTCGAACTCCGATGCAGATTGAACGCGCAACCTGCATCCACCACTGTGTTGCTTCCGAGTGTTCACATATGCACCGATGGTCATACGCTCGCCCTCGAGAAGCTGCGCATGCTCGAGTTGCCGCTTTGTGTCTACGAGGTAGAGTTCCTTATGGGCTGACGACAGGAGATCAAGATGTCGGAGCCTGCCACACCCTTGATCAGCCGCGCGCGGAAGCTTCACACTCATGGCTTTCAGACGTGCAAGGGCAATTGGCACCATCGGACTCGGCCGTGCCGACTGGCCTTGCGCACTGAGTTCCGGTCTGATCTCAGCCACCCAGGTCGATCCCTACCTTTGCACAGAAGGCTGCTAGTTGAGACTTGAATTCCGGGTGGTCTTGAATGGCCTGGATCTCGTCCTCGGTGGCCTGCCCAGTGGCTGCGCGAAGTCTGCGCGCGATCAGCTCGATCCCAACAAGGATGCTGGCAAACGCCAACCACTGCCACGCGAACCGCAATGAGAAGCTCGTGAAATGGCAGATGTGTCCAACAATCGAGTACACCAAGCTGAACACAAACAACAAGAGCACGGCAACCTCTGCGAGCTGGGTTAGCCAGTACTTGGTGATCCGCTCATAGAAACGGACAACCAGGTTCTTGTTAATCTTCATATCGCGATCGGCAGCAAAATGGTAGAAGAGCATGTTCATGCATTTCTCCGCTTGGGAGACTGCGATCTCAATTGCCTCTTCAGGGAGCCTATTGCCTGCGGGGGCTAGGAGCTTGGGGATAATGAAGTCGCCATCGTATCGGCGACGCCACTTCACGAAGTAGCGATCGTAGATGTGATCGTGGATTTCTATCACGTGGACCATCAATTGGGCGATAACGACGCCGCTTGCCAACGCTACGCCGACAACGCCGAGTTCCTTCGCCCACGCGGCCACATGAGGAAGGTGAGTCACTAGCCACTCTCTGTGCGACGAATCAAGGACGAATCGCCACCCGACCCAGAGCGCTGCTGCCCAGATTGGTGATGACCACCATGCGAGCGTTGTCTTGACATCCTGATAAGTGTCAAAGACGGGCTTGAACATGCTCACTTCGCATCCCCCCCCGACCGGATCTGGTTACCATTTGATTGCACATCTCCTTCGAACCACTTCCATGCCTTTTGCTCTGTGCTACCGTGTGCTTCACTTGTTTTCGTTCTTGACTCCCTCATATTTGATACTACCCTCTGTAAGATCTGTTTTCGAATCACGCAACAGCTCGACAGACAAGGTTGTCTCCCAGCTGTGACATGAGCTAGGCGATAGAAGGGCAGCATGTCTCAGCCGGACGCAAGGCTCAGGGCGGCGGGGTCAGATGCTGTATCGAATGTGTCAAGGGCTGCTCACCGCGGTGAGCAGCTTGGGAGAATCTGATTGCCGCTGCTGATTCTCCTGGACCAATCCAGATCGTTGTACGGGATGCTAACCTCATAGATCGCATGGGCAATGACGAGCAACTTCCTGGCTGCAGCTGTCCGGGCTACCTTCTCTGGCTTCCCTTGGTCCTTGAGTCGTAGGTAGATTAGCAACTCGGCAAAGCCGAGTTGCTTGGGAGTTGCCGCGCAACTCCTGTGAAGACGCCTCGTTGTAGCGAGCCGCAGACAGTGGGCTGCGCGATCAGGGCGTGGGAGCGCGACCTTGTTCTTGGTGTCTGCTCTGTTCTACCCGCTAGGCACTGCCACCGACCGTCTAGCAGCAAAACCCGTACGGTCAGATGCTTCCGCAGGCAAGCCGGGGCAAGGGCTCTTGCGCCGCTGCCAGCCGACCGATCATAAACGACCAACTCCATAGGAAAGGAGGCATCACATGCAGTACGGCGTTTGCCCCCGAAGCTCTTCCGAATTGGAACTCCGAACCCAAAAGCAAGGCCGCGTCAGTCCGAGTTACCTCCGAAGGCGTCAAGAAGGCCGAGGAACTGTTTCGGAAGTACTTCCAGGAGTGAACCGCGCCCGAGCGATTCAAGAATGAAGGCCTGCCCCCCCCCGTGGCTTCGCCATTGCTGCCTGATCTGCGTCGAACTGCTCGGTGTACTGCTGATGTCGAGAACACGAGCTGTGGCCACGCGTTCCTTCCTCACTTCATTGCAGACTCACCACACCACGGCGTTGGAATCTAGCCGAGGAAACCCTCCTGCGCTCTACACCAGCCGGTGTCCACACATGTGCATGGCACGTGTTCATCTGTGTGATACAATCCTCTGGGATGGTCAACCGGTGCCATCGTTCGATCGCTCAAGCAAGATCGTTCGTGAGGTTTGCGCTCGATGATCGAATGACCATTTCGCAACACGCAAGCCTTGTAGTACGTTGGGTAGCTACGAAAGGATGTGCGATAGTGAGTGGAGTTAGGGTCTTCGTCGGCTCTGCTGGAAGCGAGCAATCACTCCGTATTGCTGATGCCATCAAGTCGAACCTGGAAGACAGAAAACTCGGTGAAGTGCAGATCTGGAACGAAGGTGTATTCCGTGTTTCAGAGTCAACCATGGAGGGGCTCATTCAAGCTCTCGATCGATTCGAGTATGCAGTCTTCGTGTTCCACCCTGAGGATGTGCTGGTCAGCGGCACGTCTCAGAAGGATGCAGTCCGGGACAACGTTCTCTTCGAGCTGGGCTTGTTTGCAGGAGCGCTAGGACTGCGAAGGACTGCGATCGTTGTGCCGAGTGACTTCAGTGACCTCCGGATTCCGTCCGACCTCTTGGGCATTACTATGGCGACATACGACCGAGCGAGAGCCGAGCGCGATCCACTGGGGGCGCTCGGGAATGCCTGCAACAGGATGCGCGCGACACTAGAGGACGCAGGGCAGCTTCCGCGTGACAGGGGCGAGACTAGGTTGCTCGGAATCTACGATGGCCCTAGAGGCTACTACGAGGCTGCTGTTGAGATGTTGCAGCATGAATGCTGTTCCATTGCACTACTGCAGTACAGCAGCACTCTGATACTTGGTGCGGAAGAAGGGTCAGAAGATGAGGCGCGGTTCTACGAGTTGCTCTTGCGGCAGGCACGCGATTCTGCCGACCTTCACCATATCACCAGCTTGAGCATCTTACAGCAGCATCTTACATCCCGAACGCGGAGCTACCCCGATGTACTCCATGCGCTCAACGAACTTGATCGAGACTCCAAGAACGTCAGAATCCAGAGCAAGCGGCCGTCACGTCCAATAAGGGTGATCTCCGAATCGCATGCTTCTCCAGGAATACCGCTTGAGCTGAGTACAGGTCAAGCCTTCGCAGTTGAGTCAAAGCCTGGATGCATCCAGGCCTTAACTGTCGCGAACATAGGCAGCTCAACATCCTGTGTTCGAATTGCTGGCCCGCAAATGAAGGGCTTGCTGAGAAAATGCGAGAGCTTCTACAGCACTTGTGAGCTGCTTGATTGGCCGACTCTTCTAGATACTCTATCCAAGGCGGGTATCGCATTTGAGTAAGGACATCGCGCACGTCGGGCTGATCCCTGATGGAGCCAGACGCTGGGCCGCGAAGAACGGATGCACTCTTGATGCTGCCTATGATCTCACAATGCGGCATATCGCAGACATAGCAGCACTCATTTTCGATTGCGGGATTCGCACGCTGAGTGTCTACCTTCTTAGTGCTGACAATATCCGCCGACGTACAGAGAGAGAGCTCCGCAGTGTTATCGATGCTGAGACTAGGCTTGCTAGTGAAATCCTTCCCCCTCTGCTTGCCCAGATTGGAGCGAGGGCCAACGTCGCTGGGCAGAAGCCCCTGCTTCCGGATCGCTTCGTTCACGCCTTAGATTCTCTTGAGAGGGCCACCCCCCAAGCTAGAGCCGCCACGCGCACGCTGAACCTGCTCGTGGCCTATGACCCTTGGCTTGAGCTAGATCAGGCAATGGCAGAGGCTAGCTTGGAGCACCCTGCGAACGAGCAGCTTTGGATTCGTGAGGATGTCGATGCAGTTCTTCGCAGTGGAGGCGCCAACAGGCTCAGTGGTTTCCTGCCTCTTCAAGCTCGATACGCTGAACTTCTCTTCCTTGATGATCTGTTTCTTGACTTGACAGCCGAGGGCATCACGTCGGCTCTAGACAAGATTCGAAGACGTCAGCGACGCCTTGGAAGCTGATTCGTCTCCAGAACACCGGAAGCCAGTCATGAGTGACGGCACACCGTTTGCAGGATACCCCCTCGGGTAGTGATCCGCCCGGGCTCTGGGTCGCGTCTCGATACCTGAATGACCACCCTGTTGATGCTCGGACAGCGAGAACGCGTGGCCACGGCGGTCTCCTCCACCCCGCACTCATGCCTCCGAACACGCGAAGGATGTCCCGTACACACTCCTCAATCCTGCGCTTGCTCGCTGAACGGGAGTGCTTCGTAGGTGGCGCCTTCGATCAGGGTGCCCCGATCGCTCATCGGGCCGCCTGCATTCCAGAAATTCACGGGAAGATCGCGCCACGGCTCATACGCCGCCCATGGGAAGACCTCGAAATGCAGGACAGCGCAGGTGTCGCAGGGAACCCACGTTCCAGAAGATCCGGCATGGGCGATCACTTGTCCTGCGGCAACCCAGTCCCCGGGCTCCACCACCGGGATTCCGCTCTGACTTCCAGCACGCTCAACTGACACGTTCCCTTGCGACATCTTCTCGCACGACGCATCTTGCTCCCACACAATTGGCGCCATCCACTCATCTGTGTATATTTCTTTTTCCTACGTGAGGAGGAATACCCTATGGTCACCATTCATGAAGAAAAGCGTACCGTATGGGGAGTATTGCTGGATCTATTCATCGTGTCACCTGCACGAGCATTCAAGCAAGTCTTCACTTCGCTCGGGCAAGGTACATGGGGTATGATGACCGGATTCTTCCAGATCCTAGTGATCCTCCTCTACATGCTCCTTGTGATTCCCCCGCAGATTGTACTCTATGCTCTCTGCATTGCGCTTCTCTGGCCTATTGCGAAGTTCGAAGAGGGCGCTTGCGCGGTTCTCGCAAAGACTGCCGAGTCACTGGAAAGGGGCATCGACTCATTGAAGACGTTCATCGATACAATGCGAGCCAAGATAGATGCTATGAACAAGAAGCTAATGAGCATTGATTTCTCAGGCAAACGACCTCTCTCAAGAGCTAGGTCTGATCGTGAAGTAGACAAAGCCGAGCCTTAGCGGACTGAGCGCGGAATCGTGTCCGGGCGTTGGGGTCTACCATTGGATTTTGTGCGGATGGACGGAGCTGCTCTGGGAACTCGCGAGAAGCGAGTTCCTTTGAAGAAGCACCGGGATCGCTTCTTCCGGTCGAATTCTCAGTAGCTTGGGAGTTGACGTTCGGGTCGTCCGACTCCTGGCCCGATTCTCCGTAGTGATCCTAACGTCTACGGGGGTAGTGTCTTGCCTGCTTGGTGTGCCAAGCAGCTTGTGGTCCGCGGTCCTTGACCGGTCGGCTCTGAAATGCCGCCCCCGTCTCTTTGTGCCGTCTCGTGTTGCCTGGAGGACCCACGACCAAGCTCACTCGATGATCAGTCGTTGCCGTACGGCCTGGACCCCAGCGAGGCCGAACCAGAGGTCGTAGATGCCGGGACCCCACGACGCGATGGTGTCCGCTGGAATCGTCAGGTCGTAGGCGGCGATCTCCGGGTTGTACTTGATCAGGGCGAGGTGGATGACCTCGTAGGCGTCCTGCGGGATGCCGGGAACGACGCGGACGACGGTGAGGACCGGCATGGGGCCTTGGATCTCCTTCCCGAGCGCATCGAGAAGCACGAATCCGATGTGAAGCGGCTCACCGAACAGGAGGATGGCCGGCTCCGGCTGTTCGCCGGCATTGTCCGCAGAGCCGGGGATGCCGAGGGTTTCCGCCTGGGGGTCGAACTGTAGCCTACAGGTGACGGCGTAGGTGACAACGAGTCGAGACGTGTTGCCTGAGCCGTCGGTGGCGCTGACGACGAAGTCATGCCGGCCGATGCGGGCGGTGTCAATCGGTCGGCCGTCGTCTGCAGGAGCACGGGCTGTCACGGTGCCCGAGGCGTCGAACACGCGCCAGTTGGCAAGCACAACCTGGTTCATCAGGTACTCGGACTGGTCAGCCGGGGAGAGGATGGCAATGTCTGGCGGGGTGGTGTCGACAACCTCGACGGTGCGAGCGACGGTGGCCGGATTGCCGGCACAGTCGTCAATGCCGTAAGTCACGATGTAAACGCCGAGGGTATTGGTTTCGACGGCGGTCGAATCGATGGCCAGGTCCAATGGGTCGACACAGCAGGCGTCGGCGGCATCTGCGCCGTGCTCGGTGTATGCGTCGCCCAACTCGACGATCTGCGGATCGGGGCCGATCAACGTGATGACCGGAGGGACGGTGTCGTTCACGATGATCGTCTGCTCGCATGTTGCGGTGTTGGCACAGTCGTCGGTGACGGTCCAAGTGCGAATGATCGTCGTCGGATTGTCACCGGTCGCTGGGCCGTCGGCGTAGCCGGCGTCAAGATCTGGGTCGCAGTTGTCCGTCGCCATGCCGCCGGCGGCGACGAACCCGTCCCACGAGTCGTCGGGCGAGGAAACCAGGTTGATGCACTGGACCGTTTCGGTCGGCGGGCAGACGGTGATCAGCGGATCGGTGGTGTCGTTGATGAGGATCGTCTGCTCGCATGTTGCGGTGTTGGCACAGTCGTCGGTGACGGTCCAGATGCGGATGATCGTTGTCGGACAGGTTCCAGACGGGGCACTGTCCTCGTAGTCGGCGTCGAGATCCGGATCGCAGTTGTCGGTCGCTGCGCCACCGGCGGCGACGAACCCGTCCCACGAGTCGTCGGGCGCGGAGACGAGGCCGATGCACTGGACCGTTTCGGTCGGCGGACAGTCGGTGATCAGCGGATCGGTGGTGTCGTTGATGAGAATCGTCTGCTCGCATGTTGCAGTGTTGGCGCAGTCGTCGGTGACGGTCCAGGTGCGGATGATCGTCGTTGGGCAGGTTCCAGACGGGGCACTGTCCTCGTAGCCGGCATCGAGATCCGGATCGCAGTTGTCGGTCGCCGCGCCACCAGCGGCGACGAACCCGTCCCACGAATCGTCGGGCGCGGAAACCAGGTTGATGCACTGGACCGTCTCGGTCGGCGGACAGACGGTGATCTGCGGATCGACTGTGTCGTTCACGGTGATCGTCTGCTCGCAGGTGGCGGTGTTGGCGCAGTCGTCGGTGACGGTCCAGGTGCGGATGATCGTCGTTGGGCAGCTGCCGAACGGAGCACTGTCTTCGTAGCCGGCATCGAGATCCGGATCGCAGTTGTCGGTCGCCGCGCCACCGGCAGCAACGAACCCGTCCCACGAGTCGTCGGGCGAGGAGACGAAGCCGATGCACTGGACCGTCTCGGTCGGCGGACAGACGGTGATCTGCGGATCGGTGGTGTCATTGATGAGGATCGTCTGCTCGCAGGTGGCGCTGTTGCCGGAATCGTCAGTTACCGTCCACGTACGGAGGATTGTCGTCGGACAGCTGCCGAACGGAGCACTGTCTTCGTAGCTCACTTCGAGATAGAGGTCGCAGAGGTCGAACGCTGCACCGCCGGCGGCGACGAACCCGACCCACGAATCGTCGGGGGAGGAGACGAGGCCGATGCACTGGACCATTTCGGTCGGCGGACAGACGGTGATCTGCGGATCGGTGGTGTCGTCCGACCCGGTGACCGTGAAGTCGAAAGCGCCTTCATCGGGATCATCGGTCACGATGTCAACCTGGAAGCTGAATGGACAGGTGGAGAGCGTTTCGTATCCGACGTTGATGACCAGTATCTCGCTGTCAGGAGGAAGGGTGAATCCGATCATGGGGAGAGAATCCATCGTCACGTTCACGGGGTTCGACGTGCTGAAGCTGGTGCAGTGCAGTGTACCGGTGCCGACGTTGCGGATGGAGACGGGGAAGATGTGAGCCACGCCGGGAGTTTTGACACCCTGGTTCTCCGTTCCCCCGTCTGCAATCACCCCGACCGTGCCCTGGATGGAGATGTCGGGCGTGCCGCCGGTGCCTGTGATCGTGATACTGTAGTCTGCCTCATCCGGATCGTTGGTCGCGAAGGCGATCTGGAAGCTGAAGGCCAGCGAGGCAACGGGCCGGTACGGGAAGTTGATCGTCACGGGTTCTCCCGTGCCCGGTGGAAGCTCAAGCGTGATTGAAGGCATGGGGTCGACGGTCACATTGACCGGACTCGAGACGGAGATCGAGCTGACACTCAGCGTCTCCGTTCCCGCGTTTTGGATGTGGAGGCCAAAGGTGTGCTTCACTCCGGCGTCCTTGATCCCCTGATCCTCCGATCCCCCGTCCGCGATCGGGCCGCTGGTACCGGAAACTTCGATCTCCGGCTGGGCGAAGCCAGCCACCGCAAGACTGATGATGATGAGCACCGCAAACAGCACCTTTTTAGCCATGATCCCTCCCTGTAGTGCAGCGTAGCGACACACATCCCTTCTGTAAACTTGTTTGGGAATCCGTGCAGGCAATGGCAACGACAGAGCTAAAGCTTTGCTCTGATCCGGGCGTTGGGGTTAGGTCTTCATTCTTGATCCTCTGTCAAGCGGCCTGCTCCCTTGGCGTGTCCGTTCAGGCGCGAATGCGAAGGAGTGCGAAGCCGTGGAAAGCAAAGGGGACACATACCGCATTGCAAGGCTAGCTCTGCCCGAGAGTCCGGTGCGTGGTCAGGTTTTCGTCTTTGATTCTCTGTCAAGCGGACTCCTCCCTTGACGTGTCCGTTGAGGTGCCTATACGAGGGAGGGCGAAGCCGTGGAAAACAAGGGGGACACATACCGCATTGCAAGGCTACCTCTGCCCGAGAGTCCGGTGCGTGTCCCCGAATCCGAACCCGCACAGAATACTACGGTGGACGCCGCCCAGTTCGCTCGCTAGCGCCCAATCAAGGATTGAGCCGGAGTGTATTCGTTTCTCGTGATGTCGCATGACGAGTGGGGAGCGCAAGCATGGAAGACATTCGAGTGGGCCACCATGGATCGGCTTCACGAGAAAGGTTGGATCTCCCAGCCCAAGAGCAAGGCTGCGTCAGTCCGAGTCACCCCTGAGGGCGTCAGAAAGCCGAGGAGCTGTTTCGGAAGCACTTCCAGGAGTGACGTGTGCCCGATTCACTCGAATATAAAGCTCTGATCCCGTGACGTAACCGACGTCCCTGGCCAAACGCCCCTGTCCATTCGGGCGAAATCAAATGGGAGCCGCGAAAGCCAGACTCTGGACCCGCGCACTGTGTTGCTCAGTTTTCCTACTGCGATTCCGCCTTCGAGTCCTCGTTCTGGAGCTTCCTGAAATCTTCCCATGCAGCACGCCTGCTTTCTCTGACGGCAGTGCTCTCCTTCGTAGGAGATGTAGCGGGACAGAGGTCGCAAGCGGACTGCGCTTCGCCATGGGAGAAGATTCTCTCTTGCGCTCGCCCGGTTGATACGGCACCTCCCCTCTGCTTCGTGATCAGATCGCGCATCCTTCTCTCCCTAGCTCGCTCCTCTGCTTCCTTTTCTGCATTCGCTTCGTCTGCAGTGTTGTATGCATCGATCATTCCCCCGATCCAGATTCCCGCAATCGGAAAGAGCAGCCAGAGGGCAAGTGAGATACCAAGGATACCTAGCAGGAAACACTCTGCCAGCCACAAGAGAACTGCTTTCCCAATCTGCCCGTTGTAGATCTGGCCAAGTCCAATAATGAAGAACGATAGAACTGCTGCACTTCCAGGACTTCTCTTCTGCATGGGCTGCGTCCACCGCCTTTGACCAGATTATAGCCTTTCCCTGCTGTTTGTCATCACTATTGCTACTCTATGCAGGAATGGTCAGGGCACCTCAATCCGCGAGGATGTTGTCTTCTCACCAACGGCCGACCAACAGGAAATCAGGCCCGCTCAGGGTTTCTTTCGACAGTTCAGGTCGCTCGTCTTCTTCAAGCTCAAGGAAGTTCGAACCGGTAGATCCCGCCACTGGAGGTGCTTGGTCCGCCCAATCCGAACAGCAGGGAGTTGGCGGCGACTTCCAGTGAGTAGACGGTCCCGGGCATTCGATCGGACATGAAGACGACTTCCCAGTCTCCAACGGATGTCGCTTGGTAGACCGCGGCGCGATGCGAGTCGATTTCGCTCCCGACCGCTAGGACGTAGGCAACGTCGTCGCGAACGACGATGTCACGGCCCATCATCCCCGATGGAAGGAAGTCGAGGCGCTGAATCTCGCCGTCGGCGATCGCGGTCGCGTAGTAGACGCCAAGGGTCTCAGGGACGAAGCGGAAGTCATTCGTATCGATGGGGTCACGCCTGTTGGGGAACGAACAGAGATAGAGCACGCCGTCGAGCCATGACGTGGCATGACTTGCGCGAATCATCGTGGCAGGATCCCCCCTCCACTCGGCAGGAAGCGACGAAGCATTCGACTGGGCGATGTGAGCCCCGGTGAACGCAGGCAGGTCGGGAAATGGGTCGGCATCGACGATGGCGAAAGATTCGCCGGTCCATTGCAGAAAAACCGAATCGTACGCGCCGGAGGCATAGACAGATCCGTTCAGCTCGAACAGCTCCTCGACTCGGTTCACCCCTTCCGGATAGTGAAGCTCCCACGTATGTCCCCCGTCGGTCGATACGTGAGCGAACGCCATCTGCAATTCCCCCCGTTCGACGTACGCCTCCGAGCCGTCCCCCGAGACGAAGAGCTGCTCGCCCGCCGACAGGACGTCGTACGCGTGGAGGCCCCACGGGATGGTCCGCAGCTTCCGCCAGCCGTCGTCGTCCATGGTGTAAAGGTTCCCGAGCGCCCATTCCCGCGGATCGTTCGACTCTCGAGGATCAAAGCCGGGGATGAACAGCGATCCGTCGGAAACGACGAAACGCCGGATCTCTTCTTCGTCGATCGTCGTCTCCTTGACGAACGAGGCGCTGGCGGGATCGTAGAACCAGACGTCGGTCGGGCCTGCGTTGCTGTAGCCATCGCCGTGTGCCAGATAGATCCGGTTCTCCCAGCGCTGCATATCCCAGACAGAACGGACATTCTCCCAGCCCGTGTCATCGGCAAAGCGGTCGGCAAAAGGGTTTCCCAAAAACGTCAGATCGCCGATCTTCTCGGATCCAGCCAGGATTCGGGTCGTCGATTCGACAGGTGGGGGCATCGGTGTAATCCAAACGAGGGCCGTCGCCCGCGGTGACCTCGGGTCTTTGTCCGTGTAGAGGCCGACCTCGTAGATCGACGCTTCGGCCGGGATGTACGGGGACACGAGCTCCAAACGGAGGACCTCGCCGGTTGGCTCATGACCGATCTCAGCATCGAACGGGATCCGGAATTCCCGGATCGGCTCGCTCAGCTTCAAAGGAAAGGCCGCTGCCGACTCGACGGGCTCCGCTTCGCAGATCATCGCGATCTCGGCTTCCAGGAGACCCCCTAGAGAGCCACCGGCGATCACGTAGAAGCCGTCGAAGTCTCCGAGCGGAAGGCCTGCCAGCGGGAGTTCCGCTTGGGTCGAGCGCGTCTCAGGGCTCGACAGCATAAGGAGCCCGCCACCGTCACCGTCTGCAGCCAGCTCGAGGTGTGCGTCCCGATCGAGGGACCAGGCTGTCCCTCCGAGCGACCGGCCGTCGCTCCGGGAGAAGTCATCCAGAACCGGGAGCTGCTCTCCATTCCAAACGTCCGCGGGTGACGCCTGAATCGCAGTGTCGACAGCCGACTGCGGCACCGATTCGAGGATCTTGACCTCGTAGACGCGCAGCTCGCCGGAGTGAGCCAGGGGAAGAAGGAAGATCGAATACGCGCCCTCGAGAGCATCTTCGGCGAGCCGTCCGTTGCACCGGCCTTCCGGATCCTCGGAGAAGGCCGAGGCCGGGAACAGGAAATCCTGAGGCTCGGAGGTGACGAGGAGCAAGCGATCGGCCTCGGCGTACCGCCAGTTCCGTCCGCAGAAGCTACCGGCGACGCCGACCCAAGCCTCGACTTCCACGGGGGCGTCCGCGGCGAGCGTAAGGGAGACTGCGCTGACGCCGTTCCAATCGAACCGGTCGAGACCGTTTAGACTCAGGTCCGGGATCTCGGGGCTCTCCCAACCCATCCCGAAGTATCGGCCGAACCCGTCCGAATCCTCGACGATCCACGCGTCGTTTCCTGGGGTGTTGGGGTTCTCGTCGCAGTTGATGCTGGCCTGCCACTCGATCGCGTCGAGATCGAGCAGCAGGCCTTTGCTCTCTTCGTCCGCGGCGGCCTCCGGCGTGGACGGCTCAGAGCATCCATCCTGAGGGGGTTCCTCCAGCACGGTATCGGCCACAGAAAGCGGGTCACGGTTGGTGATCGTCTCCTCCCACTCCAGGGAGCCGTTGAGGTCGAACCCTCGCATCGTCAGCCGGGAGCCCTGGATCTCGAACTCGTAGAACATGCGAGGAACGTACGTGCAGCCCGGGTATGTGCAGTAGCTCGCACAGGACATGACGAGCAGGGGCACAGGCTGCGAATCGGAGAAGTAGTGGCTGTGGATGTGGCCGGCGAGGATCAGATCTACGCCAAGCTCCTCGAAAGCCGGTCCCAGCTTCACTGTAGCTGGATGATTCCAGGGTTCATGCAGCAGGACGATGGTCCAAGGCCGCAGGCGGGCCGAGGAGAGGTCCTGGAGGAGCCAGGCTTGCTGTGCGCTTCCCTCGGAGAGATCGGTGTATTGGTCGACGACGGCAACATGGACGGGGCCGAAGTCGAACGACCAGTACATCGGCCCGATGGCCGGGTATGGCCAGGCTTGGTCAAAGTTGTCTCGGTACTCGCTGCGCTCAACATCGTGGTTCCCCAGACACCCCAAGAGAGGGAGCGAGGAGGTCAGGGGATGGCTCGCTGCGATCAGCGAGTTGAGCTGCACCTCGTGAAGCTGACCAGAAGCATATGGCCGACGTCCCGATGTCTGAACCCAGTCGCCCGCAAGGAGGACGAAGCTTGGCGAGTCCGGGGGAAGTCCGATGCGGGTCGCGAGCGCCTCGAACGTTGGCTGGCTCGTATAGATGTACTGAGTGTCCGCAAGTCCGTAGAACGTGACGTTGCGAGTCGCGTGTTGCGCCGCAGCGCGAAAGGTTCCTGTGAAGGAATGGTCTCCTTCCAAGACGCGGTAGTGGTAGAGCGTGGCTGGCGATAGTCCATCCAGTTTCACCCTGTGATACCGGTTGGGTTCCGGGCTTGAAGATAGCTTGCCGAGCTCGTAGCGGAGCGTCTCGCCCCACTCGAATGTGACCGTCGCATCCGTCGTCATCTGCCATCGGATCCACATCAGGTCCGGTTCGCCCGGGTAGATCAGATACGGTTCCTTCCGAAACGCCGCCGACCCAACCACCGACACGAACAAGAGAATAAGGAGGATAGCAGCGGCGAGAAGCGGCAGGCGGCACATTCGGGAGCACATAGCAGTCAGTCAGAGCCTACAAGAAGATGTCAGAGCAGACAAGCTAGGGCAACATGGGCGGCAGAGTTCGCCATTGGATCCTGTACCGATAGACCGGGACCACTCTGGGAACTCGCCAAGGGCGAGCTCCTTTGAAGAATCACTAGAATCGCTTCATCCGGTCCGATTCCGGCAACTTGGGAATAGGTCTGCCGCGAAGAAATGTCGAGACGGCAGCTTGGCAACTCTTGGATGACCGAAAGGCATGCTTGTGGCTCTGCGCAGCGAGGCCGAGAGCGGCTGACCTTGGGAACGCGCGCTTGACATTCGTACCTATATGGGGTACGAATGTAACCATTATGGGTACATTCCCTGCGCCCTCCTCACTCGGAATGCTGCTGTTTGGCAAGACCCGCCTGGCTGTTCTGTCGCTGTTTCTGCTTCAACCGGAGCGGAGACTCCACTTTCGCGAGATCCTGCGGTTGACAGGTGCAGGACAAGGTGCGGCACAGCGTGAGCTGGCGAAGCTCGCTGAAGCGGGGATTCTCCTCAAGACGCGAGAAGGGAACCTCGCCTACTACCGGGCGAACCGTGCCCATCTCGCATTCACTGAACTCAGAGGACTCGTCGAGAAGACGGCCGGCATCTCAGCCTTTCTTCGTACGGCGCTGCTTCCGCTGGCTCAGAAGATCGAGCAGGCTTTCCTGTTCGGCTCCGTCGCGCGCGGCGAGGAACGGGCGGAGAGTGATATTGATCTCATGGTCATTGGGGATGTCTCGTTCATGGCCGTTGTCGCAGCGGTCGCCCCTCTGCAGGAATCCGTGGGACGCGAGATCAACCCCACGGTCTTCACGGCGAGTGAGTTTCGCAAGCGGCTCGATCAGGGCGATCACTTCTTGTCGCGAGTCATGCAAGAGGATAGAGTCGATCTGATCGGGGGAGAGCATGAGCCTTGAGGAATGGAGCAGCTCGCACTTCGTCGCACCGCACGAAACCAGCCGTCAAGAGATCGCGGAGTTGCTGGAGATCGTCAGGACGGATCTGGCGGACGCCGCATTGACGCTGTGAGTGGCAAGCGGCGACTCGCATGCTGCTACAGTGCTCTTCTCAATGCCACGCGAGCCGCCCTCCGGGCGTCGGGATACCGGGTCCCGAAGGGCTCCGGAAGTCACCACTACTACGCGATTCAGTCGCTCCGCTTCACCGTCGGCCTTGATGCAACCACCATCCAGCAGATCGAGAGCTTGCGGAAGAAGCGGGGTGAAGGAGACTACGTCCGGATCGGCGGCGTGTCGGAGTCCATGGTCGCGGAGGCCATAGTATTCGCTGACGACTGCTGCAATCGAATTGCCAACTGGATTCGAAGCGAACACCCGGACCTGCTGGAGGGGTAGGGCGGGGGGCAGGCCCTGCTGCTTGAATGCTCCCCCATCTCACACTCCCCGGAGCCGTCAAATCGCGAAAGCCCGTGCGAACTCCAACGTTCCACCGAGCGCGGAACCTCATTTGGAATCAATACCTTCTACCCCGTTCTGCGAGACGCTCGGAGGGCAGCCTGTATTCAAGCGTGGCGGATCGCTCTGCTATCATCGTTCAGACGGTCGAGCAATGAACTACTGTGCTTGAAGTACCGAGGAAGAGCAGCACTGTGCACTTCGGCAATCGGCAGCAAGGGGGGAGTACCTCCTCCCGAAGTCCGGAGAGAAGGAGGAAACCGATGGGTGATAGAAACACGGTGATGCCGGGAACCATCGTGTGGCGCGACCTCACGGTGGGTGATGCCGAGACAGTGAGAGACTTCTACACGCAGGTGATCGGTTGGGACACACGGCCGGAGGAGATGGACGGCTATGAGGACTACCACATGATCGCCCCCGGCAGCGATGAGACCGTGGCGGGAATCTGCCACGCACGAGGGATCAACGCAGACCTGCCGCCACAGTGGCTGGTCTACGTCATTGTGGAGGATGTTGACGCAAGCGCGAACAGGTGCCGCGAGCTCGGCGGTGACATCGTGACCGGCCCGCGCGAAATGGGCACAGGCCGCTTCTGTGTGATTCGCGATCCGGCCGGTGCGGTACTGGCGCTGTACGCACCCGGAGAATGAAGCGCCGTCACTGCAGGCTCCAGATCAGCACGGGGCCGCGTCTTGGGTCTCGGTCTCTGCCCTGTTCAACCCGGCAGGCAATGGCACGGATCGTCGCGTCGCGAAGACCCGTGTGGTCGCATGCTTTCGCGGTGTAGGCCGAGGGCTGTTGAGGCTCGTGATGAGTGCAGCAAAGCCTGAACAGCCCATGTTCTCAGTAGAAGGAGACATGCCAACGCGGGGAACTCACTATCTCCCTCATACTTCCGTGGATGTCTCGAAAGACGGGACGGAGACCGAGTGCCGAAACGTCATGGATTGCAGAGTTTCAAGTTGCTGACTGTGAGGGCAATTGCTAGCCACAAGGCAGATCTACCACCAGTCGAAGCCAAGGCAAAGAACCAAGACGCGTCCCATTGTCCATGTCGACTGATGCCAATGGAGCTAGTGCCTGGGCGGGAGGTTGGCACGAGGATCTGAAACAGCCTACGGCATCCTCTCTATCGTGACGTTGGTCAACTGCATCGTTGCCTGTACCCAAGCACCTCCGTAACTTCCGAGGAGAAGCTCCGCCGCACTAGAAGCTACAGCGATGGGAAGCGCCGCTTTGCTCAACGCCGGAAGAGAAGCTCCTGTTGCCTTCGTAAATGCCTCCACGCAATCGACATAGTCGGATCCGAAGGATATGGCTTCACCCCATGTGCTTGCAGGCGATTCCCCTTGCGTAACGACAAGATCCAGCTTGAGGCCAAAGACCAGTTCTGACATCATCTTCAGGAACTGCGGGTCCTGGGGGGCAAGGTCAGTCTCCCAGGCATAACTGAAGTCGGTAGTCGCGTCAAGAGTACGCACCTCGATCTCAATCTCCTTCTCCTCGCAGTTGTGGTATGTGTAGCTATCGATATTCCCTCCGGGCTTCACCGCTTCGCAGACCTCGACGACATCCCTGACAACGGCTGTTCCATTGTAGGCGTCTAGTGAATACTCACAGAGGGTTTCTATCCCAAGTCGGCGCGTATTCTGCGCTTCGTATGAAACTGGGCTTGAAACTGGAGCGTGTACGTCTGCGGATGCGCTTGGACTTGGGAGGGTGATGCTCGAGTGCGCATATGATGGAAGGGCAAGATCCGAGGTCAGAGTCGCTTTGCAGTCAACCTCAATAGGCCAGATTCCGTTGTTGATGGCGCCCGACCTAATCTCCAGCCGCCCGTCTACCGAAACCCGCAGACGAACAGGGGAGTCTGCACCCTCACTGCAAGTGAGATCCGCTGGGATAGAGCACTCAGAAACCGGATTGGATGTTGTATCCCGCAGACTATCCATGAAGTAGTTCAAGTCCACAATAGGAATAGACACGAACTCGATCTCGAGCGGGCTGGCGTAGGCAGTCTTCTCGCTCGCCTCGAGAGCTGGAAGATCGTTCTCATGGAGGCGGAGAGAACAAGCAGCTATTGGAGGAACACACTCAGCGTTGAGGTCAACGAAAAACTGGACGGAACGTTCGGCATACCCGCACGCCGTATCCCATGCCCTCAATGAGAATGTATAGACACCTGGAGACAGGCAGTTGAACTCCGCCTTGCCACATATGAAGCCTGAAGGAAGACGTTCTTGCCCGATCCCAGAACCGCCCACTCTTGATCCTGAGGGATCAAGAAGAGTCCACTCCCAGCTCGGATACGAGAGGAGAGTAGTCCCCTGTACTGCCCACTCCATCACTGCCCTCGGATTCTCACCGCAGGCCGAACTGGTCAGATATGGACCGATGATCGCGAAATCGCGAGTGGAGGCGTCGGACTCCGTTGGAGATGGGTCTGAGCTTTGATCTCCGGATTCTTCATCCGAGCTATCTGCTTCTCCACTTGAGGAAGCGCCGGACTCAGAAGCGGAGAACACAACCGTTATTCGATGATTCGTGGTCACGGTAACCGTCAACGTCTCCCGGTCTCCGTTGGCCTGCCCTCTCCACTCGTCGAAATCCCAACCATCCGACGCTTCGGCCGTGAACGTTCTTCTCTCCCCATACGCAAGCCCACCGATCCTGCGGCCTGGATAAACACGAGCGCCCCACTCATCGTGAATCGTGCCTTCGCCCGAGCAGAAAAGCGTGATCGAATATCCATCATCCTCCGGATCATCAGCGGGCGCGGAAGCAGCTTCAACGAAGGTTGCAGCGAGGGTCTTGTCCCCACTCATTGTGACATTCACCGAATCGGACGTTGACGAACTCGCACCGGACCAGTGATCGAATTCCCAGCCGGGATCCGCATCGGCTTCGACACGCACAACTGCTCCCTCTTCGTACGTGTGAACACCTGCCGATGGAGATGTGGTTCCTTCTCCATGGGTCGTGATCGTCAACGTGTGCGTCGGACCGTCCTCTACACAGACGCTGACCGCTATAGTCTGGTTGATTCCTTCGTTTGGGTCGATCGTTATCGTCGCAGAGTGTGTGCCCGGCGACAACGTTGACCGATCCACCGTCACCTGGTGCGTGTTGTGTCCGCCACCGGAGGATCCAGATGTTGGGCTCACGGATAGCCACGGTTCGCTATCACTGATGCTGTAGGTCAGCGTTCCGGTCTCACAGTTCCATAGCTCGAAAGCGTCGCTTGTGGAGGAACAGCCGAAATCTATCATCGCAGTATCCTTGCAGAGCGAGGGATTGTCCTCCTCGCCAACCACCATGGTGACATTGATCGTGCTTTGGGAGTCTGTGCAGTGGATCTGCGCATAGTAGGTTCCCGGAGAAAGGCCGGCTCTATCGGCATCCACTCGATGCGTATTGGTGGGCAACCCGCCGTGCACCTCATCTCTCCTAAGCGCAACATCGGAAATCGGAGAGATGCTGAGCCATGATGCATTGTCCGACAGGGTGTAGGGAATGTCGGTGTCCGGTGGAGCTTCGGAAGAAAGCGACGCATCCATGTATAGCGTGGTCTGCGATTCGCCAAAATCAAGATCGCCGTATGGAAAATCGCCGCGGATGAATATCCAGTGGTTCGCAGCATACGAAGCGACAGACAGTGCCATCAGCATGGTCAACAGCAAAACGGTAGTTCCCAACAGGCGAATCTTCATGAACGCGCGACCTCCAATGATGGTTTCTTCTCACACTACACCAATTCGGTGCAATATGTGAAGAATCGAGGCACATCTCCCTAACCCCGACCGAGCACCGTATCGGACTTGATCTGAGCCTGCCCTGGGCCGTCGCTGTGCGGGCAACCAATTCACTCCGGACGTGAATGCAGCTGTGGTCCAGAATTGAGCTCAAGAGGACGCTCGATACCCTTGGATTACGTGCAATGGACCGGACGTTGCTCACAATGCTTAGCGGCCGGAGCTGCCCCGATTTACACGTTCACGTCGATGCTCGAATCGCAGGAACCCACGGCCAACGGTAACGAGACCTACGAAGCGAAGACTTCGCTCAGCCACCGGTGGAACCGTTCGGTGTTCTCCGCGTTCGGGAGGCCGTGGCCTCCTTCCTCGAGACAGACGGTGATCTGCTTGTGTCCCCTGCTGCGGAGTGCTTTCAGTAGCTTCTCTGTCGATTGGAAGGGAACATTGAAGTCGTTCATCCCGTGGAAGACGAACATCGGAACATCGAGGAAGATCCCTTGCAGATCGTCGGATGCATAGTCGGGCACCTCGGGATTCCACCGAGCGGTCGGCATTCCGGAGAACGGTGCGATCGCTCGGAAGATCTCGCGGTTCTCCGCATAGGTGTGGTAAACGCCGTAGCCCCCCATGGAGAATCCCGCCAGGACGATGTGATCCTGATCGATCGGAAGCACCAGGCACGCCTTGGCCAGCGCTTCGCGGATGTCGTCCTGCGCGTTGTCCTTGGCGTAGAGGTTGCTCGTTCCACGGCCGTATGGCGCCAACACGATCATCTCTGTGGCCTGATACAGGCCGGAGAAGTGAGCGACCGCTGTGTCGTCTCTCTCGCTACCGTGGAGGTGGACCAGGAGCGGGTAGGTCTTCTCCGGATCGAACCCCTCCGGGAGCACGACGGTGAACGGCTGCAGCGTCCCATCGAGCGCCGAGCGATACGCAAGCCGGACGATCCCCTGCTGCAGGATGCTTTTTCCTGACTCAGCTGCCTTCAGAAAGCGTTGATACGCATCCATTGCAGGCCGCACCCGGCTGCAGGTTTCGTAGGGCTTCGTCGCTGCAAGTATCTGCGAAATCTCTTCCGCTCGGAACTCGATCGTATCCAGAACGAGCTCATCGATCCCCTGCCGATGCTTGAGCTTCTCGAGATCGTCCGCTGGATTGAACGGCGGGAGGATCGTGAGGCCGAAGTCCCCCTGCGATGAGGAGTGCTGGGACAGCCACTGGACTCGGTAGCCGCCCGGTGGAAGGTCGTTCAGCGCAATCGACTGCTCCTGGCGCGACACACCCGGCTGCCCACGGATGGTCAGCCTCTCACGTCGGATGTAATCGCCCTCCCCCGAGAGGAGTCGAACCGAGAGCTCGTCCTCGAGCTTGGCTGACGCAAGCGTGACGGCCTCCAGATTCAGCAGCTTCCCGGGAGCCAGGTTCCTCGGACTCTGGACGAAGATCTGCGCAGTCTCATCTGCTTCAGGCGCCGCGTACTCGCACGGACGATAGAGCGCGTGGTCCATGGAGACCTGGCTGAGGTCCTCGAATGCGATCGTGTAGACCTCTGTCTTGCCATCGGCAACTGCATGGGCAAACAGGACATCGATTCCAATCCCCTCGGAAAGCCACGGATGGTAGGGTGAAACGACCTCCCAGGGGATCAGCGCCTCCAGGTTGATCACACCGTTCTCGGCCCTTGCCGCGTGCCGGACAGACTCGGGAAGGGGGGTGAGCGGCCAACGTCCATTCGTGCCCCAAAGCATCGTCCGGAACGGACGGACCGGATCATCCTGAGGCCAGAACGAGAGCATTGTGTACTCGTCCGACGGCGCAAGATCTGGCTTCGGCTTTGCCAGCACAACCACAAAGCCGTCGCCATTCTGATACCCGCGGTCGCGACACGTGATCTGGTCGCCCGGAACCTGGATCAGGACGTAGAGAAAGGACGTGCCGTACGCAAGCCTGTAGGACGCATCGGCTGGCGCACGTCCTTCGGCAGGTTGGATGAGATGATCGAAGGGCCGGCTCGGCAGCGCGCGCTTGGCCACCGTCATGCAGCCGTCGATCACAGGTGGCTTCTTCAGGAACGAAACCTGTACGGGATGGGCCGGTCGCCTCTGCTGTGGCATGATGGCTCCTCCTTCTTAACTGGTGAAATGATGATCGTTTCGCCGCGTAATGACAGCCGCGCAACTTCGCATTCTTCGGCTACCAACTGTTAGACGACCGAAGACGCCAAAACGTTCAAACCGCACTCCCCAGTATCTACCGGGAGGCGAGGCCAATGCTCTATTCTTGAATGCCGAACGTCTCTGTTGGCGTCCCCTCGAAGGGCCGACTCGTGAAGCCCCGTGTGCTCCAGTGCTCGACCGATCGCGGAACTTCACTCGGAATCGCTATCACACGCCTCGATCTGCTAGGATGTGATATTCCCAGAAACACCAGCCAACGGAGGACCATGCAGAATCCGAGTGCCCGTTTCGTACGCGATCGCCGGATGACCCCGGCGGACTACCCGCAGTTCGTTGCGCTCCACAACGCGGTCTATCCCACCCGGACAAGAACGGTCGAAGAGGTCGTCGAGGGAGATCGAAAACGGCATCCCAAGATCGCGGCCGGGCGATGGGCGGCGTTTGCCGAGGATCGGATGGTCGGCTTTGCGGGCTATGCTCAGTGGGCGGGAGAGACCCACCGCACCTGGTTCCAGGTCAACGTGGTGGTCGACGAAGCCTTCCGCCGTCGCGGAATCGGCACGGACCTCTACAACCGTCTGTTCGAAGAACTCGTTCAGCACGATCCGAAGGTTCTGCGCGCCGATGCCTATGAGAACCTCCCCGCCGGCTTGCCGTTCGCCGCAAGCGTCGGGTTCAACGACGTCTTTCGGGAAGGGCCTTCCCACCTCGACCTAGACGGGTTCGACCCGGAGCCGTTCGCCCCGCTCATAGAACGATTGGAGCGTGAGGGCATCGAGTTCGTCTCGTACGCAACGTACCGCAGGCGGAACAACGACTTCGCTCAGCCGCTCTACGCCGCCTACTGCGACGCATGGAAGGACGTGCCGAAGGAAGAAGAGAGCGAGATCTCCGAGAACGACTTCCGAGCCTCGGTGGTCGACAGCTCAGCGTTGGATAACGCACTCTCCGCGATCGCGCTGTGTGGAGATGACATCGTCGGGTTCTGCGAGGTCGGCACGGCAGTTGAGGGGCGGCCGGTGTACGCGGGGTTTGCCGGGGTGGCCAAGGCGCAACGTGGACGCGGCATTGTCAAGGCGCTCTACGTGAAGTCCATCGCCCTCACTCGGGCCAAGGGGCATCCGCAGATACAGACGAGCAGCGCAATCGAGAACACCGCCATGCAGACTGTTTACCGCAAACTGGGCTTTCTACGTGAGCCCGTGTGGATCCAGCTGGAGAAGCGGTTGGAGGCGGCAAACTAGCTGTGCAACGCGGAGCCGGAGTGTGTTCTTCAACCTTGTCCTGCGTTGCGGTCTACGTGGCTGCGCTTCACAAGTCATCGAAGCACGGAAAGGTCACTCTTGACTTCCGTTCCATCCCCGGCTTCACCGCCTTCTTTGACATTCGGTATCCTTTCCGCCAACGAGGCCCGATGAGACACCCGCGACGGGCTCACAGAGCCTGGAGGATCTGCCGATGAAGATCGCATTCTACGGAGACAGCCTGACCGAAGGGATTCCCGGTGTCTCTACTCTGCGAGTCCTTGCCAAACAACTCCCGGAGCACGAGCTGCTCAACTACGGCAAAGGCGGGGATACCGTAATCAGCCTCTTCCGGCGGATCGTGCAGCAACCACCCCACGAGCCCGTGGATATCGCCTTCCTGTGGATCGGGGTGAACGATGTCTTCTCGACGATCACGTTCGCCCACTCAATGCTCAAGCGGCTGATGCGGCAACCCCGGGTGCGGGATCATGCAGCATTCCGCGATCTGTACGATCGAACGCTCACACTCCTGCGTGAAAGGGCGAAGAGCGTGGTCACCGTCTCGCCGCTGTTGACCGGCGAGGACCTCTCGAACCCGTGGAATCATGAGCTCGCGGAGCTCTGTGAGATCGTCTCCTCCGCTTCGACCGGCTTCGGTAATGTGCATCACCTTGACCTGCGCGCCCGCTTCTCCGAAGCGTTGGCGGGGAAGACGGTCTCGGACTATGTTGCCAAGAGCCTACGGCACATCGTGCGTGACGCGATGGCCCTGCGGACCCCCGACCAGGTCGATGCGGCGTCTTCCGATCGAGGACTCCACCTGACCCTCGATGGCGTCCATCTGAACAGCGCCGGCGCAGAGCTTGCAGCGGACGCTTTTCTCAAGGCAATCAAAGATCTCTCCTGATCGGCACACGCGCTTCGTTGATCCAACCGCGTGGGATCAGAAATGAACGCGCCCGCAAGGATCGGCACACGCGAGGTCGCTGCACATCCCGTATGATTCGTGACACACAAAGAATGGGAACCTCCCGGAGGTGGCATGAAGACGATCGGTCTGTTGGGCGGGATGAGTTGGGAGAGCACGGTGGGCTACTATACCCTGATCAATCAGGGCGTGAAGGAGGCCCTCGGGGCACTGCACTCCGCGAAGATCGCGATGGTCAGCGTCGATTTCGATCCGATCGCTAAGTTGCAGCACGCTGGCGATTGGGAGGAGACCGGGAGGCTGCTTGCCGAAGCCGCTCGGAGCATTCAGGCCGCAGGCGCCGACTTCCTGCTCATCTGCACCAACACGATGCACAAGGTCGCACCGCAGATCGAAGCGGCGATCGACATCCCCATCCTCCATATCGCCGATGCCACCGCGGAGGTCCTCATCCAGCGGGGCGTCAAGACCGTCGGGCTGCTCGGCACGGCGTTCACGATGGAGCAGGACTTCTACCGCGGCCGATTGGTGGAGAAGCACGGAATCGACGTGCTGGTTCCGAACGAGGAAGGCCGGAAGACCGTGCACGACATCATCTACCACGAGCTCTGCCTCGGGAACCAGAAGCCCGAGTCGAAAGAGAAGTACCTTCGCATCATCGACGAACTGGCGAGCCGGGGAGCCGAGGCGGTCATCCTCGGCTGCACCGAGATCGGAATGCTTGTAAAGCAGGAGGATACCGAGGTCATGTTGCTCGACACCACCGCCGTCCATGCGGCAAAGGCGGTGGAACTGGCAACTCAAGACTGAGGTCTGCGATTCGAAGGTCGATCGTTCAGGCCAGCATCCTCGCCAGTAACTCCGATATCTTAATCTGCTCGTTGAATGGATGGAGAGCAGCGGATTCTCAATCCGTACATCCCCTTCGTCATGCATCCCTCGTCGGTCGTACCGCGTGCCTCGTTTCCCACGGATCCTGCTGCGCCCAAAACAAAGAGCGGGCCGGTTCTCACCGGCCCGCCAATCGATAGCTCAAGCGCTCCTCGTTGCCTCAGTACCGTCGACCGCCTCGGCCTCCGCCCTGGCCACCACTTCGAGGCGGGCGGCGCTTCCGGTTGCAGTCGCTGCAATACACCGGACGGTCGGCCGTTGGCTCAAAAGGAAGCTCGTCGATCTCTTTTCCGCAATCAGCGCATTTCAGATTAAGATGCCGAACGTCAACCATCCTTCGCTCTCCAAAACCCATTCGATCTCCTTTTGCGGCCTCGAACCCCGGGCAACTCTTGCCGGGAGCAGAGCCCGCGTGCGACAACGGTACCCTACTTCGCGCAAGAAGGGAAATTCCTTCCGGCATGACACGTGCCCCAGGACGTCTGCACACCCGGTCAGCCCGGTCTAACCAGCTTTAGCCGGCTGTGCCCACGGCGCCCCAAGGCGATGGATGGACACAGTGTCTTCGCGGTGCGAACGGATGGCGGCCACAGCGGCGCGCAGGGTAAGGATGTTGGTGATGCAGGGAATGTGATGCTCCAGCGCCGCGACCCGCATCAAGTAGCCGCTCCGCCGATGGATCGCCAACCCTGGTTCCCCGGTCTTGCCGGAGGGCTCGCTCTTGGGTGCGATCGGATCACGAATCAGTCCGGTCGACGCGGTGTTGATCGCCAAATCGACATCGCCCTGATTGATCCGGTCGACCACATTCAGCCATACCTCTCTTCCGCTCTTCCGTCGTTCAGCGGAACGTAGATGATCTCCACGCTGCCGTATCCGTGTGGGCTCTCGCCGTGGGGTGGTGCACTTGCCGGCGCCGGCTTCAGACCGAGGCTAGCCGGATCGAGGTCGATCGTGGCAGTCCGCCCCGCATCGCACCGCACGAGCGAATTCGGCGGCTCAGGGCGCGTGTACCGATCCCCTCGATGACTCGGCATCCTGACCATTCACCCCGTAGATTACGACTTCGGGGTAGGTCATCACGACAATCTGTCCGTGGCACAAGGGATCGGTCAGCACTTCCTGGTATCCGGTCATGCTCGTATTGAAGACGACCTCACCGAACGCCTCCCCTGCCGCTCCAAACGACCAACCCGGAAACACGGCCCCATCCTCAAGAACAAGCAGCATTCGCTCTGGTCAGCAATCCCCCTGTCTCTATGCGCCCGTATCACCGATGGTTTTCGACGTGTGCGAGAATACGCGATTCCGCGAGCAACTGAAGGGCGTTCTCGAGAACATTCACGCTTCGCTCGAATTCGGCGATCTCGATGTGCTCGTTCGGCGTGTGGTCGAGATCGGAGTCGCCCGGGCCGTAGGCGATCATCGGGCAATTCCACACCGGCCCGACCACATTCATGTCCGATGTTCCGGTCTTCAACTTGAACCGCGGGCGCCCCGATGACGCGCGAATGGACCGCAGAAAGGCCCGGACCACGGCGGTGTGCTTGCTCGCACGATAGGCGGGCTCGGCGTACGGAAACGCGATCGTCTCATCGGGCACACGCGCGACGAGGAACTCCTTGACCCGCGCCGGCGGCATGTCGAGCGGCAGTCGCAGTACGATGTCCATCTCCGCCCACGCATGAATCCCATCGCTCTCGGTTCGCAGGCCTCGAAGAGAGGGCGTAATCCGGTCGAACTGCCCGATCCGCCCCTGGTTCACGTGAGAAGCCTTGCGGCGAAGGACATCCCAGTACTCGACCGCCTTCTCCGCCGGGGTCTGGTGATCGCTCGCACCGTGCGCCACCGGGCTTTCCCAGCGGTACATCATGCGCAAGAGCCCCTTGTACCCAAGCGTAATCCCTTCCCACCCACTCGGCTCGCCGATAATGACGGTATCCGGCGGGGCGAGGCTCCGACGCAAGTAATGTGCGCCACGGCCGTTGGCTTCTTCTTCCACCGCACCGATGACCATCACCCGGATTCCCTTGATCGACCCGGTGATACGGGCCGTGGCAAGGATGAATGCCGCAAGCGGTCCCTTGGCATCCACCGCACCGCGTCCGTACAACCGTCCCGCTTCCCGCCGAACCGGGATTCGGCCGGGCACCGTGTCCATGTGTCCGAGCAACAGAATCGTCCGGTCGGCCTCCGGGTCGCCCCCGATGCCTACAACATTCCCCGCGTCATCGAGGGTCGCCATCATCCCAACCTGCTCCATCCGGTCGACGAGGAATCGCGCAAGCGTTTCCTCGCGGCCGGAAAGGCTGGGAATCCGCAACATCTCTTCGAGGAACCCGACGTCAGGCATCTCCGATCACCTCACCGACCGCCTCGATCACGCGGTCGATCTCATCCTCTTCGATCACCAGCGGCGGAAGGAACCGAAGCACCATCGAGCCCGCCGACAGCGCCAGGACGCCCCGTTTAGAAAGGGCGCCGAGGACGGGGAGGGCCTTGGTTCGAAGTTCGATCGCAAGCATCAATCCGAGTCCTCGGACTTCGCGCACCATCTTGCTGTCGATCGCTTCCAGCCCCTGCCGGAGCCGGGTGCCGAGCTTCGCCGCCCGGTTCGCCAGATCCTCTCCCTGATAGACGCGCAATGCCGCCAGTGCCGCAGCGCACGCCAACGGGTTTCCGCCGAAGGTCGAACTGTGCACACGGCGTGGAAGCTGCCCCACCCGCTCGCCGAGCAGCACCGCGCCGATCGGGAAGCCGCCGCCGAGCGCCTTGGCGAGGCATACGAGATCGGGATCCAGGCCGTGGTGTTCGAACGCGAACATCTTCCCCGTTCGACAGAAGCCGGTCTGCACTTCATCGAGGATCAATAGCGCGCCGCGCTCATGACACAGCGCCTGCACCGCACGCAGGTACTCGCCATCGCCCGGGTGCACACCGCCCTCTCCTTGCACGACCTCGAGCAATACCGCCGCGGTCCGGTCGGTGATCACTTCGTCCATGGCGTCGATCCGGTTGTAGGGTACAAAGGAGAAGCCCGGCACCAGCGGGGCGACCGGCTCCCGGTACGCCTTGTTCCATGTGGCCGACAAGGCGCCCAGCGTTCGGCCGTGGTAGGCGCGCATCGCGGAGATGATCTCCGACCTTCCGGTGGCGACGCGCGCGAACTTGATCGCTCCCTCCACCGCCTCGGTTCCCGAGTTGCAAAGGAAAGCCCGGTTGAGGCCGCCGGGCGCAAGATCGGTCAACGTCGCCAGGAGCGCAGCCCGCTGGTCGTTGCAGAAGCCGCTCGGACAGATCCACAGCCTCTCCATCTGCTCGGTCATGGCCGATACCACCCGCGGATGGGCGTGTCCGATGTTCGTTACGCCGTGCCCGCTCATGCAGTCGATGTAGGCGTTTCCTTCGGCGTCCCACACGGTGGCGGCACGCCCCCGCACCAGCACGACTGGCTGCTGCCCGTGCACCCCGCTTCCGCATCGTTCTTCGGTCTCCAGAATCCAGGAAGTGTTCACGTGATCACCGTTCCTTTGCCTGCCCAGGCTTGCTGAAGCGGCTGTGCTACCCGTCCGTCGGCGAGCACAACGCGTTGAACACCGTCGCGCATCGCCTCGATCGCTCCGAGGAGCTTTCGTTTCATTCGTCCCTTTGCATACCGCTCCAGCGCACCTTGGGCATGGGCAGCGTCAAGCTTGTCAATCAATGAGGAGGGATCGTCGATGTCGCGGAGCAGGCCGGGAACATTGCTCAGGATCACGAGCGCTTCGGCGTGCAGGACGGCGGCAATCGCGGCCGCGGCCCGGTCGCCGTCGATGTTCACCAGTTCGTGCGCTTCGCTCAGCGCAACCGGCGCGATCACCGGCACATACCCCGCGTCGACAAGGGCTTGGAGCAACCTTTCGTTCACGTGCTCCACCCGGCCGCTGTACTCGTTTCGGAGGATCCGCGTTTTCCCGTCCTCGACGATCCGCAACGTGGGCTTGCGCTTCGCCTCGATCAGTCGCCCGTCGGAGCCGCACAGGCCGATCGCATTGACGCCCAGCTGCTGCAGGCGCTCGACCAACAGCGTGTTGATCCGCCCGCCCATAACCATCGCCAGGATCTCCATCGTTTGGCGATCGGTCGATCGGCTCGAGTGTCCCGACGGCGTTGTGACGAACCTCGGCGGATGCCCGAGTTTCTCGGAGATGGCACTCGATTCGTTCGATCCGCCGTGAACGAGGACGATCTTCCCGCCCTCCTTCGACCACCACGCGACGTCCGCGCACACGCTCTCCAGGCTCACGCCCCGGCTTCCGCCGGCTTTGACCACGATCATCTTCGCTCCCTCTGGCTACGCCGGGTGAAGGCCGGGAAACTTCAACCCCATCGTCTCCGGCCAACCATGCATGATGTTCATCACCTGAACACCGTTTCCGGCCGCCCCCTTCATCAGGTTGTCGATCGCCGCAACCACCACGATACGCTGCCCGGCGGCGTCGGCGGCGAATCCGATGTCACAGTGGTTCGTACCCGACAGGATCTTCGGCTCGGGATAGCGGTGGATACCGCGCTTGGACCGAACCAGCCGCACAAACGGTTCCTCGCCGTAGTCGTCGCGGTACAGTCCCCAGATGTCGCGCTCGCTCATCGCCTCCGCGAGCAGGCAGTGGCAAGTGGCCAGTGCGCCGCGGACGGTTCCGACCGAGGTGACCGAGAAGTGGAGCTTCGGATCGTCCGGATCGAGTTCGAACTCCTGGAGCAGCTCCGCAATGTGCCGATGGCCGACCGGCGCGTAGGTGCGCATCACGCCCGCCCGCTCGGGGTGGTGGGATGCCGGCGTCGACCGGTTCCCGCCCTCCGACGATCCGACCTTGACATCGATCACGACCTCGCGGATCAGCTTCCGCTGCATCAGCGGCGTCAGGGCGATCAGCGACACCGCGGCATTGCATCCGGGACCGCTCGCGAAATCGCTGTACGCGAGATCGGCTCGGTACTTCTCCGGCAATCCATAGGTGAATCGATCGAGCCATTCCTGCGAAGGGTGGGCCGCCCCATACCACGTTCCATAGTCGGCCGATGACCGTAGCCGGAAGTCGGCCGAAAGGTCGATCACGCGCTTCGCGTGTCCGGTCAGTTCGTCGATCCGCCCCATCGTCTCGCCGTGAGGCAAACCGAGAAACAGGAGGTCGCACGCTCCCAACGCCTCGAGCGATTCGAACTTCAACCCGGTGTATCCCCGAAGATTCGGGTGCACGAAATGAGCGTACTGACCGGCATACCGCTCCGAGGTGATCTGCGAGACCTCCACCTCGGGATGCCCCAGCAAGAGCCGTAACAGCTCGCCTCCCGCATATCCTGATGCTCCGACGATCGCCGCGTGTATCATGGATTCTCCTCCCCTTGTTCCAGCAGCTGATCCACCATCCGGCCCGCAATATCCACCGGCACAACCTGAACGGATCCATGAAATTCCGGCGTGTGATTGACCTCGTTCACCAGCATCCGGCCGTCGGCGCTCTCCAACAGGTCCACCGCCACGATCTCGCCTCCCACGGCCCCCGCCGCACGCTCGGAAAGCTCGCGCTGCTCGGCGGTCAGCTCACACAGCGTGGCCTGTCCCCCGAGCGCCGTATTGGTGATCCAGTGATCCGATGCACGCCACACCCCGTACACGACCTCTCCGCCAACCACCAGGGTCCGGAGATCACGCCCGGGCTTCTCGACGTACTCCTGCGCGTAGAAGACGCTGTGCAGCACGCCGCCGAGGGTCTTCTTGTGTTCGAGAATGGCTTCCGCCGCGCTTCGGTCCGATACCTTGGCGAGCAACCGTCCCCACGAGCCGTGCACCGGCTTGAGCACCGCCGGATACCCCATCTCGTCCAACGCGGTCAGCATCGACGCTTCGTCGAAGCCGAAACGCGTCGCGGGCGTTGGGAGCCCGGCACGGTGGAAGGCAAGCGACATCAACAGCTTGTCGCCGCAGCAGGCGATCGTCTCGTGCGAATTGACGGTGCGAATGCCCAGCCCATTCAGCCACCGCGTCAAGTAGTACGCCTGCGTATGGCTAATGCAACGAACCAGGACGCCGTCATACGCCGCGAGCGCCCGGCCGTCGATGTCCACGGCCAAGCCGCGCGGATCCACCCGATCGAACGGGACCCCCTTCCGATCCAAGGCATCGAACAGGAGTTTCTCTTCCACACGGACCCGTGAGCAGAGCACGGCGTATCGCATCGGCTATTCCCCCCAGTCTTCCTCGACTTCGGGCGCCAGCTCGAAGGTAAGCGGCTCCACGCCGGTGACCTCGAGCTCCACACCACAATCGGCGCAGACGATGATCTCGCCCTCCACCAGGTCTTGTTCCAGCTTCAGTGCTGCACTGCATTCGGGACAGGTATTCATTGACTCTCTCCTTTCGATTCGTTGATTGGGTTGGTGTTGTCGTCGGTCTTGCCTAGCGCATCCCGTGCGGCATTAATCTGTGCACGGACAGCGCCGGGCGCCGTTCCGCCGCAAGCGCTCCGGGCGGCTACGGCCCGGCGAACGTCGTACACGCCGTACAGGTCGGACGCGAAGCTCGGTGACACCCGCTGATACGCCGCCAAATCCAGCGTCTGCAACGACGTTCCGGCACGTTCTGCCACACGCACCGCTTCGCCGACCAGCCGGTGACTCTCACGAAACGGAATGCCCTTTGCCACGAGGTAGTCGGCCAGATCGGTGGCCAGCATCGCATCGCTGCAGGCCGAGGCCATGTGCGCCGCATTGATCTTGAGCGTCCGGATGATCTGCACACACAGCGGCAGTTCGAGCGCCAGGGTGTCGATGGCATCGAACAGCGCCTCCTTGTCTTCCTGCAGATCCTTGTTGTATCCACTGGGAAGCCCCTTGAGGGTGCACAGAAGCCCGGTCGAGGCGCCGATCAGCCGCCCAGCTTTGCCCCGGATCAGTTCGAGCGGATCGGGATTGCGCTTCTGCGGCATCAGGCTCGACCCGGTCGAGTAGGCCTCGGCGAGCCGGACGAATCCCACTTCGTGACTGGACCAGAGAATCAGTGTCTCCGCCATCTGGCTGAGGTGGACCTGAACGAGCGCCGCCCAGCTCAGAAACTCCACCACGAAGTCCCGCTCTTCGACCGCATCCAGGCTGTTTGCCGATGGGGCCTCGAAACCCAGGGCATGCGCCAGGGCATGGCGATCGATCGGATACGGAGTGCCCGAAAGCGCGCCCGAGCCCAACGGGCAGACCGCGACCCTTGGCGTCAGGTCGTCGAGCCGCCCGAGATCCCGTTCGAGCTTGGCGTACACCGACATCAGCCAGTGGCTGAACAGCACCGGTTGGGCAGGCCGCAGGTGCGTATAGCCAGCCATCACCACGGAAAGGTTCTGTTCGGCCTTATTCACGAGCGCCTTCTGAAACGCCACAATGGCCGCACGCAACCCTTCGATTTCACCGAGCAGGTACAGGCGAAGGTCGGTCGCCACCTGATCGTTTCGCGATCGTCCGGTATGCAGCTTTCCGGCCACCGGGCCGATCGTCTCCATCAGCCGCCGCTCCACGGCGGTGTGAATGTCTTCGTCCTCCGACTGCACGTCGAACGTCCCGGCGGCGAATTCAGCCAGAACCGCGTGAAGGCCGTCGACAAGCAACGTACGCTCTTCGCCGGTGATCACTTCGGCCCGCTCGAGCGCCTCCGCATACGCGATGCTGCCACGGATATCCACGGCGGCAAGCCGCAGATCAAAGTGGATCGAGTCGCCGAACTGCTTGAACTGTGGCGCGACCGCCGCGGAAAAACATCCTCCCCACAGGGCCATCGCGCTACCCTCCTACGGACACGCCGATGGAGGCAGGCGATGCACTCGAATCCCCGTTCTGCGCGGCCAGCGCCTTCACGGTGAGCGGCAGCCCGAACAGGTTGATGAACCCTTCGGCATCGCTCTGGTTGTACACCTCGTCCTTGCCGAAGGTGGCGAACGCCTCGAGATAGAGGCTGTTCGGCGAGGTTCGGCCGACGACGACACAGCTGCCCTTGAATAGCTTGAGCCGGACGGTTCCCGTGACGCACGCCGTGGCTTCGGTCACGAAGGCTTGCAGCGCTTGCCGCAGCGGACTGAACCACAATCCGTAGTAGACGAGGTCGGCCATCTTCTGCGCGACGATCGCCTTGTAGTGAAGTGTCTCGCGGTCGAGGCATAGGCTCTCGAGCCCCTGCAGCGCCGCGTAAAGGACTGTTCCTCCCGGCGTTTCATACACACCGCGCGACTTCATTCCCACCAGCCGGTTCTCCACGATGTCCGCCCGTCCAACGCCGTGCGTTGCGGCAAGCCCGTTCAACATCGTGAGCAGTTCCACGGCGCCCATCGCGCAGCCGTTCACCCCGACCGGCAGGCCGTGTTCGAACTCGATCGTGAGATACTCCGGATCATCCGGCGCCGCCTCGGGAGCGCTCGAGACCTTGAACATGTCTTCCTCGGGCTCCGCCCACGGGTCCTCGAGAACGCCCCCCTCGTGGCTGATGTGCCACAAGTTGGCGTCGCGGCTGTAGACCGACTCGGCCACCGAGCCGATCGGGATGTTGTGTTCCTGCGCATACGCCACCGCATCCTCGCGGGACTCGATCGTCCACTCCCGCCACGGTGCAATGAGCTTGAGCGATGGGTCGAGCGCCTTCACCCCGAGCTCGAACCGGACCTGATCGTTCCCCTTGCCGGTACAGCCGTGGGCAATGGCATCCGCCCCTTCCGCATGGGCAACCTCCACGAGCTTCTTCGCGATCAGCGGCCGGGCGGTGGCGGTGCCGAGGAGGTAGAGGCCTTCGTAGACCGCACCTGCTTGAAGCGTCGGAAATGCATAATCGGTTAGGAATTCCTCGGTCAGATCGAGAATGATGGCCTTGCTTGCTCCGCTTGCGAGCGCCTTGGCCTCGAGTCCCGCGGTCTCGACGTCGCCCTGTCCGAGATCCGCGGTCACGGTAATGACCTCGCAGCCGTAGTTCTCCTTGAGCCAGGAAACGATGATCGATGTGTCCAACCCACCGGAATATGCCAGAATAGCTTTCTTCACGTTTTTCACGGTACGTACTCCTTGCGATTCGGTTCTGTCGTTCTTTTGCGATTGGAAAATCAAACGAGGGGCGTGGTTTGCTGTACCCGCCCAAGAGAATCGAAGGCGCCGGGTAGTCCCGCCGGCAAGTCGTACCAGTTTGGAAAGATGGAAGAAAGAGACGACCTACAGCCCGGCAGGTTACCCGGCTGTACGTCTACGCTGCACCACACGCGTGCGATCAAAGAGATGTCGCAACGAGTTGTTCATGGTGGGCGACTATATCGCCCCGGTGAAGACGTGTCAAGACCTGCCGTCTTCACGGCGGGCGGCGGCGACCCTCGGTCGGCCGCTATCGGAACGCACACCCGGCGCCGTTGCCCGGAGATTCGCACTCGGGTGCGCATTCCGCATTACAAATGGTTTACGAGGCTCTAGATCGGCACGAATTGCAGGCCGAGAATCTTGCGGTCGCCCGGCTCGCGTACCACGCCGATTCTGGTCTCGATTCGCATGCCCAACTTCGGTTCGTCGGCCAGCAGCTGTCCGGTGGCCCGTGTGCCGTCATCGAGCTCGACGATGGCCAGACGAAGGAATCGGGTCTCGTAGTCGATCGCCAGCGCGTAGACGTCGGTGTAGGTCAGCACCCTTCCCGTACCGCCGATCGGAACGCGGTCGAACACCTCCCCGCTGCACTCGGGGCAAACGGCATGTGCGGGGTAGCTTACGGCTCCGCAGGATGTGCACTTCGCACCGTACACGTGATCGCTCATCCGTCCTCCCTCTTAAGCACGGTCGCCACGACGTTGTTCCCGAATCCGCCGAAGTTGCAGGCGTAGCCCACCTTGGCATCCTCGACCTGACGGGCACCGGCTTCGCCGCGAAGCTGCCACGTCAATTCCACGAGTTGCGCGACACCGGTGGCGCCGACCGGATGGCCCTTGGCCTTCAATCCCCCGGAGGGGTTGATGGGCAACTTCCCGTCGAGCTTCGTTTCGCCGCGTTCGAGGGCCTCATGCCCCTGCCCGCGCGGGAAGAAGCCGGCCGCTTCGCTCTCGGCAATCTCGAGGATGGTGAAGGCATCGTGGAGTTCGGCCACATTTACGTTCTCCGGCCGCAGACCGGCCATCGCAAAGGCGCCTTCGCTCGCCAGCCGTACCGCCTTCAGATCGGTCGGATCCTCCCGTTCGTGCACCGCGTGGGTGTCGGTAGCCTGTCCGATTCCGGCCACGCGGATCGACGGGTGCTCCAGCCGCTGTGCTACATCGCCGGACACCAGCACCACGGCCGCCGCGCCGTCGCTGACCGCGCAGCAGTCGAACAGGTGAAGCGGCTCGGCGATCGGCGGGTTGTTCACGACAGCCTCGGGGGCAGTCAGGATCCCCTCCATCGTAACCGTCTGTTGGATGTGCGCATACGGATTCTTCGTCCCGTTCTCGTGGTTCTTGATCGCCACCATCGCCAGGTGTCTGCGCTCTACGCCGTAGCGATCCATGACCAGCCGCGCGAACATCCCGGCCAATGCCGGCAGCGTGACGCCGTAAATGTACTCCGCCTCGGGATGCGAGAGGCTGGCCACGAAATCGGTCCCCTCGAGACCATTCACCACGCGCATCCGCTCGACACCGGTGACGAGCACCACGTCGGCCATCCCGGATGCGATCGCCTGAACCCCGACCTTGAACGCCGATGCACCCGACGCGGGCCCGTTCTCCACCGACTCGGCGGCGGCCGGGTAGAGCGCCAGCTGATCGACCAGCGCACTTCCGAGGGCGGTTTGCCGGTTGACGCGCGCTGCTCCCATGTTGGCAACCACCACGCCGTCGACCCGATGATCCCCGAGGTTCGCGTGATGAAGCGCAGCCAGCGAGGCAGCGCTCGCGAGCTCGATCAACGACCATTCCGACCGCCCGAACTTCGTCATCCCCGCACCGGCGATATAGACGGGCCTCATGATTCCGCCTCCTTCTCGCCGGCCACCTGACGAACGAGCGCCTCTTCCTCAGGCAACACGATGGTTGCGGCGCGCGCCAGCAGGTCCTCCGCGACCGGACGGCGCCCGGTAACCAGGCGGGGCTTGGCTCGGTAGTAGGTCTCGCTCCGCAAGACCCACGAGGGGACGCCTCCCAGCTCGTGCTGAACATCGAACCGCTTCTCCAGCGGGTACTCGATCATCCAACGCCGGAACCCGATCGGGCTCTCGGCCACGATGAGAACGTCCTGCTGCTTGCAGTACTCGATGTGGTACTCCATCTTGGCGGCGAACAGGTGCGACCCGACCCGCAATCCCCGGCGGATCGTGAGCGTGTGGTAGCTCATGCCGGTCTTGCCATCCACCATCCGGCCGTTGACCATGCCCGCGAGAACCCCATCGATGACGCCGACCAGCACGTACTCATCCTTGACGCGATATCGTTTGTACGCCAGGAGTTCTCCGAACAGCCGGGCGCTGACGATGTCGTAGAAGTCGCGTTCGACCAACAGGAGCGGGTAGATTGCCTCGAGGAGGACGGAAACTTCGTCGCGGACGATCTGCCGCACAACCATCTGCTCACCGCTTGCAAGGGTGATGACCTTCGGGGGGTAGGGGGGCAACTCCATCGCCGGAGGGCGAAGCAGTCCTTCCAGTTCATCGGCTTTCGCCATGCCTTCTCCTTTCTGCCCTCCACAACCGGAGGAGCGTCTTTGCACCCGATCCGCCTCCTGCAGAAACGGTCAGGCTGTCAGTCAGATCACCCTAGGGCGAGTCGGGTCGCAAGTCAATTCCGCCCTCACACAGAATCTGCTGCAAAGGCATGGATCGGTCTCGTCTCTTGCGGTAGAAAAGCGCGAATGGCCTCCCCGCCCGGCGTCGCAGAGAGGCTCTCAGCCGGCGGAGGACCCGGTCGCACGGAGCGCGGCCCCTCGCAAGATCGCTTCGGAGTTGAGAATCACCTGAACCGGAACGCGCGAGAGGAACGCTTCGAACCGCCCCTTGCTCCGGAAGGCGTTCAAGAACGCCTCCGTTTCGAGGAACGGAAGCATGCGCGCCGGCATCCCCCCGCCAAGGTAGATCCCGCCGGTTGCCATGACCTTGAGGGCGAAGCTCCCGAGTTCGGCGCCGAGAATCTCGGCGAACAACGAAACGGTCCTCTTGCACAGCGCGCTGCGTGCCTCAACCGCCGCTTGGACGATCATCGGCGTCGGATCCTCGACACTCTCCAGCACCTGGCGCACGCCGGGCGCTTCCTCAAGATCGGATGTGCTTTGCAGGAACCGGTACAGGGTCGGCAGTGCGCTGCCGGAACACACCTGCTCCACGCTTACGTGTGTCCGCTCGGCGAGAAGCGCCTGCAGCAAATGAATCTGTTGTGTGGTGGCCGGCGCGAAGTCGCTGTGTCCGCCTTCGGTGGCGTGCGCGCCGTATCCGCTTCCACACCATGTGAGGTACGCCTCTCCAAGGCCGGTTCCCGGCGCGACGACTGCAATCGTTCCCTGATGAACAGGAAGCCCGGTGTTGAGCGTGTGCAGATCCTTCGGATCGAGGCATGGCACGACCGTTGCGAGGGCCTCGACATCGTTCATCAGAACGACTTCGGGAATCGCGAACCGCCGCTCGAGCGCTTCGGCATCGACATGCCAGGTCAGGTTGGTCACGGTTGCGTGCCTTCCGTCTACAGGCCCTGCAACCGCGAACACCGCTCGCTCCACCGGTAACGGATGAACCACACGAAACGAATCGAGAATGGCGCTCAAGCCGGCGTGTGCCTGGCTCGGGTAGACCTCGAGCGCCAGCCGTTCGACGACCCCTCCGGTTCGCTGGTACAGGGCCACGATGGTCTTCGTTCCACCGACATCGCTTGCGATGAACCGCAACGGATCTGCAGTCATGTTCCGCTCCTCGAAGCTATGGATGCCCCGCTCATGCGGCTTCTCCCCAACGACGCATCGGTCGCCCCATCGCTCTTCTCAGGCAGGCGATCTTCCCGTTTGCCATCACGCCGCGTCTGCAATGCATCAAGGGTACCCTGGGCACGCCGATCGGAACACGACACCGGTCCTCGCACGCGGGCCGACCCCGACCTTCCATTGGCTGCCAACACCAACGGCTAGATCGTACCGAACAGCGTACTCAGCGACTCGGCGATCGTGGCCTCGGATTGCACTCTAGCGGCAACATCGGCCGAGTGGCAACGCAAAGCGCCCGCAGCGTCCTCACAACCGGATCACCGTCTGTCCACCGAAGCTTCACCGCGCCGGGAAAGGATGGCCGAAGAACCCAAAGGAAGATGGCGGACAAACACGAGTCGCATGAAACGGCTGAGGCGGCTGCCCAGCGCAAGCGTGTCCGCGGCGAGATTCCGTCTTGTCGCGATACGGATACGGAGGTGAATCATGGTGAAGAGATTGCGATGGCCGGCCCTGGTGGCCTGTTTCGTCTTGCTCGCCAGTGCGCTTTCGACCGCACAGGGCGATGAGGCTTCGGTGGGCGTGGCCGATCACGGTCAACTCGGCTCCTATTTGGTGGATGGACAAGGCAGGACGCTGTACCGCTTCCTCGAAGACACGCCGGGGCGAAGCACATGCGGCGGCGACTGCTCTCCTCCGTGGAAACCGGCCCATTTCGAAGACCTCATGGTCTCCTCCGAGCTTGTTCCCTCGCGCTTCGGGGAGATCGCTCGTGAAGATGGGACCCTGCAATCCACCTACCTGGGCTGGCCTCTCTACCGGTTCGCCGAGGATGAGCAGCCGGGAGATGTCCAGGGACAAGGATGGCACAACGCGTGGTTCGTGATTCCACCCAGCGGCCTCGATCCGCTGGTTGCCGAATGGATGCTGGTCGAACTCGTGGATGTCCTCACCAACACGACCTTCCGCATCGCCGATTTCTACGGCAAACCCGTCCTGATCGAGAGCTTCGCCGTTTGGTGTTCCGTCTGTCTCCGCCAACAGAAGGAGATGGCCAAGCTCGTAGAACGCGAGGGGGATGCCATCGTTCACGTCTCCCTGGATACCGATCCCAACGAGGCCGCGTCTGCAGTGCGAGGCCACGCGGAGAAGCATGGCTTCGACTGGCTATTCGCCGTGTCTCCGATCTCATTGACCGAGACCTTGATCGATCAGTTCGGCCTGGCTGTGGTCAATGCGCCGCGCGCCCCGGTGATCCTGGTTGAGCCGGATGGCACCGCACGGCTGCTGCGAAACGGCGTCAAATCAGCCAATGCCCTCCTCGAGGACATCGAAGGAGGAACGGAATGAACCTCCTGGCAGACCTCGCCGAGTCGTTCGTGTTGGGTGTCCTGACGCCCCTGGGCGCGGTCTGCGTTCTGCCCTTGTATCCCGGCTTCCTGGCCTATCTATCGAACCGCCTCTCCGGACAGGAATCGAACCGATCGGCAATCCTCAGAATCGCCCTCAGCGTCACGGCCGGCGTCCTTGTGTTCATGCTCGGCCTCGGCCTGCTGTTTACAACGATTCTCCAGGTTTCTTTGACCCGCGTCATCGGTGTTGTTTCACCGATCGCGTTCGGCATTCTGCTGGTGATCAGCCTGTTTCTGCTGTTTGACGTCGATGTGGGACAGCTGATCCCCCGCGCCAAGGTCCCGAGGTCCAAGAGCGCTTGGCGAAGCGCCTTCCTCTATGGGTTCTTCTTCGGAGCGATCGTTGTTCCCTGCAATCCACTGTTCATCGCCATCTTTTTCACCCGATCGGTCTCGGTGCTCGACTTCGGAGCCAACCTGCTTCGGTTCCTGCTCTTCGGGCTCGGGATTGCGGCGCCTCTCCTTGCCCTGGCGCTCGCGTCGACGGCAGCGTCGGGGGCGGTGATTCGCTTCCTCACACGGTACAAATCGTGGATCAACCGAGCCGCCGGGTTGGCGATGCTCGGCATCTCGCTCTACTACCTCATCGCTGTATTCGACATCTTCGGGCCCCTGTTCCGATAGCAGGATGATGGCCATGAACAGGTCGGCACACGGAACGTTGCGTATCGCGCGAAGCAAAGAGGGCACTGTCCGGATCGAGAATCTGGACTCCGGCGACGAGATCGTGAAAGCGCGCGATCTCTGGTTCGCATGGCACGCGTTCCATCCGGAGACGGTGATGTATCTTCCGGGGAGAACAGCGACTGACGCCGCTTGCATGCATCCTCCCTGACGACCGGATCGGCGTTCCTGTAGCGGCCGCCCGATCCTTCGCCCGGCTGCATCTCCCGCCTCCCGACATCCCTCGCACCGGTTTCCGCGGTTACCCAGTGGTCAGAGCCAATCCGGCCGACGCAGGAACCTCTTCTTCTCCAGAGAAATGTCGATGAAGCCTCCGGCCTGTTCGGCCGTCTCCGCGGACAGGAGCCCCGAGGTCTCTTCCGTCTCCTGCTCCAGCCGATCGATCTTGGCACGAAGGCGCTGCTCCTGACGGGTGAACTGGTCGGCCTCGATCTCGCCCAGCTTGCTCTTCAACTCGAGATCTTTCAGCTGAGCCGGATATCGCTCAAGATCTCGCTTCAATGCCTCGAGCTTCGCCGCCAGTGAGCTCCTGATGAGCTCGATCTCCCTCTCTCCTTCCTCGATCAGCTGAGTGTATTGCTCCTTCTTCTGTTGGTACTGGGCCTCTTCCACTTCTTCGGCCTCATTCAGCTCGTCGAGGCGCTCCAAGAGCTTCTCTCCCTTTTCCTTCTTCGAAAGGGCAATCCGTAGCTTCTTCACATACTCCTCCTTCCCCCCACACCACCGTCCAAGCCTTTTGGCAGCGTAGCACAGCACCGGCGGACGGTACAAGAGCTCAGCCGGGCGCTCGTCAGCGCCGGGGGCCGAATCGCGCGCTGCGGTGGGAACAGTGCATGTGCTCGCATACGACTCCGGCGACCCCACAAGCCTCTTAAACACGGAATTGCCGCTCCCTGAAGACGAGATCTCCGTGTCAAGGTCCCTTGACATCCGACGCCGGACGCTGTATGAAAGGGATCAGCACGGAGAAACATGATAACAACCAGCGAAGCGAACACCGCCATGGAGATTACCGTCCTGGTCCTTACGGGCCTCGTCCTTATTGGGCGAGAACCCTGACCGGTTGGCGGACACTTCGCTTGATGAGTGAGCCACCAACAAGGGTGGCTTTTTTTCTTGGTTTCTGTAAAGACGCGCAAACGGAAGGCAGACGGATGAGTACAAGCTGGAATCAGAGCACGAAGATCGGACACGCGATCCCCTCGCTGTTCGCCCTGCCCGCCATTGCGTCGTTCGTCATTGCCCTGGTCCTTATTGGCGTGGTCCTTGTCCTCGTTCTGGGGCAGGGGCCATGACGATTGGGTAGCCATAACCCAGGGAAACTGTAGGGAGCGGGCCACCCAAACGGGTGGCCCGCTTTCTTTCTTGTTCAGGCAAACATCGGAAGGAAACGCGGGAGGTCACGATGAAAAGGGAAGAGTCATGAAACGAAGCGGCGCGCAAATCGTCTGGGAAATGTTGCGTCACGAAGGCGTGGAGGTCGTATTTGGGATGCCCGGAGGGAGCATCATGACGACCTACCACCCTCTTCAGGACTACGGCATTCGGCACGTTCTGATTCGACATGAGCTGGCCGCGGCTCACGCGGCGGACGGATACGCCAGGGTCTCAGGACGGGTTGGCGTCGCCATGGCCACATCCGGTCCAGGCGCAACCAACCTCACCACCGGCATCGCCACGGCAATGATGGATTCCATTCCTCTTGTGTGCATCACCGGGCAGGTTGCATCTTCCACGATCGGCTCCGATGCCTTTCAGGAATCCGACATCACGGGAATCACACTTCCGATCACCAAGCACAACTACCTGGTGACCGACGTCGATGAACTCGCTGAGACGATCCATGAGGCGTTCTATATCGCCCAGACCGGCCGCCCCGGACCCGTGCTGATCGATCTGCCCAAGGATGTGCAGTGCGCGGTGACGGACTTCGCGGTTCCCGAGGACCGTGTCGACCTACCGGGATACCACCCCGATTGCATGATCGATGACGCGGCCCTGGATCGCGCGGCGGAGCGGATCGAGTCGGCCAAGCGGCCAGTCATCCTCGCCGGCCACGGTGTCGTGCGTGCGGGGGCGCGGGAGGAACTTCGGCTGCTGGCCGAACGGATGGAGATGCCGGTGGCAACCACGCTGCTCGGAAAGGGCAGCCTGTCCGAGACGCATCCGCTCTCTTTGGGCATGGTCGGAATGCACGGCGCGGCCCCGGCGAATCACGCGGTGCAGGAGGCCGACCTTCTCCTCGCGCTCGGCATGCGTTTTGACGATCGCTTCACCGGGTGTCTCGAGCGGTTCGCTCCGCATGCCGCCGTGGTGCACGTGGATCTCGATGTCTCGGAGATCGGGAAGAATGTGCCGGTCGACGTCGCCATCGTCGCCGATGTCCGCGATGTACTGAAGGGCCTCCTTGCACGCGCATCCAAGGCTTCCCACGTGGCGTGGATAGAACGAATCGAGGTCTTGCGCGCCGACGCCAAGGAACACGAGGTTCTCGAGCACACAGACAGCGAGTCGCTCACCGCCCCCCACGTGATCGATGAGATCTGGCGGCAGACGGGGGGAAAAGCCATCGTCGTGGCGGACGTCGGACAGAATCAGATGTGGTCCAGCCAGTACTACCGTTCGGATGGCGTGCGGCCTTTTGTGACGTCCGGAGGCCTCGGGCCGATGGGATTCGCCTTGCCAGCAGCGATCGGCGCACAGATCGCCGCCCCCGATGCCGAAGTCTGGGTAATCGCCGGAGACGGTGGGTTCCAGATGAACATCCAGGAGCTCGCCACCGTGGTACAGGAAGACCTCCCGCTCAAGATGGCTGTTCTCAACAACGGCTTTCTCGGCATGGTGCGCCAATGGCAGGAGTTCTTCTTCGACCACCGCTACGAGTCGACCCGGCTCCTCAGTCCGGACTTCGCACGCGTGGCCCGAGCTTACGACATCGCAGGAGAACGGGCCGGAACCCAGAAGGAGAGCGAAGATGCCATCCGCGCCGCTCGTTCCCCCAAGGCCGGCCCGGCATTGATCGAGTTCGCGGTCACCTCCGAAGGAGATGCCGGAAACGTATACCCGATGGTACCCCCGGGTGCAGCACTCCACGAGATGATGCGACGACCAATCGCCGTGGGCAGCAAGGGGCAAGGAGCCGGACGATGATGCGGACCCTGGTGTCACTGGTGGAGGACAAGCCCGGCACGCTGAACCGCGTGGTCAGCCTGTTCCGGCGCCGGGCATTCAACATCGAAAGCCTCACGGTCGGGCACACGGAGCGACCCGGCGTGTCGAGAATGACGATTGTGGTCGACAGCGCCCGCACCGACAGCCGCAAGGTCGAACAGAACCTTCAGAAACTCGTCAATGTGCTGAGTGTGGAAGACGTCACCGATCACGCGGCGGTCCTGCGTGATCTTGCCGTGATCAAGGTTCGAACCGCTGAGGGAACGCGGTCGGAAATCATGCAGGTCGTGTCCACGTTCCGCGGACGGATCATCGACGTCGGACTGGAGACGCTGGTGGTGGAAGCCACCGGACCGGATGAAGAGATCGATCGTCTCGTCGAGATCCTCCGGCCGTTCGGAATCCTCGAGATGGTACGAACAGGCCGCGTAGCCATGGTTCGCGGCGATGTGATGGAAGCGAACAACAAGAAAGCGAGGTAGTCATGGCCAATGTTGCGTTTGGCAATGTGATAGAAGATGTGGTCACCCGGCAGGAGTTCTCGATCGAGCGGGCACGCGACGTGCTGCGCGAAGAGACCGTGGCCGTGCTCGGGTACGGCGTTCAAGGACCGGCTCAGGCCTTGAACATGCGTGAAAATGGCATCCGCGTCATCGTCGGGCAACGCCGGGAGTCGCCTACGTGGGAGAAGGCCGTAGCCGACGGCTGGGTCTCCGGAGAGACCCTGTTCTCAGTTGAAGAGGCGGCCAAGCGAGGAACGATCATTCAGTACCTGGTATCGGATGCAGCGCAGAAGGCGCTGTGGCCGGTCGTGAAGGAACAGCTTGATCCGGGAGATGCCTTGTGCTTCTCGCATGGATTCGCGGTGGTGTACGGCGATCAGACCGGCGTGGTCCCGCCGAACGATGTCGATGTTATCCTGGTCGCCCCCAAGGGATCCGGAGCCAATGTTCGCGCCAACTTCCTCGCCGGAAGCGGAATCAACTCGAGCTACGCGGTGGAGCAGGATGCAACGGGCCGCGCGGCCGAACGCGCCCTTGCCGCCGGAATCGCCATCGGTTCAGGCTACCTCTTCCCGACGACGTTCCAAAAGGAAGTCTATAGCGATCTCACCGGGGAACGCGGCGTCCTCATGGGCGCACTCGCCGGAATGATCGAAGCGCAGTACGCCGTACTGCGCAAACACGGGCACTCTCCGAGTGAGGCATTCAACGAGACGGTGGAAGAGCTGACCCAGAGCCTGATCCGTCTGGTCGCCGAGCACGGAATGGACGGAATGTACGCCCGGTGCAGCACGACGGCGCAGCGGGGTGCCCTCGATTGGCGGCATCGCTTCCGCGAGGCGGTCGCCCCCGTGTTCGATGACCTCTACAAGAGTGTGGTGGATGGAGAGGAGACGCGCGTCGTGCTCGAAGCCAATGCCTCACCGACCTATCGAGACAAGTTGGAGGAGGAGCTTCGCGAGTTGCGAGAGTCGGAGCTGTGGCGGGCCGGTGCAGCGGTCCGAAGCCTGCGGCCCGAAAACGCTCCGCGAGGTGACTAGAATGACGACCCACACGCAAGACCAGCACACCGAAGCAACGCCCCCAGAACAGGAGCGGGTCGCGATCTTCGACACGACGCTGCGTGATGGAGAGCAGTCGCCCGGGGCCACCCTGACGGTGTCCGAGAAGATCCGCCTGGCACGCCAGCTCGCCCGCCTCGGCGTCAACATCATCGAGGCCGGTTTCCCGGCAGCCTCGAGGGACGACTTCCTCGCAGTGCGAGGCATTGCCGAACGGATCGGGGCCAGCGGAACATCCGGGCCCGTGGATCACCCCCCGGTCATCTGCGGCCTGGCGCGAGCCACCCACGACGACATCGAAGCGGCGTGGGAAGCCGTGCGCCCGGCGGAGCGTCCGCGAATCCACACGTTCCTCGCCACATCGGACATCCACATCGAGCACAAGCTGCGCAGCACCCGGCAGAGGGTCCTCGAACGGATCACCGATGCCGTAGGCTTCGCAACCAGCTTGTGTGCAGACGTCGAGTTCTCCGCCGAAGATGCCAGCCGGACCGATCGCGACTTTCTGTGCGAGGCGGTCTCCGCCGCTCTGCGTGCCGGAGCGACCACGATCAACATCCCGGACACGGTCGGGTACACGACCCCGGCCGAGTTTGGCGCGTTGTTCCGCTATATCCTGGCCAAGGTGCCCGAGGCCCGCGGCGCTGTCCTGTCGGCGCACTGCCACAACGACCTCGGGCTGGCCACGGCGAACACCTTCGCCGCCCTGCTCGCAGGGGCACGGCAGGCCGAAGTGGCCATCAACGGGATCGGAGAACGGGCAGGGAATGCCGCACTCGAAGAGATCGTGATGCTCCTGCAAGCGCGGGGCGATGCCGCCGGCTTGGCCACCACCGTCGATTCCACGCAGATCATCCGCACCAGCCGGATGGTCAGCGACATGACCGGAATGCAGGTTCAGCCGAACAAAGCGGTGGTCGGAGCCAACGCCTTCTCCCACGAGGCCGGCATACACCAGGATGGGGTGCTCAAGCACGAGTCGACCTACGAGATCATGCGTCCGGAGAGCGTGGGGCTCGTGACATCGAAACTGGTCATCGGCAAGCACTCGGGACGCCACGCCTTCCGGGTTCACCTGGCCGATCTCGGCTACGAACTCGATGACGAAACGCTTGCCGAAGCCTTCGAGTGCTTCAAGGCACTCGCCGACAAGAAGAAGACGGTCACCGACTCGGATATCGAGGCCTTGCTGTCGGACCTGCTGCAGCAAACCGATGGTGGTCACCGCCTGGTGGACCTTCAGGTCGTCTGCGGCCGCGTGGGCATGCCCACGGCCACGGTCCGCCTGTCGGATCCGGACGGGATGGAGCACATCGCCGCCGCCGTAGGCGCCGGCCCGGTGGACGCGGTATACCGCGCAATCCACGAGATCGTCTCCATCCCGAACCACCTACGGGAGTACAACGTCCACGGAATCACCTCGGGCATCGATGCGCAAGGAAGGGTCGCCGTTCAGCTCGCGGGCAGCGACGGGCACGTCGTCTCCGGATACGGCGCCGACACGGACATCATCGTGGCCAGCGCCAAGGCGTACATCGGCGCATTGAACCGCCTGATGGCTCACTCACCGCAATACACAACCGCAGGATCACGAAAGGGAAACGAATGATCGAACAAGGAGAGACTCGAATGAATCAGAAGACCGATCCCATGAACAAGATCACGATGGATGGCGTCACGGAAGGGAAAGAGGGCGACGCCCGCCGGGAACTTGCCGGCGGCTGGGCGGCCCATTGGGATTCGACCGCCCTGGGCGAGATCACCGCCCATCCTTCCGGTCGTCCGGCGTATTCCGATGCCCCAGCGACCTCCTCGTCCACGGAGTAGATCATGGGGCAAACACTCGCAGAGAAGCTGATCGCCAGGCACCTCGTCGCCGACGGTTGCCCGGCGGATCCATCGGCACGAGACGCACTGCGTACCGATGATCTGGTTGAGGTCACTGTCGATGTGGTCTTGGCCAACGACATCACGGCCCCCATCGCCATCCGGGAATTCGGGAAGCTGGGATGCGATGAAGTGTTCGATTCCGATGCGGTGGTCCTGGTCGCCGATCACTTCACACCCAACAAGGACATCGCGGCCGCGGAGCAATGCGCCGTGGTACGACGCTTCGCCAAGGAGAAGGGGCTTCGGTACCACTACGACGTCGGACGTGCCGGCATCGAACACGTCCTGTTGCCGGAGCAAGGCCACGTCGGGCCGGGAGATCTCGTGATCGGGGCGGACTCGCACACCTGCACCTATGGCGCGCTGGGCGCGTTTGCGACGGGAATGGGCTCAACCGACATCGCTGCCGCCATGGCAACCGGCGTGACCTGGATGCGCGTCCCGCCGACCGTACGCATCGAAACCAAGGGGGAGCTTCGCCGTTGGGTGACCGGCAAGGATCTGATCCTCTACACCATCGGTCTGCTGGGCGTCGATGGCGCCCGGTACAAGGCGCTCGAGTTCGCCGGTTCTACGATCGATCGCCTGCCGATGTCGGGGCGGTTTACGATGGCGAACATGGCTATCGAGGCGGGCGCCAAGGCGGGGCTGTTCCATGCCGACGAAATCACGCAATCCTATCTCGAAGACCGGCCGGGACGGTGCCGGCGCGAGCCTGCAATCCTGGCCTCCGATCCGGACGCATCCTACGAGCGGCTCATCCGGATTGACGCCTCGACGATCGCCCCACAAGTCGCCCTCCCGCATCTTCCCGAGAACTCGATACCCGTCGGCGAAGTCGGATCAGTACCGATCGATCAGGTGGTGATCGGCTCGTGCACCAACGGACGTCTCGATGACCTCCGCGTCGCCGCCGAGGTCCTGCGCGGACGGCAGGTCGCCCCCGGTGTGCGATGCATCGTTCTCCCGGGCTCGCAACACGTGGTGCTACAAGCGATGAAAGAGGGCATTCTGCAGACGCTCATCGAGGCCGGCGCTGCGGTGAGCACACCGACGTGCGGTCCGTGCCTCGGCGGCCACATGGGCATCCTTGCCGCAGGCGAGCGCGCGATCAGCACCACCAACCGCAATTTCCGCGGCCGGATGGGACATACGGAGAGCGAAGTCTACTTGGCCGGGCCCGCGGTCGCCGCGGCATCGGCCGTTGCCGGGCGGATCGCATCCCCCGAGGAGGTCGTGTCATGACGTGGCAAGGAAGAGCATGGGTGTTCGGAGATCATGTGGATACCGACGCGATCATCCCGGCGCGCTATCTGACAGCGAGCACGGCCGATGAACTCGCCGCGCACTGCATGGAGGACGCCGATCGGGACTTCGCCGGCAACGTGCAGCCGGGAGACATCCTGGTTGCACGAGAGAACTTCGGCTGCGGATCTTCCCGCGAACACGCGCCCTTGGCCATCCAGGGCGCCGGGGTTTCCTGTGTGGTTGCCTCCAGCTTCGCGCGCATCTTCTACCGGAACGCGCTGAACATCGGATTGCCAATCGTGGTCTGCCCGGATGCCGCCACAGAGGCCGAGGCCGGCCACATCATCGAGGTGGACGTAGAGACCGGGCGGGTCACCAACCGGACACTCGACAAGAACTACGAAGCGCAGGCCTATCCGCCGTTCATGCAGGATCTGATCCGAAGCGGAGGATTGATCCCGCTGACGGCCGAACGAATGGCCCATGGCGCATTCCGCCGGCTGCGAAACGAAGCACAACAGGATGAAGGAACATGAAACTCTTGGTGTATGACACAACGCTGCGGGACGGCGCCCAGCAAGAAGGGCTGTCACTCTCCGTGGATGACAAGCTGAAGATCACAATGCTCCTGGACCGATTGGGGGTCGACCTCATCGAGGGCGGTTGGCCCGGGTCGAATCCCAAGGACGTCCTGTTCTTCAAACGGGTGAAAACGCTTCCGCTCAAACACGCCCGGATCAGTGCGTTCGGCTCCACCCGCCGGGCGGGACAGACAGCAGAAGACGATCTCAATGTCGCGGCGCTGCTTCAGGCGGATACACCGGTCGTCACGCTGTTCGGCAAGGCTTGGCGGCTTCACGTCGACCGTGTTCTCAAGACCACCGCGTGGGAGAACTTGCGAATGATCTCCTCGACGGTCTCTGCGCTTTTTGGCGTGGGCCGGGAGGTCATCTTCGATGCCGAGCACTTCTTCGACGGGTACAAGGACGATCCGAGCTACGCCATCGAGACGCTCTTCACTGCGGCGGATGCCGGAGCATCCTCGCTGGTCCTCTGCGACACGAACGGTGGAACCATGCCGTGGGAGATCGAGTCGATCATCGCATCCGTACGAAAGCAGATCGAACTGCCGCTCGGAATCCATGCCCACAACGACGCCGGACTAGCAGTTGCCAACAGCCTTGCCGCAGTACAGGCGGGCGTCTCGCAGATCCAAGGTACAGTCAACGGATACGGTGAACGCTGCGGAAACGCGGATCTCTGCTCAATACTTCCGACGCTGGCCCTCAAACTGGGGTACGACCTCGCCGCGTCTCCGCGGCTCTCTGATCTCACCCGGCTGTCGGAGCAGGTCAGCGAACTGGTGAACTGCCGACCCAATCCCCAGCATCCCTACGTCGGCGAGAGCGCATTCGCCCACAAGGGGGGGATGCACGTGGATGCGCTGCTGAAGTGTGAAGAGAGCTACCAGCACGTTGATCCGGCCCGCGTCGGCAACCGGCGGCGCGTGGTGATCTCCGAGCTGTCGGGCAAGGCCAACATGGCCGCCAAGGTCCGCGAGTTCGGGCTGTCACTGGGCGAATCACCCAAGGAAGAGCAGACCAAGCAACTGCTTGCCCGGATCAAGGACCTCGAGCATCAGGGATTTCAGTTCGAAGGCGCGGAGGCGTCGGTCGAACTTCTCATTCGGCGCAGCGATTCGGCCTACACCCCGCCGTTTGAGCTGACCGACTTCCACGTTTTGGTCCGAGGTCATCCGGAGCACGGGATGCTCTCCGAAGCAGCGGTAAAGGTCGCGGTGAGAGATGAGGTCTTCCACACAGCAGCCGATGGAAACGGGCCCGTCAATGCGTTGGACGCCGCTGTGCGCAAGGCGCTGGTTCCCAGCTTCCCGTGTCTCAAACGGGTACGGCTGGTGGACTACAAGGTTCGAATCCTCGACGGCGATGCAGGGACGGCCGCCAAGACGCGGGTGTTGATCACATCGTCCGACGGCCACAAGACGTGGAGCACGGTCGGCTGCGGAACGAACGTGATCGAGGCGAGCTGGCTCGCCCTGGCCGATGCATTCGAGTACGCCGCGATCGGCGTCCCCTCGGCTGCACCGGAAACGGTCGCGAGCCACGTCGAGGTCTCGTAGGCATGCTCGTGAGACAGGAGTGAACATGAAGGCACGAATCGCAATTCTTCCCGGCGACGGCGTCGGCCCCGAGGTGGTGGCCGAGGCCGTCAAGGTCCTTGATACCGTTGCAGATCGCTTCGGACATACGTGGACGTTCACCGACGCATTGATCGGTGGAAGCGCCATCGACGCCACCGGCGATCCCCTTCCGCCGGAAACACTCAAAACTTGCCAGTCGGCGGACGCCGTTCTCTTGGGCGCCGTGGGCGGTCCCAAGTGGTCCGATCCGCTTGCGCCGGTCCGTCCCGAGCAAGGGTTGCTCGGACTGCGCAAGGGATTGGGCGTATTCGCCAACCTCCGGCCCGTTCGCGTGTATCCGGAACTGATCCCCGCCTCACCGCTGCGCGCCGACCTGCTGCACGGCGTCGACCTGGTCATCGTCCGTGAACTCACCAGCGGGATCTACTTCGGCAATCACAAGGAAGCCACGGCGGACTCGCCCACAGCGTACGACACCATGACGTATGCGGACCCGGAGGTGCGGCGGATCGCCCGGATTGCATTCCAGCTGGCGCGAAGCCGATGCGGCCGCGTGATGTCGGTAGACAAGGCCAATGTTCTCGCCTCCTCCAGGTTGTGGCGGCAGGTCGTCAACGACGTCGCCGGCGAGTACCCCGATGTCCCGTTCGAAACCATGCTGGTCGATGCAGCGGCGATGCATCTTCTGCGTTGCCCAAGCGATTTCGATGTGGTGGTGACTTCCAACATGTTCGGCGACATTCTGGCAGACGAGGCTTCGATGCTGGTTGGCTCGATGGGCATGCTCCCCTCGGCCTCGGTGGCCCAGCTGCCCACGATGGAGCATCAAGCGTCTTCCCACCCCACCACGGGCTTGTACGAGCCGATTCACGGCAGCGCGCCGGATATCGCCGGAACAGGCACCGTCAATCCGCTGGCCACGATCCTCAGTGCCGCCATGCTGCTTCGCTACAGCCTGGGGCTGGACGCCGAAGCCGGCGCGGTGGACACCGCCGTGTCGAATGCGCTGGCCGACGGCCTGCGGACGCCGGACATCGCCGGTCCGGAGATTTCCGCCATCAGCACGCGGGAGATGGGCAATGGCGTCGTGGAGCGTCTGGAGCGAATCGCGGCCCCACACCTCGCGGCTGCGACGGCCCAAGGGGGATCTCATGCACAGTGACCGCGTCAAGAAGGGTGTGGGGCGGGCCCCACACCGGAGCCTGTTCTACGCCTTGGGTCTGACGTCCGAGGAGCTGTCACGCCCACTCATCGGGATCGCCAACTCATTCAACGAGATCGTCCCCGGTCACGTCCACCTGCGATCGGTGGTCGAGGCCGTCAAAGCCGGAATCCGGGAGGCCGGAGGGACACCGTTCGAATTCAATGTGATTGCGATCTGCGACGGCATCGCCATGGGACACGACGGGATGCGCTACTCTCTGCCAAGCCGCGAGCTGATCGCGGATTCCGTCGAGTCGATGGCCATGGCGCACGCCTTCGACGGGCTCGTGATGCTCCCCAATTGCGACAAGGTCGTGCCCGGCATGTTGATGGCCGCGGGACGGATCAACCGGCCGGCGATCGTCGTCAGCGGCGGACCGATGCTGGCGGGAGCCTACGGCGGTGCCGCGGTCGACCTGAAGACGCTGTTTGAAGCCGTGGGCGAGCACCAGGCGGGAACCCTCGGCGACCGTGAGCTGTCCGAACTCGAGCAGGCGGTCTGCCCCGGCTGTGGCTCCTGTTCCGGGCTGTTCACCGCAAACACGATGAACTGCCTGACCGAGGCGCTGGGATTGGGGCTTCCCGGCAACGGGACCGTTCCCGCCGTCACCGCCGACCGTCTCCGCCTGGCCAAGCGCGCCGGCGCCCGGGCGATGGACCTGGTGGCCGAAGATCGGCGCCCACGAGACATCCTCACACACGACGCGTTCGAGAACGCGATTGCCGTGGACATGGCGATCGGCGGATCCACCAACACCGTGCTCCACCTGCCGGCGATCGCGCATGATGCGGGGATCGCCCTGTCACTCGATACCTTCGACCGTGTGAGCGCGAAGACGCCGTGCCTGGCAAAGCTCAGCCCGTCCGGCCCGCACCACATGGAGGATCTCCACCGTGCCGGCGGGATCCCGGCCGTGCTTGGCCGCCTGAAGCAAGCGGGGTGTCTGCACACCGATGCGCGAACCGTCAGCGGAAAAACCATCGGGGAGCTGGCTGTCGAACCGGCCAGTCCCGGCGGGGTGACGGTGATTCGCCCACTCGATGATCCGGTTTCGCCCAACGGCGGAATCCGGATCCTCCGAGGGAACCTTGCTCCGGATGGGTGTGTCGTGAAGGCGGCCGCCGTGGTGCCCGAGATGAAACGCCACGAAGGTCCGGCCCGCGTCTTCGACCGCGAAGAGCCGGCCCTCAAGGCCATCCTGTCCGGCGACATCCAGCCGGGAGACATCGTGGTCATCCGCAACGAAGGACCGCGGGGCGGGCCGGGAATGCGCGAGATGCTGATGGCGACATCGGCCCTCGCCGGAATGGGATTGGACGGCTCCGTTGCACTGCTCACCGATGGACGCTTCTCCGGCGCGTCGCGCGGCGCGGCCATCGGACACGTCTGTCCGGAAGCGGCCGCGGGCGGCGCCATCGGCGCTGTCCGAGACGGAGACCGAATTGTCATCGACATCGAGGCGGGAACCCTGTCGCTTTCCGTGCGCGACACCGAACTCAAGGCCCGGGGGGCCGGCCAGATGCATCACGAATCGGACACCCTGAGCGGATGGCTGAAGCGGTATGCGAAGCTCGTCGGACCGGCAAGCGGTGGAGCGGTAATCGAGTAGAGCCATGACCCCATCGTTCGAAAACCGCCGGAAGCAGAGGCCCGCGAGAAGCTGGCGCTCTCGCTTCCGGCGATTCGTCGCTTCTTCCGTCACCGCCTTGCGCCTCTTGGGGTCAGTACGTTTCGCGCACCGATGAACCCTCCTTGTCTAACAGGAGAGGACTGAACCGTTCCGTCCAACCGCGCTACATACCCGGTAGGAGGAAACCCATGTTCCAAGGCATCCCATGGCAACCTGAGCAATGGAAGAAGCTGTTCTTCGTCATTTGGAGCGGGCAGGTCTTCTCGCTGCTCGGCAGCCGGCTGGTGCAATTCGCCCTGGTCTGGTGGCTGACGCTTCAGACCGGTTCGGGGATGGTTCTGGCCACGGCCACCATCGCCGCCACGATCCCCCAGGTGATCGTCGGCCCGTTCGTCGGTGCCTTGGTCGACCGGTGGAGCCGCCGGTCGGTCATGATTGTCGCCGACAGTCTGATCGCCTTGTCCACGGTTCTCCTTGCGGCCCTGTTTGCCACGAATCTCGTTCAGATCTGGCACATCTATGCGATCATGTTTGCCCGCTCGGTTGGGGGAGCCTTCCACTGGCCGGCCATGCAGGCGTCGACCACGCTAATGGTACCCAAGGAGCACTACAGCCGGATTGCGGGGTTGAACCAGACCCTGCAGGGTGTGGCCAACATCGTCTCCCCGCCGTTGGGCGCGCTCCTGCTGTCTCTGCTCCCGATGCAGTGGGTCCTGTCGGTGGATGTCGTCACCGCCGCCCTTGCCGTCATGCCGCTTCTCGCCATCTTGATCCCCCGCCCCGCACAAACGGCAGCACAAGACGCCCGCCCGTCGATCCTTCGTGAGATGATCGACGGCTACCGATTCATGATCTCCTGGCGCGGCCTCCTAATGGTCTGCGGCATCGCGGCGTTCCTGAACTTCCTGTTTGCCCCCGCCATGGCGCTCATGCCGCTTCTTGTGACCAACCACTTCCAGGGCGAGGCCTACCACCTGGCGAGCCTCCAAACCGCCACCGGGTTCGGCTTCATCGCTGGCGGGCTGTTGCTCACGGCGTGGGGCGGTTTCAAGCGGCGAATGGCCACATCCATGTTCGGGATCATCCTCGTTGGCGCGGCGTCCATCCTGTTGGGGTTGGCCCCTTCCACCGCATTCTTCCTTGCGGTGGTTGCATCGTTCCTCACGGGCCTCATGCTCCCGGTGGCCAATGGCTCGCTGATGGCTGCATTGCAGGGAAGCGTTCCACCGAGGCTTCAGGGCCGCGTGTTCACGCTCCTCTCGAGCGCAACCGGCGCGATGATGCCGCTCGGTCTCGCCATCGCCGGACCGTTGTCGGACGTGTTCGGCGCCGGCCTCTGGTTCGTGGTCGGCGGCATCGCGGCGATCGTCCTGGGCATTGCCGCGTTCTTCGTTCCCGCGATCATGCACCTCGAAGACGAAGGGGCCGCGCTAGGCACGAAACGGCAGGACCAGGACGGTGCGTGCAGTCCGGAAGCGTCCCCTTTACCCAACGACCTGCCCCCCGCCGAGGAGACCTTCTCGTAGCCGTTCGTTCCGGGCGCTGTGCGGCAACGGATCCGATTTCTCCCGTACCCAGGCATTGGCCCGCGATGCGCGGTTGGATACACTTCTTTGCACTCGTGGGAAGGATGGAACATGACAGAGCGGACACAACCACCGGTCACGCCGCCACAGACCATGGAGCGTCTCGAGGACATCTTGGCGGAAAGCGAGTTGCTGCGACGCAAGAAGGACTATGAGGCCGGCATCCGCCTGCTGGGCGAGGCGCTCGCCCACCATGCCGGAAACGCCGATATCTATTACCGCCTCGGGAACCTCTACATCGATCAAGGCGATCTCGAATACGCTGAACGAGCCTACGTTCAGGCGGTGGAGTGCGACCCAGCGCACGCCAATGCCCTCAACAATCTGGCGGTCGTGTACAAACGGCGCGGAAACGTTCGGTTGTTCGTTCAAACCATCAAGCGCTCGCGCAAGGCGTCTCTGCATCACGCCCAGGATGACGCACGCCGGAAGCGCACCGGCAATCGAGAAGCGTCACGCATCGCGAAAGCCATCCCGTGGATCGTGTCGATTGCCGTGGTTGCGCTGCTTCTGCTCTTCGTGTTCAACCGGTAGCCACCGCTAGGCCGACCCACACCCCGAATCTGTCCCAGCGAAGCAGACCCGGTGCCGCCGGATTTCGCGGATCTTAAGACCGTCTTCCCATTCTTCGCGTATCGGTCGATCGAACACCGCGCTTCGGAGCCGCACGCTCTTTTCTGTGCATAGCTGCTATGTATCGCTCGTTTGCGTTGTTCGCTGTACTTCTATGCCCTGCTCTTACTCTCTGATCGAGGGTTTCGCGAACCGGAGGGTGATCCGCAAGCCGGACGCCGGATTCGTGCCCCCGCGAGACCGCGCCACCCCGTCAAGGCTTGCGACCCCCTGTGTCCAGTCCCGCTGGCGAGTGCCCACTGGGAGGTGATGCGTGGGCCAGCACGGCCTCGGCTCTCTTGCCCATCCGGATCGCGACCATGTTAAGGAGGTGAGCAGTGTGAAAAGGGCTCCAGGAGGTTCACCATCGTTGATGAAAGCCCTCACGCGGGCTTCCGCAATCAGGCTTGCATTCGTACTCATTGGCCTGATGGTCTGCGGGGTGCTTGCCTACCCAGCAGAACCCACGGCAGCGGCAGGCATTCCGGCGCCTCCTCCGGTGGGGGTCGACCTGCTAAGAGGCGCGTGGGGAGGTACAACGACCATCGACGGCTGGTCGGGGCAACTCAACGTCTATCTCAATGAGGTGATGCCCGACCCTGCGTTCCCAGAGGCCCCGAATCGATTCGCGGCAACCGGCTGCTTGTCCATCTCGAATTTCCAGCCCAACAAGCGGGCCAAGAGCGTCACTGCCCCGCTTTCCGGCCGCTTCGTCTACTTGGGCGACGATCTTGTCGAGGCCACGTTTGTCAGCACGTTCCTCTATACCCCCGAGTTCTCACCGCTGATCCGTCTGACAGGAATCATCCAACTCGGCGACGCATCCGTCGGGGATGATCAGGTCCTCGATGGGGAGCTGGAACTCGTCCATCTGGCCGGGACATGGCAAGCCGAGCACCTGGATCGACGCAGAGTCAAGTGCCCGGGAGTCGATCCAGACGACCCGATCATTCTGTACGTCGCCGATGTGTATGGCTGCTCTCACGGCGAGGAGTACCTGGGAACGATTCTCGAACTGCGGCGCACGAACATCGCGGCTGCATCGATCCTGGTCACCCTTCCCGACGGCCGCAACATCAGTCTGCCGCCCTACACGGATGTCTTCTCTCCGGATGTGGACTTCGTGGGTCTATTCCGGTTCATCGGGACGATCGATGAGCCCGGGATCGCCGGCGGCGTTTACACCTTTACCGCGATGGACATTATCGGCAGTCCGATCGGCAGAGCGGTGCGTACGGATACGTATGTGGGAGGATATCAGGTCCCCCCGCCCCAGCAAGTCAAACTGCAATCGATCGCCGAAGGACTGGAGATTACGTGGCTTCAGGATACGGTTCTCCCGGAAGCGTTCGATCCGCCCAACGACATCGGATTCAACCAGGTGACTGTGCTTCGAATCCATCCCGATCCGCCCTACGAAGCCCACGACGTCCTCGGATGGGCGGGGATCTCTGTGAACCGCTTTCTCATACCGAGCGACGCCTTGGTTGAGCTGTACGAGGCATACGGCCCCGAACAGCAATACGAGGTGACGGTGAGCTCGTTCAGCATCGCCCCTCAGGGGAGCGCCGGGTTCGGTCTCGAATTCAATGCCACCGAGGATGAAGACAACAGCTTCACGATCGAGGCGCCGGGCGTCGCGATCCCCGATTCCGTGGTCATCGCACCTTCCGCTACTACGCCCCATGATGCGCTCTCTTGGACGGACGACAACTCCTCAAACGACGGCGCGATCCGCGTCCTCCCGAACCCGGTCCGCGAAACGAACACAGCCCACTTCTCGGTCGAAGGGCACGGAGTCAGAAACCTTTGGGTTCGAATCTTCGATCTATCGGGGAGAGAGCTCCTCGACTCGGGAATCATCGTGGGAGATACGTTCGCATGGCATCTCAACGCTCAGGACGGGAGCCTGGTTCCCGACGGGATCTATCTCTATGTCGTTATCGCCCGCGGAGCGAACGGGGAGATCATCCAGACCAAGATCGGACATTTCGCGGTGCTCCTGTAGACGGCCCCGACGCCAAACAACGAAGGGCGGCAATGCCTAGACCCTGTCGCCCTTCTTCGTTTCACACAGTGCCAATCCGGTCATTCGTGGAAGTGTAGCCGGAAGCGACAGGAAGAGCGGCCGATCGTTGCTGGGCGCATTTCCTTTCTTTGCCGCGCATCTCGTATCATCCCTCTACCGGCGGTTTCGCACGTCAAAGGAGTGGATCACGAGAGGCGAATCCATCACCATCATCGGAACCGGACTGGCCGGACTCTCCGCCGGATGCCACGGCCGGATGAATGGGTACGAAGCGACGATCTTCGAGTCGCACAACCTTCCGGGCGGACTGTGCACCGCGTGGATCCGCCAGGGCTATGCTTTCGACGGTTGCATCCACTGGCTCACCAGCTCGGCGCCGGGCGACTCCCTGTGCTCCGTGTGGGAGAAACTCGGCACCGTACAGGACCGAGAGATCTACAATCGCGATGTCTTCTGGCGGAGGGTCGGTACCGACGGCCGTACCTTCCCATTCCATCCACCCGGTTCTACGCTTGTTTTGCTGTAACCCCCAAAAATCTTCTAGACTGCAGATCCACGGCAAATCTTCGAGGAGCACTGTATGCGAAGCGATTTCGCAAACGCACAAGATATGACTTCTGCGTCATTCCTTGCACGGGCCGTTCGATGGTCCATCCGGCTGAAGACTCGTTCGCGTCAGCCCGAGGCGCAGTACCCGCTGCACGCGGACCCCGTCCTGCAAACCAAACGAGGCCGACACACCATGAGGAAGGGGTGATGTGGTTGAGCCCCTCCTTTCGCCTCCTGAAGAGGCGTCCCAATCCGATCGTACACGTCGAGCTGCGCGCCCCGAAGATCTCCGAGACGTTCGTAGGAATCGTCGTCGGCGCACATCCGTTCCGCCTCCTCGTTCCTGCCCACGCCATCGGCCTGCTGGAAGATGATCCGGCGTCCATCGATCTCCTGATCGACGGTGAGCCCTGCGGATTCGTCTGTATAGAGGGTTCCCCTTTCCTCGCCCGCGATCAGCTCGCGGTCCTTCGACTCCGATCTTGCGATGCGCCACGGTGGGGGATCGCCCATCTCACCGAACGCCCCTGTTCGGCACGCGTTGGAGAACCGCTGCAGATTCTCACCAAGAAAGCCCCACACGAACCTCCCGTCGTTCTCTCCGGCAACGCCGTGGAGTTCCACCGGACCGCGGAAGGCGAGACAGTCTTCACAGACATCCCCATCGAGGCCGGCCTCAGCGGCAGCCCGATCCTCCAGTCTTCCCGGCTCTGTGCCGTCTGTCAGGGGATTGCCGCCCACAGTACACCGAAGCGCGCCGCCATCGGGATTCCCCTCAGCCGGGGATCCCGTGCCGAGTTGCTCAATCTGCGTCTCGGGCCCTGGCGCAGGCTTCGGCCCGTCGTCTTGAGTGGATTGATCATCGCCGTGGCCCTCGCGGCATGGGGCGGCATGATCGCCTTGCGTTCGCTTCCGATCTCTTCTGCGGAAATCGCAGATGATGCCAAGAGCCTTACGATTCATACCAACGCACCCTTCCCGGCCCGCGATACGAGAACCTACCATACGGAAAGCGCGATCTGGACCTACGAGCTGTTTGCCAGCAAGCAGGGTGGTCCAATCGATCGTCTTGCGGTCGGCACAACCGCGGAGCCCGGCGCTCAAGGCAAGCTCCTGGTGCTCGACGCGCGTGCCCGGCTGCTTTGGGAGTACGCCGTGCCCGATGGCGACTGCATCTACACGAATGCGGAAGAGACCTACGACAACTACCACGCAACCAACTTCCTGCCGGTCGATCTCAATGGCGATGGAAACACGGAGATTCTCGCGGCCTTCCTGCATGAAACGTGGTTCCCATGCAAGATCATGGTCTTCAATCCCGAGGGGCGGACACTGGCGGAGTATTGGCACCACGGCTACCTGAGAACCATGGCCGCCCAATCGCCATCCGCGGGAGAACCACCGCTTGTGGTAGTCAGTGCCAGCAACAACGCCCTCAAGACCTCGTGGTGGAATCCTCAAGTCTTGTTCGCGTTTCGAGGGCTTGACATCTCCGGCCGCGGTCCCGAGCCGGGTGATGCAACCCAAGCGGGCAGCGAACGCTGGTATTGGGTGATCGACAACATCGATGCTGAGATCAAGCGGGCCAAAGCCTACAACCTGCAGTTCGTCGATCTCGATGGCGACAGCATCCTGGAAGTCCGTGCCGCGCTGAGCGACGGCCGATTCTACTACTTCGACGGGCAAGGACAGGTTGTCGGTACTGCCGCAGGAGACTCGTACGTCCGCGATTTCGGCTCCACGCCCATCCCGCCACTCCTCACCATTGACGAGTGGATCCAACGAGGGCCATAAGGCCCGCTTGACTGCGATGCCGAATCGGGGAAACCGCACGAGCACTGGGCCGTGATCGTCTTCGATATCGGCCGCAACGCACCAGCGCACGAACCAATGAGAGAACACACCATCGCCACCGCTGCACACGATGCCATCACACAGCCTTGCCAGTGCGTACGATGTTGGGACCGGATACCTACCGCTTCTTCTTCGCCAGGCTCATCACCGAAGCCACGCCCACAAGAATCGCCCCGGCAAGGATGACCGGGATCCCCAGCCCGAAGAAGTCGTTTACGGACACCCTCCACGCACTTGCCTCGTGCGCGATGTCGATCGCCAGACGAACCCCGAATCCGAGCGCCCCCATCGCGGCGATGAGCTCGAAGAACCGGAGCCACCCTCTCCGGGATATCAGGCCGTAGATCGCCAATCCTGAGGCCACCAGGCCAATGCCCATCACGATGTAGCCATCGCCTTCATCGTAGCCCCGTCCAACGAAACTGCCGATCCGATACCAAGGAAGAAAACACCCCGCCACAACGGCCAAAGAGCCAATCAGGGCAAGTGAGTAGCAGGCCGAGCACCCTCGGGCCGGAGTTCGCACACGCCTTGCCCGGGAGGACAGATCGCCCGCTGGCGCCGTATCGATCCGCTCGCCGCAATGCGGACAGAAACGCGCTGCCGCCGGCACCTCGTTGTTGCAGCTCGGGCAATTCATGCACCGAAGGTAGCGGGAACTCCGGGAAGCGGTCAAATGGGTTTTCTGCCGCCCGAACCGTCGAGGATTTCCGTTCGAAGCCTACCGGTGCGCCCGGAGGATTCCGGCCCCATCGTTGCGATTGCACAGATCGAGCGCCGTGAGCACGGTCTCGAGATCCCCGTAGGCCTTCCTGACCGTACTTGCCGGTGTACTCCCCGTGGTAATCGCACGATGAAAATCCTCGTACTCGGCAGAGAAGCCCCCATCATCCGGGTGATCTTCCTGAAGTACGACATCCTCCGGCGTGTCTCCGTACACCGCGAGCACGCCCCGTTCGATCTTCGCCGAACCGGATGATCCCAGGATGCGAATGCTGTCCTCTTGCATTCCATGGACGCTGAATCCCAGGGCAAGGACGCCCGTGAGAGAAGGAAGCTCTTGCTGCGCTTCCGTTCGGAAGAGCGCAGTTAGGGTGTCCGTCCGGCCGATGCCAGGATTGACCGACGATGACGTCGCACCGAGAATCTCCAGATCTCCTACAATCGACCGCAGTTGGGCAATGAAGTGGACGCCACCATCGCTGACGAATCCACCCTCATAGGCGTGGTTGATCCTCCAGGACGTCCGGGCGTACTTGCTGGTCTCCGGTGCAACCCACTGCCAGCTTCGGCACTCTACGTGATAAGGCGTTCCGATCCGTCCTTCACGAATCACCCGTGCCAACGCCCTTGCGGCCGGGCGATAGCGGAAGTTCTCTCCCACCATCATCACGAGATCGGGATACTCCTCCTCCAGCCGGCACAGCGCCGCCGCGTGATCCAAGGACTCCGCCAATGGCTTCTCCATGAGCACGTGCTTCCCTGCAGCCGCTGCTGCGGGCGCGACGACCTTGTTCCATTCGATCGGAAGGAGGATCGATACCGCGTCGAGTTCCTCCATCGATAGCAGTTCGTGCACGTTCGCCACGACCGCCACCTTCTGCCTACCCTCGGATTCGATGAGATCCGCCAGCGCCTCGGCCTTGGCAAGGGTCCTGTTACACAAGGCCGTGACACGGAACCGATCGGGCATCTGCCGCAACGCCGGCCAGTGAAGGTCATGCGCCGCGATTCCGCATCCGATCAGCCCCAGCTTGAGCGGCGATCCGTCACGTACGTTCTGCATTTCACCGATCCCTTTCTCGAGCGCATTGCGCCATCGAAACGAGGATACTCCGGCACGGACTGCTCTGCACCCAAGCAGCCCATTCCTTGCTCCGTCCGTCAGGGCAACTGCATGGATCCTTTGCACCGGAAAAGGAAATCGGGGACCGGCGTTCGCGACAGCAACCTGTAACCGGACGCCAGGCAACGCTTATGACGCTTCCCAGCCTCTTTCCCAAGCATCACAAGAGAGCAAGCGAACTCCGATCCTCACCTCAATCCGGCTTCCGGAACTCCGCCTGAAAGACCGGCCCGATCGGAAACAGAGACGTTTCCACCGATCCCGTTTCGATCAACCCCGCATCGATCATCAGCGATCGGTACACATCGGGGGGCAGACCGTGAGATGGCTTCGTTGGCTCCCTAAAGCACAGTCTTCCTCCAGGCTTGAGCAGCGAAGCGAGAACCGCCGCCGTTCGCTCACGTTCCTCAACCGGCAGATCATGAAACGCGTTGTGGATTGCAATCACATCGATCGATGCTTCGTGGAGTTCGGCGTCTCCAATCGGCTTGGCAAGGAAACGAACGTGAACGTACCGCGCGAGACGCTTCTTCGCAATCCGGAGCATCGGAGGCGAGATATCCAGACAGAGCAAAGATCCGCTCTTCAGGCGTGGCGCAAGATGCTCGGAGATGCCCCCGCTTCCGCATCCGAACTCCAGCACCGTTTCGTCTCCTTGCAATTCGATCGCTTCAGCAAAGCTCCGATAGAACTTCCGATAAACCTTCGGCGCCAGAACGCCATCGACCAGCACAAAAGCAAATGGAGGGTTGACAAAATCCACGTTCTCTCCTTCCTCTTTCACACCACCGCGATGCCAGCCGCGTGGTGCGACAATCCCTGATCCCCACCGACTCCCTATCCACCGCTTCGTCTCATCGGGGACCGCAAGCAATACATCGCGAAGCGCTTCGGGCTGGACCAGGACGAGCACTTGTGGCACACGCCTGAAACACAGTGACCTTCCTGACCATCGGAGCTTTCTAGCGCATCGCACGGCGGATGGATCCATGGCAGGGGCGCAATCATGTCACGATCGTCTGACAGGCGGTGCACCGGCAGATCCGGGCCAGGCATACGCAGCTCCGCCTGTCCTCTCGCCTCCAAGAGAGTAATCCCTGCTTCGTTGCCGCTCAAGTGGATTGCATGGCCTGGTTCCACACCAACCGATTCTCGCCGTATGGCGGTCTAATTCGGGTCCGCTAGAGCACACGGCAGACCAAGAAGAGACAAACGGGTCCCTTGAAGAATACCATGGTTTGCTGCAATCTAAGGAGGCTCCAGTATGATGCCAGCAACAGGAAATTCCTGCGATACAGGAGCCTCTGCTGCTTCTGCAATCTGCGATTTCCGCCCGTTGTGAAGGGATTCCATGAAGCCAGAGCAAGACCGCCTCGAGGAGTCGAAGCAGCTGGATCGCGCGAAGCACGCTGCGCACGTCACGTCGATCCAGAGCATGCAGGACATGCTCGCTCGAATCGGTGCCGCGCTGTACGCGGTGGATGCACAAACGCAGGAGTACACGTATGTCAGTCCGATGTACACCGAGATCCTCGGCTACACGCACGACGACATCGCAGCATACGGCGGACGGCAAGCCTTCCTTCAACACCTGGTGGTCAATGAGACCCTGGAGGAAATGGCCAACGGCTTCTCGCGACTCAAGGATGGCGCGGAAGAGCGGCTGGTCCGGGAACACAAGGTTTGGTGCCGGCGCAAGGATGGAACCCTGCGGTTCATCGATGACTACTGGATCCCCGCCTATGAGAACGGCCGGCTTGTGCGAACGTACGGCATCCTTCGCGATATCACGGCCCAGAAGCAAACCGAGAACGCACTGGTCGAGACGGAGAACACGTATCTCGCGTTGTTTCACGCCATCGCGGACCCGGTGATGATCTTCTCCAAAGCGACACACAGGATTCTCGACTGTAACGGCCCGATGCTAGCCCGATACGGATACACCCTCGCCGAGCTTCAGCGCATGACCCCGCTGGACCTGCACCCTCCCGGCGAGTTGCTGGAGCAGGCCGAGAGCAACATCGACGACGAGGATGACGAGTCGGCGCACACCTACATCCATCACACGAAGGAAGGTTCCGCGTTCCCGGTGGAAACCCATACATCTCCGGTGCACTTCGAAGGTCAGGACGCCTGGATCACCATCATTCGAGATGTCACCGAACGCCAGAAGGCGGAGGAGCAGGCCAAGCGCTATACCGCAGAGATCGAGGCGGCCAACGAGGAGATCAAGCAATTCGCCTACATCGTCTCACACGACTTGAGAGGGCCGCTGGTGAACCTCAAGGGGTTCTCCGCTGAGCTTCGCCGTGCGTTGGACACCGTTGCACCGATCATCCGGCAGGCACTGGCTGCGCTCCCGGACGAAGACCGCACTTCGGTCCGGTATGCCGTCGAAGAAGACATTCCCGAAGCGCTTCAGTTCATCGACTCGTCGGTCACCCGGATGGACCGCTTCATCAACGCGGTGCTCAAGCTCTCACGAATCGGACATCGCCATCTGGCATTCGAGCCGATCGATCCAACGCCCCTGGTTCATGACATCCTGGACACCTTGACACACCAGAGGGAGGAGAGAAACGCAAGCGCCACGGTCAGCGATCTGCCCGTGGTCGTCGCCGACCGGACCGCGCTGGAACAGGTCTTCGGCAACCTACTGAGCAACGCGCTCCTGTACCTCGCGCCGGATCGTCCGGGAGAGGTCGCGGTGGGTGGGGAGTCACGACCACATGAAACGCTCTTCTGGGTGAGGGACAACGGCTGCGGCATCTCGAAGGATGACGCAGAGAAGGTCTTCGCCCCGTTCCGCAGGGCCGGCCGCCAGGATGTCCCAGGCGAGGGCATGGGCTTGTCATACGTTCATACGCTGGTCCGCCAGCACGGCGGACAGATCTGGTTCGAGTCGGAACCCGATCGGGGAACCACATTTTTCTTCACCATCTCCAACACCGTCGAACCACAAGGAGGCGATAGTGACTTCCAATCCTGAACTGTCCATTCTCGTTGTCGAGGACGATCCCGGACACGCCCGACTGATCGAGAAGAACCTCGAGCGATCGGGGATCACGAATTCCATCACAACCGTGTCCGACGGCCAGCAGGCACTCGACTTCCTGTTCTCCGAAGGATCGTTTTCCACCCAAGATGCCCCGATCCACCTACTCGTCCTTCTCGATCTCAACATGCCGGTGGTCGACGGATACCAGGTGCTCGAGAGAATGAAGGCCGATGAACGCACCCGGCGCATTCCAGTGATCGTGCTGACGACCACCGATGATCCGCGCGAGGTCGCCCGCTGCTATGAGTTGGGCTGCAGTGTGTACATCACCAAACCGGTCGATTACGAGAAGTTCAGTCAGGCCATCGAGCGGCTCGGGCTCTTGCTCTCCATCGTCACGGTGCCGGACGGGGAGTGATCGAGTTGGGCGAAAGCAAAACGAAGCACGTCCTCTACATGGAGGATGACCCGGGCCTCGCGCGCTTGGTCGAGAAGCGGCTGCGGCGTGCGGGATACGAAGTGGACCTCGCCGCCAATGGGGAGGAGGGACTCGCGGCATTCTCCTCCCGCCCATACGATGTTCTGCTGTTGGACCACGAGATGCCGATCTACAGCGGCCTACAGGTCATCGAGATCCTTGCCTCCGAACAGCGCCTCCCGCCTACGGTCATGCTCACCGGGAGCGGAAACGAGCAGACGGCAGTCGAGGCCATGAAGCACGGTGCAGGCGACTACATCGTCAAGGATCCCGCCGGAGGCTACTTGGAACTCCTCCCTACGGTGATCGAGCGTGTGTTGGCCAGCCATCGACTCATCCGCGAGAAGCTCCAGGCGGAAGAGGCGCTGCGGGAGAGCGAGGCACGGTTCCGGACCGTGGCCGAGACCGCCGCCGACGCCATCATTTGCTCGGACATCCAAGGCCGAATCATCCTGTGGAACCGCGCAGCGGAGAGGATCTTCGGCTACAACGAGCAACAGGCGCTCGGCATGAATCGAGAGGTTCTGGTTCCCAAGGAGATGCGTACGGAGCACGAAGCGAATCGTGACGCGATGCTTGCGGCGCACGAACAGCGCGAAGCAGAAACCACCATGCAGCACTTCGAGACCGTCGGACAGCGTGCGGACGGTACGATCCTGCCCCTCGAGGTATCGATTGCTCCCTGGGAAACCTCCAGCGGCACCTATTTCACCACAACGGTTCGCGACATCAGCGAGCGCAAGGAGTACGAGAAGAAGCTCCAGCGCATGGCACGCTATGACTCGTTGACCGGCACGTTCAACCGACACCATCTCGCCACGGTCTTGAGACGGGAGACCGAGCGCGCCGAACGCTATGACCACCCGATCGGATTCCTGATGATCGACGTCGATCGATTGAAGATGATCAACGACACCCGCGGACACGCGATGGGCGATCTCATCATCCAAAGCGTCGCGTCGGTCATCCAAGGCGCAGTCCGCCGCGTCGATCTTGTCTTTCGATACGGCGGCGACGAGTTTCTTGTGGTTCTCCCCGAGACCAACGGCACCACCCGCTTCGCCAAGGACCACATCGTTCAGGCCATGGAACGGTGGAACCGATCCAGCGATCTCCTGCCCTTCGACGTCACCCTATCGATCGGCGTGTCCCATTGGCTCCCGAGCCAAGGAATCACGACCGACGAGGCACTCGATGAAGCGGACCGCAACATGTACGTGGAGAAACACGCTCGTTGAGCCCTGTGTGTGGTTCCGCCGCCCAATGAGAAGGCGGCCCGATGCCTCCGTGGAGACCATCAACCCGCCGATTCACCCACTCTGCCATCTCGCCGCAGCTACTCCCGTTTGTATGGTTCTCCAAGCGCCTTCGGGAATCGAACGCGTCCTATCGCACCGGAGACAACAAGAAGGGTCATGATGTACGGGATCATGGCGACAAACTGCCATGGTACCGCCTTCGATCCCGGAAGGTTGGCGATCCACGTCGCCAGGCTCTGGAAGAAGCCGAAGATGAACCCGCCGAGAAGCGCCAGGAGCGGATTCAACCCACTGAAGACCACCGTAGCCAGGGCGATGAAGCCTTGGCCCGCGGAGATTCCCTTGGTTACCGAGCCAAGCCAGGCAACGGTCAAGAACGATCCACCGAGACCTGCCAGCGCACCCCCGAACGTGGTGGCGAGCAATCGCACAAGATTGACATTGATGCCCGCAACATCGGCCGCCTCCGGCTTTTCGCCGACGGCCTTCAAAATCAGCCCTGCCCGCGTTCTCTTCAGGAACCAGTAAACGACAAAGGGCAGCAGGAGCGTGACGAACACAATCGGACTCAGACTGTCACCGAACATCTGAATCTTGGCGAGTCGATTGGCCTCCGGAATTCCCCGGTAGCCCGGCACACCCAGCACAATCAGCCCGAAGGCCAGGAAACCGGCCGCGAACAGGTTGATGCCGATCCCCGTGATCATCTGATTGCCCTTCCAGTAGGTATTGATCACCGAGAAGAGCAAACCGAGCAGTGCGCCGACCCCCATCCCGGCAAGCAAGCCCACGTAGGGTCCCGCATGTTCGGCCCCGACAACGCCGGCAAAAGCACTCAGGGCAAGAATCCCTTCCAAACCGATGTTGAACAAGCCCCCAGTCTCGCCAATGATCTCTCCAATCGCAGTCAGGGTAATCGGGACCATGGCGTGCAGTGTGATAAACAGGACGCTGAAGATCATGTCGTTCCCCTCCGGAAGATCCGGGACACCAGATCGCGCGATTTGCGCAGCAGTCTAACCAGTTCCGGAATCGCCATGGTTAGAATGATCACACCCTCGACGATTCGGACCATCTCCAGCGGTACGCCCGCATACAGCTGCATCGACCGCGCCCCGGCCAGTAGGCTGCCAAAGAAGACCGAAGCAAAGAGGATGCCGATCGGATGGGTCCGCCCCACCATCGCGACGACCATCCCATCGAAACCCTTGTTGAGCAATACACCGAACCCCGTAGATACGGCATAGGTTGGCGGCATCCCCTGGACAATCAGCGATCCGGCAAGCCCGGCCGCAAACCCTCCGAGGATGAAACTGAGGAGGAGCGTTCGCTTGCTCTTGATCCCTCCGTAGCGGGCTGCAGACGGATTGAGGCCCGCAGCACGAACCTCATACCCGGTCACCGTGTGCCACAAAAGGAAGTAGACGAACAGCGCAAAGGCGACCGCTGCGAAGATCGATGCAGACAAGTCAGCTCTGGGCACCAACGTCGGAAACCGGGCGGATAGAGGAATCGCCACGGTCCGCTCCGAGCGGATCCGGTCCACTAGAATGTTGGCAATCAGGTAGAATCCAGCAAAGCGTGCAATCCAGTTGAACATGATCGTCGAAATGACCTCGTGAACCCCGCGTGTCAATCTGAGCAACGCGGGGCCAAGAGCCCAAGCGGCCCCGGCGAGCATACCGAAAATCATCCCCACGATATGGTGAAGTCCTGGAGGAAGCTTGAAGTAGGCGATCGTCACAGCGGCAAGTGCGCCCATGTACACCTGCCCCTCAGCGCCGATGTTGAACATGCCGGCCCGGACGCAGATGGAGAACGTCAGCGCGGTCAAGATCAGCGGCGTACCCAGAGCCACCGAATCGGCCAGACCACGTGCGGTACTGTACGCGCCGCGGAAGAGCGCCAGATACGCCTGCCACGGGTTGAATCCCCACGCAGCCATGATGATTGCTCCGATCAAGAGCCCGAGAACGCCAGCCAATACCGATTCGAGCACGGGATTGAGGCCTGTCAACGTCCGACGCCTCAGGGAAGCCATCTGTGTCTGATCATTTGCAGCGGGCAAGCCTAGCCTCCTTGCTCCTGGGTGACGCCTCCCATTAGAAGGCCGATCTGTTCTCGATTGAGATCATCAGGGTAGCAAACGCGCATGAACCGCCCCTCGTACATGATGGCGATGCGATCTGCACGGGCAAGCACTTCGTCGAGATCAGCCGACACCAGCAGGATGGCGCGGCCGTTGTCTCGCATCTCCTCAAGCAGGTCACGGATGTACTTCGCCGCGCCGATGTCGAGACCTCGGGTCGGCTGGGAAGCGACGATGATCGCGGGATTCTTCGCCAGCTCCCGGCCGACAATCAGCTTCTGCTGATTCCCTCCGGATAGGCTCTTGGCCGGCGCCGACGGTCCGGTGGCTTGGATGTCGAAGCGTTCCATCAGTTCCCGAACGTGCTTGTAGATCTTCGGCCACTTGAGGACCGAGAACGGGCCGCGGAATTCCTCCCACCGCTGCACTCCGAGGATGGCATTCTCGGCCAGCGTGAACGGCAGCACCAAACCAAGTTCCCACCGATCCTCGGGAATGTGGGCGACCCCCAAGCGATAGATCTTGCGTGGATCGAGGCCGAGAATGTTCGTGCCGTTGATCGTGGCTATTCCGGATTCGGGGACGCGGAGACCGGTGAGCGATTCGACGAGTTCGCTCTGACCGTTGCCCTCTACGCCGGCGATTCCAAAGATCTCACCATCGTAGACATCAAACGAGAGATCCTTCACCGCGACCTCTCCGGTGTTTCCTTTGACCGTCAGCGATTCGACATGCAACGTGCCGACGCCTTCGCGGGCCTGCCGCGACCGAACTCGCGCAACCGGCAATTCTCGATCGCTCAGTTCCACGGCGCCCGCATCGGCATCGATCTCCTGACCGACCATCAGTCGAGCAAGTTGCTCACTGTCCGCATCTTCCGTACGCACATCGCCGACCAGTTCACCCTGACGAAGCACGACGACCCGGTCGGTGACCGACTGGACCTCCTTCAGCTTGTGGGTGATCAGAATGATCGATGTGCCTTGGGCGCGGAGTTTGCGCAAGAAATCGAAGAGCTCGTCCACCTCAAGCGGCGTCAGAACCGACGTCGGCTCATCCAGGATCAACAGATCGACATCCCTTGATAGGACCTTGAGAATCTCAACGCGCTGTTGCTCGCCCACGGCCAGCTTCTCAATTGGGACGTCTAGCGGAACGTGCAGTCCGCTCTGCTCCATCAGCATTTCCAAACGTTCAATCGTCTGAGAAAGCCGGATCCGGGTGAAGGGCTTCTCGTGGCTCAGTGCCACATTCTCCGCTGCTGTAAACGGCCCTACAAGAGCGAAATGTTGATGAACCATTCCGATGCCGAAATCCAGCGCCTCACGCGGACTGGAAAACCTGATCCGTCCCTTGGGAGAGATCACGCGGCCTCTCGTCGGCGGAAGGAGTCCGGACAGAATCTTCGTAAGCGTCGTCTTGCCGGCACCGTTCTCTCCAAGAAGACCGATGATCTCCCTTGAGCGGATCTCAACGGATGCCTCTTTGAGCGCCACCGTTCCATCGGAGTAAATCTTGGTGATCTTCTCTGCCTGCAGGTAGTAGGGGGCGTCTTCGACAAGAACGCCTTGCTCGAGGTCACGTTCCATCGCTGAGATGTAGCCTCCTTTGAGCTGCGCAGCGGGGCAAAGGTCGATCCCTTTCCCCCGCTGCGTCGAATCCGAGATAGGAACTACTCGAGCGGATAGTCAGCCCGAACTTGAAGGATCTCGTCGAGCGTATTCGCGTATGGAACAAGGATGTTCCCGGCGATGATCTCTTGTTCGAGAAGATCGATCTGCTCCCAGAATGCGTAGGGAAGGGCGGCACGATTTGCGGACCAGTTCTGGATGATGGTGTAGTAATCCGCGTCGGTCGCCTTTCCACCGTTGATACCTACAGGAATGAAGTCGAGGAGGTCGGCCGCGCGGCTGATTCCAACGCCGCCGTTGGCTAGGTTGAAGACGGTGGTCCCGCCCTCAAACGTTCCTTCCAATGTATCGGTAATCGCCTTGTCTACGGCGACATCTACGCGCTTCAGACCGCTCGCCAAGGCATGCATTCCAAGTCCAAGGTAGTCCTGGTTTGCGTCCACGCCGAGGAAATACGGAGGCCCAAGCGTGGTGCCCGCGTTGTTGTGGAACTCGGTGACAGCTTCCTCCATACCGATACCCAGCTGGCCGGCGACGTTGAAGATGCTGACAGCGCCCTGCTCAAGCTGAGTCTTGCCGGTAGAGTATCCCACATCAGGGCGATCGAAGTATCCCGTGTACGAGTAAACCAAGCTCACCGATGCATCGGTCCCGAAGAGCTCGTTGTATTTCTTGATTCCGTAGTCGATTCCAAAGCGGTAGCCGCCCTCGAAGTGATACAGAACGGGAATCTCCGCTCCAAGAACCAAGCCGATCGTATCATAGCCGTGATACGCGGCAAGCATACCGGACAGCGCGCCAACGAGAGCTGACATCTCGTTTTCGTTGAACACCAAACCCATCAGGTTCGGAGCGCCGGTGAGATTCGGGAAGTCGATGATCGCGAACTTCTGGTCCGGATACTCTTGCGTGACAACATCCATCGCGTTGCCCAGCAAGAAGCCAACGCCCACGATGACGACAAAGCTGCCGTCATCTGCGAGAGTTCTGAGGTTCGGCAGGTAGTCATCTTCCGAGAAGCTCTGAAGAACCGTATATTCCATGCCGTACTTCTCAGCCGCTTTCTGCGCTCCGAGGATCGCCATGTCGTTGAACGACAGGTCTCCCTTCCCGCCCACATCAAGGACCACGCCAATCTTGTCTGCCGCCATGCCAACCAGGGATAGTCCCAATACGAGCATGAGCGCAAGAACCAATAGCTTCTTCAACGCAACCTCCTCAATATGCACAACATCCTGCCGAGACTCCGGCGCCGTCCAACACACGACAGTCTAGCGTTGTCCCCACGCCGAGACAATTTTCGTGCTTGCAGATCGGTCATGCTCCGCAAGCCGGTAAGCGAGGCCAAACCATCCTTTCAGTCGCCGGGAACGTGACTGAGCGAAAGGCTCTTTCGATCTGGCTATCTTGTGGTCAGACAGCTCGCATTCATTTCCACGCGTCTCGATCGACGGTGCGGCTAGGGCTCGCGCCCCGCTCGTCGCAGCGCGCGACTTCGCCATTCCACCCGGAGCATGAGCATGAGGAGACCCCCGGTGCACGCAATCGCACGCACCGCGTACACCGTGGCAAGCGTACCCTTGCTCGACAGCAACGCCAATGCCGGCGCCAGCATCATCCCGATCCATGGGGCAAAGGATTCAGTGTTCTCATGGGATCGCCACAGCCTGCGCACAACCGGGAGATAGGCGATCACCAGGATCGCCTGGATCGCAAGGTGTGCTGCCACGTGCTGCCGGGTCAGCATCCACACGACAAGAATCAACACCACAGCGACCAGACAACCAAGATCGAATCGACTGAACCGGGCACTGTGATCTCCGAACAGCGCGATCGCAACGGCCACGGACCCCACGAGGAGAATGTCCGCCGTATTCAGGATGTTGTCCCAGAGGCTAAAACCTCCCTCAGCGAGGTACGTAACCAGGCTTCCTGCGACGGCAATCGTGAAGAAGATCCACATCGCCAATGCCGGTTTGATTCGCCTCTTTCGAATCAACCACACATATCGGGTCCCGATGAACAGATTCGTTACCACAACCGCAGCAATCGAGAACTCCCTCATCAACGGCCTCGCTCTCTTTCGATCTTCCTCTCCGTCATGCCCGTTCCTTCCATGGATAACCGGCCCGGCATCCATCCGTTGCATGGCGGCCTCGGCACTTGCTCCAGCACGGGCGAATCATCCACCAAAAGCCTCGCTCCCGCATGCCCGCGATGGGTCTTTCTTCTCCAGACATCGGATGACGCTTTCAGGCCGGAAGGCGCAGGTGCGCCGACGCCGGTTGCAGTACTATGCATCGTCTCTTATCCTCGCATGCGATGCCTTCTTACTTCACAGGACCCAAGGTGCGCTTCGACCGACGGCTCACATTGTGCATCGTTTCCTGCTCTTCAACGTCGACCTGTCGAAGGCCCTTTCGAGTTTCGCATTCAGCCCTAGAGCGCTGTGCGCCCCGGACCGGGCATCATGCCCTGCAAGAGTGATCGAGTTCCCCTCTAGGAGGCCGACATGGTTAAACCATCCGATCGAGCGTCCCGCAAGAATGAGCCCGGCATGATCGGCCGGCTTCCGCGCGTCTACAGCCACATCGAGAGCAATCGCCAACCGTTCCTCGAACGGCTATTCGACTACTTGTCACATCCAAGCATCAGCGCGCAAGGCGTGGGCATCGAGGAGGTCTCCTCCTACATCGCCGGCGTTCTCGATCGAATCGGATTGAACTCCGAGATCGTGCCCACCGCCGGTTGTCCGGTCGTCCTTGCGCGAAGAGAAGCAGGATCCGACAGGCCGACGGTCTTGCTCTACGGCCACTACGATGTCCAACCTCCCGATCCGCTCGATCGGTGGATCTCACCCCCATTCGAACCCACGATCCGTGATGGACGGATCTACGCCCGCGGTGTCGGGGACAACAAGGGCCAGCACTTCGCGCAGATCCTCGCCATCGAATCGCTCCTGGCGTGCAATGCATCGCTTCCGTGCAATGTGATCGTATTTCTCGAAGGCGAAGAGGAGGTGGGGAGTCCGAACCTTGCGCAGTTCGCCCGCAGCCACGGGGCAAAGCTCGCCGCCGACCTGGTCATCACCGCCGACGGGCCGGTTCACGAGAGCGGCCGGGCGTGCATCACGTTCGGCGTCCGCGGGGTGGCGAGTTTCGAGCTGCGAGCCACCGGTGCCAAATCGGATCTCCACTCCGGCAATTGGGGCAATGTGGCTCCGCAACCCCTGTGGACGCTGGTCCACCTGCTACACTCCATGCGGGACGAGCACGGGCGGATCACCATCGACGGCTTCTACGACCGGGTGGACGCTCCCACCCCGCTCGAGCTGGAAGCGCTCGCTGCGCTTCCGTTTGACGAAGCCCAGACCAAGCGCGCATTGTCCGTTGAGCAGTTCGATGTCCCCCCTGACCGCTCTCTCGTCGAACGTCTATCGCTCTGGCCGACGATGACAATCAACGGGCTTCACGGAGGGTACGACGGGCCGGGAACCAAGACGGTTCTTCCGTGCACCGCAACGGCCAAGTGTGACGTACGCCTGGTCGAATCCCAAGAAGCGGACGAGATCCTCGACAAGATCGAGGCGCACGTCGGACGGGTCGCGCCCCACGTCGAGTTCGTCCGCATGGGCGGGATGGATCCGTCGAAGACCCGGCTCGATTCGCCGTTCGTCGAGCCGCTTCGCTCGGCCGTACAGCATGCACAAGGAGAGCCCCCTTTGCTCATCCCCGCGATGGGAGGGAGCCTGCCGGAGTACGTGTTCACAAAGATCCTCGGCATCCCCGCGTTCGGCGTTCCGTATGCCAATCCTGATGAGGCAAACCACGTACCGAATGAGAACCTCGAGGTGGAACGCTTCTTCGCCGGGATTCGAACGGGCGCCGCCTTGCTCACACATCTGGGCGCCATGTACCGCCCGGCCTGATCGCCCTTGCGCCGGGACCACCGATCCCAGAGAATCGCGGTCCAGTCAAGACCGCGCAATGGATGGTGAACCCAGATGGAACACGCCCAGCATGGAGAAGCCTTCGATCGAATCATCGACCGCCGGGACACCGACAGCATCAAATGGAGCCACTACGACCGCGATGTTCTTCCGATGTGGGTTGCAGACATGGACTTCACCTCGCCGGAGCCGGTTCTTGCCGCGCTTCGTGAACGAATCGATCACGGCGTCTTCGGATACCCAGTCCCTGCGAGCGCACTGCGCCGTGCCGTTGTCGAGCGCCTCCACCGTCTGTACCAATGGGACGTCACGGAGGAGTCGGTGGTGTTCTCGCCCAATGTGGTGGTGGGATTCAACCTCGCCGCCCGCGCCTTCACCTCACCGGGCGACGGTCTATTGATTCAGACGCCGATCTACTTCCCCATTCTCCGTGTACCCGGGAATGCGAACCTGCAGGCGCAGCACCTGGAGCTCACCCGGTGCCAAGACGGATACTACGAAATCGATTTCGACCGCCTGGAACGGACGATGACCCGGAAGACGAGCCTCTTCATCCTCTGCAACCCACACAACCCAGTCGGCCGCGCCTTCACACGCCAGGAGCTGGAGAGAATGGCGGAAGCGTGCGTGCGGCACAACACGATCATCTGTGCCGATGAGATTCACGCCGACTTCGTGTACGACGGCAAGGCACATCTCCCGATCGCCAGTATTGGCCCCGAGATCGAACAACGCACGATCACCCTGATCGCACCCACCAAGACCTACAATCTGGCTGGCCTGAGTTGCGCCATCGCCGTGATCCCCAACCGCGAGCTCCGGGAGGGTTTCGTCGAGGCGAAACGCGGACTGGTTTCGTCTCCTGGCGCCCTGGCCTACACCGCCGCGCTGGCCGCCTTTCAGCACGGATCCGACTGGCTCGCCGGCCTTCTTTCCTACCTTCAAACCAACCGGGACGTGCTCACCACCTACGTCGCCGAACACCTTCCGGAACTCCACATCTCTCCCATCGAAGCGACGTACCTCGCGTGGCTCGATTGCCGGAGAGCAGGAATCCCGGGAAACCCGCAGGAGTTCTTCCTGAGAAACGGGCGGGTCGCCTTCAATGACGGCGCGGCCTTCGGCCCCGGCGGTGACGGCTTCGTCCGCTTGAACTTCGGGTGTCCGCGCTCCGTTCTCCTCGACGGACTCGATCGGATGCGGCGTGCGTTGGATTCCCGCTCGAGCGGCGCCGGCTAGTCCTCGCCGCTCGGACAGCCCGACCCTGCGGAGGGTATACTCTCCTCTATCCGACGAAAGGAGATGGAGGACGTGCCGGAAGCCACCCTCGAGGTCGCTGGAATCAGCAAGCGGTTCGATGCCATCACGGCCGTTGACGACGTATCGTTCGACGTCCATCCGGGTGAGATTCTCGGATTCTTGGGTCCGAACGGCGCCGGCAAGACCACGACGTTGCGGATGATCCTCAGCATCTTCCGCCCCGATCGCGGGGCCATCCGCTTCGAGCGGACCGACGCGCCGCCCCCCAAAGCGCGTACGGGGTACCTGCCGGAAGAGCGCGGGCTCTACGGGGACGCCCGCGTACTCGATCTCCTGGTGTACTTCGGCGTCCTGAAGGGCCTTCACCGCAAGGAGGCGTACGCGCGCGCACAAACCTGGCTCGAAGCTTTCGCGCTTCGCGACTGGGAGAAGAAGAAGGTCGACAAGCTCTCCAAGGGGATGCAGCAGAAGGTCCAGTTCATCGCCTCGGTCCTTCATCGCCCGGCGCTTCTGGTGCTTGACGAGCCGTTCTCGGGTCTCGATCCGGTGAATCAGGACCTGCTGAAGCAGATCATCCGTCAGCTCAAGAGCGACGGCGCCTCCATCCTGTTGTCTTCCCACCAGATGAACCGCGTTGAGGAGCTCTGCGACCGCATCTTCCTCATCCACCGAGGCCGCCGGGTGCTCTACGGCGGTCTGGAAGAGATCAAACAAGCCCACGGCGAACACCTGGTCACCCTCCGCTTCCGGGGAGACGGATCCTGTTTACGCAGCGTGGAAGGCATCACCGACCTCTCGCTCGACGCTGGATCCGCCACGCTCAGACTCGAGAGAACCACGTCCCCCGATAGCTTCATCCGGAGGCTTCCGGAGGAACTCGAACTCCTTGCGCTGCACGTCGACCGTCCGCCACTCCACGACCTTTTCGTCCACGCCGTCTCCGGGAGGCAAGAATGAGGATCTCTAAGGTCATCCGATGGGAGTTCGTTCAGACCGTTCGCAGCAAGCAGTTCCTCATCACCACGATCATGCTCCCGCTCATGCTGGCGATCGTCGTGTTTGCGGTCACAACCACGGTGGGCGGCGAACGGTCCGCTCCAGCGGAACCGCCTCCGCTCTTCATCATCGGGCTGTTTCTCGCATTGATCCTGTTCATCGGCGCGTTCATCTCCGGGATCATGACGCTGTACGGCGTGATGAAGGAGAAACAGAGCCGGGTGGTGGAGATGATGATGTCGAGTGTGTCGGCATGGGACCTCATGGCCGGCAAGGTCATCGGCCTCGGGTTCGCCGGACTCCTCCAGGTGACCTGCTGGGCGGCCACCGGCTTCTTTGTCGCCGGCCGGTTCTTCCCGGTCTCGCTTGCTTCACTCTCGCTCGTTCACTGGATCACCTATCCCCTCTACTTCCTCCTCGGATACCTGCTGATCGCCTCGCTCTACGCAACAGCCGGGGCGGCCATGAAGGACATCCACTCCGGGGGGGCGATCGGACTGGTCGGCCTCATTCCGTACTCGCCGATGATGCTGGCTGCGCTGATCGTCCAGCAGCCCGATCTGTTTTGGATTCGAATCGCCGGCTTTCTCCCGCCGTTCACACCCGGCATCATGCTCCTTCGAATCGGAGCCACGCCGGTCGTCAGCGAAGGGACGCGGTTCGTGCCGATATGGGAAATCGCTCTGAGCCTGGCGACCCTGGCAATCGGCGTCCTGCTGACGATGCGCTTCGCCGCCAAGGTCTTCGAAGTGGGAATGCTGATGTACGGGAAGAGCGCATCGGCTCGCGAGATCTGGCGCTGGGGCCGCGGCGCTTCCTAAAGGAAGTCCGATGAAAGAAGAATCCGCAGCAGCAGGAACCGTTTTGGCCTCGATCTATCGCGATGCCCAGCCGATCGCTGAATACATCTCGAACCTGCCCCCCGATCAGCGTGCGATTCACGCCCTGCACGCCCGTCGGGCAGTTGTGGAAGCGAGTGCCGTGTCCGCGGTCATCGCAGCGTCGATCCAAGGGGTACTGGTGATCACCGAACCGTGGTGCGGCGACTCCCTTGCCATCCTTCCGGTGATCCAGCAGTTGTTTGAGCAGGCAAACGTTTCGGTGCGAATCGTTCCACGAGACGAACCACCATTTCTGATCGACCGGTACCTGACGCGCGGCGGGCGCGCGATCCCGATGGTGATTCTCCTCCAGCCAAACGGAGAGGAGAGGGCTCACTGGGGGCCACGGCCCGGTCCCGCGCAAATGTTGTTCGAACGCGCCCGGGAAGCGCTCACAAGTGGACACACGAAGCGGGCCGATATCACACGGCAAATCCGTAGGTTCTACGCAAGAGATCGCGGCCGCACGATCATCGCCGAGATCGTAACCGCCCTGCACACCCCGCCGCGTCCTCGACAGCCTCGTCAAACGTGATGCCGTATCACCGATCGCCGGATCGCTTGTTCCTTCCCAAGGCCTCCAGCCGCTCGATGAACCGCATCGCCTGGTCGGGATCGAACTTACCCCTGGGAAAGACCAGGTTCTTGCCTCCCGGCAGGATGACCGACAATCGCTCGCCCTCATACGTCACCTGGACTTCATCGAGTGCGTGCTCGATTCCCATCCCCGACGCCCATTGCTGCGCCGATTCGAGCCACCGCGGCATGCTCTTCTCCAACCGCTTCGCGATCCGTTCCCGCAGCCAGGTCGAGGTAGCCGGCTCATTGTCGCGCGGCTGGTCGAGCTTCTGGCGGATCTGTTGCAGCCGCTCTTCCAGCGGCTTGGCGAACTCCAGGACCAGCTTGTCGTCCTCGGTGAGCACAACGTTGAGCGTGTCGTCGTTGAGGCACAGGTTGGCGACCTCGTCCAGCCATACGAGCTCGTAGAGCTTGTGACGACCGAGGCCCTTGATCGCCCGCTCACCCAGCTCTCTGAAGCAGAAGCGATTCTCATCGGTGATCACTTCGCAGATCGCGGATGAAACGACAATCTGGCCGCCCTTGGCCACATCGGCCAGGCGTTTGGCGAAATTGACCGAGTGTCCGAAGAGGTCGTCCTCGGTTTGAATCACGGGCCCCCACGTCAATCCAATCCCGGCGGAGATCGGCGTTTCCTCGTTTCGTTCGTTGAAGTCACGCAGGGCACGCTGCATGTTCGCCGCACAAGCCACCGCCCCTTCCGCCTCATCAAACGACGTCATCACGCCGTCACCATACGTCTTGAGGACACGCCCTCCGTGCTGATCGACGTGGCAGGAAACAAGGTCGGTGAACTGGCTGACAACGCGGAACGCTTCCCGGTCACCTCGTTCGGCTGTGTACGAGGAGAATCCCCGAAGATCGCTGAAGCCTACCGCCAGTGCTCTCTCTGTCTCCATCGCGCCTCCGCTGTGCATTCTCGCCGTACGATCAGTATAGCCAATGCACAAGTCCGCGAAAACGAAAAGGGCGCCGTCCGATCGAAACCGGACGGCGCCAAGAGCACTCGCTATCGCTTGATGAACACGGTGTCCCGACCGGTGTAGGTCTTGCCGGATCCCGTAGCCACAACGACATACACGTACGCGCCGTTCGCGGCGAGGTCTCCCCCTGCCGTCTCACCGGTCCAAGAGATTCCGAGGACATTCTCGCCCTGCGCTTCCCACACCAGGCGGCCGGCCAGGTCGTAGACGCTCACGTGGAACGTCTCCGCCAGTCCGGCTCCGATGTACCCGAACGTCGCGGTCTCGTTGAACGGACTCGGACCGGCGAAGAATCGCTCGACGACGAGATCGAGGGCAACGATCTGAATCGTCGCCGTGCTTGTATCTCTCGGATTGCTCGGATCGACATAGTCGGCTGTCACGGTGTCTCCGATCGCCGGATCGAGCTCGATCCGAGGCGTGATGAACTCGCCGGGAGCGCCTCCCGGCATCGGCGAGAGGTCGTAGGTCTGTCCTGCCACCGTAACCGCATCGACCAGCACGCCGGCATCTGCGATCGACACGTCGTTCACCTTGACGTAGATCGGTTCCCCAACGATGTACGCGGCCACTTCCTCTCCGTCTTCATCCACGAAGCTCACGCTCGAACCGGGCACCAGCGCACCGCCAACGTCGACGCGAATCGAGATCCAAGCCACATCGGAGTGGTTGGACGGATCCTGATACGCCGCGATCAGCGTGTCACCGGGCAACACGCCAAGCGAGGGAAGACACTCGTACGTGCTCACCAGATCGATACACGTCACGCTCACGAACTCACCGCTGTCGATCGCCGTCTCCAACAGATCCACCGCAGCCCAGCGTCCGTTTCGCGGGTTCAGCACGTAGACCTTCGGCCATGACGCACTCTGGAAGATGTCGGTGTCTCCGAGCAACTCATTGACCAGGTGCACGTCGCGATCCCGGTAGCCGCACGCGAGGTGATTGTCCGGATCGTCGATCGGGCCGTGCGGAACGTTCTGCGCACCGTCCCAGGTGGCATCGATGCGCTCCCGCCGTAAGCGGTCTTCGTCCTGATCGGGATCGATCAGCTGGATGAACACGCAGTCGGAGTTCACGTATCCGTCGACGCGGTTTCCCTGACGATCGAGGAAGTACATCGTCACCTTCTCCCCGTCGAAGACCTGCGTATCGGCCACTTCGAATACAGCGAATGACACATCATTGTCGACGCGAACGCTGTCGATCAGCGGTGGAAATGCGGTTCCCGTATCGATGTCCGCCAACAGGGCCACTTCCGCATCGTTGTAGACAACGTCGTTGTAGCGTCCGTAGATCGAATCCTCATTGAATGCTTCCAGTTCCCAGTTGTCGAGGCGAAGCGAGTAGCCGCCCTCTCCATCGGGATCGCCAATGCCGCTGGCATCCCACACCGAAACCAGATGCATGCCCGAGTGACTGAAGAAGACTGGAGAATTGCTGGACGTTTCATCCAGGATCAGCCACTCGGAGTCATCGACCTCGTGCGGATCGCAGATGTTCACCAGGACGGCCTCCGGGCAGCAGTCATCGGTATTGGCATTCTGGTCGACGACTTCGACGTATACCGGATCCCGCCCGATCCAGAACTCACGGGTATCTTCGCGGCCGTAGTTCGTGAACCGAAGCGTGCTTGTGGCCCGCTCCTCGATGTACGCGGTGGCAAGCTTGAAGTCGTCTTGATCGTTCGGATCGACGTAGTAGGCCACCAGGACGTCTCGAACATCTAGGGTGTCAAAGCCGAGATCTCGAAGGATGCTGTTGAGCCGCAGCTCGAAGACACCGGTGTCCGCTCCGGTCTCCTGGGCATAGAACATCACCCGGGTGACCCCGGAATCGCTCGCCGTGTCGAACGATGTCACATCATCGTGTGCGGCGGTCGGATATTGAATGTAGTAGGTCCCCGGGACATTCGGCTGATTGCTGCCGTCAAGCGTGAGATCGATGAACGTCCCGCTATCGTAGAGGTTGTACCACTCGAGCGGCCGCGGGGGATCGGGGACCGTGCCGAGAATGTCGACCACGCCGCCGAAGCGCTTCAGCATGCAGAAATCGTTGGCGCTCGTCCGCGCGATATTGAGTGGGTTCCATGAACCGGGGTTCACCATCACGAACACCGGGATCATCTCCACAGCATCGCAATTCAGGTTCTCATCGGGATCGGTCACGATGATCGTCGCCGATTCATTCGCGTCACGATACACTTCGCGGCTCCACTCGATCGATGCCTCGTGGTCCGCGATCTTCAGCAGATCGAGCGCCACGTCGCCGGGATCATTCGGATCGACATACAGCCCGACCAGGGTATCCATGTTCTCGAATCGGCCCAGCATGTAGTCATCCGCGGCCGCGCCGGCGTCTCCCGGAGGCAGGTAGGCGTTTCCCGGCGGGACTTCACTGCCGGGATCCGTAGCGAGCACGAATCCCTGTCGCGCATCCACCCAGATTCGCTCGTCGCCGAGTTCATCCGCATCGGCGATCGTGTCCGCGTAGAGGTATCCGCCCCATTGGAAGTCGGTCGGATCCACGCCGGCGACGGCACCGGCATACGGCCCGGTGATGTGTGCGTAGTCCCGTCCATCACTCGAGAAGGCAGCACGCGTGCCGATCTTGAACGGACGGCTGCTGACGAACAGGCCGGTTCCTCGATTCGTCTCTTCGAGGTAATCCGCGCCGAGCCAACCGGCCGATGCGCCGGGATAGTGACCCTTGTGGGGCTGGTATGTGGCGTCCCCAAAGAAGACGTCGTCTCCCTGCCCGTCACCCGATGTGTCGACCCCGTGGCTGTCGATGTAGCTCTTCCACACGATGTGCGCCCCGGTCTTGATATCCATCACCTTGATGTCCGTCCACACCTTGTCACGGACATCGCAATCGATGTCTTCATCCGGATCGTAGACCACGATCCAGACGTCTTCTCCCTCCTGGATCGTCGTCACGCGATCCTCGCCGTTCTTGTCCGTTGCGAAATACAGCTCCGCTTCCGTGGCAAGCGTTGCGAGCGAAAGCATGCCGGCAACCCACCCGGCGAGTGCTGCGACAACCAACCATTTGGCTTTCACGATTCCCATCCTTTGCTTGCTTCCCTTGGTTATCCTTCGGCCTTCACCGGGCGCACCGGTGTCGGTTCGCGATCGATTCGTCTTGCCAAGCGAATCCTTCTCAGTTGCTTATTCCATGCTCCGGCGGTGAACGACACCCAAATCAGAACCGGCGCAGCCTCCCACAGGATTCGAACGAATGTCTGCCACCCATCCAGCGTACGCGCCCCGAATGCTCCGACCTCGGTCAGGCCGACGGCGGCGTACGCCAGTTCAACCGATGCAATCAAGTACGCCACATGAACGATGAACAGTGCGAACCATGCCGCACCGACTCGAATGACCCGTTTTCGCAAGGTCAGCCCCGGCGTGGCGAGCATCAGCGACAAGAGCGGAATCACCGCAAAGAACGTGTAGCGATCGAACCACGTGAACGGCGCCGCACGGCCGCCTCCCAGATCCCGATAGATCCAGATCTCGTCTCCCTGTGCTTGCACGATCGAAACATCGGGCCGCTCAACCAGACGGAACAGCGGTCGCGATACCGAGACCACGGCCCGTGTGTAGTTCGGCGCAAACGTGGACCAGAGAGCGGATAGCAGGACCAGGCAGACAATCGCCACAAGGGCCACGCGGCCGATCAGTCCGGCAAGTCGTACGGGCCTATCGCACCGTTCGCGACGCATTGGCAATCCTTCCGGCCCACAGAAGCCATAGCGAAACAGCCACAACGATCAGCACCGACTGCCAGACCAATAGGTGGGCCTGATCGAGGAAGTTCGGCAGGTGCACCCCGATGTAGTACAGGCTCACCAAGCGAACCACATTGATCAGGAAAACACCGCCGATGCCGATCCCGATTCCGATCAGTTTGGAGAGCCAGCCCGACGGGTAAGCCAATACGGCAATCGCAAACAGCCCCATCGTGAACAGCCCGGTGCATGCGGTGACAACCGAGATCCCGAAGAGGCTCGAGGAGACGGAATTCCCGATGACCGTCACCTCGTGCCCGAGAAGGCGGAGGATCCGTCCGGTGATCGTCGCCAGAACACCCTGGAACCCTGCCATCAGTGTATCATTGCCAGCCGCCCACACCAGCAGCATCGCCGTGCCCGCGACGCCGGCTGCAACAAGGGCCGACCGCAGGGAGAGCAGCCTCTTCCATTCGATGCGACGTCGTCCGAACATCATCTGACCCCGCCCTACGTCGCCGTCGCCCGGCGGCGCCGGTTCATCCGCCAGAACGCCAGCACGAACAGACACGACAGAAGGATCATTCCCCATTCCGAGAGCGTTGGCGCGTCGATGGTTCCCGAGAGAGGCGGCGGACCGGTCGTTGTCTCGACCGTCAGGCATGTCGGATCGTCATCGGCTGCGGTCTCGGGATCATCTGTGGGCTCACGCGCGTCATTCGATCCGTCGCCGTCGCTGTCCCAAAGGACCTCTCCTTGATTGCACAGTTCGGTGAGTTCCTCGACCTCCGACCCAATCTCCGCTTTGAACGTCAGGACCACCGATTCTCCGGCCGGAATTTCGCCGTCCCACACCACTTGATCGCCATCGACATCGATGGTGCCGCTTGTCGCACTGACGAAGCCGAGTGGCGCAAGTCCGGCGGGAAGCGTATCCAAGAATTCGTGGCCTTCATTGTCTTCTTGGTCGGCGCATCCGTGGTTGGTGATCACAACCTCGTAGCGGACCGTGTCACCGGGCTCGTACGTGCCGCCGTTGGTATCGGTCGCCGTCTTCTCGGCTTCGATCCACGGTGCATTGGGGCTGATCAGGAGGTCCTCTTGGATGGTGAGACAGTTGTTGTTTTCGTTGAGCTCGATCACCGTTCCCTCGGTATCGACGCAGACGTTGATGTCGTGCTCTCCCACGGGAACATCGTCCGTGTCCCACGTGAAGACCAGCGTCTCGTATTGACAACCCGCAAGCCCATCGAGGTACTTCGTGCCGATCAAGTTGCCGGATTCGCCGTAGGTCACACGTACAGCGAACGCGCCGGCGTCACCGCAGCTGAGATTGTCAACCGTGACGGTGATGGTGACCACACCGCCTTGGCAAACCCCACCACTCGTCACTTGAATGGAAATGCCATCATCCGCCAAGCCGACCGTGCCGTCCGGCGGGAGCCAGAGATCCGGTCCTTTGGTACACGGATCCGCAGCCCATGCCGAGAGGCAACTGAACGCGACGACGGATGCAATCGACAAGACGTATCCCCATCTTCTATCTACCCGGAGTCGATCGATCAATCGCACCACTTCCTTCCGCATCAGGAACAGACAGCCCAATGCCCGGCCACCTCCAGGGCGGCCACGTCAAGAGGCTACCGGGCTCCACGCCATCGCATCGGGACCGGCGCACGACGCGCACGTAATCTTCATCACACTCGGGAGGTACATCTGTCCGGCCGTCCTTGCACGCCTCTGCCGCCATCCGGCAGCCCCGGTGACCCGCCCCGGATCCGGTCCACCTTGGACCTTGCATGCTTGACACGAATAGCGGATCCTTTGTCCGGCTCTCTCAACACCTGGGGTGATCATGGCTCGACCCATCTACCAAGTTGACGCGTTCTCCGACCGTGCATTCGGAGGAAACCCCGCCGGCGTTTGCTTGCTCGATACCGCTAAGGACGAAGCCTGGATGCAGGCGGTTGCCGCGGAGATGAACGTCTCGGAGACCGCCTTTGTGTGCCCTCGAGAAGACGGAGACTTCGACCTGCGGTGGTTCACGCCGGCGGCCGAGGTGGCATTGTGCGGGCACGCAACCTTGTCAACGGCTCACATCCTGTGGGAAACGGGCGTTCTCGCCCCCGATCGACCGGCGCGATTCCATACCCAGAGTGGACTCCTCGCGGCAACCAAGCAGGGAACTCTCGTGGAATTGGACTTTCCAGCCAATCCGCCAACGCCGGTGGAACCTCCCGAAGGGCTGCACGCCGCGCTCGGCGCCCCGACAACGTACATCGGCAAGACACGCTTCGACCTGCTCGTCGAACTCGAGACCGACGGCGCGGTGCGGAGGCTTCAGCCGGACTTCGAGCGTGTCAAGGCACTCGATTTCCGGGGCGTCATCGTCACCGCCAGGAGCGGTTCGGAAAGCTTCGACATCGTTTCACGGTTCTTCGCCCCATCGATCGGTGTCAACGAGGACCCGGTCACCGGATCGGCGCACACAGCGCTCGTCCCCTACTGGGGCCGGAAGCTCGCCAAGGATCGACTGGTCGCCTTTCAGGCATCTCCCCGCAGCGGTGTGCTTCGTTGCACACTTGCCGGAGACCGCGTAAGGATGGCCGGACCAGCGGTTACCGTCATCCGTGGAGAGCTCGCAGCCTGATCCCGATCTCCCGAGCTACTCGACGGAGGCTTCTGTGTCGGCCGAGGTTGCAAGCCAAGACCGGGCTTCGGCAATCACGTCATCACAGACGCGCACGGCCAGGCCCACGTAGGCATCCGGACGAAGGGCCCGCAGGCGTGCTCGCACCCGGTCCGTAGCATCGAGCGAATCGATCCATCGATGGAGGGATTCGAGTGTAACATCCTTCCCGCGAATGGCTGTGCGCAACACCTCGTACGGATCGCGGGCGCCCTCCGCGCGGAGAATCGATTGGTAGGCTTCGGCGAGGACTTCCGGAGACGCGGCAACCTTGTGCTGCAGCTGCTCGACATCGGCATCCACCCGTTCCAACCCCTTGAGCGTCTGGTCGATCGCCAGGAAGCCGTATGCCAATGCCGTCCCGATGCTCCGCTTCACGGTCGAATCCGACAGATCGCGTTGCATCCGCGAGTGGGTCAGCTTATCGGACAGCGTGTGGAGCATCGCGTTCGACAGGATCAGGTTCCCTTCGCTGTTCTCGAACCGGATCGGGTTCACCTTGTGCGGCATGGTCGAGGATCCGACCTCGCCGGTCACCGCCCTATTCACCAGATCGCCATGCGAGATGTACAGCCAGAGGTCGAGATCCAGATCGAGCACGATGTTGTTGATTCGAGAGACGATCGCGAAGTACTCCGCCAGCGTGTCATGATCCTCGATCTGTGTGGTCGCCCGATTTGGTTCGAGCCCAAGCGACGACACGAGCTCTGCGGAAAATCGCGGCCAATCGAACGATGGGAAGGCCGCCACGAACGCGGAGTAATTTCCCGTTGCTCCGGAAAGCTTTCCGCGAAACCGGTGCGTTCGCAATGCCTCGGCTTGACGCAGGAGCCGGGAGATAAACACGGCGAGTTCCTTGCCCAGGGTGGTCGGTGATGCAGTTTGACCGTGGGTACGGGCAGGGAACACGGTCGCTTTCCACTGTTCTGCCTGATCGGTCAACCGCGCGATGAGTGCCCGCACCTGTGGAAGCTGCTTCATGCCGCGGTAGCGGGAAAGAAGAAGGCCGTAGGCGAGATTGTTGACATCGGCAGAGGTCAAGCCGAAGTGGATCCTCTCCGGATTCCCCAGGTCGAGCTTCTCTCGGAGGAATCGTTCCACCGCCTTCACATCGTGCCGAATCTCGTGCTCGATCGCCTTGACACGCGCGAAGTCTTCATCAACCATCGCCCCGCGGGCCGCTGCAATCCGCGCCGACTCACCCTCGTCCAACGGAGGAAACAGCCCGGTTCGGTCGATCGCGTTCAGGAATGCACACTCCACCTCGACACGGGCCTGCACAAGGGCCCGTTCGGAGAAGAACTCATCCAAGCATCCCACGATGCTCGAGTACCGATCATCCAGCGGCGAGATCCTGCCCATCATGCTCTGAAAGCCTCCTAACTGCTCCAGCTGGATAGCGAGTCACCCTCCGCCCGCCCCAACTGGAAGATATCATGCACTTTCCCCTCGCGAATCGAGAGTGCAGACACCAGCTCCAGTTCCGCCTTCTCGTGCAGCTCCCGGATGCTCGCACATCCGCAGGAAGCCATGGCCGCCTTCACCTTGCTCGTCAACTGGGGAAGGTTCTCGCGCAAGGTGCCGGCGTATTCAACGAATCCTTCCACCCCTTCGACAAAGGATGCATGTCGGTACCGTTGCGGGCTCCACTCTCGTGCACGAGCCGAACCTTCGCCCCAATACGGCTTCATGATCCGGTTGTTGATCTGCAGCTTCTCCGTCGGCGATTCGTCCATCCGCGCGAAGTACCGTCCCATCATCACGGAATCCGCCCCCAGTGCAAGGGCGATCACCACATCCTTGGACGTTACGACGCCCCCGTCGGCAATCACGGGGATGTAGTCGCCGGTCCGCTCAGCGTGCCGGTCCCTCGCCGCAGCCACCTTCATCACGGTGGTGGCGAGCCCTCGTCCGGTCCCCTTCTGCTCCTGTGTGATGCAGATCGAGCCGCCGCCCATTCCAACCTTCACGGCCCCTGCGCCGGCCTGAACGAGAAAGTCGAACCCCTCCTCGGTAATGACGTTTCCACCGATCACCGGAAGGTCCTCATACGTCGCCCGGATCCATTGAATGGCATCGGACTGATACGAGGAGTAGCCGTCGGAAGAGTCGACGCTGACAACATCCACCCCCGCTTCGACCAGGGCGGCAACCCGTTCCTTGTAGTCGTGGGTATTGATCGCCGCCACGGCGACCAGCCGCTTCCGTGCATCAACCACCTGATCCGGGTTGTCGAGGTGATCTTCGATATCTTTCCGGAATACGAGATACAAAAGCCGGTCCTGCTCGTCTACGACCGGCAGGACGGCGCGGTGTCCCTCGATCAACAGAGCATTCGCCTGCTCGAGATTCGTCAGATTGATCCCCACATCCAGTTGATCCCGGCCGACCATCCGGTCCTTTGCCGGAAGGTCCGCGTGAGCCCGTGCATCGTAATCCCGGCGCGTGATCAGCCCCAGGAGCCGCCGATCGTCGCCGACCACCGGGAAGGTCGAGTACCCCGCTTCGCGGCGCAGGACCTCAACGTCGCGCAGCAGCGTATCCGCACCGATCGTCTTCGGCTCCACGAATCCGGCCTTGTGCCGCTTGATGTCCGCAACCATCCGTGCCTGATCTTCGATGGATTGCGAACAGTAGATCACCGCAACCCCTCCGAGCCTGGCCAGTTCAATCCCCATCTGTGTTCCGGAAACCGATTGCATCGCAGCCGACAGAAGCGGCACCTTGAGCATCACGGGCCGTGCTCCGTCCGCTCCCCACACCAGCGGCGTCTCCAATGCGATGTTCTCGATGGTGGTCTCGTTCGTCGTCAGTCCGGGCAGCAGACGGAACTCCATCAGGGTTCTCGATGGTTCCAGTTCGATTCGACGCGCCATCCTACCTCCTCGTATCCCAGCTTCCTCTCCTTTGTATCCGGGGCGCTTCGCTCCCGCAAGAGAGGCCCGGCAAATCGAGCAGAAAGGGAGCAACGGGGATAGGTCATACGGTGTATGCTGTGCTTCGCTGGGTGCGAAACCGGATCGGCAAGAGAGCGGACTACAAGCGCGCCAGCAGGCCGAGCTGCTTTGGCGTGTTGAGGTTGGTGAACGAAGTGAGCTCCGGATCGATCCGCCGGATTGCTTCCTCAGGCACTTCGCGCACCGTGAGATCACGGTAGATCGATGTCACCTTGAGCCGTCCCTCGTCCAGCGCGGTCTCGATCGCCGGAATGCAGGACCGTCTGTACGCGGCCAACAGGGGTTCGCAGAACCCGTTGACCACCGGGACCACCACATCGACCCCGCTGCACCGGGCAGCGAGCTCCTGAACGAGGCTGGGCACCACGAAAGGCATGTCACAGCCGATGATGATGCACGTGTCCGTCCTTGCCGCAAGGAGCCCGCTGTAGATTCCGACGAGCGGACTTCTCACCGGACACGCATCCTGCACAAAACGCATCCCGTCGGGAATGAGGTCTTCATCGCGCCCCACGAGCAACGTCTCTGCAAACTGCGGGGACAGACGCCTCCCGATGTGTTCGATCAGCGTTCCCCCTCGGGTGGCGAGGAGATGCTTCGGCTGCCCCATGCGACGAGATGCTCCACCGGCCAGAATGATCAGCGTCGACGTCTCATTCATTCCAGCCCGACCCTCCACGCATGGCTGTACACGTTGAGTCTCTCCCCTCGAGCGAAGCCACACAGGCAGATGCCCACACGCTCCGCCTCCTCGACCGCCTGATACGTGGGCGCGGAGACCGCCACGACGACCGGTATTCCAGCACGTGCCGCCGATCTCACGAAACCCAGCGGGACACGCGACGTGACCACAAGCATGCTCCACCCGAAGTCACAGCCGGCAAGCAACGCGGACCCGAGCGCCTTCTCGAGGGCGCAGGTCCGTGACACATCCTCGACATAGATCCCCGTGGAGCCGGTCGGGACAACCGCTGCCAGATGCGTGCCGCCGGTTGCTCGAAAGAGGGCGCCGTGCCGCTCGGCCGCCATCGTCGCCCGCTGTACGCCATCACGCGACGTGACAAAGGGGCTTCGAGCGATGCCCGGCAGGGTCTTCGAGTCGACCCTTCCGACCGCCGGATTCATCGTGACCATGACGGTTCCACCTTCTACATCCACGGAAGCGACGTCCGAGAGCGCTCGGATCCTTCCGGAGCCGAAGAGGTGTCCAACCGCGAGTTCTCGGAGCATCCCCGGAGAACAGACGGTGTCAACGACACGCTCCTGGTCAACCAGGAGTGTCACCCGGCGTTCCTGAACAACCGTATCGTCGATCCGCCGGCATTGATTCCGCTCCAGCCTAAGCATTGGGGTTGTACGGATCGGTTCCATGTCTTCGTTGGGTCATCGGGGCGGGGTCGGTGCCCCGCCCCGATGCCAGGATCTAGGCTTCTTTCCTGGACTTGCGAACGTACACAATCCAGTAGAGCGTCGCGACGAAGAACGCACCCCCGACAATGTTGCCCAGGGTCACCGGAATCAGGTTCTTCACGATCATCCCGCCGACCGTCAGATTGGCCGACGCTTCGATCAGCGCCTGTCCCTTCAGGGCCAGCCCCATCGGGATGAAGTACATGTTGGCGATGCTATGCTCGAACCCGCTGGCGACAAACGCCATGATCGGGAAGAAGATCGCGAAGATCTTCCCAACGACCGTACGTGCGGAGGCCGCCATCCACACCGCGAGGCACACGAGCCAGTTACAGAGAATCGCTCGTGAGAACCCCTCGAGGAACGTGAGGTTGACCTTTCCGTTGGCGATCTTCACTGCCGTCGCTCCCACCGCGCCGCCGCCGGTCTTCCACAGCCCGCTCCAGTAGATCAAGAGCACCAGCAGCAACGAGCCGATGAGGTTGGCAAAGTACACAATCCCCCAGTTTCGAAGCAGCCCGCGGACTTTGACCTGCCGATCGAGGACCGACAGGAAGATCAGGTTGTTCCCCGTAAACAGCTCCGCCCCGGCGATCACAACCAGCATCAGGCCGACGCTGAACACCGCCCCGCTGAGCAGCTTCGCCACGCCGACTCCGAGGAACGCTGCAGCATCGTGGGTCACCATCGTCGCCAACTGGGCGCCGAACCCGATGTAGACCCCGGCAAAGATGCCGAGGATCAAGAGGCGAACGAAACTCGCCTGGGTCTTCTTAACACAGACCGTGCGGGTCAACCCATCCGCCACTGTCGCGGGGTTCTTGCAATCAAACTCCATCAGACCAACCTCCTTACGATTGAACGCGCTGCGCTGCCTTCTCGATTCGGCACGCGGCCACCTTAAACTCCGGAATCTTCGCCTTGGGGTCCAATGCGTCGTTGGTCAGACGATTGGCTGCTGCCTCAGCGAAGTGGAACGGCACGAATACGGATCCTAACGCCACGGTTTCTGTCATTCGAACGCGGGTCGTGATCTCCCCTCGCCGCGTTTGAACATGGACCCATCCGCCGTCCTCCAACCCCAAACGCGTGGCATCCTCGGGATGCACCTCGGCGTATCCCTCATTGACATAGCCGTTGAGGGCTTTCACACGCCGGCTCATCGTACCGGTGTGATAGTGGAAGAGGATGCGACCGGTGGACAGGACAAACGGATACTCGGCATCGGGAAGCTCAGCCGGAGGAATGAAGTCCACCGGGTGGAACCTTCCCAAACCACGGCTGAACTTCCCCTTGTGCAGGTACGTTGTGCCGGGGTGCTGATCATCGGGACACGGCCACTGAAGCCCATCCGGAGACAGCCGGTCGTGGTGCATTCCGCCGTAGATCGGGGTCACGGACGCCATCTCATCCATGATCTGAGCCGCAGATCGGTAGTGCATCGGATACCCGAATAGCTCGGAGAGCTTGCAGATGATCTCCCAGTCGGGCAACGCCTCGCCGGGTGCATCGAGCACCTTGCGCAGCAGCAGTGCCCGCCGCTCGGTGTTGGTGAACGTCCCCTCGGTCTCGGCGAACGACGCCGCCGGCAACACCACATCGGCCAGTTGTGCGGTCTCACTGGGGAAGATGTCGCTGACGACAAGGAAGTCGAGGTTGCGCAGCGCCTCCTCGACGTGGTTCAGGTTCGGGTCGGAGACCATCGGGTTCTCACCCATGATGATCATCCCCTTGACCTTGCCCTCCGCCGCCGCATTCATCGCCTCCACAACGGTCAGACCCACGTTCGGCGATAGCTCTGCATTCCAAGCCTGCTCGAACTTCTTCTGGGCTGCAGGATCCGTGACCTTCTGATAGCCGGGGTACACGTTCGACAGCGCTCCGAGATCGCAGGCGCCCTGTACGTTGTTCTGTCCACGCAGCGGATTCACTCCGGTCGACGCCTTGCCGACGTTGCCGGTGAGGAGTGCGAGGTTGGCGACCGACAAGACGTTGTCGGTTCCGGTTGTATGCTGCGTAATCCCCATGGAATAGATGATCGACGAGCATTCGGCCGTGGCGTAGATCCTCGCCGCCTCCCGCAGGGCATCCGCGGGAATCGACGTGATTTCCTCGACCCGTTCCGGCGTGTACTCGGACACAACGGCCTTGAACGCCTCGAATTCTTCCGTCCGCTCGGCGATGAACGCCTTGTCTTCGAGGCCTTCGTTCAAGATGACATTCATCATCCCGTTCAACCAGGCCACATCCGTTCCGTTCTTCTGGCGCAGCCACACCGCTGCATCCCGTACCAGGTCAATCCGCCGCGGGTCAACGACGATCAGCTTCGCCCCATGCTCTCGCACGGCGCGGCGAATCAGCGTCGCGATCACCGGGTGGGTCTCGGTGGTATTGGAGCCGGTCACCAGGATGCACTTGGCGAATTCGATCTCCGCGATCGAGTTGGTCATCGCTCCGGAACCGAACGCCGCCGCCAGACCGGCCACGGTGGAAGCATGACACAATCGTGCGCAGTGATCCACGTTGTTGGTTCCGATGGCGGCACGCATCATCTTCTGGAACAGGTAGTTCTCCTCGTTGGTGCATCGCGCCGAGGAGAGTCCGACGATCGCATCCGGGCCGTACTCGTCCTTCATCGGCACGAGATGGTTCTTGATCTCGGCCATTGCCTCATCCCACGTGGCCGGCTCAAGCTTCCCATTTCGGCGAACAAGCGGCGTCGTCAGCCGCTCATCGTGCGTCATGAACGTGTGCCCGAACCGCCCTTTGACGCAGGTGGACCCGTGGTTGGGCACGCTCTCCGCACCGCGCACACGAACGATCTTGTTGTCCTTCACCCACATGTCAAGCTGGCACCCGACACCACAGTAGGAACAGGTCGTCTGGACCTTCTCCACCTCCCAAACACGCGGCGGCCGCTCGGGAAGCTTGTCGAGGATTGCACCGGTCGGACAGAGCTGGACGCACTCGCCGCACCCATCACACTCCGATGCCCCCCACTCGCCGATCCCGGCGACAACGACTGTCTCCAGCCCGCGATTCCCGAAACTCAAGACACCCTTGCCTTGAATCTCCGCGCACGCCTTGATGCAACGGCCACAAACGATGCACTTCGATGCATCGTAATTGAGAACCGGCGAAGACTCGTCGGGACTGGGAAGGATCCTCTCCCGTGGACCGAACCGTCGCGTCCGGTTGTCCAGGCCATATCGATACGCCAGATCCTGCAGTTCGCATGCACCAGCAAACTCGCACGTCAAACAGTCGCAGTTGTGCTCGGAGAGCAACAGATCGATCAGCATCCTGCGCATCGATTCGAGTTCCTCATCGAATGCCGTGATCTCAAGTCCCTCCTTAGCCGAGAGCGTACAGGAGGTCACCGTCCCCGGCCGGCCGGCAACCTTGACAACGCACAGCCGGCACGCACCACTGACACTGATCCGCGGATGGTAGCACAACCCCGGGATGTCAAATCCATTGTCACGCGCTACCTGCAGCAGGTTTTCGCCCTCCTTGGCCAGGACTTCGACTCCATCAATCGTCAACCGAACCTGTTCCGGCATCCTCACTTCCCCCTCTGTCTGCTCGTTGGCGCCGTTGCGTCGTCACGAAGCACGCTCTTGAACTCCTCTCCGAAGCGGTCCAACACGGTCCCGATCGGCAAAATCGGGGATTGGCCCAACGGACACAGCGACGTCTCCTGCATCATGGTGGCGATCTCGAGGAGCAGATCGATGTCCGCCTGCGATCCGTCACCTGCCGCGATCCGATCGGAGATCTCCACCAGCTGTGCCGTGCCCAAGCGGCACGGCGCGCACTGGCCGCACGACTCGTGACGGAAGAAACGCAGGATCCCCTGCAGCATCTCCACCATCGAGACCGTCTCGTCCAGTACCAGAATCGCCCCCGAACCCAGAACCGCCGCGTACTCCTTCAAGCCGTCGAAGTCCATCGAGACATCGAGGCTCTCTTCATCAACGAAGGCTCCGGCCGCGCCCCCGATGAGGGCTCCCTTGAATCGCTTGCCGCCGCGGACGCCGCCGCCGTACTTGTTGATGATCTCGCGAAGCGGTGTCCCCATTTCGACTTCGATCAGTCCGGGATTCGTCACGTGTCCGAGAATCGTGTAGACCTTGGTCCCAGGACACGATTCCGTGCCGTATCCGCGGTACCAATCCGCGCCATGGAGGACAATCGGAGGGACGTTGGCCAGGGTTTCGACGTTGTTCACCACCGTCGGTTTGCCCCACAGGCCCACAGATCCGGGGTACGGCGGCTTGATTCGTGGATAGCCCCGCTTCCCTTCCATCGACTCGATCAGTGAGGTCTCCTCGCCACAGACATAGGCTCCGGCTCCCTTCTTGATCTGGAGTTCGAAGGAGAACGATGAGCCGAGGATTCCTTCCCCAAGGAGCCCCGCGTCACGCGCGGCATCGATCGCCATCTGCATCCGCGCGATCGAAAGCGCGTACTCGCCACGGACATAGATGTACCCCTTGAATGCACCGATCGCATAGCCGGCAAGCATCATTCCCTCGATGAGCCGGTGCGGATCCCCTTCGAGAATCAGTCGGTCCTTGAACGTCCCCGGCTCCCCCTCATCGGCATTGCATACGATGTATTTCACCTCACCCGGGGCGGTGAAAGACCACTTCAGCCCAGTCGGGAATCCGGCGCCACCACGTCCGCGGAGTCCGGAACGCTTGACCTCGTCAATCAGATCCTCCGGTGTGGTTCCCGCCTCGAGAACCTTCGCCAGCGCCTGATACGCGCCCGCCGCAATCGCTTCTTCAAGGCTCTCCGGATCGATGACGCCGCAATGCTCAAGAACGATCCGCGGCTGTTCTTCGACCAGGCCCGTCCCCGCAACACGCGGAGCGACCCGGAGCCGCTCAACCGGACGCCCCTTCAACAGGTGTTCGTTGACGATCTCCGGGATGTCGGCAACCGTGACATTGCCGTACGTCACTTCATCCGGATGAACGATCAAGACGACGCCACGTCCGGAGAGTCCCAGATCTCCGGTCTCGATCACCTGGATCTCGTCCCCCAGACCGGCATCCACCAGACTCTGCCGCAGCGCTGCCTCCACATCACGGGCACCGGCAAGCAAAGCCTCATCGTTGATACCGATCAGGACATGTCCTCTAGCGAGTCTCATCTTCCCTCCTCACGCGATGGATGATTTCGCCGACGCGTTCAGCCGTCAGGTTTCCATACAGTTCCTCATCGATCATCATCGCCGGGGCAACGCCACAGACCCCGAGGCAACTCGTGGTCTCCAGCGTGAAGACTCCATCCTCCGTCGTCTCACCGACTGCAATCCCAAGTTGCTTCCGCAACAGATCGATCAGCGATTCCGCCCCCACGAGCAGGCAGGGCGGCGACTCGCAGATGCGAATGATGTGCTTGCCGCGAGGCTCCAGGCTATACATCGAGTAGAACGTCGCCGTGCTCACCACATCCGAAATCGGGATCTGCAGATACTCCGCGACGCATCGAAGCGCCTCCCGACTCAAGAAGTGTCTCGGTTCGGCCTCCTGAAGGTCGTGGAGCATGTCGAGCATGTACTCCGCCGACGCAGGATATTTCTCCAATACGCTCCTCACGCTACCTCCTTGTCACTCTCCAACCACCACCCGGGGAAGGGGCGAGCGGGATCGCCACGCATCCAGCCTTCTCCCTGCCTCCGAAAGAAAACCTCTTGCCACAGGACCGATCGGCGCACCGATCTCGAACGACTGTCCGGGAATCGCCAACAGCCACGCCTCCGGTACCCGTTCGAAGAGGCGCTGCGTCCAGGCCAACAGGCTGGCCGGGCTGATCGCATGGCCGATTCCTCGCGCCTCCGCCGACGCAATACGTTCCAGCCGGACTTCTCTCGAATCGATGGACGCGTCCGCGAACAGGACGCGATCCACATCCTTGAGCAGGTCTGACAATTCGGGGGTCAACTGCTGTACAACGAGCGACCGGCAGTCATCGTCCCACGTTCGTTGATTCACCAAGACGGAAGCGAGGCCGTCATCTCCTCGCAACGTGTTTCCAATGCCGATCACAAGATCCATTGTCCGAGTGCTACTCCTGTACCAACGTATTCTGTACCCATCCGTCCGCCGCAACCACATCGATCCGCAGCGGCATGTGCCCCACAGCATGTACGGAACACGATAGGCACGGGTCGTACGCGCGGATTCCGCCCTCGACCCGGTTGAGGATGCCCTCGCTCACCTGTCCTTTGCGGATGTACGACTTGGCAATCTCCTTCACCGCGCGGTTCATCGCGAGGTTGTTGTGCCCCGTTGAGACGATGAAGTTCGCTTTCTCGATCAGCCCGTTGCGGTCGATCCAGTAGTGGTGGATCAACGTTCCGCGGGGAGCCTCGTGAATCCCGACCCCTTCGCGAGCATTCACCCCGGCCTCCGCGCGGATGTCCGTGGACACAATGGCGTCATCCGCCACGAGACGCTCCATCCGCTCTACCGAGGCAAGGATCTCCAGCAACCGTGCGTAGTGGTAGTCGAACACCCTCCCAGATCGTCCATCCGACAGTCCGCGGAACTCCTCGAGCTCGGCATCCGCGAGCGGGGTTCCGAATCGGCTGCATACATTGACCCTGCCGAGCGGCCCGACGCGGTACATCCCATCCGGATATCCGACGGGTCTGTAGTAGGGGAACTTCAGGTAGGTCCACGGCTCGCTGGCTTCACCGATCATCTCGTCGTAGCGCGATGGATCGAAATGGTCGACGACGGTCTCTCCCGCAGCATCGACGATCCGCAGCCCGCCTTCGTAGTGTTCCCAACTTCCGTCTGAGGCGACCAATCCCATGTACATGCTGGGGTAGGAGCCGATGACGTCACGGGCTTCGCCTGAAGCGAAGGCTTGCTTGAACAACCCGAGGGTCTCCACGGCGATCGCCTTCACCTCGGGGAGCTGATTGCGGATCCACTGACGATCCGATTCGTCCAGTGCCTGGTTCACCCCTCCGGGAACCGCCCAAGCGGGATGAATCCGCTTCCCTCCCAGCCGGTCGATCACCTGCTGTCCGAACGAGCGCAGTCGGATGCCCTTCTTCGCCAACACCGGATTGTCGACGATCAACCCAATGACGTTCCGGGTCGCAGGGTCCGTATCCCATCCGAGCAGGAAATCCGGTGCCGACAGATAGAAGAAGCTCAATGCATGGGATTGGATAAACTGTCCCAGATTCATCAGCCGCCGTAGGCGTTGGGCCGTTTCCGGAATGCGAACCGCCATCAGGGCATCGCAGGCCTTCGCAGAAGCGAGGATATGGCTGACCGGACAGATGCCACAGATGCGCGCCGTCAGTCCGGGCATCTCCCATAGCGTACGTCCTTCGCAGAACTTCTCGAATCCCCGCAATTCGGTGACGTGGAACTGCGCATCGCGCACGTCACCGGCATCATCCAAGAAGATGCTGATCTTCGCGTGCCCCTCGATGCGAGTGACCGGCTCGATATGTATCTGCTTCTCCATGATCTTCTCCCTAGCCGAACTTCAGTTCCTCGCCCACAAGCTCCGGCGTCTTTCCATCGACCAAAGCAAGGACCACCTTCGCAATCACACCAGCCGGAGGAGGACATCCGTGCAAGAAGAAATCCACAGGCACCACTTCGTGCAAGGGCCTGACGCGATCGAGCAGGTGCGGGACCACCTCGTACGGAAGGGCTCCGTTCGACGTGCGCGATCGGCCGTAGATCTCCTCGATCATCTTGTCTGGCTGCAATCCGTTCCGCAGTGCGGGCACGTTTCCCGTGACCGCGCAATCACCCAGAGCGACCAGGATCTTCGACTTCGCTCTCGCCTCCTTGACCAGCGCCAGATGCTCCTCATTGGCAACGGCCCCTTCGATGAGCGTCACGTCGACAGGGTCCTCGGGGAAGACCTTCAGATCCGTGAGCGGGCTGTTGCACAACTCGATCCGTTGCGCAAGATCGATGATTGCTTCGTCGATGTCGAGGAGTGACATGTGGCAACCGGCACATCCGCTGAACCACATGGTGGCGACGCGAACCTTATTCTTGCCCATGAGACCTCCGTTCGGTGAGCCGGGCCACAACCTCGGGCGTCTTCTTCATCTCCGCGTTGCTCGCACCTTTAAGCACGATCGCCCCTGTGGGACAAGCCTCCACGCACTTACCGCAGCTGGTACACGACGTGGCCTCGCCCCAGTCCACCGCCAGGTCGGTGATGACCCGGGCCGATTCTCCGCGCTCCGCGAACCCCCACGTGCGAGCGCCTTCGACTTCGGCACACACCCGTACGCAGCGACCGCACTGCACACAGCGGTCACGATCGATGAGGAATCTCGGGTGCGTCGCGTCGATTCGGTGCCGCGGATACGTGTAGGGAACGCGAACCGAGTGCATCCCCAACTCGCAAGCAAGATCCTGCAGCTCGCAGTGACCGTTCGATACGCAGAACGAACAGACGTGATTCCCTTCGGCAAACAGCAACTCGAGAATCAGCCTCCGGTAGCTGCGCACCTCTTCCGTCTGCGTCAAGACCTTCATCCCATCCGTAGCCTCCGTCGTACAGGAGGGAACCATCTGACCCGCCACATCGACGATGCACAAGCGGCACGAGCCGGCAACGCTTACGCCTTCCAGATAGCAGAGCGTCGGTATCCGAATCCCATTCTCGGTAGCTACAGCAAGAATCGTTTTTCCGGACGTCGTCGTAACTTCTCGCCCATCGATCATTAGGGTGATCGTTTTCACTGGCGTCCTCCCTTTGTCAAGTCTCCCGGTGATTCTCCTAAGGCCCCGTCTTCAGGCAAACTGCACCGAAGGGGCACACTTCCAAGCAACGCCCACATCGGATGCATATCTCCTCCGCGATGACGTATGGAGGCGACCCCGGCGACCCGGTAATCGCATCCGCCGGGCAAGAGGCTCGGCACTTGTCACACGCCTTGCAGAGCTCCGACTCGATCTCGTAGCGCAGGAAGGCCGGACAGACCTTCGCGCGACACGTTTCCTGTTCGATGTGCTCAACGTACTCGTCGCGGAAATACCGCAGTGTGGAGAGGACAGGATTCGGTGCACTCTTTCCCAAGCCGCACAGAGACGTCGCCATGATGACCTTGGCGAGCTCCTGCAGCTCATCCAGATCGCTCATTCTGCCTTCACCCTCGGTGATCCGCTCCAGGATGCTCAGCATCTGCCGCAGCCCGACCCTGCAGGGCGTGCACTGACCGCAGGACTCATCGCACGTGAATTCGAGGAAGTACTTGGCGATGTTGACCATGCAGTTGTCTTCGTCCATCACGATCACGCCGCCTGATCCCATGATGGTCCCCAGCTTGCCCAACGATTCGTAATCGATCGGGGTATCCAGGTACTCAGCAGGGATGCATCCTCCCGACGGGCCGCCGGTCTGTACCGCCTTGAACGCCTTCCCGTCCGGGACGCCACCTCCGATATCGAAGATCAGCTCCCGCAACGTCGTCCCCATGGGGACCTCGACGAGTCCCGTGTTGCACACCTTGCCCGACAGTGCGAAGACCTTCGTGCCCGGACTCTCCTCTGTGCCGACCGACCGGAACCACTCGGCGCCGTGAAGAACGATGTGCCGGATGTTTCCCACCGTCTCCACGTTGTCGATCAACGTCGGCCTCTCGAACACACCACAGGTTGCGGGGTACGGCGGGCGCGGGCGCGGATTTCCTCGTTGCCCTTGAATCGAAGCGATCAACGCCGTTTCTTCGCCGCAGACGAACGCACCCGCCCCGATGCGCACTTCGATGTCGAACGAGAAGTCGGTCTCCAGGATGTGATCACCGAGAAGTCCAGACTCCCTTGCCTGCTCAAGCGCGATGTTCAGGCGCTTGATCGCCAACGGGTACTCGGCGCGGATATAGACAAACCCGTGATTCGCTCCCACCGCGTACGCCGAGATGGCCAACCCTTCGATGATGCTGTGCGGATCTCCTTCGAGGAGGGAACGATCCATGAACGCCCCAGGATCGCCTTCATCGCCGTTGCACACGACGTACTTGGGATCTCCTCCGGCCTGAGCGACGAACCGCCATTTCTTTCCGGTCGAGAACCCTGCGCCGCCCCGACCGCGAAGGCCTGCCTCCTCAATGCATTCGATCAGTTCCTCGCGCGTCTTCTCCGTCAGGGCCCGCCCGAGGGCCTCATAGCCGCCGCTGCCGATGTACTCTTCGATACTCTCCGGATCGATCTTCCCACAGTTTCCCAGAACCGTCTTGTGTTGCTTCTCGAAGAACGGGACCTGCTTTCGTTCCTCGGCGATTCGCCGGGCCTCGGGATCCTCCCACAGGAGCCTCGAGACCGGCCGCCCTTTCAGGAAGTGTTCTTCAACAATTTCGGCAGCATCCTCCGCCGCAACGCGGATGTAGAACACGCCATCGGGGTAGACGAGCAAAACGGGTCCGAGCTCGCAGGGGCCCATACACCCCGTCTCGACGATCCGTACCTCTTGGGTCAGTCCCTGCCGATCGATTTCCGTGGCAAGTGCATCCCGCACCGCTTCGCTATGCGAAGAAACACAAGAGGCCCCTGAACAGACAAGAACGTCAAGTCGCCTCATGCTACTTCCTCACTTCGATCACGTAATCCGTCACAGCGTTCCCATTGACAACGTGCTCGGCAACAACCCGACGGGCTCTCACGTCAGACATCTCTCCGTAGACGACGACCGGCTCCCCTTTGATATGAACCTCGACCACCGGTTCCGACGAGGCAAGGCCCCGCTCTCCCGTCTGTGTGACGATCACATCATTCAGGTCGCGCTTCCCGATCTCATCGAGAAACGCGGCCATGACATCTCGCGCGCCGGCAGCGATCCCGCTGGTTCCCATACCGATTACAACATTGACCCGTGCATCACCCTGTCGAAGAGAGATGTTCTTCGACGCGCGTTCGCGTATCTTGCGAAGGTCTTCCAGTTTCATGTCGCCTCCTGCTTCTCTTCCATCTGTTCTGCGATGTATCTCTGCAAGAACCGAATCACCTCGGGGCTTTGCAACGAAATCTCCCCGAGGATGCTGTGTACTTCATCCGTATCAATGCTCAGCACCCGATCATCGCATCGGTACGTGATTCTAACCCGTCGAACCGCACTCGTCACGAGAACGGTGAGGAACGTCTTGGCCAGATCTCCGAACGGTGGCAGATCGATGTGCGTTCTCCGAAACGTTGCCGTTACACGAGTCCCCTGTCCCCGACGGCTCTCGATATCGAAGCTCCCGTCACAGTGCTCAGCGACCTCGCGCAGCAGCGGAATTCCTAGGCCGATGCTCCGTGGCCCCTTGGTCGAATGGAATCCCCGGTGCACGGCGGCCAGCAGCTCTTCATCCATCCCCCGACCATCGTCGCTCACTTCGAGGGTGATGAGGTCGGCATCTTTGTCGCACACGAATTGAACGTCGACGTTCCGCGCTCCTGCGGAGAAAGCATTCTGCACCAGATCCAGCACGTGCATGTCCAAGGACTCCATCATGGCCGGTAGGTTGCGAGAATCTCCGTGATCTTCTTTCGGTCAAGCTTTCCGTACACTTCCTCATCCACCATCATCGCGGGCGACAATCCACACGCTCCGATGCAACGGACCGTCTCCAGAGTGAACGCACCGTCCTCGGTCGTCTCTCCCGGACCGACCCCAAGCAGTTCGTGCAGGGTATTCAGTACACCTTCCGCACCCTTCACGTGACAGGCGGTCCCGGTGCATACGCTGATCATGTGCTGGCCGGTCTTCTCGGTTCGGAAGAAGTTGTAGAACGTCACCACCCCACGGACCCGCGACGGCGCGATGCCCAGCCCCTCAGCAATCCGAAGCTGGACCTCGTCCGGCAAGTACCCAAACAGGTCCTGCGCCTCGTGCAATACTTGGATGAGCGGGCCATTCACTCCACGTCCCCTGGCGATGATCTGATCCAACGCCTCCCACCGCGCATCCGTTTTCACCATTCCCACGGTTACCTCCGTTTCTGATTCCTGCAAACGACGGAGCGTCCGTCGATGCCCGCTGCGGCGCGGCGGATCTCCTTCAGACTGACAGCCTCCATGACGAACTCCGTGCTGCGCCGCCCAATCTGGTCCAAGTCGTGTGCGTCCGAAGAACACAACCTCGCCCCACGGTCAAAGCCCATCGGCATGACATCCCCGACAACCTCGACCAACGGGAACGACATCCCTTCCGGGAGAAATCCAAGTTGCTCGATCAGCCCAAACACCGACCGGTCGATGTGCGCCGGCACAGCGAGGCCTTCGTGCTCCAAGATTCGTTCCACCGTATCCTCAAACGAGAGATCCACGGAATTGAGAAGGAGTCGCGGTTCGAAACGCAGGATGTTCTCATCGAGGTCCACAATCGGCTGGTCTCCGAACGCCCGCGGATCGTTCGGCCGGTCGGGAAGCAGGCGGTAGATCTCTTCGGCGAAGGCCTGACACGCCTCCGATCGATCGAAGTACGCGAGCACATGCACCTCTTCTCTTGTCTGTACTTCGACCCCGTGGAGAAAGCGAATCCCCCTTTCCGCCGCCGCTTCCGCAACCACATCCGTCATCGATGCGGTGTTATGATCCGTGATCGCGATCAGATCCAATCCTTGCTGCGCCGCAGCATCCGCAATGGCTCGCGGAGACATCCGCAGGCTGCCGCAAGGTGACAGACACGTGTGAATATGAAGATCCGCGCAGAAAGTTCTCAATGAAACCCTCTAGTGCAGCAACGGGTACAGGCTGCCGGCCAACTCGAACGCCGACCGTGAAGAACGCAGAAGCGGCACGCCCCCCTCCTCGGCTCTCTCCACCACGGACGGAAGAGGCTGGACACCCGCCGCCAGCAGAACGCCCCCCAACCCGGCCACCTGAGCCACGCCAATGACGTTTACATGATGTTGGATCGTAATCCACAAGCTCCCCGCCCCGGCCGCAGCCAGAACATTCGAGAGGAGGTCGCCGCAGTAGCCCCCCGACACGCTCCGATCCAGATCGACCCCTGTGGTTAGAATCTCTAGATCCAGTCGCTCAGCAATTTCCTGAAGCGTCATCCTCCCTCCTTTCAAGCAGACAGCGAATGCTCGTCCCCTCACCGAGATGGGAGTGGATCTCGAACCGGTCTGCATTCATCTGCATGTTGATCAATCCCATTCCGGCTCCGAATCCCAGGTCCGTCGCCCACAACGGCGCAGTGGAGAAACCGGGGGTCAATGCGAGATCGATATCCTCGATTCCCGGCCCATCATCCTTGAACAAGATCTCTATGCACGCTTCGCTGACACAAACCGTGATCGTCCCTCCTCCATCGGAGTAAACAATCAGATTGATCTCCCCCTCAAACGCGATAATCCCGGCACGTCGAGCATCGGCGGCACTGACACCCAATCGCGAAAGCTCTGCCTTGATCTGCGCCGATGCGCTTCCGCCGTGCTCGATGTCTCCCGGCTTGATGTAGTGGACTAGGCACTTCGATTCGGCATCGGTCGGCTCTTGCACGGTCTCACCCCATTGGCGTACATCAATCCACACGTCTCAAACATCGTGCGTTTCGTGGCCACGATCGGGATCCCAAGCTTCTCCGCATACCGAAGAAGGGCATCCGGTGGACACTTGCCACGAACGAAGATGATGCTCGTGACATTCAGGATGTCCGCCACCCGAATCACCTGAGGACTGATGGTCCCTGTAACCAGCGTCGTTCGTTCGTCCGTCAACGCGAGCACGTCGGACAGCAGATCCGCCGCGTAGGCTCGGTCGATTTCGAGATCCTCGAACTGAGATCCCTCGAGGATCTCTCCGTCGATCAATTCGGTCAGCGCTTTCAGTTTCATGTCTTCTCTTCGCTCTACGATCCGTACTTCGGACTCCGGTTGCCGTAGCTCATCAACATCGGCAACACCTGACCGCTGAACCGGTGCAGCCCTCCGGACCCCGCTGCGCCTTCACCGAACGCCGTCACCTTGTCCTGCCGCACATTCGGTCCGACGAAGAGCACCGGAACCGGCTCCGCCGTGTGGTCGCCGTAGTCGATCGGCGTGGTGTGGTCGCCGGTGAATGCCAGGTGGGTCTCCTGCCAATCGAGCGCCGACTCCAGCACCCCGAACAGTTCACGATCGAGTCGCTCGATGAAGGCGACCTTCGCTTCGGCGTTCCGGTCATGCCCGGCATTGTCCGTCCCCTTGGCGTGTACAAACACGAGATCATGCGTTTGAAGCGCCTTCAGCGCCGCCCTGGCCTTTGCGCCGAGATCGGTATCCAATCCCCCGGTCGCTTCCGGCACATCGATCGCCTTCATGCCGCACGCCAAGGCAACGCCACGGTACAGCGCGCCACCGGCAACCACTGCGCCCTTGACACCGTAGATCGATTCGAACGGCTCGATGTGCGGGCAATTGGCGGCGCCCCTTGCGAGAAGGTAGTTGGCCGGAAGCTTCTCCTTGGCGATCCGCTCGACATTCACCGGATGGTTCTTCAAGACGTCGTAGCTGCGTTCCACAACCTCGTTGAGCGCAGCGGCTGTTCGTCGCGCAGCCTCATCGTCGTGACCGGGCAGCGGCCTGAATCGATGCGCGGCCTGTCCGTTCTCGTGTGGGTCGTTTTCCGTCACATCTCGAGACAGGTTCTCACCACGAAGGAGCAACGCCCCCCGGTGTTGGGTGCTGGCTCGAAACTGTACGGACACGCCGGGAACCGTCTCCAGCGCCATCCCGTTCAGTGCCTCGGCCAATCGATCCTGGCCAGACTCGATCCGGCCAGCGCGCCGGTCAAGAACGATGAACTGATCTCCGCGGCGGTCCGCGGTGGCGAAGTTGGCTCGAAAGCAGATATCGCCCGCATGGACATCCATGCCGATGCCAAGACACTCGAATACACCACGGCCGGTGTAGTACGCGCGTGGATCGTAGCCCAGAAGCGACAGATGCGCGGTGTCGCTCCCCGGCCGAATGCCCGGGCCGATCGGATCGACCAGGCCAACAGCGCCCCGTCCCGCAAGCGCATCCAAGCACGGAGTCGAGGCGGCCTCCAGACACGTCTTCCCACGGACATCCGTTGGACGTCCCCCAAGGCCGTCAGCAATGACCAGAACTGCCTTCATCCTTCTTCTCCTCCCTCAGATCGCCGGAACAGTATCCGACCCAACACAGGATGTCAATCCCGTTCTGTTGCGGATTCGTGCCCATCTCAGGGTGTCAGCTGACGCCCACGATTCACCCTTCGGCCACACAGCGACATGTCATATCCGTTGCCGCGACTCCGGCATTCACCCGTCAAGGAATCGATTGCCATCGTTCACGTTCGCAAAGCACGCGCCTCCTCTGAGCAATCCCCTTCTTCGCACCCTTGGCATTTCGCTTTGCCATGCTATGATCGCCTTGCAGCTGCAACAGAACAGGGAGGGACCATGGCAGATAGGCACCGATACCATTCATCCGATCTGCGTGATTACGCCGAACGATTCCTTCGCCATTTCGATGTTCCGGCGAAAGACGCCCAGATCATGGCCGATGTGCTGATTACCGCCGACGAACGCGGCGTTGACTCGCACGGGATCATCCGACTCTATTCCTATTATGGAACGCGCCTGCGACGGAATCTGATCGATCCGTTGTCACCGACGCGCATCCTCGAGGATTCACCGGCCACCCAACTCATCGACGGAGGAAACGGTCTCGGCCCCGTCGTCGCATACCGGGCGATGAAAACCTGCATCCAGAAGGCACGATCGAATGCTCTCGCGACAGTCTCCATCCGCAACAGCAATCACTATGGGATCGCCGGCTACTACGCGATGATGGCAATCCCGGAGGACATGATCGGTATCAGCCTCACCAACTCGCAGCCGCTGGTTGCGCCGACCTACGCCAAGGAGCCCATGCTCGGCACCAATCCGATCGCGGTGGCGGTACCCGCCGGGCGTGAGCGTCCCTATGTACTGGACATGGCGACCAGCATCGTCCCCATCGGACGCGTCACCGTATACAGCAAGGCCCAAGAACGGATCCCAGTCGGATGGGGGATGGACCGCACCGGACGTCTGGTGGACGATCCCGACGCCGTCCTGAACGGAGGGGCGCTCCTTCCACTCGGCGGTCCCGACACCATGCGAGGGTATAAGGGGTATGGCTTGGCGCTTCTCGTCGACATCCTCTGCGGCGTCCTCTCCGGTGCCGCCTTCGGACCGGCAGTGGGAAGGCCCGGCAGCGAAGGCACCGCGAACGTCGGCCACTTCTTCATGGCCCTACGCATCGGAGCATTCCGCTCGCTTGCATCCTTCAAGGAAGACATGGACCGGCTCCTGCAGCAGATGAAGGGCGCGTCCAAGGCGGAGGGACACGATCGCATCTACATCCATGGTGAAAAGGAATTCGAGCACGTCGAGCGGTGTGCCGTAGACGGCGTTCCGGTACTATCGCCGGTGGCGAATTCGTTGAAGGAAATCGGTGACGAGATCGGAGTCCCATTCGACTGTGAGCCGATCCGGCACGAGGCGGATCCGGCTGCCGCTTGATCAGCAGCAGCGCCATCCTGCATCAGAGGAGGAAGTGAATGACAGACAGGCAGCTTTCCGCCGAAGAACGGATTGCTCGCGCGAAGATTCCGGGGCAGCTGGCCCCGAAACGCCATGCGTTCTATCGCGGCAAGATCGAGACCACGCTCAAGTGCGCTGTCACCGGTTTCGATGATTTCGGGATCTGGTACACACCGGGCGTCGCCGCACCGTGTAAGGAGATTCAAGCGGATCCCGCCAAGGCGTTCGACTACACCAACAAGGCCAACACCGTGGCCGTGGTCTCCGATGGTTCGCGCGTTCTCGGCCTCGGGAACATCGGCCCCATGGCCAGCCTTCCGGTGATGGAGGGCAAGGCCCTGCTGTTCAAGTACTTCGGCGGCGTCGGTGCCTTTCCCATCGTGCTCGATACGCAGGATCCCGAGGAGATCATCCAGGCGATCAAGTGGATCGCACCGGGTTTCGGAGGGATCAACCTGGAGGACTTCGCCACGCCGAAATGCTTCGGCATCCTCGATCGCCTTCGCGATGAATTGGACATCCCCGTCTGGCACGATGACCAGCAGGGAACCGCAGCGGTCACCCTGGCCGGACTGCTCAATGCATTCCGCCTCACCGGCCGCGGACTCGATGACGCAACCATCGTTCAGCTCGGTATCGGCGCCGCCGGGGCAGCAACCGTTCGCGTACTGATCGCCGCCGGCGTCCCCGCGAAGAACATCCGCGTCGTTGAACTCGTCGAAGGCACGCCCACCATCCTCCACCGGGATCTCGATCTGGAAGCACTGTTCCCACACCGCGGCGACATGCTGTCGATGACCAACGGTGAAGACGTGCGCGGCGGTACCGCAGAAGCCCTCGACGGAGCGGATGCCGTGATCTCCTTCACCAAGCCCGGACCCGACACGATTCACGCAAGCTGGCTGGAGCGGATGAACCGCGATGCCATCGGCTTCTTCATGGCGAATCCGATTCCGGAGATCTGGCCGTGGATGGCGAAAGAGGCCGGTCTGAGGGTTGTTGGCACCGGTCGCTCAGACTTCCCGAACCAGATCAACAACTCGATCGGTTTCCCGGGAATCTTCCGCGGAACCCTTGACGTCTTCGCGACCACCATCACCGATGAGATGGCCATCGCCGCCGCGCATGCCATCGCCCAGACCGCTGAAGCCAAAGGACTTCGTGACGACTACATCGTCCCAACCATGATGGAGACCGATGTGTTCATCAACCAAGCCGTTGCCGTAGGACAGAAGGCGATCGAACAGGGCATTGCACGGCGCGGCCTCACCGCGGAGCAACTTCATCAGGAAGTCGAAGCGAGAATTCGCCACGCGCAAGACGAAACACGCGCCTTGATGAAGTCCGGCATCATCCCGCTTCCACCCGATTCACAGTAGAGACACAAGCTTGGGTATTCGGTTTCATGTGTCTCACCGGGCTCTCGCACCGCACAGGCGAGGGCCCGGGCACCCTCTGTCTCAACGATAGAACCTTGGCCACGCTATAGTTCTACTTGCCTCTTTATATAGAACCCTCTAGACTAACCGTCGATCACCGTTTTGGCGGGAGGGCCTATGTATGAGCGGAAGGTGCAGAAGACCGGTGGCTCGACGTACTTCGTCACGCTGCCTAAAGACTGGGCTGACGGGGTAGGGATCAAACCCGGCGTGGTCGTGACGCTGATGCCCAGCGACTCCGGGGCGCTACTTCTCGTTCCAAACAGCCTCTCTCAGGAGAACCGCTGTACCATCGAGTTGAAGGATTGGAGCCACGACCGGTTCCAACGCGAAATCATCTCGCGCTACATCGTTGGCTACGACATCATCGAGATCCATCGAGACCGCATCCGTCCGGAGCAGCGGCGGACGATGCGCGAGATCGCCCAAGGCCTGGTCGGTCTCGAGATCTTCGATGAGACCCAGGGCGCCGTCATCCTGCAAGCCATGGTCAATGTGCGCGATTTCCCTGTGCAACGAACGCTCTCGCGGATCTTCGATATCACCCACGCCATGCTCTCCGATGCCGTTGCCGCGTTCTGCACGCACGATGAGGAGCTTGCCCGAGATGTTCTCGAGCGTGATGGCGACATCGATCGCCTGGTGCTCCTCGTGGCAAGGCAGTTCAATCTGTTGCTGCGTGACCTGTTGCTGGAAGAGGATGTCGGACTGTCCCGCCTCCAGTTCCAGCACTACCACAACGTGGCCGATCAACTCGAGCGGGTGGCCGACCATGCCGGGAAGATCTCCGATGCCACCCTCGCATTAAATGCGCAGGTTGTCTCCGAGGTCGCCGCGGAGCTCGAGCAGCGCGCGAGAGATTCAATCTCCGTTCTTGGGCGTGCGGTTCAGGCCTTCGAAAACCGCAATCTCGACTTGGCCAATGTGGTCCTCGATGAGAAGGAGAACGCCGACCAGTTGTTCCAGATCACCCGCAAGGCGGCATCCGAGAAACAGCCGGACGATGCACCATCGATCAGCATCGTGGTCGACAGCCTGCTTCGCATCCGCGAGTATGCCTTCAACATCGCCGAGATCGCGGTGGATGCACCGTCCTCCTCTCTGGACCACGACGCGTAGACTCCGGCGTAGCCGCAGCTTGCCCGACTCGAACCGTGCGGGTTTCTCGTTGCACTCGCCGCTGCCATCTATATACTTTCTGGCTGAATGTATATCGTCGCGTTTCGATAGGGAGTTCGCATGAAAAAACGTGTGTTGTTCTTGTGCACGCAGAACGCGTGCCGTTCTCAGATGGCTGAGGCGCTCCTTCGGCTGCGTTTCGGCGATCGCTATGAAGTCTACAGCGCGGGGATCAGGCCCTCGCGTGTGAATCCATGGGCCGTCCGCGTGATGGCCGAACTCGGCGCGAATATCTCACGGCAAATCTCCGAGCATCTCGAGACCTACATCGATCAACCGATGGATCTGCTGGTTACGACCTGCGATGCGGCGCGGGAGACCTGTCCCGTCTTTCCCGGAGCCAGAAAGACCCTTCACCAGGGCTTCCCCGATCCGGCCACGGCGGTGGGCGACGATGGCGAGATCCTTGCGGCATTCCGCGAGGTTCGGGATCAGATCGATGACTGGATCCAAGAGACGTTCGCTTGAGACCGTGACGACATAGGCCATCCCGGAGTGCCCTCGACCTTGAAACGCAGCAAACCCAAGGCAGGCTCTGCTTGCCGCCGTTCACGCCCCGAGCACGCAGGACGCAGCCTCTTCTAGCCGAAGCGTCCCTCGAGGTAGCTCTTCACCTGCGGGTGATTCGGGTTGTCGAACACGTCGCGGGTCGGCCCGAACTCCGCCAGCTCTCCCCCAGCAAGAAACACGCTGACATGATCGCTTACCCGCCCGGCCTGTTGGAGATTGTGTGTCACGATCACAACCGTTAGGTCTTCGGAGAGTTCGCGGGCTGTGTGCTCGATTCGATCGCTCGCCTTCGGATCCAGTGCGGAGCACGGCTCGTCCATCAGGAGAACCTGTGGCGTCACCGCCAGCGCCCGCGCAATGCAGAGCCGCTGCTGTTGTCCGCCGGAGAGCGAGAACGCACTCTCCTTGAGCCGATCCTTGACCTCATCCCAAAGCGCGGCACGCTTCAGGCTATGTTCGACGATCGGCGTCAGTTTCTTGCGGTTCTTCAGTCCATGGACGCGTGGGCCGTAGGCTACGTTGTCGAAGATGGACTTCGGGAACGGATTCGGCCGTTGGAAGACCATCCCGATCTTGTGGCGTAGCACGACCGGATCGGTCTTGAGCAGGTTCTCCCCCTGAAAACGAACGTCCCCCGTGGCACGAGCCCCCGGGACCACCTCGTACATCCGGTTCAACGTGCGGAGGAACGTGCTCTTCCCACATCCGGAGGGCCCCATCACCGCGGTGACGCCGTCCTTCGGAATGCTCATGGACACATCCTTGAGCGCCCGATTCTTCCCGTAGAAGAAATCCAGCGCCTTGACGTCGATGATCGTCTCACCGAAGAACTTCCGCTTCACCCAGTCGCGGGTTGCACGCATTTCCTCGGTTCCTGAAGCATCGGTCCTTCTATCCTCGCTCGTCTTGGCCCGATCTACCATGCTTTGCTCCTTCTCGCGCGAATTCGCCAGACGATGGCCGTCATGTTGAGCAGGGTGACGACGATCATCAGGACGAGAACGATTCCGTACTGGATGTGTTTTGTCTCGTTGTAGTGAGGGTTGAACTGCACCAGCGCATACAGGTGGTACGGCAGGGTCGAAACCTTGTCGAACAGCGAGTGCGGATACGGCTGCGTCAACAGGAACGCCGTCGCGGTAAACATGATGGGGGCTGTTTCGCCGATCGCCCGCGCCATGCCCAACACGGACCCCGTCAGAATCCCCGGGAGCGCGCTCGGCAGCACCACCGTACGAATCATGTGCCATCGCGTCGCGCCCAAGGCCAGTGATCCTTCGCGGAATGAACGCGGAACCGCACGCAACGCCTCTTCCGAAGCCCGGATGAGGATCGGCAGGGTCAGCATGGCCAGCGTACAGGCCCCCGAGAGGAGCGATACCCCGAAATCGAGTGCATAGACGAACAGTCCCAACCCCACCAGACCGAACACAATCGATGGAACGCCCGCCAGCGTGTTCACCCCGATCCGGATCGCCCGCACCCACCATCCTTTCCAGGCGTATTCCGATAGCCAGATCGCCGACCCCAAAGCGAACGGCATCGCCACCAGGAGTGCGCCGGCCGTCAGGTAGATGCTTCCGACGATCATCGGCGCGATGCCGCCTTCCGTTGCCATCTTTCGCGGAACATCGGTGAGAAACTGCCACGAAAGCGCCGGCGCTCCTTGCCGGATGATCCAATAGAGGATGAACCCCAGAAAGAAGAACCCGAACAAGGAACCGATGCCTAGCACCACAAATGCAATCCGCTGAGCCACCGAGCGCTTCTGTCGATTCGTCCCGTGATCCCGCACCTCGCCGCTCGTCACGCCGCTATCCCTCCCGAATCCCCTGTCGTCGCAGCAACCGCCCATGGAACCACTCCGCAGTCCAGTTCATCGCGAGGGCAATCAGCAACAGCACCGCCCCCATCGCAAACAACGCGTGGAAGTGGGCGGAGCCTCGAACCGATTCCGCCATGTCCAATGCGATCGCCGAGGTAATCGGCCGCATCGATTGCAGCAGATTGGCCGTCAGAAACGGCGCATTCCCCGCCACGAATAGGACCGCCATCGTCTCTCCGACCGCACGTCCCATGCCCAGGATCGACGCGCCGATGATTCCGGAGGAAGCGGCCGGCACGATCGTTCGCCAGATGGTCTGCCACTTCGTTGCACCCAGTGCCAACGAAGCTTCCCGGTACGTCTTCGGTACCGCATGCAATGCGTCCTCGGCCAGACTGGCAATGGTCGGCAACGCCATGACGCTCAGGATGATGGCTGCCGTCAACCCCGTCTTGCCGCCCACGGTATTGAACGCCCCCCGAACGTAGGGCGAGAGGACAATCAATCCGAAGAACCCGTAGACGACCGATGGCACGGCGGCCAGAAGCTCGAGGACCACCTTGAACACATCTTTCAGCCAACGCGGCGCGATCTCCCCCACAAAGACGGCGGCGCTCAGGCCGAACGGTACCGCCAGCGCCATCGCCCCCAAGGTGATCATGACCGTGGCCACGATCATCGGCACCATCCCAAAGAATTCCTCCACATCACTCTCCGGCCACCACTTGGCCGTGAAGAGGTCGCCAAGCCTCGTCGGCGTGAACGATTCGCCCCACTTCATGATTTCGCCGTCCGGCACCAAGCGAAGCTTCCCGAGAAACGGCACGGCCTGCGCGAAGATGAAGTAGATGATCGTGCCCAACGTAAGCAAGGAGATTAGCGCGATTGCGAAGAACACGGTTCGATCGATATTGCGATGCTTCAAGCGAATCTTCAGTTCCGGAAGATCCTTTGTTTTTTCGCTTGCCACGATTCACCCACCACCAGAGATACGCATCGTGCGCGCCCTGTATTTATATTTCAGCGTCTCTATATATTAAGGTACCACATTACCGCCGTCAACCGGTTCTATATGCAGCGATTGACCGGCCATGCCTTCTTCCACCCCTACGCGCAGGGCATCGCGGGCCGTGCATAAGGCCCCCTCGATCTCGGGGGGCCTTATGACTCGTGGAGAAGCTTGGTCTACGAACCTTTCTCTTAGGGCAAAACCCCTTCACAACTGCAGTCGCAAGGCCAAATCGGAATGTACTTGGCTTCTTGCACAGCGCAGGCTCCGGGAAGCCCCATGAACGCATTGACGACGACCGCGACGTCGCCTTCCGGCACGCCGTTCGTCGAGATGAACAACGGGCGGGCGATCGCATAGTCGGCGTCGGTTGCGGAGAATCCCTCTACCGTGATGATCTTGAGGCCTTCGGTGTACGCCAGGCCGACATAGCCGATGGCGCTCGGCTCAGAGGCGACAGTCTCCTGCATCACGGCGTTCGAAGCGACAACGGTCACGTTGCGGGCAGCGTAATCCTGCCCGTCGACCACGAGGTCCTTCCATACGCCGAATGTTCCCGATGACGTGTCGCGTGAGCCAACGAGAATCCGAGCGTCGCTGCCGCCAACCTCGCTCCAGTTGGTGATCTCACCCATCCAGATCTTGTAGAGCTGTTCTAGAGAGATGTCGTTGATTGGATTCGACGGGTGAACCGCCACCGCGATCTTATCCCGCGCAATGGTGTAAATGACCGGGAACACGCCGTTCTCAACAGCCTTTCCGAACTCCGAGTTCTTCATCGGTCGCGAGTGCATCGCGATGTCTGCTGTTCCATTGATTAGGGCACTGATCCCGTCTCCGGACCCCGTGGCCTCAATCGACAGCGCAATCTCCGGCTTGTTCACCAGAAACCACTCCTGCAGCAGGTTGGCCACCGGATGGACCGTTGTCGAACCATTGATCTTCACTTCCCCTGCGGCCACTGCCGCGATTCCGAGCAGAGACAGCGCCAGCAGACTTGCTAGCACAACCCTAGTTTTCTTCATGCGCAACATCCCCCTGTACATATTTGATGTCTGGAGTATATAAATTGCTCTCGAACTATGCAAGTATCTCGCGAACTACGTATCGCTCCATGATATCGATGCACCAGAGCAGTCTCGCGTTCGCGCGTCACGCAGCTCGTGCGCTGCTTCGCTTCGAAAGGGCCGCACGACCTGCCTGAGATGGCCGAGAGGCGACCATCGTCCATGGTGTGTCGTTCGAACATCCGATGCGGGGCGTTCGCTATTCGGCTTCGCATGGGGCAACGCGCACAGGGGCCGGCTCCCGATTGACAGAGCTCGCGCCGTGCGGCTACGGTGGGGAAGTCGTTCATCCACGCTGGAACTGGAAGGAGAGATCCGCATGACCGAGACACTCGAGCGAATCAAGGCGGAAGTCTGGGGACACCTGGAGACCGCCCAGTGCGCCTACATCGCCACGGCCGAGACGGACCAGCCCCGCGTCCGGCCGGTGACCCTGTTCGACATCGATCAGAAGCTCTGGATCGCCACGAGCGCGCGAAGTGGGAAGGCGCGCCAGATCCGCCGCAATCCGAACGTGGAGTTCTGCATTCCGTTGAGCGACCAGTGCGGCAACGGGTACATCCGCATCGCGGGCGTCGCGATGGTGGTCTCCGACATCGAGACCCGGACTTCCATCGCCCGGCAAATCCCGTTTCTCACCGACCATTGGTCGGGCATCGATGATCCTGATTTCTGCCTCATCCGCACGACCCGTGTCGAGGTCGAGTACATGAGACCGGGTTCATCGGAAGCGCACACGTTCATGGCTTAAGCCCGGCACCCACGCCGGTGCGGATCCCGGACCTTGGCGGGCGACCCGCCCATCGCATCGCATGCTCCAGGTACGATTGCATTGTGTCAGCGCGTCTGCGGCATCTCCTTGACTTCCCTACCGAGAACGCGATGTCTGCGTCGTCCCTTGAATCTTCACATCCGGGGTCTATAATCCGGCCATCATGAGAAGAGTCAGGAAGTTGCTCGTAGATCGCCCTTTGCGCTGTCCTCTTGCCCTTTTCATGGATCGTATTACGTTGCTGTCGGGCACACTGCGCTAGTCGTCATAGCGCACATGGGCCCGATACGAAGGACGCAGGCCACGGCCTGCGTTTCGCTTTGATGGTGGGGTCGCGGGCGTTTCATACGCGCCGTGAGGTAAGGGTCCCCATCCTATCGTACGGAAGAGAGGTGACATTCATGCGAAAACGGAATACAAGGAGAGGAAGACAGCCTCGACGGCGCGTGGTGAATGTGCGCGGCCCCCTTCGCGGACGAAACAGACGCATTGGGATCGCACTGAGCATTTTGTCCACCAGCCTTGTATGGAATCTCGGTGCCGACCGTGCAATGCAGAATCGCGAGACACCTCTTTCCGCAGATCCGTCCGAGACACCGGACCAAGGCAAGCCGGAGAAATCGTACTGAACCAACAGGCGCATGCCTGCACAGCACCTCCTTGACGCCTGAGCTACCAGGGCGCTGCGGCACGAACCGCCGCGTCCTGGTCCGGCTCGGGTCAGTCGTTCCTCTCCAGCATTCACGAAGGCCGCAGAAGATCTGTACACAAGCAGCCGCTGTCGGCGCAGGCTATACTGGCGTACTCACCCATCGTTTGCCGAAGATCAAGGGATGAATCAGGAGGGAACATGGCATACGACTACGATGTGGCCGTCATCGGACTGGGGCCTGCGGGAATGGCCGTCTCCATCATGGCCTCCGAGATGGGACTTCGCGTACTCGGCGTGGAGAAGCGTGCCCTGGGCGGCGAGTGCATGAATGTCGGATGCATTCCGAGCAAGGCGCTCCTCCGGATGGCTCACGTGCGCCACCAGACCACGCGCCTCGCCGACTTCGCCCTTTCGGACACAGGCATTCCACAGGTTATCCGCCCCTTCTCGCACATTGCCGAACACCTTCGTTACATCGACGAGAAGAAGACCACCAAGATGTTCGCCAAGGTCGATCTTAAGCTGCGCGAGGGTCCCGCATCGTTTGTCGACGATCACACCCTTGCGGTCGGAGACCGAAGCTACCGCGCGAAGAAGCTGTTCATCTGCACCGGAACGCGCCCCGCGGTTCCGCCGATCCCCGGTCTCGAATCCGTGGATTATCACACCAACGAGACGATCTTCTCCCTTGACGAAATCCCCGAATCGCTCGTCGTCCTCGGCGGCGGTGCGGTCGGTTCCGAGCTAGCCCAAGCGTTCGCCCGTCTCGGCTCGCGCGTTGCGGTCGTTCACATGGATTCCCACCTTCTTCCCTACGGGGACGCGGATGCCGGAGAGGTCTTGCAGAACGTTTTCGCAGAAGAGGGTATCTCGGTCTACAACAGCCGCCGGATTCAATGCGTATCGGCGATCAATCGCGAGATTGTGTTGGAAACCGATCGCGGCGAAACGATCCGGGGAGAGAAGCTCCTCGTTGCCGCCGGGCGGCGACACGATGTCGCCGCGCTGAACCTCGAGAAAGCCGGCGTCTCACACACTGCCCGCGGCATTCACGTCAACCGGGCGCTCCAGACCACCCAGCGACACATCTACGCTCCGGGAGACTGCAACGGCGCCTACCTCCTTACCCATGCCGCCATGCATCAGGGCATGATCGCGCTGCTCAATGCGACGCTTCCCGGCCCCTTTCGGTTGGACTACACGCGGTATGTCGTCCCGTGGACCGTATTCACGGATCCGCCAGTCTCGCACGTCGGCATGCTGGAGAAGGACCTCCAGGCGCGAAACATCTCCTATGAAACCGTGGAATCGAAGTATGCCGACTATGGCGCGGCCATCTCCGAGAACATCGCGGTCGGGTCGGTCAAGGCGTACGTCAGCCGGACCGGCCGGATCTACGGGGTTCGGATCATCGGAGAGGGCTCAGGGGAGATGATCAACGAGTGGGGACTGGCCATCCAGAATCGCCTTCGCATTCACAAGATCATGTTTCTGCAACACAGCTTCCCTTCGATGTCGTTCTTGACGAAACGCGTGTCTGAAGGGTGGATGATGAATCGCATGAAGGGCCGCTTCATGCGTCGCCTCGCTCGGTGGATGTTCTAGCAGCAGGGCGCACGCAGCGAACGGGCACCGTCAACGGCAATGCCGCATCCCTTCCCGTTGACAGACTCCGCTGGCTTGGCTATTATTCACCAATCAGCGAACAGTAGTGGACAACAGCAGGAGGTGCAACGCTTTCCGTGGAAAACGAAGCTAAGAAACGATTGCCAAAGCGCGTTCACGATTCGATCCACGCCGTCGGCCGACGCAAAGCCGCGACCGCGCGCGTGTATGTCAAAGAAGGATCCGGGGTGCTAACCGTCAATGGTCGCCCGGCCGAGGAGTACTTCAGCTCGTATCTCGATGCAACGGAGCACGTGGAAAAGCTGCTCAAGGTCCCATTCTACGTGACGGGAACCGTCGGGAAATTCGATGTCAAGGCGACCGTCCGCGGTGGTGGATTCACCGGACAGCTCGGCGCTGTTCGGCTGGGAATCGCCCGCGCATTGTGCGGCGCCAGCGACGAGTACCGAACGCCGCTCAAGCAGGCCGGATTGCTTACCCGAGATGCGCGTGCCGTTGAACGCAAGAAGATCAACCGCCGCAAGGCTCGGAAGAGCGAGCAGTACTCCAAGCGTTAGACGAAAGAGGAGTTGGAGACGCGTGAAGAAGGACATTCATCCGGAAGTGAAGAAAGCAACGATCCGCTGCGGTTGCGGGGCGGAGCACGAGACCCTGTCGACGGTCGAAGACTTGCACGTCGACATCTGTTCGAAATGCCATCCGTTCTTCACCGGCGAGGAACGATTCCTCGATACCGAGGGACGCGTTGAGCGGTTCCAGCGCAAGTACGCCAGCAAGAAGGAAGACAGCAAGTGAAGCCGCCTGTCGGCGGCCAAGCTGTCATCGAAGGCGTCATGATGCAGAACGGCGACCGCATTGCGGTCGCCGTTCGCCGTCAATCCGACAACACCATCGCTGTGCGCTCGCTCAAGCCGCGCAAGCGCTTCAAGCGGCTGGACAAGATTCCCTTCGTGCGTGGAACCTTCCGCCTAATCGACATGTTGTCACTCGGGATGCAGGCACTCAATCTCTCGGCTCAACTTGCCTTCCCGGAGGACGAGCAACTGGGCAAAGGAGGAACCTTCCTTACTTTCCTCCTTGCGTTTGTCGTCGCGATCGGCGCTTTTGTCATCCTTCCGCTTTATCTCACGAATCTGCTTCCATCGCTCCGTCTGGGAAACAGCGTCCTGTTCAATCTGGTGGAGGGAATCATCCGCCTGGCGTTCTTCTTCTTCTACCTGGTTGTGATCTCACGAATGAAGGACATTCAGCGCGTCTTCCGATACCACGGTGCGGAACACAAGACGGTGTACACGTACGAAGCCGATCAGGAACTCTCGGTAGAGAACGCGCGAAAGTACTCGACGCTTCACCCACGCTGCGGCACAGCGTTCCTGATGATCGTCGTTGTGATCGCGATTCTCATCTTCTCCGTGGCCGGGAATCCGGCACTCTGGCTGAAGATCCTATCCCGGTTGCTCCTGCTTCCGGTCGTCGCTGGGGTCTCCTATGAGGTCCTGCGCTTCACCGGCCGCCACTACGATCGGCGCCTGGTCCGGTGGCTGGCAAAGCCCGGCCTGTGGCTGCAACGCCTGACCACCGGGGAGCCGAGCGATGAGATGCTTGAAGTGGCGATTGCCGCGCTCGACCGTGTTCTTCGTCCCGAGACCACAGCCGCTTCCTCCGATCCGCACAACGGGAATTCATTACCCGGCTAGCGATTCCCAGAACCCTCGCACCTTCGCTTCTCCCCTTGCGTCTTGCGTTCGCTCGTCGACCAACTACGGAAGAGAGAGAGACGGCTTCGGGGTCAGAGAGACCGGATGAGATTCTCCCAATACACTGTGGCGAAATGCGCCGGCCGCTGCGATCATCGCCGCATTGTCGGTACAGTACTTCAGGGGTGGGAAGAAGACATCGATCGATCGCTTGCTCGCATCCGCAACGAGCCGCTCGCGAAGGTGCTGGTTGGCCGCGACGCCCCCGACAACAACCAATCGGCTGCGATGGTAGCGGCGTGTGGCTTCGACCGATTTCTTGGTCAGGATGTCCACGATGCTTGCCAGCATAGAAGCCGCCACATCCTCGGGCTTCTCCCAGGGATGCTTCTTCAGGTGGTAGAGGACGGCCGTCTTTAGACCGGCGAAACTGAAATTGAACCCGGGAGAACCCGACATCGGCCGCGGGAAGTCGATGGCACGGGGGTCCCCTTCATAGGCCATCCGATCGATCTCTGCGCCGGCGGGGTAGCCTATTCCGAGCATCTTCCCGACCTTGTCCAACGCCTCCCCCGCAGCATCGTCGACCGTCAATCCGACCAACCGGTACTCCCCCCACGCAGCCACGTCAATCAGACTGGTATGACCGCCGGAGATAATCAGGGCCATGAACGGCGGCTCCACATCGGGCGAGGCAAGCCGATGAGCGAAGATATGGCCTTCGAGATGGTTCACCCCGATGAACGGAATCGACAGACCGTATGCGAGACCTTCCGCATGGCACACCCCGACCAGCAACGGGCCGACCAGTCCCGGACCATACGTCGCCGCGACAAGTGACAAATCCGACAGCGAAACGCCCGCCTGCCCCGCGGCATCGCGAACGAGGTACGGAAGCTTGCGCACGTGGTTGCGCGATGCAACCTCGGGAACCACTCCACCGTACTTCGCATGCAACGAAACCTGTGAGTACACGCAATCGGCAATCACTTCCGTCTGATCCCGAAGGATCGCGACCGCGGTCTCGTCGCACGAGGTCTCGATTCCGAGGGTCAACAGGGGGACTGATCGGGACATCAGATATACTCCGGCTTCAGCGTTCCGATGAACGGAAGGTTCCGGTATAGTTCCGCGTAGTCCATTCCGTACCCCACAATAAAGGCGTCTTCCTCCATGGGAAACCCGACATAGTCCACCACGATCTCCGTCTCGCGGCGCGCGGACTTGTCCACCAGCGTGCACACGCGCACGGACGCCGGCTGACGCGCCTGGAGCGTGCGCATCAGGTATTCGATGGTATAGCCCGTATCAATGATGTCTTCGATGATCATGACATCGCGCCCCTCGATCGGCCGCTCGAGATCCTTGACCAGGCGCACGGCGCCGGCCACGGTTCCGTTTCCATAGGACGACACACTGATCAGATCGTACTCTACCGCCATCGGCATCGATCGGGCGAGGTCGGCCATGAACATCAGGGCGCCACGCAGGATGCACACCAGAAGGAGTGGCCGTCCCTCGGAGTCCTTTGCGGCATCGCCGCTGGTGTAGTCAACGGTAATGCGGCGCGCCAACTCCTTGACGCGCCGCTGGATGTCTTCCTCCGAGTACAGTACCGGAGATACTCGTGCGGACAAATCTTCGATCTTCATCACTCTTCTCGAATCTTGAACCGACCGTCCAGGCGGTTCATCCGTGCGGTGATGCCTCCATACTCCAACTCGTGGTACCCAAGCATCGCCGGTCCCGAGAATCCCTGCTCTCTGATAAAGTGCGCCTTCTGCGACGCCTTCTCCCGGACCCAATCCCAATACGGATGATCAAACGCATCGACCGCTTCGGTCAAGATACCATTCCTCACGCAGAATGCAAGGCAAGAAACAATCGGCGGTCCGTCGAAGAAGGAGATCCCGCTCCCCGCCTTCACCGGCATCAACGGCCCCGTGTGGCTTCCGCGCATGAAACCGGCCACGAGGTGTGCAATCTCGAATGGAGCGAGCACTTCACCCGTTGCCGGAAAGCTCTTCTGCGTCCGGACAACCATCACCGGATCGTCTTTCCCGACATACTTCCCCGCGATGTTCCGCAGCCTCGTGGTACAACAGGAAGCAGCGATGTCGCCATCGTGCCGCGATCGGATCGACTCTACCACAAACCGTCCGTTGTCGCGCAGGAGAGAGACCAGGTCGTAGGTATCTTCCGGCGTGTTCAACGCCACCACCCGGTCGCCCTCGGTGTAATCGACGTCCATCACGGTGAACGTGAACCCCTTGCCGACCACCGGAGAAAGCGCCAATCCCGAACAGTACATCGGATCGGCAAACGCCAGGTACAGCGGCAGATTGTACGCCCCAGGTTCGGTCTTGTCGGCGGTGAACAACAGGAACGGTTCGTTCTCCCGTTCGTCGAACTCCATTTCCGCAACCGCCGGCCCCAGCCCCTTGGCATTGCCCGAGAACGCATCCTTCAGGAGATCCTGCCCTGCTCCGTACAAGCCTTGCCGCTTCGCGACGTCCGTGCCGGCGACAAACGCATCCCACGCCAGCTTGTGCACATCACCGCAGTCCACACCACGATCGTGGGTCATCAGAATGGCGACATCGTCACCGGTTGAGGACACCGCATGATCGATGATCATGCCCTTTCCCCCCTCGGCAACCTTTTCTCTCACCGCAACAAGTAGCTCACTACTAGGGCGGATATGCCCTCCGATACTTCCCACGTCCGCCTTGATGGCCGTCAGCGTGACCTTCATCGGTCCTCGACCTCCGGTGCAAAATGTGAAGCTTCGTGTCTCCCTCTTGAACACCAAATGCGACCCGTGTCGCGATGTTTCGTTTGGGTCAAAAGGATCAATGCCAACAGCAAACACCCTTGCTATTGGCACAAATCGATCATACTTCCGATATTCACATTCCTCAACACGTCAGGCTGTCGTACAGGCCGCCGCCGATGCGACTAGGTCGGACGATCGAGGTCGATCCGTCTGAGGCGGCTGGCATTGGTGACCACGTTGATGGAGGAGAGCGCCATCGCGGCTTCCGCGATCAACGGATGCAGCACTCCGAGAATCGCGAACGGCACGGCCACCGCATTGTAGAAGAACGGCCAGAACAGCCCCTGCCGGATCTTGCGGAACGTCGCGCGTGACAATCGAACTGCGCGCACAACGGCCGACAAATCCCCCGAGGCCAGCGTGATGTCCGCTGTCTCCATCGCGATGTCAGTCCCCGTCCCAATAGCGATTCCGACATTCGCCGCGCGCAACGCCGGCGCATCATTGATTCCGTCTCCGACCATCGCCACAACATCGCCACGCGCCTGCAGGTCTTCGATCGCTCTCAACTTGTCTCCCGGCAGCACATTCGCCATGACCTTCTCGATTCCAACGGCCTGCGCCACGGCTTCCGCAGTCCGTTCGTTGTCGCCGGTCAACAGGGCGACCGTGATCTCGAGTTCCCGAAGGGCGCCGATCGCCGCGCCTGCGCCCGGCTTCACCCGGTCGGCAATCGCCAGGACGCCGAGCAGCGTATTCGGTGCTTCCACAACCGCCACGACGGTCTTCGCTTCCGCTTCGAGCCGCGCACGAGCGTCCTGCACCGCACTGACATCGACCCCCGCGTCGGCCAGCCAGTCGATGGCCCCCACCATGATCTCGCGGCCCTCGACCGTCCCACGGGTTCCCCTTCCGGGCACACTCCGAAAGTCTTCCACTGCCAGCAGAGCAAGGCCTCGCTCGCGGCCGGCCGTCACAATCGCCTTCGCCAGCGGATGCTCCGAAGCGAACTCGACGCTTCCAGCCAGGCGGAGCAACTCATCTTCGGAGCCGCTTACCGCAACCACATCGGTGATCCCCGGCCTCCCCTCGGTCAATGTGCCTGTCTTGTCGAACACGATCGTCTTGACACCACGCAGCGTTTGAATCGCCGCGCCCGAACGGATAAGAACCCCGTGCTCGGCCCCCAGACCCGTCCCCACCATCAACGCGGTGGGGGTCGCCAGGCCCAGCGCGCACGGGCACGCGATCACCACAACCGCGATGGCTGCGAACAGCGCACTCGAAAGGACAGAGGCATTCGGCGAGACCCACGGCAGAAACCTCGCCGCGAACTGCGTGATCGGCGACAACGCTCCCGGCGCCGCCAGCCACAGGCCGAGCGTTGCCAGCGCCAAGGCGAGCACCACCGGCACGAAGACCGCCGTCACCCGATCAGCAAGCGCTTGAACCGGAACCTTCGAACCCTGCGCCTCCTCCACCATCCGGATGATCTGCGCAAGAAACGTCGTCTCTCCGACCTCGGTCGCGCGGATTCTCAACATGCCATCGCCATTGATCGTTGCACCGATCGCACGATCCCCCGCTTCTCGGAGCACCGGAATCGCTTCGCCGGTCACAATCGACTCATCCACGTAGCTCGATCCACCCTCGATCTCTCCATCCGTCGGGATCTTCTCGCCCGGCCGCACGATCATCAGGTCATCGAGTTCGATTCGATCGACAGGAACCTCGACCTCTTGACCATCGCGAAGGATACGAGCCGTCTTGGCCCCCAAGGTCAGCAGACGCTTGATCGCCTGCGACGCACGTCCCTTCGCCACCGTCTCGATCATTCGCCCGGTGAGATGAAATGCCATGATCATCGCAGATACACCGGCGTAGTTGAGGATCGAGGGCAAGGCACTAAACTGCCCGGCGATCGCCAGGAGCCCGGTGAGAAATGATGCACCCGTGCCAAGCGCAATCAGTGTGTCCATCGTAGGCGTCCGATGCCACAGGGCACGGAATCCGGCCCGCATCGTCGCGCGGCCCGCCACAAAGACCACCGGTGCGGCAAGCGCCACCATCACGCTGTGGAAGATCGCCGGCGACGGCCACATGATCCCGGCGAACATCTCCGGAACCATCCAGCCGATCGTCGGCACTGCGAGCAACCACGCTGCAGCAGCTCGCCGCTTTGCCTCCCGCGTGCGGCGAACATCGCGCTCGAGCGCGTTCTCCTGAGGTTGGCGGGAAGCGCGCCGGCTCGTTGCATCGGTCACACGAAACCCAACGCCACGGACCGCGTTTTCCAGCGCGTCCGCACGCACGGGGTGAGACAGCTCAACCACCGCAGTCTCCGTTGCGAGCTGAACCTCGGCAAATACCACACCATCCACTGCACCGAGCGCCTGTTCCACGGCAATGGCACATGAAGGGCAGTGCATTCCATCGATCGACAGCGTCTTCCGCGAAGGTCGCGGCTCGCCAAGGACGACATGGTATCCGGCCCGTTCGACGGCTGCGGCCAGGCTCTTGACATCGACGTCGGCAGCGACTTCTACCGTTGCCGTCTCCGCAACGAGGTTCACCGCTGCCGTGGCAACGCCGGGAACGCGCAGCAGCGCGGATTCTACAGCCTGGGAGCAAGACGCGCAGTGCATGCCTTCTACGCGAAACGACCGCTTCACTGTTGACCGGTTGGCGCTCATAAGTCCTCCAAACACAAACGTTCTACGCACCCCAGCCAATCAACCGTCCAGCCCCGACAGTCGATCGTTTCCGAAGTGTATCCACCCTGTCGCTGTGTTCCAGACCGTTCGTCCTGTCTCTTCTTCCCGTGGTCGGCTCCGTACCCGATGGAGCCGGCGCACCCGACGAATTCCGCCGACATCGCCTTGACAATGGGTACGGTTGATCGTTTAATACTCATATCTTGATTCGTAATTGAGGTATTGACCATGTTGTACTCGCAATCGGCGAAATATGCAATCCTGGCCCTGATGGAGCTCGCCACGCGAAGCGGTGATGCCCACGTCAGCGTCCGTACCCTCGCCGATTCCCGCGCCATCCCATTCCCGTTCTTGAGCAACCTGCTTCCACCGCTCGTCAAGGCGGGATTGATCGAGGGCAAGCGCGGACCCCATGGCGGCGTTCGATGGCGGAGAGCGCCGGGCACGGTCTCGATGGCGGATGTCGTTCGCATCATCGATGGGGACGACGCCCTGAAACGCTGTCTCTTCTCCACCGCCCCGTGCGACGGCACGCCCAATTGCGCCCTTCACGCCGTGTGGGGGCCGCTTCGCGATCAGATCCTCGCGTTTCTCGAGAAGACGTCGATCCAAGATGCCGCCGACCGGTTGGAGGCACTGCCCGGAAAGCAGGCTCTCACATGACAAGCTTGCCAAGATCCGCATGGCGTGCCCGCACGGTTGGCTTGCCTTCTCAGACGCTGGTCCGGCACGATGACACGACGAACCCCATCAAACCACAGAGGCCGATGGAGCATCTACTGCGTCTGATCGCTGCAGTGGCTCCTGCAATGCAAGGGACAATCTTGCATCCACATCACGAAACACGGAACGGACCCAAAGGAGGATGCTGTGTACTGCTATCAATGTGAGCAAACCAAGAACGGAATCGGATGCACCACATTCGGTGTGTGCGGGAAAGATCCTACGGTGGCTGCGCTGCAGGATCTGCTGCTCTACGCGGCGCAGGGAATCAGCACCTATGCGCATCGGGCGGCGCTGTTGGGTACGCGGAATCCGAACGTCGATCGCTTTGTCGCTGAGGCGCTGTTCACAACCGTGACCAACGTCAACTTCGATCCCGAGCGGCTGCAGCAGCTCATTCATCGGGCAATCGAGGTCCGCGAGCATGCGAAGTCGTTGTACGAGACAGCGGCTCAATCCGCCGGCGGGGCTGCTGAAGCGTTCTCCGGTCCGGCCACGTGGATGCCCGGCGAAACGATCGACGATCTCCTCGAACAACAGGCAGCGATCTCCATCGATACCCGCATTGCACAACGGGGCAACGACATCATCGGCCTCCAGGAGCTGATCGTCTACGGGTTGAAGGGCGCCGCATCGTACGCCGATCATGCGGTGATCCTTGGCCAGGAAGACGAAGCCGTGTGGGCCTTCTTCCACGAAGCCCTGAGCTTCCTTGCCTCGGATCCGACCGACATGGATGCACTGGTTGCCATGGCGCTGCGGTGTGGTGAGGTCAACCTGCGGGTCATGGAGCTTCTCGACGGCGCACACACGGGGACCTACGGCTCCCCCGAACCGACCGCGGTGCGCATCGAGCCCCGGGCAGGAAAAGCGATCGTCATCTCGGGACACGATCTCAAGGATCTCGAGGAGTTGCTCAAACAGACGGAAGGGCGCGGAATCAACGTCTATACGCACGGGGAGATGCTTCCAGCCCATGGGTACCCGGCGCTCAAGAAGTACCCGCATTTCGCGGGCAACTACGGCGGTGCGTGGCAAGACCAGCAGCGCGAGTTCGCGGATTTCCCCGGCGCGATCCTCATGACCACCAACTGTATCCAGAAGCCGGCCGAGTCCTACATCGACAGGATCTTCACCTCCGGCCTCGTGGCATGGCCCGGGGTCACCCACATCTCGAACCGCGACTTCACGCCGGTCATCGATGCCGCATTGGCGGCGCCAGGGTTCACCGAAGACGGATCCGACCGCACGATCATGGTCGGGTTCGGCCACGATGCCGTCCTCGGCGTCGCCGACACGGTGATCGACGCTGTCAAGTCCGGCGACATCCGCCACTTCTTCCTGATCGGCGGCTGTGACGGCGCCAAACCGGGGCGCAACTACTACACGGAACTCGCACAGAGCGTGCCCGACGACTGCATGATCCTCACCCTCGCCTGCGGCAAGTACCGCTTCAACAAACTCGAGTTCGGCGAAATCGACGGCATTCCTCGACTCCTCGACATCGGCCAATGCAATGACGCGTACTCGGCGATTCGAATCGCCCTCGCGCTTGCCGATGCCTTTGAAACAGACGTCAACGGTCTCCCCTTGTCGATGATCCTGTCGTGGTACGAGCAGAAGGCCGTCGTCATTCTCTTGACGCTCCTCCACCTCGGAATCAAGGACATCCGCCTTGGTCCGTCTCTGCCTGCATTCGTCACGGCCCCTGTGCTTGACGTGCTCGTCGATCGGTTCAATCTGATGCCGATCACGACCCCGGCGGAAGATCTCCAAGCGATCCTCGGATAGCTTGCATCCCCAACGAGACGGCGGGCACCGTACGCTGCCCGCCGTCTCGTTTACACAATCGATTGATGCTGCAATCGATCTCCCCTATAGTGGCTGGTCAGCCACATCAAGGGAGAGGACGGCCGAATGAGGGTCACGCTACGCGAGATCACGATGGACAATTTCTCCGAGTGCATCAACCTAAAGGTCAAGGAGTCGCAACGAGGCTTCGTGGCATCCAACATGTACTCGCTCGCCGAGGCCAAGGCCGACGACGTCTCGCAGCCTTTGGCCATCTATGCCGGGGAACAGATGGTCGGCTTCATCATGTACGACTTCGAACCGCGGGAGCACCGCGGCTACATCTCGCGGCTCATGGTTGCCGCTGAACACCAAGGGCAGGGGCATGGCCGCGATGCGATGCAACAAGTCATCGAGCGCCTCTGTGCGAACCCCGACTGTCGTGAAATCCAGACCTCCTTCGAACCCAGCAACTCCGCTGCGGAGGGTCTCTATGCATCGCTTGGATTCGTGAGAACTGGCGAGGTGAGTGATGGAGAGATCGTGATGAAGCGTCCGGTTCGCTCTCCGTAAGCCCGTCGGCCGGCGCAGGAGGGCGAAGATGAAGCCTTGTCCGGCGTACGCGATGACTCCCTGCAGCGCGAAACGGCAACGTCGCGCCGGAAGCACGTTCGCGCGAACGCGGGATCTCACAGCCCTCCCCGCTCATCGCCTGCTGCCGAATCCCGCGCGTCCCGCCAATCCCGGAGAGTCCAGCGGCCGGCGCACGGCACAGCGTGCTCCGGCCGCCGTTTGCTCAATCGTTGATATCCGGCGTGCCCGCGCAGTAGCTGATCAGCGAGAATAGAAGCGGGTTGGTCGCATTGCGGCAGTTCTTCGCGCTCTGCAGGTTGGGGTTGTCACAGCAGAGGCCGCTCGGTTCCATAATCGACGTGACGGTACTCGTCGAACTGGACCCGGTGGGATGCGGCAGATTCAACGCATGTCCCAACTCGTGCGCCAGATGATACGGGTTGATCGCCCCGCACAGGCAGCTGCCGCACGGACAGTAGCCCGTACAGGCCGTCGGGCAAGGACACGGAACCGCCATCTGTTGATTCGTGCTCACCACCTTCGCCGACGCCGTTCCGGAGGAGAAACAGGCTCCCCCACCCCACGAACACGCGAGGCTGATCGACATCTCCGGTACAACGAAAACCTCCACCGCATTCGCCACATTGACCTCAGCCCGTAGCGCTGCGGCCTCGGTCGAGTTGTCCAACACGTGGTACGCGCTGTTGTTCACATAGATCGGGGAGTTCACGACGAACTTGATGCAGCGGACGTCCCCGCATCGATTCCACATGTCGTGCGAGTAGTTCATCAGCGTGTTGAAGACCGCGGCACTCGCCATCGGATCAGACGGGCCGGACCCGATGAACACCGGCTGGATGCGCAAGCAGTCAGCTGACTTGAACTTCGACCAATCAATCACCACGATGATGATCACGGTGATCCGCCGGATCCTCCCCAACACGGATTCTCTGAGCTCGAGAACCAGCTCAGCCTCAAGGAGCGCCTTGCCCTCTTCCCGTGGCTCAAGCGGCTCAGCGAACTTCCCGTGCAGTTTCCCACTCATCCGTTCCGTGTACGGCTCGAACAGGTCGCACTCGCCACGACACTCCTGCTTCTTGTAGCCGCGAATCCGATCGATCAGCTCGTAGTGCAGCACCGCCTCCACATCGGCCGAGAACTCGCCGGAGCGGCTCTGCATCTCAACGGCAGAGGTCTCTGCAAGCCGAAGACCCAACGTGCCGGATTCGCCCTCCGCCGTCTGAACCCCTTTGCTCACAAGATTGAGCTTGGAGAGCCGCATTCGAAGCTCCCCCTTCTCCTCCGCCCACACCTGAAACTCCACCGTTCCGAAGAACTGCGTCTCCTCTTCTCCCTTCTCCGTCATCGCCATGCCACGAACCTCTTCCATGTTGCCGTGCAGATAGTGGGTTGGCGGTTGGAGAAGCACCGCACGAAGCGGCTGGAGAGGTTGAATCGTGATCTGTTGAGAACCGGACACCATCGCCACACAGCAGATGATGATCATCGCCGTGCCGAGTCTCTTACCGAGCATTTCTGGCACCTCCCTAGATCCTTTGTCGACTCGTGGTCGACGCGCGAGCTCATGTGTGCCGTGCTCGGGCGGCGGACCGCCCTCGGATCGCGGTGTCTATGGTGTGCGCTTCGACAGACCATCCGAACCAGCCACTCTAGAGGGCTCCGATCCAGCATGTCAAATCCGCACACAAACAGTGTGTCCCGGATCGACAACGATCTGCGTCTGCGGCACGGCAGTTCAAAGGGGCGGGTGGGTTCATCGAGTGCCCGGTTGCTACACGCAGCATGCCCGCGGACAATCGGTGCACGTCACATCCGGAGGATTCCGATGCGAGTGCGTCCATTTGAACTGGAGCGATACTTCGCCCGATACGAATTCCACGCAAAACATCTCCTCTGTGCATCGGACTGTGAGACACTCTCGATCGACGAACTCCTCTCATTGGAGCCGGGCGCGGACAAGCTGCTGTTCAAGCTGAGACTCGGTTACACCGAATCCCAAGGGAGTCCCGGCTTGCGTCATGAGATTGCACGGATCTACCAAACGATCACCCCGGAGGAGATCCTCGTCCATGCCGGCGCCGAGGAGGCGATCTTCCTGTTCATGCACGCGGCGCTGTCCCCGGGCGATCACGTCATCGTTCACAGCCCGTGCTACCCGTCGCTCGCCGAGGTCGCCCGGAGCATCGGCTGCACCGTTTCGCCGTGGACCGCGCGTGAGAAGGATGGCTGGACGCTTGATCCACTCGAACTCGAATCCATGATCCGGAGCAATACGGCCGCCATCGTCATCAATCTGCCGCACAACCCGACCGGTTCATTGATGCCACGCAGCACGTTCGAGGACGTCTACCGGATCGCAACGACGAACGGGGCGCTGCTCTTCTCAGATGAGGTCTATCGCGAAACGGAACAGAATCCCACCAACCGGCTCCCGTCGGCATGTGATCTGGGACCACGAGCGGTTTCGCTCGGCGTTCTATCCAAGACCTACGGCCTGCCCGGCCTGCGGATCGGCTGGGTCGCCTCGCACAACCGTGACATCCTCCGGCGTATGGCCGAACTCAAGGATTACACGACCATCTGCTGCAGCGCCCCCAGCGAGCTACTGGCTGAAATCGCCCTTCGTCACCGGGAGACGCTCGTGCGCCGCAGCGGCCTGATCCTCTCCGCCAATCTCGAGCGCTTGGACGAGTTCTTCCAAACGCAACCGGATATGTTCTCTTGGGTACGGCCGGTTGCCGGTTCCGTGGGGTTCCCGCGGCTCCTTTCCGGAGACGCCTCTGTGTTCTGTCATGAACTCGTGGAGAGCACCGGCGTGCTGCTCCTGCCCGGTACACTGTTTGAAGACACTGGCAATCACATCCGCTTCGGATTCGGTCGCAAGGATCTCCCTGAAGCACTCGCACTCCTCGCCAGGTTTCTCGCGGATCCCTAGAGATTCGCCTTCGCCTAACGCCACGTGATGAAGTGCCCTTCCTCCCTCATCTGATCGTTCATGCTCGGCTCCTACCCTCTCCTTGCGACGACGCTTTTTCAGTCAATTGACCGTTTCGCGGCAGACAGTGGACGCCTTATGTCGTAGTGCACATCTCTTGACTCTTTGCGCGCTTCCAGAGTAGAGTGAAGTCGCAACATGCACCGCGTGCTATCCGGTGCCGACAGGGCACGACACGCGATGCTGCGGTGAGGGGCTAACCCATAAGCTCAGACAGGCTAGAGAAGGAGGTACGACCTTGAAACGGAGAGCTGTGCTAGGAAGCGCCGTACTGCTGCTCGCAGCGACGCTTCTCGCTCTGGCTGCGACCGCTTCGGATGCCCAGATGTACTTCGCATCCGACAAGAACGGGCAGAACCGAGTGACGAACGTCCAGGAAGGTGACGAGATCTACATCGTCATCATCGACAACGACGAGAACATCGATTGCGACATTCGCGACAAGATCTGGACCGACATCAAGATCATGGATCCGAAGACCGGTGCCTACATCGTGTGGGAGAGCTACGAAGATCCCACCGGGTCTCCTCCGGGCAGTCTCGTTGGAGACGAGACCTACGTCCCGTACAAGGGGCACAGTCCCGGCCCCGCCGGCTGGCTGGGCGGCGACTACCTTGAAGAGACCGGCGCCGACACCGGTGTGTTCGTGTCGAAGCGTGCGTTCCAGGTCGGCACGCGCGAGAGCTACAACGCCGGGAATCCCGAGTGGCAAACGCACGTGGTCGATGTACTCGCCAACGGCGCACTCGACGACTTCATGTGGGGCCACTACATCTACAGCGATGACACGACGGCATACCTCCCAGATGAGGTGCCCGACAACCCGTACGGCGACAATCGCGGCTACTTTGGAGGAAGCTCCTCATTCCGTTTCCACATGGGATGGAAGCAGTTCATTCCTCGGGACACCAACACCCCCAAGATGCCTTCCGAATTGAAGACATTCGGGGGAGACGAGTGGCTTGTTGGCCGGTTCGAGAACATGGACACCCTCATCGGGATGTACCAGGATCAGAACGATGCCACCGACGTCGCCGTGGGGCTGATGAAGATCATCGATACCGAGGCAACGATTTCTTGGGATCAGACGATCTACAAGGATGCGAATACCTCGGCAACGATCACCGTGGTGGATCCGGACGAGAACCTCAACTGCAATGAGGTAGAGGCGGTTCCGGTGTTCATCATCGTCAATCCCGGTTCGTGGAACCCGCAAGATGCTCCGGACTACGTCAGCCCGACCAACTTCTGCATGCTCAAACGCACCGGTGGCGTCAACGGACTGACCAGCGTCGTCGGTTGCGGTGCGGAGCCCTGCCCGATCCGGTGGTACAACATCTACAACGCACAAACCAACTTCAAGGGATCCGGAGCCACCGGGGCCGCGGACGGACGCTACTATATCGACTACGACACCGATCTGTTCGACACCGTCCACGGAGGCGGGCTGACGGCGGTTTCCTTCTACGCGTGGGAGACGGGTGTGTCCACCGGTGTGTTCCAACTGAACATCAACTCGATCCTCGAGGATCTCGGATTCAACTCGTTGCGCGTCCGCGACGTCCTGGTCGCGTACTACCTCGACCCGAACGATTTCGACGACTTCAAGCTGGCGCCGGCCTACATCGAAGAGCAACAGCATTCGACCACGGCGTTTACCGACGCCACGCGCGCCGATCAACAGGAATACTGGATCGGTCGTGATCCGGTGTACGTCCAAGTAATCGATGCCAATGCCAACGTCGATCCGTGCTGTCCGGAGCAAGTGGTCGTTCACATCTGTGACCCGCACGGCGAAGACGATGCCGAGTGGCTGATCCTCGATGAAACCTCGTCGAACAGCCCGGTCTTCTTCACGTTTGCCGGGACACAGCTGTGGCCGGTCTGGGACGCCCTGGGCGTTGGTCTTTCGGACTCCATCGGCGGATTCCTCCTCCAACTCGACAACTGGAAGATCGAGGCGTTCAACGAAGACGACATCTACGCTCGCTACAACGACGTCTACTACGGCGTTCCAGCGAACCAACCGGGCAATGGTGGCAATAACGTAACGCCAGGACTCTCGGGGTTGGGCGACGTCGACCCGTCGACGAGCTTCCCACCGTGGATCACGCGCATCCGCGTAGCCAACGATGTCAGCTTCGACCTGATGTCCGTGGCGGATACGCAGGTCTACGACGGCACGACGGTCAACATGTACTTCCTCGATCGCCAGGGCAACCGGGTCGCGGGGTACGTCAACTCCGATTGTGTGTTCCTTGAAGTGATCGATCCGGATCAGGACGAGGACCAGTTCCGCCGCGAACGGATCGATGCGTTCTGGGATGGTGGACAAAACTTCCCGTTTGGGCCCCAGCCGCTGAACGAGTTCATCTGTCCGTTCGAGAAGACCGAGACGAACTCGATCAATGCATTGCTAGGCGACACCAACATCTTCAACAACTCGCCCGACCCGTACACGCCGGCCGAGTTCGATGGTGTTGATGGGCAGGCAAAGGTCTACGTGCTGAACCCGCGCAGCGGACATTGGGCCGCGGTCGATCTCCTGGAAACAGGCGTCGCCACCGGTGACTTCGTCTCGGTGATCTGCATCGAACTGATGAGTGTCTACAGTGACTGCGTGCCAACGTTGGGCGTGCTGCCGGGCGACACGATCCTCGCGTTCTACCAGGATCCGTCGAATCACAGTGACAGTGCGATGATCTCGATCAAGGTCGGCATTGGCGGTGCCGGAACGCCGCCGAGTCAGCAATCGACGACGATGTTTGTCGATGCTGACGGAAACGAAGTCGCCAATTACACCGACGCCGATCTGATCTACGTCAAGGTGATCGATCCGTCCCATGCAGGGGCCGGAACCCTGGAGAATGCCATCGAAATCGACGGCCTGACATACGATCTGTCGCCGCTTGCCGGTGCGCAGAACGATACGTTCATCACCGCGGGTCTCGACCTCGGCGCGGCCGCCGGTGACACCATCACCGCGACCTACGAGGATCCGACCGACCCGACCGACACCAGCTCAGACACGATCACGATCGTCGCCAGCGTGCTGGCGGTCGACGAGTTCTACGCGGCGCCGAATCCGTTCGACGATGAAGCGGCCTTCGGCTACACCGGCAGCGGCATCGCCAGCGTGATGTCCGTCGCGGTCTACGACCTCACCGGCACGATGGTGTGGTCCGACGAGCAAACGAATGTGTCCGAGATCGTCTGGAACGGAACCGACAGCACCGGTGTGGCGCTCGCCAACGGCGCGTACCTCTACACGATCACCGCAACCGACGGAACCAACACGTTCCACGGCAAGGGCCTGGTCTTTGTGAACCGGTAACGAAGGAGGGAACAGCACGATGAAACGAATACTCATAGCAGGCATGGCGCTCCTTCTGGTCCTGTCCGCGGTTGCGCTGGCCGACGGGATCGGAGCGTTCAGTGCGTTGAAGAACGGTGTAGGCGCCCGCTCCCTGGCGATGGGCGGCGCGTTCGTCGCGGTCGCGGACGACGCCACCGCGATGTTGTGGAATCCGGCCGGGCTCGCCCAGCTCGATGACACACGCCTTGCAGGCATGTCGACCGATCTGTTCGGTATGGGGATCACGCACCAGTTCGTCGGTGCGGTCACCACCTTCGCCAACCTCGGCATCGGCCTGGGTTGGGAACGGGCCGCGATCGACGGCCAGGAGGTGAGCGAAGGCGGTACCCTCGGCGGTACCTTCACCTGGGTCGAACAGGCCCTGATCGGATCGTTGGCCACCAACGTCCTTGATGTGGCGATGGCCGGAGCGAACGTGAAGTATTACCTGGCCGACAGCGGCCTGGGCGACGCGGCCTCCGGCTTCGGCTTCGACCTCGGCCTGTTGGTCAGCCTGGGCGACATGTTCGTGATCGGCGTCAATGCCAAGGACCTCGCCGGCTCCACCATCGCGTGGGACGGCGGAGCGACCGACATCATCTCCGGCCTGTACACCGCCGGATTGGCGATGAAGTTCGCCGAGGACAAGCTGATCATGGCTGCCGATGTCGACTTCGAAGGGACCGGTCTCGGCGATACCCACGTCGGGGTGGAGTTCCAGGTGATCGATGAGTTGGCGCTGCGCGGCGGCGTCGTGCTCACCGACAACTTCCAGGACTACTACTTCACCGTCGGCGCCGGGATCAATGTCGCGGGCCTGTACGTCGATGCGGCGTACGTGCTCGAAGAGAATCTCGGCAACACCCTCGTCCTGTCAGCGGAGTTCTCGCTCCAAGGCCTCCTCGGCGAAGAAGAGGAGGAACCGATCGGCGTAGAGTAAACGTTCCGAATCGCAAAGGATATCAGAGAAGGGGCTCTCGAGAGCCCCTTCTCTTTCAACCGCCCCTCGCCAGGTTTCGAGTCCCCATCCATCGCTACAAGGGGTCGGATTCTCCGATCTTATTCGCGTGACACTGTCACCGTGACCCGCTCGTTCGGGCCCACAACGACATCCTCCAGCACAAGCTCTGGCTCCGTGCTGACCCTGATGGTGTACCGCCCGGCCGGCAGCTCTTGTGGCGGATCTCCAACGAAGCCTTCGGCAACGAGTTCACCGCTCCCGTCAGCAATGCGGTACGTCAGAGGAACTGCCGCACCGAGTGCCAGCCCCAGCTCATCACGGCTTCTCACATCGAAGTACTCTCCTCCGGTGGCGGCGGCAATGGCCTCAAGCTGTTGCCGTGCTCCTTGATCCTCTGCGTCATCGATGTCGTAGCCGACCACATGAACCCGCAAATCGTACCCTTCCTCAACGAGTTGCTTGGCAACGGCGACAGGATCTCCACCACAGGTTTCCATCCCATCGGTGACCATGACAATCAAGTGCGGACCTTCCCGTTCGGCGAAGTCATCTCGGAGTTGCTCCAAGGTGTACGCAAGCGGCGTAAGCCTCCCGATCCGAAACGCATCGATCGCCGAGATCATCAGATCTCGATCCAGTGGCTGGATGGGCGTGACCAACTCGCTCCTCTCGCAGCCCTGGAATGTTCGAAGCCCCACTTCGGCCTGTCCCGGAAGATCCTGAACGACTCCGCGCATGAGTTCCTGGGCAACCGCAAGCTTCGTGGAATTCTCGAAGAACTCGCCCATACTCGTCGAGAGATCAACAACGAGCAGAACGTCCTTCGGAACATCACCACGAACAGCCGTGAGTTCAGCCGCCGCGACCACTTCGAGACTTCCCACGGCAGCGCGAACGACCATGATCTGCTCGGTTTGATCCAGAAGCCCCTGATCGTCGATGACGCTCAGCCGGATCGTGTACGACCCCGGCTCGGAGAAGACCTGTTGGGGATTCTGTTCCTCGGAGCTTCGAGCATCTCCCAAAGACCAGCTCCAACCAACGATCTCGCCATCCGGGTCAAAGGAGCAATCCAAGAACTCGATCACCTCACCCGCCCAGACTTCCTCCGGAGCATCAAAGCAAGCAACGGGTGGCAATGGCAGGATCTCGACGATTCGGGTTGTGACCGCTGTCGCTCCTTTGTCATCGATCACCTGGAGCGTGACCGCGTAAGCTCCCGGTTCCGCGTAGTTATGCTGTGGATTCGGCTCATCCGAAGTGGTCCCGTCGCCGAGATCCCATCGATACGCAACAATCTCACCATCCGGGTCGTCGGAGCAATCGACGAAGACGATGCCTTCGGCGGGATCGGCCGATTGCGCCGGATCGAAGCAGGCAACGGGCGGCTCGTTCTGGGCACTCTCCAGAAGGTCTTCTTCGATGTCCTCGAGGATGCCCTTCTTGAGTTCAAGCGTCAGTTTCTGCTGAACGAGACCGCTCTCCTGCCATCCGGCCGCAAGCTCACCCTTTGCCAGCGCAATCATCTCCTCAATCCGCAGAAGTTCGAGCATCGCTCGCAGGGATTCCGGACTTGACGGTTCGTTCCTTGCCGCGTTCAGCAGAGCCTCCTTCTCGCCCGCAAGGAAACGGCTCTCAATGACCAGGAGCTGCTGCCCCAATTCCACCAGTCTTTCCTCGTACTCTAGATTGAGCAACTCGTCGCCGAGGAGATCCTCGCTTCCCTGTTCTAGAATTCGCTCTTCCATCGCCGCCAGCTCAACGCGGAGATCCGCGATCCGCTGAACGAGTGCCGCCAGATCCGCTTCCGTTGTCGAGGCCTCTTGCGCCCCCGCAAAGAGACCGAAAAAAAACAGACCACCGAGGACGGCCAACACCGCCGTTCGTCTATGCATGCTTTCCTCCCTGGTCAGAGCATGTTCCTGTGTATCTGACAACCAGCTACCCGAGATACACGCTTCATCTCTCTAACGTTTCGGGCTATCCCGCGAAACGGCGACATCGCACCGTCGCTTCGCTGGACTTGGCAGATCTCAGCAATCCCCCTACGCTCCGTAGCGAGGGCCCAAGCGCAGAGAAAGGGCGGGTTGTTCATGCATGGACTGTGGGAACGCGGGAAGGCGAAGGCACCGATTGGGGCATTCTACCAGGCCGCGCTGGGCAAGCGCGACGTGGCCGTTCTCTACCTCGGATGGGCAGGCATTCTCCTACGGACATGCGACCACACCGTCGCGCTCGATTTGTGTGATCGCAACTTCCACCTCAACGAAGCAAAGGAGCTCGACCGGCTTGACGTCCACACCTACAGCCACTCCCACTGGGATCACTGGCACGCGCCAACCGCTGTGGCGATCGCCGCGCACACGAGCGCCCCGATGATCGTCGAGCCGCAGATCCTCGAACTGGGCGACATCAGCAAGCGCGAGGTCATCGTAGCGCAGGCCGGCAAATCGATCCGCATCGGCCAGATCACCCTGTCGCCCATCGCCGGCATTCATCCGCGCCCGATCACGCTGTTTCACATCGAGATGCCTACGGTGAGCGTCTTCCACGGCGCCGATTCCGGCCACGTCCCGCTCGACAGGTACCATGCCGACTTGGCGATCGTCCCTGTGGGAACGCCATCGCCGAGCTGCTCACCCGAGAGCGCCGTGGCCATGATCCGCGATCTCGGCGCAACCGCCGCCATCGCCGTCCATGGCTCAGAGGAGGACATGCACGCGTTTCGAGAACTCGCTTCACAAAAGATCCCGGAAGTGGAACCCTGCATTCCGCGGGCGGGAGAGCTGATGGTGCTGTCCGTCTGAGCGAGCCGCGGTGCCCCTGCCGCTTGTCGCTTCTTCGATCAGCGCCTTCGATCATCCGCCCGCTTGGGCCAGAAGGAGAGGTCATGAACCACGACATGGTCACATCGCAGATCCGCGCAGCGCTGAAGATGCTCCGCAGTACGATCGAAGCCTGCCCCGCCGGACTGTGGAATCGCAAGACGGATCAGAACAGATTCTGGGCTATCGCATACCACGCGATCTACCACGCACATCTCTACTTGTTCCCCTCCGAAGACGCCTTCGTGCCCTACGACAGGACCGTGAAGGGGAAGGACGGCTTCGGCCGAACCCACTTGGGCGACTGGCCGGACCTGACAGAGGAAGACGTGTACGCCAAGGCCGACGTGCTCGCCTACTGCGACCACGTCGACAGCCTGGTTTCCGATCTCGTCGCCTCCGCGCCTTTCGATGCCCCATCCGGTTTCCCTTGGCTTCCGTTCACCCGCGGCGAAGCGCATCTTGACAACCTCCGTCACATCCAACACCACGCCGGGCAGCTAGCCGAAAGGCTCCGCCAATCCTGCGACACCGGAACCCAATGGGTGTCCCATATCCGGTAGATTCCGCTGGGATCGACTGTGCCGCGACCGGCGTGAGACCGTCACAGCCCTGTCTTCGCACACGCCGCACGGAGATCCCGGCCGGCCGTTGCTGTCTGCAAGAGTCTCAACATCCGATCAGCGCATGCCCCACGGATGACGCAAAGCAAGCCCGACCCTGCCCTATCCATCGTCGGCCGTTCCCTGTATTCTGGAAGGTTCGCCGTGTTTGACGGTTGAAGGGAGGATGAAATGATGCGCATCCGTACCACCAAGGATTCGATGACGACAATCCGTGCATTGGCCTGTGCATGCGTTGTGGCCGGTTGCGTGGTCTTCGGGCAGGTTGACATGACAGGTTCCATGGCCACGGACCTGCTGTCCTATCCCATTGTCGACACCGGCCAGACCGCAACGTACGACAACTCAATTGAGATCTCCCCGGCCGCGCCGGACGAGCCGTTCTACGGCCAGGATGCCCAGCACGATGGACTGCAACCAAGCTACGTGGACAACGGCGATGGCACCATCACCGATCTGGTCACCGGATTGATGTGGCAGCAATCCGTCGGCGAGAAGATGACCTTCGAGGAAGCCCGCAATGGAACAGCAGCCTTCGCACTCGCCAGCTACGACGACTGGCGGTTGCCGACGATCAAGGAGCTGTACTCATTGATCGACTTCACAGGCCTCGATACCGGCCCGGAGAGTAATTCCGGCGCAAGACCGTTCATCAACACAGCGTTCTTCGACTTCCAGTACGGCGACACCTCGGCCGGCGAGCGGATCATCGACGCCCAATGGGTTTCGAGCACGGAGTATGCCGGTGACGCTCTGGTGTTCGGCGTCAACTTCGCCGACGGACGGATCAAGGGGTACGGATTTACCTTGCCCGGACGCGGAGAAAAGACGTTCTTCGTTCGCTACGTGCGCGGGAACCCGGACTATGGCGTCAACGATTTCGTCGACAACAGCGACAGCACCATCTCGGACCGTGCCACGGGCTTGATGTGGCTCCGAGACGACTACCCGGTGGGGCTCGATTGGGAGACGGCGCTCGCCTATGTACAAGGATTGAACATGGAGCGGTACCTCGGCTACGAAGATTGGCGCCTCCCCAATGCCAAGGAGCTTCAATCCATCGTCGACTACACGCGGGCGCCTTCGGCAACCGACTCCCCAGCGATCGATCCGGCCTTTCACTGCACGTCGGTCAGCGATGAGAACGGCCAATGGAATTGGGGCTACTACTGGACGAGCACGACCCACGCCTCGGCGCGCGGAGGCGAAAACGCCGTCTACATCGCGTTCGGCGAGGCACTGGGGTTCATGCACAACGAGTGGATCGATATCCACGGCGCCGGCGCACAGCGTTCGGATCCCAAACAGGGCGTCACAGCCGACTACCCCGTAGGGCGAGGTCCGCAGGGCGACGCGGTGCACATCTACAACTTCGTGCGCGCAGTTCGCACCATCAACTGATCCAGATCGAGCAATGCCCAGGCTGCCGCAAGGCGGGCGAGCGTGCAATCTGACCGTCACGGCAAGGCCACTCCATCAGGCGCTACCGCGCGACCATCCGTCGCATCCTTCCCAACGGACCCAAATCGTGGCGGCCGCCTCCATGAGATGTGCTCCATGAAGAGCGAAGGATTGCAGCAACGAGGAATCTCGAGCGCCGTGGATCGGATCCCCATCTCAACCCAATCGACAGGCTAGGGTCCTCTCTGTTGGTTCGTGACCCCTTCTGCTGTGCCCTTTGGTTTTCTCTTCGCCTCTGCTCATCACCGCAGTATCCGTCAAACGACCTTTTCATGCTCCCTCCAGCGCATCGAACGCCTGTGCCAATGCGCTTTGCACACGGGGAACCTATTGACTCATCGCATGAACCTCTCTATACTGCCTTCGCTCAACCTGGTTGGAACTGCAGTATTCTGGCTGCAAAAATCTACGCTCCGCTCAGGGTAAACCCATCGCAAGACGGGGACACAAAGCCACGGGACCCAAGGAAACTGAGGTTGGCCGAGCTGCCGGAGCCCGGTACGCCGGGACGCCAGTTTGGCTTTCTGCTTTGGGGATCATCCGTGATCTCCTCACTCCAAGACCGAACTGTCGGGAACCGGCAAGGAGGTCTGTGCTGAAAGGCACACGAGAGCTGCTGCCAACGCGTCCCGGAGTCGGCGGAGAATCCGAAGGGGCTTCTACGCCTTCACAACCGACGGCCCGTGCACCACGGGTCGACTCAGAAGATCACGGACCCGGCGCACAGCGTGGCGATACGCCGCATTCCTCATCTACTCCATCCGCCAAGCGCGCATTGGGACAAGCCGTTCGCATCTTCAGCGACTTGTGCAGTCGCAGGACACGCCACATTCACCTTCGCGGGGCTCTCGTGCGTCCGGCCGAGGCAGCCACCATTGCGAGGCTGGCCGGCAAGTCACCACGAGTTGGAGTGCATGGACCGGTGGCGTATCCGCCGTGCGAACGCGGGCAGCGGCACAAGGAACGGGGGGGCAAGGAGGCAAGACGTGAGGAGGAGAACAAGGTGGACCTGGGGTAGTGGATGGACCATAGGGCTGCTGGTCTTCTGTGTGCTGCTGGCAGGCGCCACGGAGCGACGTGTGAGCCCGTGGGACGAGCCGCTGACAGATCCCGTATTGGGTGGGATCGATCGGGCCTACTACCCATGTGTCGTGGAGATTGACGACACCTTTCACATGTGGTACACCGACAAGAGTGGCGGGGGATACCGCATCGCGCACACCACATCGAGTGACGGCGTCAACTGGGCGCCCCCGGAGCTGGTGACGGGATTCGCCGGACAACCGCACCATGTAGTGGTCGCCAACGTAGGAACCGAGGCTTCGCCGCACTTCAGAATCTGGTATGCGGAGGCAACGATTTGGCCCTACACGCCGACGCTGATGCGAACAGCGGAGTCTGCGGACGGTCTCGCGTGGATCAATGACCAGACCATCGGACAGGCCAACAATCTCGTTCGCGAGAACGATTCGTCGGATCCTGTCTACCCATGGGCGTACGGCTCATACGGTCCGGGCGCTGTTCTCTACAACCCGGACGGCTACGCAAGCCTGAACACCCTCGATCCGATGGGCAACAGGTACGTGATGTACTACGACCAGTACACGCGGTACTGGCTCACCGGCGTCAATGAGGTCACCATGCTGGCGATCTCCGACGATGGGGTCCATTGGACACGGTATGGCGATGCGCCGGTCCTCCAGCCGGCGGGTGGAACCACGGCGTGGGACGCCCAATACGCCTACGTGCGCGCTGTGGTGCTGGTCGACGGAACCTACCACGCGTGGTACAGCGGGGGGATCGCGGACAGCAACGACGGGATAGGCCATGCGTTCTCCACCGATGGAATCCACTGGACGAAGGCCGATCAACCCGTCCTGCACGCCGACGATCCGGCGGCACCGGCCTGGCGAGCAAGCCGAAGCTATGCCCCAGCGGTCATCCGGTACGGCGATTCCTTCGCCATGTGGTTGTCCGGAAAGGACGGAGGAGACTACGTCATCGGCTATGCCACAGCAGCCGGTCCCTACCCGACCATCCAGACCGCCATCGATGCTGCGGATCCGGGCGATGAGATCCAGGTCACCGCGGGCTCGTACCAACCGGCTTCCACCATCAATGTAAACAAGGACAATCTGCGCATCCTCGGACCACAAGCCGGCATCGATCCACGGCCTTCAGTGGGTAGCGGTCGCACCGCCGGCTCACCCGGCGAAGCGATCGTCGAGGGGACCCGCGATCCCGCGCATCCCCTTGGGAAGATCCTATTCATTGATGCGAGCAACATCGAGATCAACGGTCTGGAGATCCGCTACGGAACGAGCGACATGATTAGGCAGTCCGACCCGCACTCGGGGACAGCCGTTCGCTACTGCCTCATCCACGGCGGACTCGGAGACGAAGGCGTTCAGCTCAAGCAGTGCACCGGCGGCGTGATGGAGTACAACTACGTCTACGACATCGCATGGGCCGGCGATGGCCTCAATTTCGCCGACTCTCAAGACTGCACGGTCCGTTACAACGAGCTGACCGCGATCGACACCGACAATGCGGCAATCTACATCTACGGATCGGACAACACCTCGATCGTCGGGAACCTCATCCACGATCTCGGCCGAGGTGAGGGGATCAAGCTCGGAAACAAAGGAGGCTCCGATGCATCGCGCGTCGGGGGGCTCATCCAGGGGAATCTGATCTACAACCTCGGCGGACCGAACAACGACGACGCCATCGCGATCTACACGAGTCACGTCCAAGTCCTGGAAAACGAAGTCTTCCACGATGCATCGGAGAACGGCGCCATCTACATGGCATTTGGGCTGTCCGACATCGTGCTGGAACGAAACGTCGTTCGCGACAATGCGCTCCTGACAACCAAGTGGGCGGAAGCAGCCGGCATTCTCATCGGCGAAGAGGTCAACGCCGCATCGGTGGAGATCCACTACAACAGCATCTTCGGCAATACCCCGTACGGCCTCTCCAACATAACAATCAGCGGGGATGATGTCGATGCGACGCTCAACTGGTGGGGCGATGCATCGGGTCCGACCCATCCCTCCAATCCGGACGGCTCGGGCGATGCCATCACCGACCGGGTGATCTACAGCCCCTGGCTGGGCACCGATCCCGACGGAAATCCGGTTTCGCCAGGCGTACAGATCACCGGACCGGTACGCATCATCACGGCCCCGATCGGTCCCGAGTCGCTCGCCGGGTACCTCAACGATGCCATCGTCGGATCCAATACGCTCGGTTTCGCAGACACCATTGAGGTTCGGCCCGGCAACTACACGGTCAGCGAGGTCGTCCGCGACAGCACGGTGCTCATCAGCTCCGACGGAGCCGCGGCAACGACGCTGAACGGTCCCCTGGTTCTCGACTCGGCCCAGGTTCTGGTCGGACGGATGCGGGAAGGCTTCACCATCAACGGCCCCATTACCGTGCCTTCGGACATCAATGCATCCACCATCGAGATCCACTGGAACGATCTGTACGGCCTTGTGACAAACGACGGCAAGGGGGTCCTCGACGCCACCTACAACTACTGGGGTGAGGACGGACCGGACACCGTCGGCCGCGTTCGCACGCACCCCGATCTGCCGGTCAAAACCGATACAGTCATCGGCTACATCGATGACTACGGATTCAACGTTCACCAAGCCCTCGCCTTCCTCCGGTTGCTCGAGAGAGGACACGCCGCAGGCTGGGCGATGACAGCAATTGAGGTTGCCGATCGTTTCGGCATGTCAGTGGATGAAGCGGTCGATCTGATCGCGGACTACGGCCTCGGCGCGGTCATGCGCGCGTTGCGCCGCTCCGGGACACTCGAAGAGTTCCTCGTTCAGCTGATCGGATATGGTTCCACCCCAGCCACCGCGGGCGGTGGCGGAAGCATCCAGTCGATTGCTGTCGGCGATGAGCTGATTCTATCCCTGGAGCTAACCCATCCGGTGACCGGAGAGCCGGTCACCGATGCCATCGTCTCCTACAGCGTGTGCCGGTTCACCCCGGATGAATCGACCGCCATCGTCGCCTTTGGCGTGATGCCGTTCGACGGGTCAGCCGGAGAATACCGTGTCCAAATCGATACAGCAGGACTCGAACCCGGGCTTTACACCGTCTATCTTGGAAGCGATGACGGCCGGTTCGTCAGCTACGAGATTCAGATTCTCCCGTAGAACGCTGTTGGATCGAGGAGGAGAGGGTCGCACGATCCGACCCTCTCCTCCCACGCTCTGCAAGCCGTCCCGGCAGACCGTTGAGCCGTATCTTCCTGCATCCAATATCCCACCGGTGTTCCTTCCGCTACGCACCGCGCCCCATTCGCCGTACAATGGATGAATCTCCTGCCATTCCGAAAGGTCATCCGTATGAGACTTCGCGTCAACCAGATCGTGGTGAAGCTCGAGTACACACCGGACGATGTTCTTCACGCCATTGCGCGGAAGCTGGGCGCCCTCGAGCAGAACCTGAGCGAGATCGAGGTCCTACGGCGTTCGCTCGACGCCCGGCACAAGGATCGCCTCCCGCACTACGTCCTGTCGGCGGAAGTCACCTATTCCGGAGACACACCGCCCACCCTGGCACCCGGCCAGGTAGGCATCGCCCCTCCCCCTGAGTCTGTACCGAAACCGAGATCGGCCAAACCACGGGCTGTCCGGCCGTTCGTGGTCGGTGCCGGGCCGGCGGGATTGATGGCCGCCCTGACCCTGGCAGAGGCCGGCCAGCGGCCTGTTCTCATCGAACGGGGCGCGGAGATCGAGACCCGCAAGCTCCAGGTCGAGACGTTCTGGCGACAAGGGCTCCTCAATCCAGAGAGCAACGTCCTCTACGGAGAAGGTGGTGCTGGCCTGTTCTCCGATGGCAAGCTCACCGCGCGCACCAAGAACCGCCCGGCCGTGCGAAGGTTCTTCGAGGTGCTGGTCGAACACGGCGCGCCAAGCGACATCCTGATCGATGCCGAACCACACATCGGTAGCGATGTTCTCTCGCAGATCATGCCCGCGCTACGAGACCGCATCACGGAGCTTGGCGGCGAGGTCCGGTTCCACGCTCGATTGGAAGACGTCTTGATCGAAGACGGCGCGCTTCGTGGGGTCAAGATCTCGGGAGAAGATGTCCGAACCGATCGCTGTTTCCTGGCCACCGGGCACAGCGCGAGAGACGTCTACCGGATGCTGGCCGAACGCAATATCGCGATGGCAGTCAAGCCGTTTGCCGTCGGCGTGCGCATGGAACTCCCGCAAGCTCGAATCGACCGGTCACAGTACGGACGCTGGGCATCGCACCCATCGCTCGGGAGTGCCAGTTTCCGTCTCTCCCGGAAGGGTGGCGGTCACGTACGTAGTTGCTACAGCTTCTGCATGTGTCCGGGCGGGCTGGTGATGGCCTGCGCCTCCTCCGAAGGAATGCTCACCACCAACGGAATGAGCTACTCCGGACGCAGCAAACCGCTCGGCAATGCCGCCATCGTCGTGCCGGTCGGACCCGACGACTTCCCTGAGGTAGCCGGCAATCCGGCCTTGGCTGGAATCGCCTACCAGGAGCGGCTGGAACGCGCGGCCTTCATCGCCGGAGGAAGCGATTTCACGCTTCCGGCGCAACGGTTGACAGACTTCCTCGACGCCGCCCATGCAACGCCTCCACCCGCGGAACGATCCTGCAGCCGTGTGGTTGCAGCAGACCTGAACGCGCTGCTGCCCGATGTTGTCGCTCAGACTCTTCGCTCGGCACTTCCCAAGATGCTGCGGGAACTCAGCAATGCAAAGCTCGAGGAGATCCTTCTCTATGGACTTGAGACCCGCAGTTCGAGCCCTGTTCGGATCCTGCGCGACCCCGAGACCCTCGAGTCCGCTTCGGTGCGCGGCCTCTCCCCAATCGGCGAAGGATCAGGTCACGCCGGCGGAATCGTGAGTTCGGCAATTGATGGCATGGTTGCGGCAACCCACGCCATCGCGCCCGCTTCGCAAGCGATGCGCCACGCGTAGAATCCCTCTTGCAACCTGGGTATTGTTTCGTACACAAGGAGGCATGATGGAACACGTCCTTCGTTGTTCAGGCTATGACCTCATTACATCCAGCATGGTTCGGGCTGTGGGATGCACGTTCTATGACGAATCGGATCGAGCGTACATCGACTTCGAGTCGGGTGTATGGTGCGCCGGCTTGGGCCACGGGCATCCCGACGTCTCTGAGGCCATCCGACGTCAGATGGATGCGATCACCCACATCGGCTATCGCTATTCCAGCGGTACGGTCGAACGTGGGGCAGCTGCCGTCCTCTCGACCCTGGGCCCGAGATATGACGATGGGAAGTGCGTGTTCTTGAGCTCTGGAAGCGAGGCGGTCGAGTTCGCGGTACAGGCTGCGCGCAAGGTTGTAGACAAGCCGCTCTTCCTGGCACTGGACGACGCCTACCTCTCTGCCTACGGATCTTCCGGCCGCCGCGACCCACGAGAGTGGACCCGAGTGGATTGGACTCCATGCGCCCAATGCGCCGACGATGATCCCTGCGATCCTGACTGCTCGGTCCTCCGCCGGATCCCCTTCGGCCGGATTGCGGCATTCGCATTTGAGCCGGGCAATTCCGGCGGATTGGTTCGCCTCCCTCCGCACAAGCTGATCCAAGCGCTCTCGTCCCGGGTCACCGAGCAAGGCGGTCTGATCGTGATCGATGAGGTCACCACCGGCTTCGGCCGGACCGGCGCCTGGTACGGGCACGAACACTACGGTCTTCACCCCGATGTCGTGGCCATGGGCAAGGGACTCGGCAACGGGTATCCGGTCAGCGCCGTGGCCATGACCGGCGATGCCGCACAGCGCCTCACCGCCTCCGGCTTTCACTACGCGCAGTCCCACCAGAACGATCCGCTCGCCTGTACCGTGGCGGCAACTGTGATCGACGCCATCCGCCGGCAAGGACTCGTGCAGCGAAGCCGAGAGATCGGCGCGGCCTTCCTGTCTTCCCTCCGGGACCTCGCCACGAAGCACACCGCCGTGTGCGATGTCCGCGGACGCGGTCTGATGATCGCCATCGAGTTGAGGCAAGACGTAGGCCCGCTCAGCGCAGCCGCAGTCTGTCGCCAGCTGTTCGAACGAGGGTTCCTCGTCGGCTGCAAGCCGCAGAACCGGCTCCTTCGCTTCTATCCCCCGCTGATCATCGAGGCACGAGATCTCTCGCGCTTGATCGACGCACTCGACGCCATTCTCACTTCGGGGGCGGCAAACCCGAGCGGCTCCTGATGCCGAAAGCCGAAGGGGCAGCCGACGTCATCCGGTTCGCAACCGTCCATCCCTAGTCCCCATGCGTCACGGCGTGGTCGACTGCCCCCGTATAAGGCGCCGTTCGGTCAGCACCTGTATCCCGTCACCGGTTCCAGCTCGCGCTGCGGCGGCGCCTTCCTCAGGTCCTTGACGACACACTCCATGTCCTTCAACAAGCGCGACAGCCTGTCCCGCGTCATTCAGTCGTGAAGCGAACATCCCCTCCCTCCACCTTTACAGTACTCGTCGTTTCTTTGCGTTCACGGTAACCAAAGGTGCTGCTCTTCTTTAAATGTCATGGCCTTGTGTCTCGTTACCCTTACCAGTGGCCTCTCACCCGAACGTGCGGACAACGCCTGACGGCAACCGCTTCAGCGGTCGCGTGCTCGTACTCACCGCAGTCAAGCCGACGCCAGTCCCGAAGCCGGAGGTCCTCGATTTTCTCGACGGGTGGGGTACACCCCGTGAACCACCGGTTGCCGCGAAGGGAACAACGTGATACGGTGACATGGACAAGGAGCGATTCAATGGAAGTGGAGAGACGACCGTTCGATTATCGAGAGCCGGACTCTGATCAGCAGAGTGAATTCCTCACGCTGATGCGCGAGAAGACGGGTGTGTACCTCGAGCACACCCTGGATGCGATGGGGCTCACCTGGACGCGGTTCTCCGACATGTTTCGCTCCATTGGCCGGGTTCGCGCGGTGTACGCCGGCGATGTGATGGCCGGCTTCGTCTGGATCGAACTCCGAGATCGGATTCTCCACATCCACGGGTTGGTGATCGAGCCTGAGTTGCGTGGCGCGGGAATCGGAACGGCCATCCTATGTGATCTGGAGTCGGAGTATCAGGGAAGGGTGGATGTCATCGAACTCGGCGCCCACGCATCCAACCGGCGGGCACGCCGTCTGTACGAGCGAATGGGATACGCAATTGAGGAGACCCTGCCCGACGTCGGCTTCTTCATCCTCCGGAAGCACTTGGCACGTGAAACCGCCACCGATCCGTTGCCACGCTAGCCGGTTCCGAATCGCCGGCCGAGGGCGGCAGCCCGCGACATGTCATCGACCACAATCACCCATTGATCATCCATCCCGGCACGAACCGCCACGCGGCACGAAGCGCCTTGCGTAGGGCTCCGTGGCCCGCCTGGTGCTCCGCAACCAGCGCCCAGAATTCCCTGGAATGGCCCGAGTGAATCGCATGACACGCCTCATGGATCATGACGTAGCGAACCAGATCCGTTGGCAGGAACATCAGTTGGGCGTTCAGGCTCACCGTTCCTCGCGTCGAGTAGCTCCCCCAACGGGTTTTCTGGCACCGGATGATCGTCTTCTCGATCGGAATCCGGCAGTTCGCAGCCTCCCGTCCCATCCACGGGATGAGTCGCTCCTTGGCCTTGTGCACCACCCATTTCTTCGCTGCAGTCTCCCACCGCTCCGAATCGCCGCTTCCTCCAGATAGCGTCAGGAGAGAGCCTTCAGCCTCCGACGGACGCCACGACCTCGCGGAGGTCTCGTTCCACGCCACACGCCACGTCTCACCGACCGCCCGCAATGCAATCCGCTCAGGCCGGGCAGACGTGACTTCAAGGAACTCCCTCCTCTCCGCCACTTGCCGCATCGCGTGATCCAGCCATTCCGCGTGTTCGAGCAACAGTGCGGGGATCTCCCGCCGATCGAACCCGGCAGGCACAATGATTTCTACGCCATCCTGCGCCGACACCTTGATTCGCACGCGCTTCGCACGGGCGTGCTCTCGAATGCTGTGCTCCGGAAGTCCATCCACCGCCGATATCCCCCCATCCCCTCGCGCCGCAAAACCCCTCAGGGGCTTGCTCCGCGGGTACGGCCCTTCCACGCGCCGCCACGTCCGGTTCGATGCCGCCACGCGGATGAGACCGTCATCAGTGTATACAGGACGCCGGCAAGGGGGAGCAGCGGAGCCCACTGAACGCCGACGCGATGATGCCGCAGAATCGGCGCAAAACTCGCCGCCATTGTCCCCCACGTCGCTGCTCCAAGCGCCGTCAGCATAAGGCTTCCAGGCGTTCCAAGGCCCAATCCCACGGCACCCCATAGCGTCGCGACCGGCGCGAGTGCGTACAGGATGAGCATCCCCAACACCGTGCCGCACAGCAGCCACGACGAGTAACCCAATTGGTCGTACGCCGACCTCGCCACCATGTCCCAGATGCTCTTGAGTGTCCCATAGCGACGGATGCTTCGAATATCCTGTGAGAAGCCGAGCCACACACGGCCGCCACTCCTCTTGATCAGCCTCCCCATCGCGCAATCATCGATCAGTGCGTCGCGGATGGCCTCCACCCCGCCGGCCCGCTCCAATGCCGTCCGCCGCATGAGCAGGCACCCCCCGGCAGCGCCCGCCGTCCGCCGCCGCGGATTATTCACGAGGCGAAACGGGTATAGCTTGGCGAAGAAGTACACAAACGCCGGGATGAGCAATCGATCCCACCATGAGTCCACCCGCAATCTCGCCATCACCGACACGAGGTCGAGCGAATCGGCCTCCGCCTTGCTCACCAGTGCCTGTAGCACATCCGGCGAATGGGCGATGTCGGCATCGGTAAACCAGAGGTACGTCGCCTCCTGCACAATCGGATGTCGTGCACCCTGCGCCATCGCCCAGACCTTGCCCGCCCAACCCTCCAGCAGCGGCAGACCGGAGCAGACCGTCAAGCGTGCCTGCCCACCACATTTCCTTGCGGAATCACGGGCCACATCGGCCGTACCGTCTTCGCTTCGATCATCAACCACCACCACAGACAGGTTGCCGGAGTAGCGCTGCCGGAGAACGGTGGGCAACGTCGACCCGAGAATCTCCTCCTCGTCTCGTGCGGGGATCACAGCCGAAACAGGAACCACGCGCTCGCGCCCCTCAGGTTCCCGTGCAACACGAAGTACGGGTCTCGGAAGCCAGAACAGGCCGCGGAACGAAAGCAGGATAATCCAAACGCCCTGCACAACCGCCACAACAATCCAGGCACTCAGCATTCCGGCCTCCTCGTCACGAATCGTACTGGATCGCGCAGCCGGTGACACCTCGACGCCGGATTGCGCCTGCAAGATGTGAGAACCGGAATCGCCATTGGAAAGAGGTGCATGGCACGAAGGAAAGGCGCGAAGCCGGAAACAGCCCAGCCGGCGCCTCAATCGAGACGATGACCGCCGGTCTCCAGGTGCTGGAGAAGCTCCTTGGCCTGATCTGCGACATCTGCGGACACTTGGATTTCCACGAACTCCAGTGGAAGATTGATGCCGCTCAAGTTCTGGGTCTCCTCTCCGAGGATGAACCACGAGATGCCGGCAGACTCCAGAATCGACTTCGCCACAGCGACAACCCCCTGATCGCCGGTCACCAAGACGGTCACCCGCTCCATCGGAATCTCGTTCGCCATCTTGCCCTCCCGTAAGATGCGTCGTCCGGCCCATTTTACGGCTGCGATTCGCTTTCGTGAAGTCACCGGGCGAGCCACCGGACGAGGCTGGGTCAGTCGTCCGCCGGATGCTTCGATTCTGCGCCCCGGCCACACGCCTCCCGTTCGGCGTGAAGGCGCTGCATGGAAGCCGTTCGCGTTCAGCGCCACGCGTCATCCCCCTTTGTCCCGGCTTCGCTCCGTCCCTCACCCTTGACAGACAGGTCATCACCGCCTATTGTGGGCGCATGATGACCGGAATCCAACGCAGGGCGCAGCAGAGCATGAGCACGATGATGATGTGCGCCGTGACGGTTTTCGGTTCGATGACGATGGCCGTCTAGTCCCGGAGAGATCCGGAACGAAGCGGCGAGACGAACTGCAGGCAATGCCTGCGGTTCTTTTTTGTTGCCGGAAGCAAAGCGAAGGGAGCAACGATGTGTCAGGGAGCAACGCTGTCCATTGTGGTCGTCGGTGCCGGCCGGGTAGGTCGCGCTGTGGTTGAGCAGCTCACGAGCGGGGCAAGCACCATGCGCGACCGCTGCGGCGTTGCCATGAGGCTCGTGGGCATGGCAGACCGCTCCGCCGTGCTGCACGACGCCACCGGTCTGTCGGAGACAGCCATCAGAAGCGCCCTGCAATCGAAGCGGGCCGGCGAATCGCTGGCCGGACTGTCGCCGGGTGGCGAATCCATTCCACCAGACAGACTGCCCGCCCTGGCCGGCCCGGGGATCGTGTTTGTCGATGCAACCGCCGATCCGCACATGGGGAAAGTCTGGCGCGACGTCCTTGCCGCCGGTGGGTCGGTTGTTTTGGCAAACAAGTATCCCCTCTGCGATCTGTGGAAGGAGAGTGCACCGTTGTACGAGCATCCGCGCCTTCGTTACGAGGCCACCGTTGGCGCCGGACTGCCGGTGATATCGACCCTTCGCAGGCTGCTTGACTCGGGAGATCGCATCACGGGAATCGACGCCTCCGTCAGTGGGACCCTGGCGTATTTGATGAATCGTCTATCCGACGGCACCGCCCTATCGACGGCGGTGGGCGAGGCGGTTGAAGCAGGGTATGCCGAGCCCGATCCGCGGGAGGATCTCCGGGGAGCCGATGCTGCACGCAAGGCACTGATCCTCGCCCGCACCCTCGGCCGGCCCATCGAACCATCGCAGGTCGGAAGCGAGTGTCTCCATCCGGATGATCTGGATCGATGCGATCTGTCCGAGTTCCTGCGCAAGCTTCCCGCGAACGACGAAGCCTGGAGCACCCGCGTATCGGATGCAGCCCAAGAAGGACGCACACTTCGGTATCTCGTTTCTTTGGCCGGAGAAGACGAACCGATCCGCGTGGGGGTACAGGCCCTGGATCGCGCCAACCCCTTTGCATCATCCCCCGGCACTGGGAACCGCTTCGAGATTCACACAGAGCGCTACAAGGACGAATCACTCGCCATCTCCGGCCCCGGCGCGGGCGCCGCGGTCACCGCAACCGGCATTCTCGGCGACCTGATCGAACTGGCTGCCCTAGCACAGAAGGACGGACCCTGATGGCGAACCGGACTTACGTGATGAAGGTCGGCGGCACCTCGACCGGAACACCGGATGCCGTTGCACGGGTCGCAGAGACCCTGCATCAGCACTCCACCGGGAAAGGCCGAACGGTCGCAGTGGTCTCCACGATCAGCGGCATCACAGGCGAGCTACTGCACGGTATAGCCGCCGATGGGGCTGGACACGCCCATCGCACAGTGGCTGCCGAGACACTCGATCGATACGTTCACGCGGTCAAACAGGTCATCGCGGCTGAGGATGAGCGCCGCAGGCTCCACGAAACCGCACAGACCATCCTGACGGACTACACCGCCGTGTGCAACAGCGTAGGCGTACTGCGCAAGACCACGCCGCGAGCGCTCAACCGGGCGTTCTCCGCCCTCGCCCGCCGTCGCATCGCCAACTCCGCCATCGCGCAAAGCTCGCCGAAATACGCATCTTCGTTGTGGTCGTGTCGCAGGGCTTTCGCGACCGCTGTGTGTGCCACCCATGAGGAGGTTTCAAGCCAATGGATCCAAGAAACGATGGAATCGCCGGCCGGAATCAGCCCAAGATACCCGCTGCCGTTCTTGGCGCAACGGGCGCCGTAGGACAGCGCTTCATTCAGCTGCTCGAAGCGCATCCCTGGTTCGATGTCGCGGCCGTGGCCGCATCCGATCGCAGCGCAGGAAAGACCTACGCACAGGCGTGCTCGTGGAAGCTGGATACCCCGATCCCGGCCGATGCCGCCCGACTCGATGTCCGCTCGCTCGATCCGGCGAAGCTGGGGCGTGATGACATCCGTCTCGTGTTTTCCGCCTTGCCGGCGGACATCGCCCGGGACATCGAGCCCCTGTTTGCCGAAGCGGGAATGGCCGTCTCGTCCAATGCGGCCGCGTTTCGCTATGCACCGGATGTGCCGGTGATCCTTCCCGATGTCAACCCAGAGCATCTCCAACTCGTGAACGCCCAGCGGCTCAACCGGCAATGGAATGGGCTTCTGATCACCAACCCCAACTGCACCACAAGCGGCATTGCCCTGGTCCTGAAGCCGTTGCAAGAGGCCTTCGGCCTCCAACGTGTTTTCGTGTCGACCCTCCAGGCCATCTCCGGTGCCGGCTACCCGGGCATCCCCTCGCTCGACATCCTCGGCAATGTCGTACCGTGGATCGGGGGCGAAGAGGAGAAGATCGAACGGGAAGCCAGACTGCTCTTGGGAAGCATCGAAGACGGGGAGCAGAAAGCCGCTGAATTCAAGACAAGCGCCCATGCCAACAGGGTCCCCGTGGTCGACGGACACACGATCTGCCTATCGGTCGGATTCGATCACCACGGCGTATCTCCCGAAGACGTGTCGCGGGTCCTCACATCGTTCCGGGGTGGAGGCCCCGCAAGCGAACTCCCGAGTGCACCGAAGCCGCCCCTCCGTGTCCTCACGGCAGCAGACCGACCGCAGCCACGTCTCGATTGCAGCGCACAGGCAGGTATGCAGGTCTCGGTAGGACGGATCCGGCCGTGTGACATCCTCGACATCCGCCTGGTCCTGGTCGTCCACAACACGGTTCGCGGCGCCGCCGGGGGATCGATTCTCAATGCGGAGCTGCTCGTGCACGACGGGTGGCTCCGATGATCCACCTCGGCCAGGCATCGATCGACGATCTGCTCGAGGGGTTCGTCGCCTTTCGTCGCCTGTGCCCCATAGATGCCCGGCTGCACGCTGCTCTTCCGCGGCAGTCGCCCCCCGCGAAGGACGTTGATTTGGCCATTCCTCGAAAGGGATCGGCCGCCCACGCGGGGGCAGTAGCCGGGATGCTTCGTGCGGCCCGCGACATCGATCGCGAAGAAGCCTCACGCAGCCTATCTCACTTCCTGTACATCGGCGACTCAGCCGGAACCGACGGCCGCGCCTTTGCCTCGCTCTGCCGCGTGACGGGATGGTCCGGCCGGGCGCTCATCATCGATGAGGACACACAGCCGCCCGCAAGCCGGTGTGAAGCCGTTGGGGACGGAATGATCGTACACGCCAACCGCTGGGCGGCGATCGCCGCATGGGTCGCCGAAGCACGCAGCGAAGGATTCGGAGTCGACGGGCGAACCGTGGCGATCGTGGATATCGACAAGACGCTGATCGGCGCCCGCGGAAGGAACAGCGCCGCAATCGATGCAGCCCGCTTGCGTGCAGCGCTGGATGTCACCGAGTCCGTTGCCGGTCATTGCATCGACGTCGACCGGTTCGAAGCCACCTTGAGAACGCTGGATCAACCTGCGTGGCACTCCCTAACCGCCGACAACCAGGATGCCGTGGTCTACGTCGCACTGATCGCATCCCTCGGTGTGCTGACGCTGGAGGAGCTCGCCAGCTGCCCGAAGATTTCCGCCCACGGCTTCGCTCCGTATCTCGCCGAGGTCGGCAAGCGTCAACACCTGCTACCCCCGGGAGTCCGCTGCCTTCACCATGAGGTATGGAAGCAGGTCGAACGCGGAAACCCCACGCCATTTGTGGCGTTCCGCCGGCGCGAGTACAAGGCCACCCGCGAGGCCTTGGCGTGTGCTTCCTCTGTCGACACTCCGAAAGACATGCTGGAAACGGGCATCGTGATGACCGGAGAGGTCTGGCAAGCCGTTCGAGAGTGGAAGGACCGTGATGTCCTCGTGTTTGGCCTATCGGACAAGCCGGATGAGGCCTGCTTTCCGCCGCCGGAATCATTCGGGGAAGAGGATGTCCCGATCCATCGAATTCCGATGCCCATCGTGGGAGGATCGCAATGAAGCGTACCCCCGCGAGCTGGCTTGCTTGCATCCGCCCACCCGGCCGCGTCGGCCCGGTTCGTCAACCGTCCCTTGCAGATCGCAACGAACAGCCGCGCTCTTCTGCGCGTCATCGATCCGCGTTTGGAGGCGTTTCGCGATGCACGGACCGCTCCAGCCCGATCCGCACCGTCAGACCGAACCATCTCCCGCGCATCCGGACAGAACGTCGGCTGCATTGGACCACTGCTCGTTACCACGTTCCGCCTACGAGGTGAAACGAAGGGTGTCGAACCACTCTCCCGCTTGCAGTTCCATCGTTCAGACGAGTTTGAGATGCCTCTCCAGACTGTCGTGGCGTGCCAAGACTCCGACAAGCGTCCTCTTTGAATCAAGGTCAGATTGCTCGCCCATTGAACCCCCACATGAGATACTACCTGTCTGAATGTGCTTTTCACCCTGTCCGTTACATTCGCCTCATTCCCTCGTATCACTTATCTTTTCTTGTTTATCCTACACCTTTCTCCTCGTCCCAGGCACTCTCTGTTATTTTCCTGTCTATTGCTTCATTGCTCTGTGGATTCCTTCACCACCGCACACGGCCGAGACATCCGTGTCCTCCATTCACGGTCATTCAAGCCCACTGGGGGCCGAAAGTGAGAGGTCCGCGCGTCGAACCCACGGAACAGGGAACCATCGCACGACGCATCCGCTCGCTATCAACCGGCCTTCGGTCCCCGTTTCCCATCGGCGCTTCTCAGCGAATCGTTGCGACTGACGGGATCTTTTTAGGCATCGTTCTTCAGGTGCACCACATGCTGTGGATACGGGATCTCGATTCCTGTCGCATCGAACGTCTCCTTCACCGTTCGGGTGATGCTGAACAGCACGCTCCAGTAGTCGGTCGCATCAACCCACCATCGAAGAATGAGGTTGACGCTCGAGTCCCCAAGTTCCCCGACCAGAACCTCAGGCTTCGGATCCTGATGAATGCGGCGATCGCGCAGCATGACATCCAGCGCTGCGGCAGAGGCCTCATCCAAGGAGTCCTCGTAGCCGATACCGACCGACAGATCGCACCGACGAACGTCGTAGCCGTTGTAGTTGCGGATGACGCCACCGTAGATCTGCCCATTCGGCACCATCACCTTCACGTTGTCCGGTGTGGAGAGAACCGTCGTGAACAACTGAATATCCTTCACCGACCCAGAGACACCACCCGCCTCAACGTAGTCGCCGATCTTGAACGGCCGGAGAATCAGCAGGAGCACACCGGCGGCGAAATTGGCAAGAGAACCTTGCAATGCAAACCCAATGGCAAACCCTGCCGCGCCCAGGACAGCCACGAACGACGTGGTCTGAATCCCGAACCGTGCCAGGGTTGCAACGATGGCGAAAACCAGGATCGCCACGTATGTAATCTGTATCACAAAACGCTGAATGGCAATCGCCAGGTCCGTCTTCTTCAGCCACCGCTTCAGCACCCGGCGCGATATGCGAGCCACCAGATACCCGATCACCAACGTAGCGATGGCTCCGATGACCTGGCCTCCGTACGCTACGACCCATTCCATAATCCGGTCCCACATCACAACCTCCTCATCGCATTCTTTTCCGCCACTCTAGCCCATCCCTTGCGTCAAGATGAACCGCAGAGGAGCTGCGATTACTCATGCACGGCGTACCTCGGAAGCACACGGCGCCGCTTCCTCACCCACAACGGCATCTCCTGCAACAGAAGCCGCATGCAGTGTCATCCACTGCATTCCGTTTTGTGATTAATTCCTCTAGTATTCACTACATGTTGTCAGTAGGCTGGCACGAGGTGATCGATCATGGGATCGAACTCCCTTTCACACATCGTGCGATGCTGCATGGTTCTCACGCTTCTGACCGCGCTCGCGGCTCCCGTACACGGAGAAGCCGTCACGATTGCCAGTTGGAACATCGAGAACCTGGGGGAGAAGTCAGATATCGAGCAGAGGGCGCAGGTAATCGAGCACTTCGACATCGTTGCCCTGCAGGAAGTGGAAGCGTTGAAGGGGTTGAAGAACCTCGTCTCTCAAGTGGAGACCAATACGGGCGTCGATTGGGAATACGTTGCATCGCCCCTCGTCGGAAGCGGCGGCGCAGCGGAGTACTACTCCTTTGTCTACCGGACCGACCGGGTGACCTACATCGAGGACACCTCCGGCGTATATCCGGAACCCTCGCCCGACGACTTCTCACGAGAACCGTTCTACGCGTCGTTTCGGGCCGGATCGTTCGATTTCACCCTGATCACCGTGCACATCACGTGGGGCCTGTTCGCCCGTCTGCGCACCGAGGAGTGCCGCCGCCTCCAATCGGTATGGAGCTACGTGCAGCACCTCGATCCGGCGGAGGACGACCTGATTCTTCTCGGTGACTTCAACCGGGACAAGCCGACCCACTCGGCCTTCAATCCACTCGAGGAGCTGGGCATCACCCCGGTGTTGACCGCCGCAGGCACCCGGACGACGTATGGACGCACGGCCTCGGGCGGTAACTGGTACGACCACATCTGGATCGATCCGGATTTCACTGCGACCGAACTCACTGCTGACATCGGCACTGGCACGCCAGCGCAAAACGCGGCCGGCGGCGGCTGTCCATCGCCCCTTCGCAGTGCATCCGACCATTGTCCCATCTGGGCCGTGTTCGACACTACGGAAGATGACGATCCGGTATGTGAGTAGGCACAGAGCCATTGGGTAGGCCTGGTGATGCGGTCATGCAATCGTTTGTCCGGGCCTCCCGATGGTCGCGACACAAGCCGAACGGAACCGCTAGTCGAACAGCGATTCGAAGGCCGGTTTGCAGGTTTTCAGCGCAGGAACAAAGGGCGCCGCGTCGACCTTCGCGCCAAGATCCTCTCGAGCGACCTGAAGCAGCAGCTTGCGGTGGCACGGCTTGTCGTACCCTTCGTAGCAGACCAGGAAGACATCGTGAGACCGCGCAGCTTCGGCCAACCTCTCGAGCCGCGCCATCGACACCTTGCTCCCCCGGATCTGGGCGAGGAAACGCTCGGCGAAGTTGCTCTTCGTCCACGCATAGTGGATCGCCGAATCGAATCCGGAATTGGGTGTATAGTCCTTCTTCAGTGTATTGAACTCGTCAAGGAGCTGCTTCGAAGGAGCGAGTTCGTCGTTGCCGCGGCCGCGCATCACAAAGACGACCTCGGCATCCGCCGGCAGCTTGTCCTTCAAACTCAGGTACGTCTGTCGCAAGGCCATATCCCATTCTCGCTGACGCATCGGCCGCCGGCAAGATGATCATCGTGTAACACGACGGAGCAGGGTTTGCAGGAATACGGATTCGTAGGGTTCATAGGGTGAAACGGTCCACAGTCCATGGTCTGGCCGTTCGGCTTGTTGTGATCGGGCGCCGAACAGCTGGAGTTTCGGTGGTGAGGTCCTTAGCACCGAAACGTCCTGATTGCAGTCTGTGCGGAACACGCGAATTGCATCTTAAGGGTCCGCGCCAACGATCTTGGTGTCCGGACCGAATGGCGAACAGCCAGACCACGGACCGTGGACCACGGACCGCCTCTTCCCCAACGAGCCCTAAGAACCTCGTCCCATCGTCCCCATGAACCCTACGAACCGGTCCTTGCCTCCCTACGAACCCGTTTCCCCATCCAGCCAGGGCGTTTCGCCCTCTCAAGACAGCAGGGCGAAACCCCAGGTGCCTGCCCAAAGAACACCCCCAGGCGCCACCCTACTGACAGCAGAACGTCTCCGTGTCTTCGTTGTTGTCCTCATCGCACTCATCGATCAGAAAAGCGTAGTCCACAACGGCCTTCGCATCGTGGCATCCGCCCTGCGTGGCCGTGCAATTGAGGGTGAAACTCTCCGTGACCGTATCCCCCGGGTCGAGATCCGTGAGGATGACCTTACCGACGACCCCGCAGGGAGTTTGTACTCGAGTCCAGATCGATTCCGTGACCTTCATCGTGCCGACGTTGGTCACCTCGACCTTGATAGACAGCTCGTAGTATGGCGCCACCGCGCCGATGTTTCGGCAGGAGAGTTCCGTGATCTGTACCGTCAAATCCGGGCACTTCTCCTCCGGCGGCGCACACTGAGCGCCCGAGCAGTTCACGCCGGGATAGTAGACCCCTCCTTGCTCCTGACATGCCGCTTCGACGACTTCGGCGCAGCTTCCGTCCGGCAGACAGCAAGCTCCTCGCTCTTCGCAGAAGCAGTCTGCGCTTCCCTGGGCACTGTTGTTGGTCTCATCGCACTCCTTGACAAAGCCGTCCGGCACGAACGGCGCATCGACATAGACCTCGAATCCCGTCGGACACAACGGGGGTCCCATCGGGAACGAGATCGTCAGCTTGACCGGCCAAGCGCCGCCGGGAGCCAGAGAAGGCGGCGGCGTGTAACTCTCACCGATGTTGGCCGGATGATCGAGGCTGCGGAGGACCACCTCGAACGCGTCGGTTGCCGGCGCCGTGCCAACATTCACCACCTCAGCCCACACCGTGAGGGAGCAGATGCCGTCGATCGGGTCGCACTGACACGCCTGGTCCGTGATGCGAACGATGAGATCCGGGCACCCTTCGCCCGGACCTGTCGTATCGATCGCATACTTGCGCGCAAGACTCACCGAACCGTCGGGAGCGATCGTCACGCACGTGGCGATGCCGCCAACCACCGCCGTGTCGGTCGTTGGGCCCGGAACCGAAACCGAGAACTCCGCCGAATCGCCCGGCAGGAGTCCGCAACTGCCCGCAGGCAACCGCCACGCCCATGCGCCAGGATACAGGCTGTACAGCCACGGTACCGCTTCCGAATGCCCGAGGGTTCCTAGTGCCAGGGGCTTGGGAACGGCAAACATGCACACGCCGCACCCCTCGTAGAGGAAATCGATGTTGGTCACCGTGTACGTGTAGGTATCTACGGTTCCCTCTCGGGTAACACACTCCTCGACCTGAATGCTTCCATGGTCACCCAGCGAAGTGACGTTAACGTCGTAGGCAACGGCATCCTCCGCACACGGTCCGGGATCAGTCGTCCCTGGAGGATCCGTGCGCGGCGACAGGGCCAGCATGAACTCCACCGCGGTCCAGTCCCCAGCGAAATCAAGGACAAACAGCTCATCCATCTTCCCGGCCGTTTCAAACACCTGCCCCTGGATCCCCTCCTTCCAGCGGTCTTCGGCCGCCCAAGCCAGATCGATCGGGGTCTCGCCGGCCGGCGTCCTCTCGTACAGGTACGACCGGCCAGACAAGTACGTGTTGGCCTCCTTCTGCTCGAGTCCCAAGATCACGCCTTCTCCACTCGACAGCTCCGCCTCGTACCATCCGATCGTGGGATCGCTCTTCGCAACCAGTTCGATTCCCCCCACCACATCCGCAGCGAAAACGCCGGCGCCTTCCGCCATGAACTCCTGTTCGAACCCGGCATCGTAGATCTTCAGGACAAACCGGTCCGGGTAATACTGTGCAACGTATCGGGCCAGCCCGAGCACGAGTCGCACATCCGTTGTGCCCCCAGCAGACTCCGTACCCATGAACGTTCGACCGAGCACCGAAGCCAACTCGATCGTGTCGAGTTCGTCGATTACCCCGTCGTTGTTGTAGTCGCGTACGAACGCCGGGAAACCGTGTTCAGCGTACCACGCAAGGATCGTTGCGGCTTGGATCGGTCCGGACCACGCCACCGACCACCCCGTCTTGCTCTCCTGACTGATGAGCTGAAGATCACTCACGACATAGCCCGGAATCTCGGGCTGCGCAGCGGCCGATCCCATGATGAGAAGGCCGAACATCAACGCCAGCAATGCTGTCGAAACACATCGTCTCATACCCATCCCTCCTTACACGCCGTTCCCGGAGAATCGCTGCATCACCGCCACTCCCCGGTAAATCCCTTGAATACGAGCTTGTCGCAGTATAGGAGCAAGCCGGTGATCAAGAGAAACGGTCGCAAACGACTGCTCCAGACAGAACGATCCGGAACTCGATCCACGGGCGAAGGAATTGTCATCTCACCCTCTCCTTTGTAGATTGAATTCCCGTAAAGGAATACGTACAGAAACAGCGGCAACCGGAGGAGACAAAGGAGGATGGATCATGCGTAGAGAACTGTTGCATGCTGGATGGCTGGCTGTATGGGTACTGTCACTTGCGTGTATCTTTGCCCCCGCAGCCGCGGCCGCGTACGTGGACACGTACGTAGATGACGACGCAGGATACGCCGACGCGGATGGAGACGCGTACTTCTGCACGATCCAAGCAGCCGTTGAACAGACCGCGCCCGCTGGGACGGTTCACATCGCCGCCGGCATCTACCCGGAGAAGGTCGATCTCACAGCAGCACTGACCCTGCTGGGCGAAGAGAACGCGTATCCCCACATCTGCCCGACGCTCGGCTCATCCAGCAAGTACGACACCATCGTCACTGTACGGGCGGATGACATCACCCTGCGCGGACTCGAGTTTTCCAACGCATTGGGTGTGGTGGACACAGGAGGACTCCCCGGCGGAACCCACATCGAGCACCATGCAGTCTGGGATGCCTCGTGGACGCTCGGACCGGCACGCTTGACGGTGGATGACTGCCGGATACACGACATCGAGCACGGCGTGCGATCGTACGGCCCCGATCTCACGGTAACCGATTGCGAGATGTACAACCTGCGTCGCAGCGGCGTGCATGCATCAGGCCCCTATCAAAACCAGCCTCTGCCGATGCGCATCGAGGGAAACTGGTTCCACGATTGGGTCGACTACTACAAGGAAGGCGCTGCAGTCTACGTGAAGTACGACAGCCGTGTCGGAACCGTATCGCACAACTACATCTCGGGGATGCGAATGGGCATCGCCTATTACTACGGCGGGCCCAAAGCCGTCTACGGCGAGACCATCGTCTTTGAGCACAACACCATCGATCTCGACTACGATCCCGGCAGCGGTCCGGTGGAGACGACCATGGGCCTATCGCTCTGGGGAACCGGCGCCAATGCGGATGCGATCATCATCCGCGACAATATCTTCGCCAACGCCAGGTGGTATGCGATCTACCAGGAAGGCGCCGCCATCTCGGGGCAGATCGCCGTGACGAACAACCTCTTCTACAACAACTACTGGTTCTATTGGCCCGACTACCAGTACACCTACCAGTGGTTCGGCGATGATCCGCGGGCGCAGGCAGGCTGGACCGGAGGTGCGGCAGGATTCGATTTCTCACACAACCTCACCGCTCAGGACCCGCTGTTCGCGCTCGAAGGAGACACCGCCAACGCACAGTGGACACTGCAATGCGGCTCCCCGGCCGCGCACGCCGCATCCGACGGAACCCATATCGGCGCATGGCAAGGCGACCTTGTCTGCACAATCGAAGTCGCCATCGATATCAAGCCGGGATCTGACGTGAATCCGATCCAGCCGTCCGCCAAGGGGACCATTCCGGTCGCGGTCCTCTCCAGCATCGATTTCGATGCGGTTTCGATTGATCCGGAGAGCCTAACCTTCGGCTGCACGGGTGTGGAAGACTCCCTCGCACGACGCGGTGTACACGGAAAGCCGAACTGCCAGGTGGAGGATGTCGACGGAGACGGTCTCCTCGACCTTGTCTGCCACTTCGAGATCGTGGCGTGTGAATTTGCTGAAGGAGACACGTTCGGCGTCCTTCGCGGAATCACGATGAACGGAACGGCTTTCGAAGGGATAGACGCCATCACCATCACCCCCAAAGCCAAACCGCAGAGTGGCATCGATGCCGCATCACTCATCGGGGGAATCACTGTCCGGCTCTACCCGAATCCCGTTCGCTCCGTGAACACCGCAACGTTCGAACTCACCGGACCTCTGGCCGAAGCCGCCGATGCGCTGCATATCGCCGTCTACGATCTGACGGGAACGCTGGTTTGGGAAGGAACCGGACCCGACGGCAGCTTGCAGTGGCACACGGAGTCGCTTCTTGGGGGCTACCTGGCAAACGGCGTGTACGTGTATCTTGCGAGCGTCACCGTAGGACAGGATACCTACACGATTCAACAGGGAAAGGTCGTCGTTCTGAAGTAGCTTTCCGGAGTGCAAGCCCACCGGAATGCTCCTACGCGACTCGCATGGCGCGAGCAGGGTCGCTGTCTTCTTGACAGCCCGAGCGGCGAAACTTGGTATCAAGCTTCGCCGCTCTTGCACCCGAGAACCCGAAGACGCTTCCGATCGATGCCCTCCTTCGGCGTACCGGCGACCGCGCTCCCTGCCCTAGGTATACTCCTGGAACCCAGCGTCGATGAGATCGGGAGCGTCAGGAGGAAGGGTCTCTGTGAGCGAGGAGAAATTGGCGGACACGGCCCGCGTGAACGAACCGCACGCGTTGTCACGACAGGAAGTCCTCGCAGCGCTTGGCGTCGATGAGAACGCCGGGCTGGACGAACAAGAAGCTGGACGGCGCCTAACCACGCACGGCGCCAACGAGCTGCCGGAGAACCCGCCGCCACCGTTCTGGCGCCGATTGGTAGCGCAGCTGCGGGGAACGATCATGCTCATCCTGTTCGCCGCCGTCGCCATCTCCGCGGCCTTGGGCGACTGGGTCGAAGCAGGGGTCATCTTCGCGATCGTTGTGCTCAACGCCCTGGTCGGCGCCCTACAGGAAGCACGGGCCGAGCGGGCCTTGCAGGGATTGAAGCAACTGTCAGCACCGACAGCCCGCGTCCTTCGCGACCGCGTCGTTCAAACCGTACCCGCGCGAACGCTTGTGCCCGGCGATATCGTGCTCCTCGAAGCCGGATCGATCGTTCCCGCCGATCTCCGGCTCACGCAAACGGCACGGATGAGAGTGGATGAGTCGTCACTCACCGGCGAATCCGTCCCCGTGGAGAAGGATGCCGAAAAGATTCTCGATCCGGCAGCTGGCGTTGCCGATCGGGCAAACTGCGCCTTCTCCGGCGCCACCATCACCTACGGGCGGGGACGGGGCGTTGTCGTGGCCACCGGAATCGGGTCCGAGCTGGGCAAGATTGCCGCCGCCATCGAACAGCCCGAAGAAGCAACCCCATTGCAGCGCAAGCTCGAGGAATTCGGCCGCGTAATGGGCATCGGCGTCCTGATCATCTGCGCCCTGGTCTTCATCGTCGGCATCGTCCGGAGTCCGCAGCTTGGCTCGCTGTTCGATGCGGGCTTCAGGGCGTTCCTCACTGGAGGACGCGAAACCATCATCATGTTGTTCGTCGTCGCCGTCAGCCTGGCCGTCGCCGCCGTGCCGGAAGGCCTCCCCGCCGTGGTTACGATGAGCCTCGCGCTCGGCACGCGCAAGATGCTTGATCGAAACGCGCTCGTGCGCCGCCTTGCTTCCGTTGAGACACTCGGGGCCGCCACCATCATCTGCACCGACAAGACTGGAACCTTGACGCAGAACCGCATGACCGTGACCGATGTCTGGACAATCAGCGGCGCCTATCGGATCGAAGGCGACGAAGGCGACGAATTCGACGGTGATGTGTATGCCAAAGATAAACCGATCGAAGCGCGTGAGCACCCCGCGCTACAGGCGGTCCTGCTCGCCGGATTCGCCTGCAATGACGCCGAGTGGGGCGAAAGCGCAGAAGGTCATCGGTTGATCGGCGATCCTACGGAGACCGCGTTGATCGTTGCCGCCGAACGCGCCGCCATTGCCCAGCGAACCACCGCACGGCAGCGAATCGGCGAAATCCCATTCGACTCGTCACGAAAGCGGATGACCACGATTCATCCGGCCGATACCCTCGCAATCCTCACCACGGAAGAGCCATTAGTCGCCGTGGTCAAGGGCGCACCGGACAGTGTATTGCCCTTGTGTTCTCATGTTCTCGATTCGTCCGGTGCAATCGCACTCGACGCCTCCAGGCGAGAGGAGATCCGATCCGCCAATCAGTCCATGGGCGAGGCCGGTAAGCGTGTCCTTGCCATGGCCGCGCGTTCGTTGAATGTTGCTCAAGGCCGTAGCGACGAGGCCGACGTCGAAACCATAGAAACCGATCTCGTATTCCTCGGGCTCGTGGCCATGCAGGATCCACCGCGTCCGGAAGTCGCCACTGCCGTCGGACATGCCAAGGATGCCGGCCTTCGCAGCATCATGATCACCGGCGACCACGCCACCACCGCTGCCGCGATCGCTGAAAGGATCGGCATCCTTCGCCCCGAAGGTCTTGTGATCGAAGGAAGCGAGTTGGAGCTTCTGAGCGACGAGGCGTTGCGCGAACGGGTAGACGGCATCGACGTCTTTGCGCGCGTCTCGCCGCACCACAAAGTACGTATCGTCGAAGCGCTCCAGGGCAACGGCCACGTGGTTGCGATGACCGGCGACGGCGTCAATGACGCGCCGGCCTTGAAGCGGGCCGACATCGGGATTGCGATGGGGATCACCGGAACCGATGTCGCGAAGCAAACGGCGGACATGGTGCTCATCGACGACAACTACGCATCGATCGTCGCCGCGGTAGAGCAGGGAAGGATCATCTACGCCAACATTCGCAAGACCATCGCGTACCTGCTATCGTGCAACGTCGCCGAGGTAGCGATCTTGTTCTTGGCCACGCTGTTCGGATGGCCACCGCCATTGACCGCCATCCAGCTGTTGTGGCTGAATCTGGCAACCGACGGAGCGCCTGCCCTGGCCTTGGCGATGGAGCCGGGGGAGCCGGGCATCATGAGCCGCCCGCCGCGCTCACCAAGAGAGCGGATCCTGAACCGCCGCGCCTCGACCTCAATTCTGTTCCAGGCCGGCCTGTTGACGGCAGTTGTGCTGACCGCCTTCGGGGTTGCCCGGCAGGGTGCGTGGGGCCCCGCGGCCGGAACGCTGGCATTCGCCACCCTGGCCATTGCCGAGCTAATCCGTGCCTACGCCGCCCGTTCGGAGAGAACGCCGCTTGCGAGCCTTGGCTGGAACACCAACCGATGGATGCACCGTGCCGTGCTTTCGTCTCTCGGCTTGGTCGCGATCGTTCTGCTCATCCCACCGTTGCAGACTGCCTTCGAGACCGTGGCAATCCCTCTGCGCATGTGGGCCGTCGTGCTCCCGCTGAGCCTCCTGCCTGCCATGGCGATCGAGGTTCGAAAGCGGTTCGTGGGCAAGGCCGGCGCGTAGCGAGCCGGGTTCGTTGGGTTCGTTGGGAACACCAGTCCGTGGTCCATGGTCCGTGGTCTGGCTGTTCGGCATTCGGGCCGTATCGCTGGATCATGGTGCGGCCGAAGATCAGAGAGAACGTGCTCTTCAGCTTGTGGGCTGTTGCCCAGGGACTGCGGACCACGGACTATGGACTGCCTTCGCTCTACGAACCCTACGAACCCCACGAACCCTTCAAACACTCCCCATCGAACAGATCCCCCCTTTGACACCGAGACGACGGCCGGGTGTACGATTCGATGAGGTGGTTTCGATGAAAAAGAGAATGCTCCTTGGCGGGCTGGTGAGTCTCTTCGCCCTTGCCGTGATCGCCGGAAGCGCATCCGCTCAGTCGAGTTCGAGCGTATCCATGCGTGCTTCATCTGTGAACGGTGTGGTCGACGTATGCATCGGCGGCTTTGTGTTCGAGACAGGAAGCCGCGTGGGACTCGAATTCATCCAAGATGGAGCTGCCGATTGCTTCGGCCCGGACGCGGCCGTGGAACGGCTCGTGCTTCTCGATGCCGCGGATGCCGTGATCCGGGAGACGAACTACGATCTACCGGCAGCGTTCGACAGCTGGCTGGGACGGATCGAGTTGATCGATCCCGCCGGCCGACCGCTCTCTCCAGGAACGTATCGTGCCGTGATTCACTCCACCGTCGGCGTCTTCACCGCCGAGATCGAGGTAGCCGACACATCGCACATCCAGCGACTCGGAAGCTACTCCGCCACCGCCACAGTTTGCGGACTCACTCTCAGGGTCTACCGACTGATGTCCGAGGAAGATACGGACGCGCGAATCACCCTACGCATCGGCGATCGATTGATGATTGCACTCGAAGGCAATCCGACCACCGGCTACGAGTGGATGAACACGCTGCTCTACGAGTTCGAGACACTCCGGGAGATCCGAGAGGTCGAGTTCCGTCCCGATTCCACCCTCCTCGGCGCGGGCGGCCTGTTCCTGTTCCGCTACGAAGCCGTGGCCGAAGGGCCGCAAGCATTCAGGCTGGTGTATGCCCGGCCGTGGGAATCGGTCCAGCCGGCAAACGTTCTGGAGTTCTCGGCCAACGTGTACTAGTCAGCACACCCTCGGAGATAGGCGCTGCATGTGGCTTGTAGCTTGTGGGTGCGGGGACATGTACCCGTCTCGCTTCGATCAGGGGTACGTGTCCCCGGACACCCGGCGGCTACTCGAACGCTTCCCGATACGCCCCGTACCCTTCCTTCTCCAGGTCTTCCTTCCGAATGAACCGCAGCGCAGCCGAGTTGATGCAGTATCGCTTATCCCCCGGCGATGGGCCGTCTTCGAAGACGTGACCGAGATGGGCATCCGAGGAACGGCTCCGGACTTCAACCCTTGCCGGATACAGGTGGGTATCCTCCCGCGTCGTAACGCTGTCGGACGCGATCGGCTCCGTGAAGCTTGGCCACCCGGAACCCGAGTCGTACTTCCTCTTGGAACTGAACAGCGGTCTGCCGGAGATGACGTCGACGTAGATTCCTTCCTCGTGGTGATCCCAGTATTCGTTACGGAACGGAGGTTCCGTCCCGTTCTCTCGTATCACGTACTCTTGAAGCGCAGTCAGCGCCTTGCCTTCGGTTGCCTCTCGTGTTGCTCTTACATGGTTCAATGTCTTCATCATGTCCCTCGCTTCCTCGCCGGACACCGCCGAGTGAAAGCGCGCCCAGTGATCCGGCGGTCGACACACATGCGTCAATTACCGATCTCAGGGATGCCCGCTCCATGTGAGGATCCAGCGAAGATCCCGCGGGCTTCTCGCGTTGCGATAGCCCCTTCGTGCAACGCACAGTCAAGCCGATCCCCCACCACAGCGAATGAGTGAATCTCCCTGAGTGCTTCCACGTACCTCGCGTTCGCTGTATGCTGATGACCGGAAGAACGAAGTGAGCTATGCACTGGGGGTGCGGGAATGAACGGGACGCGACGAATCACGGGGTGGATACTTGTTGGCGCAACGATTCTGGGGTTGGGGCTTTCCGGCCTGGCGCAGGTCGATTCGGACTGCTGGTGTGCGCAGTACGTGGATCTGCGGGAGGACGTTCCCACGCGCAACTCCAGCGTCTTCTTGCGCATCGCCGCTTCCGCGGCCCTGACCGGCCTCAGCTTCTGGGGAGTGGACTACCTCAATCCTCCCAATGCCCAGTACTACAAGATCAGCGCCCTGGTCTCCGGGGTTTCGAGTACCGCTTCTGCGCTCGCCGATCTGGCGTTGCCCACCGTCCGATCCATCGGAAGGGATGAGGACGCCATCGCGAAATCCACCCTGTCGGAGGGGCTGTGTGCTGACACCCTCATGGGATACGCTTCGCGAGTCCGCGCGCACCGCTACCTCTCCGGAGCCATAAACCTGGGCTCGGGAGCCGCGCAGATCCTGTTGCTTTCACCCATCGGGCAGTACGCCACCGGCGACGTCTGGGACTACCTTTTCCTCGTCACTGGAGCAATCGATATCATCGGCGGCCTGTTCGACATCATCTTCTCGACCTCGTTCGAGCGAGACGTCCGAGATGCGCGCAGGGCTTGCGGGTACTAGTTCCTCCGTTCCAATCTCAATGCAACGGCCTGGCAACGGATTTCGGCACGGAACCCGTGCCTCGATCGCCGGTTCACCGTTGGCTACTCCCCCGGGTAGTAGAGCAGCTTCACATTGTCCATTGCGACATGGAATCCGGTACCGTGGTCCAGACCGATCCCCAGCAGCCCGATCCGCCCGCGAGCGAGCGAACCATCCTTCACATCGATCGTCCACCGGCCGTCTATGGAAATCCTCAGCCACTTGCAGTCCGCCTTTACGTGAATGTGATGCACATCACCTTGCGCAACCCAAGGGCACTCCTGCCAATCCGATAGAACGGTCGTCGTATCGTTCATTCGCTTTTCGAGCTTGACCCGGCCATCGTCAAGCATGAGGAATCGATAGTATGCTGCCTTCCCATTCACCCTACCGTAGCGGAAGATCACCCCAAACGGGTTCTCGACCGAACCGCTCACCACGCGAGCATCGAACAGAAGTGAGAAGCTGCCGAATACCGATGGCGCTCCCTGATACAGCTCCAGGGACACCCCAACGGCCTTCTTGACCAGCATGTGATACTCGCCGCTCTCGACCCACACCCGCTCATCCTCCGTATCCGAAGGCTTCCAGTTTTCCGAATCGCTCGAGAAGCTGTCCGTGACCGACTCGATCTCCGTCGGTGGCTCGCCCAGCCAATGAACGATCAGGTTGTCAAAGGCAATGTGAACACCCGGCTCATTTAACGTTCTGACCATCACTCCGAAGTGTCCGAAGTCCAACGACGAATCGGTTGCTTGGAGGACTTCCGTACCATTGACATAGAACGCGAAGTGACTCCCATCGGCGACAATCGTCAGATGGTTCGTGTTGTTCCCTTGGACCACCACCGGACATGCGACCCACGGTTGAATGTCCGTACGTTGCCCATCGACGACCTTACGAAAGGTCATGAAGCCGTCACCGCTGATCAGGAAGTAGTAGTAGTTGTTGTAGCACACGTTCCTGAAGACGATGCCGAACCCATTGTCATCCGGCCCCTCCACCTGGGTGACGTCCACATCGAGCTGAAAATCGCCGATCTTGCCCGCAACCGAGTAATTCGCCCAGTACAAGCTCGAGCTCTCCGAAACCCGAACGTGATAAGCCGAATCAGCGTGCCACGCTTCCTTCGGCCCGTCCGTCCCCGTATACCATCCCGGAATCGACGAACCATTGAACAACTGCTCCGTGAACAACGTCGGATCCGATGGTGGATCGAACTGGAAACACCCCGTCAGACCCAGAAGAACCGCCACGACACAAACGACAGACCAGCCTCGCCGCACGCCCGCCTCCCTTCAAGACTTCCTACAGAAGCCACCATAAGCAGGGTACTCGCAAGAAGGATCACTAGGCAAGGCGCACGACTGAATCGTTTTGCAGACGCCGGCATCGGAAGACGTCTTGCCGATCACCGATCACCGATCACCGATCACGGCAAAGAGAAAAGGCTTCCGCCATTTTCGGAGAGAGCGCCAGCCCGTGCTCCAACCCTTGTCTCTTGTGGAACAAGCGGAACCTCTCTGCGATCTTCTCACTTCTCCTTGAAGTAGTCCTCCCGGCCGGACGCCTTGCTGTAGGCCTTGTACTGCGACAGGTAGGTCTTGTAGTAGTCCTGGTGATAGCTCTCGGCAACATAGAAGATCTGTGCCGGAAGGATCCGGGTAACGATCGGCTCGTCAAAGACGCCGGATTCCTCCAGCGCCCGCTTCGATTCCTCAGCAAGAGCTCTCTGCTCCTCGTCCAGGTAGAAGATCGCCGTCGCGTACTGACTGCCACGGTCGTAGAACTGACCGCCATCATCCGTGGGATTGACGCTCTTCCAGAACTGCTCCAAGAGCTCTTCGTAGGTGATCTGTTCAGGATCGTAGCGCACCAGCACGGCTTCGTAGTGCCCCGTCGTGCCGGTTGCCACCTCCTCGTATGTCGGGTTCTCCACGTGCCCACCGGTGTAGCCGGAGATCGCCTCGATCACGCCGGGCATCAGCTCAAAGGCGGCCTCGATGCACCAGAAGCATCCGCCGGCAAAGATCGCTTCCTTCGTTTCGGCATGGGATTCATTGGGCATAGTCATCGTTCCCTCCTCTTCCGTCGACGCCGCCGGCTGCCATCCAAGAAGCCCCACCGCCAGGGCCAACCCGGCGAGGACAGCCAGAACGCGAGTGGTTTTCCGTCGTGGTTTCCCTCTTCCTGCAACGTTCATGACTGCCCTCGCTTTCTCTCTTTCTCCTCAGCGCAGCCGAGAACCACCTCTCCAGGGTCTCCCGGTCACGCCCGATGTCTCTCTACTAATGCAAAGAATCGTCACGAGTCTGTGGCTGGGGTGGAGAATTCATGGGGATTCCGCGTTGCAAGATGCGATTGCCTGCTGCACTCATCGGAAAAGCACGCAGGAGGACTCCTTCGCTTTGCCATCCGCATTTGACACGAACCAGCGATCGTGTCATGGTGCAAGCGCTATGAAACGGATCGGAGCAACGCTCTGGGTTGTACTGCTGCTATCGACCCTGGCTCTGCCCGCAGTCGGCGAGCTCTCGGAAGAGGCGAAGGCTGAAACCCTGCGAGCCGGGGCGACTCTCGTCACCGCGGGGATCGGTCTGGCCGCCGGAACGGCCATCGGCCTCGGCTTCAGCACCGACGCGATCGACACGCCCCTTGCCAACACGTTGCTTCTTACGATTCCTGTTGCCGCCGCCGGTACGGCAGCGGGAGCACTGGCCGGTCGCTGGATCGCCGACCTTGCGCTCCGGCATCAACCGTCTCCCCTATTCTCCATTCTCGAAGGCGCCGGATTGGGCCTCGTCGCCGGAGCCTTTGTGGGCAGCATCACCTTCTCCCTCAACTTCGTCCTCGCCTATCCCGTGCTGGACGTTTCCGAAGGGTACTGGGGGAAATTCGACTACCCACAGACCGTGGGCATGTCCATCCTCGCCGGCGCCGTCTGGGGCGGCACCTTCGGCGCCTTGGCAGGCGCCATCGCCTTGCCCATCGTCTCCATGCTCATGGGGTTCTAGCGAGCGAAGATCGCGGCGTGTGGGAGGCATAGTCTGAAACTCATGATCCATAGTCCGCGGTTCGTAGTCCATGGTCCGCAGTCAAGATCAGCAGTCCAAGAGCCGGAGCAAATCCTTCGTGATCTTCGTCTGCACCAACGATCTTGCTGTACGGCCCGGAGGGCGGACAGCCGAACTCCGGACCATGGACCCCGGACGTCTTTCCGCAGTTCCTCTACGAACCCCACGAACTCGTCCTCTCCTCGCGGTTGCTCGTAGCATGTAGCCTGTGGCCTGTGGGGGAACCCACAATCTCAGATCGAAGTTTCCGCGGGATTCAGGTCTCGCATCGGACGGGGCGTTTCGTATGACTGCAGTTGGCTGTTCAGCCACAAGGGCGAACAGCCGGACTCCGGACCATGGATCACGGACGCCTTTCTGCAGCTCCTCTACGAACCCTACGAACCTCGGACTCTGGACCGCGGACCATGGACTGTGGACCGTTTCACCCTACGAACTCATCTTCCCGTCCCTGCGAGCCTTACGAACTCGTATCTCGCAACTCCCAACTCGTCCTCTCGTATCTCGCAACTCCCAACTCGTCCTCTCGTATCTCGCAACTCCCAACTCGTCCTCTCGTATCTCGCAACTCCCAACTCGTCCTCTCGTCCTTGCCGTTTTGGGGTACACTGACCCCATGCCTGGAGGAATCGTTTTCCTGCGAACCGCACAGTTCGACACAGTGAAGTCGTTCTATCTCGAACGGGTGGGAATGAGCATCTGGCTCGAGCAGCCGGACATCACCATCCTTCGTCACGGCAACCTGCTCGTCGGATTCCACCAGCAGCCGACCGCAGATATCGACTCGCTTCTAACCTTCTTTTACGACAGCCGGGAAGAGGTCGATGCCATGTACGCCAAGCTCAAAGATATTGCCACTACGCAACCAAGAGAGAACGAGAAGTACCAGATCTACAACTTCTTTGGGAGAGATCCCGAAGGCCGTAAGATCGAATTCCAGCAGTTCCTCCACCCGATTCCGCCAACCACCAGCACCTAACCTCCCCCCCCCCTCACACGGGGTCAAGTCTTGCAATGACACATCTGAAAATCAGCTCAATCGCTTCGAAAGCATCTCATGTGAACGTGGCTTTGATCCTCGCGTAGATCTCCGACAGGAACGGTGCGGGGCCCGCGTAGTTGCAGAAAATGACCACACCCAACCGAAGGTCCGGCTCGAAAAGAACCAGCGTTCCCACGCCAGGATCCGATCCTCCGTGATGCCAACGGAAGCGACCGTCGGCAAGCTCGCCCCCTTGCCAGCACAGCGCTCGGCCGAAGTGAGCCGGCGACAACATCATCTTGAGCGTCGAGGGTTTGAGGACCCGTTGATTGTTCGAAACGCCATCGTTCGTATACACAGCAAGGAACCGTGATAGCTCATCGACCGACGTACGGAGCATACCGTCCGCCTTGATCGGGTGAGAGTAGAGGCAATGCTTGAACAGACTGCCTGGCGCCGCAGCACGGGCCAGCTCGAGTTGCTCGTGCAGCACCTCCACACCGCCAAAGCCTAGCTCCATCGGATCCCCAGGCACGAGCGAGTAGAGACTCGCGTGCTTCTCCAGCTGGATGTCACCCAGGAACCACGCGCTTTCGACCATCCCAAGCGGCAGAAAGATCTGGTCTCTGCAGTACTCCGCAAACGAAACCCCGGCGATCCTCTCGATAAGCAGAGAGAGTAACCCGTATCCGACATTGCTGTACGGCCGCGATTCCTCCGGCAGATTCGCTGTCCCAGGAGGCCAAGGATGGAAGTTCGACTCCGGATCGTAGTCTGAGCCGCCTGCAATGAGATACCCGTTCAGCCACTCCTCAAGAGACCTCTTGGGAGGCCCACAGGCATAGCCTGCATCGTAGGCCGGACCATCCTTGATGGACGACCGGTGCGCGAGAAGCTGCCGGACCGTGATCAGGACATCCGGGTGGTGCGGATTGCGTACATCGAAGCCCAAGAAGGTTCCCACATCGGCATCCCAGTCGAACCCCACCTCCTCCCAGAGGCGAAGCATCGCCGTCGCCGTAACCGTCTTCGAGACCGAGGCGACATTCATGAGCGTGTCCGACCGCATCGGCACCTGCCGCTCGATATCCGCCCAGCCCGACCCGTAAGACCAGACGACAGCATCGTCGACCACCACGGCGCACTCCAGCCCCGGCATCTGACTGTCGGCAACCTGCTCATCAACGAATCGCTCGAGTTCCTTGGGCATGTCCGTCCTTTCCCACCAGAGATCGGTGGTCCACAGAGCATTAGGCGGTTCACAGACTTCGTTGGCACATCTCACGGGGGGCCAGGTCTTGCAATGACACATCTGCAAATCAGCTCACTCGCCCTTCTTGCTGTTTGAGCCGCCGACTTACTGTGGAGTAGTGCACACCCAGGAAACCAGCGATGTCTCTCAACTTGTACCCATGGTCGCGATAGGCGGTCAAGACAGCCTGGCTTTCAGGCGTTGAGGTAAATATTTCAGCCAGCGAGGGGCGGCCGACAAGACGCTGCTCGCGAGGTATCTCTTCAAGCGCACCGCGCTCTGCTAGCGAACGCTCCTTGATATACGTGTCACTACCGAAGTAGATCTGACCGCGGAGCTTCTCCCAGACCGTTACTCCCCGGCCGTCGGCGACAAAGCGGCGATAGGCACATTGCGCCTTATGCCGCGAACGCGCGAACTGAGAAAGAATCCACGTGGTCGTCAGAAACGGCGCGGGCGGTTCTAGCCCTGCAGTGGCACGGTAGCTACTCCAATGCCAATCCGCACATGCGCGAGCCATGCGCGCCCGGACAGGGTTGAGCACAATGTACCGTGCCAACTCGAGCAAGTGGCTGTCTTTCTCGACGAGAATCGCCTTGAAGCGCCCCTGAAGCAAATGCCCCGACCTCTTGTAGCGTCGATTGCACGCCTGCGTGTACACACCATTGAGGTAATGCATTCCCCGCGATAACGTCGGATCCACTGTCTCGACAAGGAGATGGTAGTGGTTATTCATCAAGCAGTACGCATGACATAGCCAATTGAATCGATCGACGGTCTGCGCGGCAATCTGAAGAAAAGCTCTTCGGCTCTTGTCATCGAAGAAGATGTCCTGGCGAGCATTCCCACGTGATGTGACGTGATAGACGGCACCCGCAAACTGGATTCGAAGAGGTCTGGCCATACATTCATCCTAGTTACATTCTTGCGTTATTGCAAGCCCTGACCCCCTCGTAGAAGATCTAACCCTGTCGTATGTTTTCGCTTGATGTGTCATTGCAAGACCTGACCCCAAATCCGGAGGCTACGGCTCGGCGCGCATGAGCATGGCCTGGAAGGGCTCGCCCGGCACACCGCCGGTTCCGGCGATTAACAGTCCGCCATCGGCGAGTTCGAGAAGATCCTCCACCATCACGTGCTTGCCGGTGGCGTACGTCTGCTCCCATTGCACCTCACCGTCGATATTCACGCAGAGCAGGTAGATGTCATCGCGGTACCGGCCGTAGTCCTCGAATTGCGTGCCGACGGCGACGATACGCCCGTCTCGGGTCTCGACCAACGCGTGCAGCGCGCTGATCATCTCGGGATCTCCGTAGGTGCGGGACCAGACCTCTCGGCCACTCACGTCAAGAAGCATCAGCAACGCCTGGAGCGGATCGCCGCTGGACCTTGCACGGGCACCGGCGATCAACAGCCTTCGATCGTCGAGTTGAAGCAAGCTATACCCTTTGCTGTTGCCTTCGTCGAACGTTCGGCTCCACATGACCTGCCCGTCTTCGTTCAGCCGATCGAGGCGGATGGCGTCGTCACCGTCGGGATAGCCATAGACCGTGCTCAGCAGGTAGCAACCTCCATTGATCGTCGCTGCAGCGTCGAACACCACCACGTTGTCTTCGCTGCGGAAGTTCTCTTCCCACACCGTCGCTCCGCTGGACTGAACCCGAGCCACGTACGGCGCCGTTCTGCCCTCGAGGCCGCCGTAGCCCGGCGCACCTGGATCGGCAATGACATCGAGCGGATTCATCTGGTTCCCAACGATGAAGTAGTTGCCGTGAGATCCGACGCTGATGCGCACAGCAAACTCTTCCAGCCGTTCACCATAGATCCACTCGGCCAAGGTCTGTCCATAGCTGTCCGTCTTCAGCACGTACATGTCGGAACCGATCGCACCGTACGTGTTCGTCCTTCCGGCAAACAACACATTGCCCTCGGCATCGACAAATGCATCCCCGGCGCTCTGAACGCCTTCCCAGTCGTACGCCACCGGGTAGAGCAGGTTGCCGTCGGGCTCGATGCGGAACACGACAATCCCCGCATCCGGCGGATCGAGCGATGCGACACTCGTACCGATCAGCCAATATTGGTTCTCCATCTGGAGCACAGTGCTCACATGGACCTCGTCCTCGTGTTCGTACCAGCGGATCCAGGTTCCTGCAGCCAGTCCCGACAGGGAAACACAGAGGATTGAGAGCAACACGAGAAAAGCGATTCTCCGTCGATCAGTCATAGGACCTCCTCTTGCCGGCGAGTGATGCCCTGCTCAGGCTAGCGAAGCTCGCGTCGGGAGACAACCGCGCCGCGGTGCAGCTTGAGGGGTGTGACATGTAGTCGGTGGGGGAGACGTCCGATAGATCCGTGTTCGTAGGGAGGGAAGGCTCGGTTCGTAGGGTTCGTTGAGTTCATGGAGTTCGTTGGGAAAAGGAGTCCATGGTCCGTAGTCTAGCGCGCGGTGTCACTCTTCGGACACGCGCCAAACACCCACGAAACCCGGTATGCGTCCCCCGATTATTCGCTATCGAGACCTGGCCCAGTTGATCAGCACTCCGGACGAAATCATTGGATAAGGAGAGGAGCGAATCCCGGCTGAATCTCGGCCACCCACATCAGAGCGCATGCATCGCTTACGCCAGAGCCGTTCCCAAGGGGGTGCTCGATTCCAAGACAAGGACCCCATACCTACGCGGAGCTGCCCCCCGCAGTCACCGATGGTTCCGGGTAGCTAGAAGGATCTACTCGCTGAGACCAACGCATATACAAGAAGCGCACTCCACGAGATCAGTACGACATACATTACGCGGTTCGCGTTCTCGAATGTTGAAGTGTGCTTCACTGCCTTGCCCTTTTCGAGATAGTGAGGGTGTTTCGAGAAGATCGGAGCAAGATTCGACTCACTGGTAATCATGTTCTGCTCCAACTCCAGCAATCGATCCTCCCACCATCTCACCCAGAAGTGCGAACCCTTCAGAATCCGAACACTCAGATACGCCAGCAGCGTGCCGAGACCAGCAACCACGACCGACTCCCATCCACAATCGCCATCTGGATTCGTCCAGTAACGAAAAAGAGCAAGCGCTCCGCCGTTCACGACAAGAAGCGCACTGAACCGTGTCCAATACAGCCGCAACTCCGAGATGCGGATATCGACAAGAGAGTTCCATTGGTTCCACATAATCGCCATCCTCCTCAATTGCCAGCGAACCGTGTTTCCACCCTGTGTTTGCACCGCCGCTTTGTAGCGATTTGAGCGCTGTTCTGTCGGCAATGACTAACTATTCGCGATCTGTCCGCCCAATCTGCAGCACTCAGCGCTAAAATGCAAATGCAATTGATTCCTGCGCGATGTAGGGCACTCTCCTGTGTGAGGTATGCGTTGATCACGGGAGATAAGACATGCAGATCCATCTCTGACTGGCTGGCCACGTTCCGGAACGTCCAGCCTGATTCACGCCGCTCACGTCTGAATCCTGTCGATCGTCATCTGCAAGCGGCCGAGGAACTCGTACATCACAGGTTCGATGTCGTGGAGCAGGATGAAGCAAGAGACGTCCAACTCATCCGGCTCCCCCCCGGCACCCGCAGAGTTGAGTACTGTGTCGCCCGAAGCTTAGCCTGCACATCGCGGAACGCGAGATGAGTCTCTTCGCATGGCGATCTTTCACCAAAGCTGTTCCTGTCAGTATTCCCGCATTCGACCATGAGGACCTGACTCCGCTTCTCTCGGCGGTGAGTGCTGAAACTCCTTCGACACTGCGATTTTGTCACTTGCACGGTGTCTGCCTAGGATGTGAAGCAACGGATTTCCCAAGGTTCAAGGAGGAGCAGATGGACAAGGCTCGGGGATGCATTCATGGGTTCTCCCTCGCGTGCGCACTCGTGGTGATCGCCGTAGGGATCTCCGCGGCGGGTCAGGACGCTATCACGCTCGCGATGGATGCGGTGACGTCTCTGGGGGAGGCCGCGACGAAGTTTGCTGACGACCTCTCGATGCGTGGTTTCGATCCCGAGATCCTCTTCTCGGGCAACGCCAGGCTAGCAAAGGAAATGGCCAAGGTAGAGGAGGTTGCCCCACCCGAAGAGCGCGTCACCAAAGCGGAGTGGGCCGCCAAGCTCACCGTGCTCACGGGACTGCTTGCCGAAATCGACGGGTTCACGCGAAGCTTCCATCCTGTGATACCCGACTATCTAGCGGTGCTCGATGAAGTCCGCGACGTAACCGGCGAGCTGGAGAATGCGCTGAACGAAGAGGTTCCGCACGCCGACTCCGAGTGCGAAACCGGCCGAGTTCTGCTTATTGTCCACCCTGGTTTCGATTGCAGTGAACTCGTCGCTCAACTCGATGCGTGGCTGGCCAAGGGGTGGTGCGTGGTGATCCTGTGGCAGGAGCTTTCGCAAGATGAAGGGGCCGGAGCAACGTCGGAAGGCGGACCGACACAATGGCGCTTGTACAATTGCCTGCAAGAACACCCGTTAGGCTCACTCGTGTCCGTCAAGAGCGAGCTGGATCCGGGCGAAGGCTTCCACGGCCAAGTGAACCTTGGCAACCCGGAGATGAAGCCCCATGTGCCGCCGGTGCTCGATCCGCATCCGGCCTATGCCGGGTCGGACATCGTGGATCCGGAACCGCATCCCGACGAGTGGTACGAGCAGTTCGGGCCAGGAGACACGGTGGTCCTTTCCGCGGATCTGGAGTCAGTCTGTGTCGATGTACAGGTCGAGTGGCAGATTGTCGATCCAGCCGGCCAGCTGTTGCTGACATTACAGGCCGAGGCGGAGAGAGTCGATTCCACTGCGGCCTGCAGCGCCGCGACGGCCACCTTGTACGTGGAGTTGGACACCATTCGGTTCGGTCCTCCGGGAGATTACTCGGTGGAAGTGTGGATCGATGGAAGGGCTTGCGCCATTGACTCGTTCACCATCGGGAGTGCCCCCGCAGCGCCGATCGTGATGGACGACAGCTACCGGATCCCGCCGGACGACTCCTACGCCGGATCCTCCGTGCTCGACAACGACCTCGATCCGAACTATCAACCGCTCCTCGCTGCCCTGCAGAGCGAGCCAGCGCACGGCAGCGTATCGCTCGAGCTTGATGGGACCTTTGTTTATGACCCCGACCAGGGCTTCGAGGGAGCCGATGCGTTCACCTACACCGCCACCGATCCGGGAGGCATGTCGAGTGTCGGCACAGTGACCCTCACGATTGGCGAGTAACTGCCGATCGAAGCCCGGCGAAGAGCACGCAAGTCAAGGGCGGATGGGCGCGTCTAGGCATCGTTCTTTCGAGAATAGAGAGCTGAAAACCCCTCTGTTTGTTTCCTACCCACACACAAACGGAGCGCGAATAGGGCAGAAATCTTCACACGAGCATTCGAGCCGAAGAGATGGATCAGCATCCGCGATCACCGTATACGACGTGCATACGATCGTGACGTTTTGTCTACACCCGAACCAAACTCACTCCGCCGACGGCTGGATCCTGTCGATCGTCATCTGCAAACGCGCGAAGAACACGTTCAGGAGAGGTTCGATTTCCTGAAGCAGGATGAAGCGAAAGACGTCCAATCCATCTGGTTCCCCAGAACCCGACACCCGCGGAGTTGAGTACCGTGTCGCCCGAACCTTAGCCCGCGCATCGTGGATCGCGAGATGAGTGTTCTGCGCATGGCTCTCTTTCACTAGAGCTGTTCTTGTTAGCATCTGAGTATTCAAAAATAAAGGCCTGAACATCCCTCTTGGATTTTCAAGTCATCGGGTGGACATCCTCCCGGATCTCGTAGTCTCGTCCATCTCTCAACATCGCCCAGATGACACGTACTAAGTGCCGTCCCAGAGAGCGGATCG